>Ga0137385_10006467_pt1 | contig 10302 bp, 5 predicted proteins | sample SagtaG_FD_104921 | JGI IMG/M metagenome (GOLD analysis project Ga0137385, IMG submission 104921) | Vadose zone soil microbial communities from Sagehorn Ranch, Mendocino, California, USA - Sage2_R_80_16 metaG | ecosystem: Environmental > Terrestrial > Soil > Vadose zone | place: USA: California... | reverse complement strand
CCTCTAATTCTAGATAAATCTGTTAAAGGTAATATTAATAAAATTAATAAAGAACCAAACATAGCTAAAACTCCTAATAATTTATTAGGTATAGATCTTAATATAGCATAATAAGGTAAAAGATACCATTCGGGTACAATAGATGCTGGTGTAACCATTGGATCAGCTGGTATATAATTATCTGAATGTCCTAATAAATTAGGATAGAAGAATACTAGTATAGATAATACTAAGAAAAAAGCAATTATAGTTACTAAATCTTTAAATAAAAAATAAGGATGCATTGCAATTCTATCTCCACTAGAAGTCACTCCATTAGGATTATTTGAACCGTGAACATGTAAAGCAATTAAATGTGCTACAGCTAAAGCAGCTAATACAAAAGGTAATAAATAGTGTAATGAGAAGAATCTATTTAAAGTGGCATTTGAAACTTAGAAACCACCCCAAATTAATTCTACTATATCTACCCCAAATACAGGGATTGCAGATAATAAATTAGTAATAACTGTTGCCAAACTTTTAATTTGCTCATTCTAGCAAAACATAGATAAATTATTGGATACCTATATTTTTGCTTTATATGTTTTAAACAAGCAAACCATGTGCAGTACACTCATCTTATATTAAAATGATTGTAATTTAATACTTGTGTAAAGCCTTGTGTGACGCTATTAAAGCGAAAAAAAATTCCGACTGTACATTAAGCATCATTTCAGACACCCACCGATGGACCAGTCTGTAGCGATAGTTTACTCTACCGACGGTCTTAATGCAAAACAAACATTTTTGACCGTTTTCATCAGTATTGCTATATGGTTAATTTAATTAGACAAATTTTTAGTAAAAATTTCTTTGTTTATTTCCATATAACTATATTTAACTTATTTTGTATTTCATTTCAGGTATTATGTACGGAGATACTATATTTCTAAGATCATTCATAGATTCTTTTCAAACATATATAATGTATTGGTTTTTGCTTCCTGCTGACTGCACAGAAGCTTTAATATTAAAATTTTCACTTAAAACATTTACGAGCATTAAACACTCATTATAAGTAAATGAATTAGTAGAAAACTTTAATCCTTTATTTACTTTAGAACCATCATCCATTATTCAAATGGCTAAAGCTAAAGGAGTTAAATATTCACCTATACAATTTGGAACATGTTTTATATTATTTTCATCATACCAAATATCTCTAATTCAATTAAAACTAGTATAAGTTCAAGTCTTAAACCTTACTATTTTTCTAAGTTTACCTTTACTTCCTAATCTTCTTCCTATTATAGGTTTTTTTGAATTACAATACCCATATTCTGATAACAATTTGTGTAAAGATAAAATATATTCTACGTGAGAATCTTCCTGAAAAAAGGAAATTCTAGTACCCATACCGTTTAATCTTTTTTCAGCATGAGCATTTCCTAGAAGAGATCCAAATATAATAGATAAAACATCTTTATTATGTGGACCTATCCTATATATACCTCTTAACTTACCTGTCCTATTTAAATTGACTAAACAATCTATAGGACTTATTAAAACTAAAATGAATAAAAATAAATATAAGTTAAACATTTGGGGCTTGATTATTAAACCCCATAATGACATTTGACCATAAGGTAACACATAACCTAAGAAGGCTATTGCCATCATTAAAACTAAAATTATTACTCCAATTGACCAAACTAATACTCTAGGTGATTTATAAGAACTATAATATAAACCTCTACCAATGTGCATGTAAACAAAAATAAAAAAGAAAGAAGCAACATTAGCATGTGTATATCTTAATAACCAACCATTGTTAACATCTCTCATTATATGTTCTACACTATTAAATGCTAAATCTACACTTGGTGTATAGTGCATTGCTAAAAAGGCTCCAGTTAATATTTGTATGATTAAACAAGTAGCTAATAATGACCCAAAATTCCATAAATAACTTATATTTGAAGGTTGAGGGGAATCAACTACGTATGAATTAACTAACCTAAGTAAAACGTGTGTTTTTAATAATCTCATTTTTATTTTTTAAATTTTTAATTTTTCTATTTTTAGAATTAGTTTTAAATTTTATTTTGTTTCTATTGCCTCTGCAAGTCTCCCTATGCCTATGAAAAGAGGCTAAATTTAATTTTAACCTTTGCTTTCATACATTATTTTCCTAACTTACAACGAAGGCTGTAGTTTTTATAACACTGGAGTTACTATCTTTGTTTTTGTAGTGAAGCTTTTATGTTTGCCTCCATAGGACCTTATCTGTTACTTTAAAAGTAAGAACAATATAGAAGTTAAGCCTTTAAGGACTATTACTTACATCTAAGTGTCTTTAAAAATTTAAACACAAATAAAAAGACTCATTACTACTAAACCATTCCTATTTAATTTATATAAATCCTTTGCTTTTTACTTTATTTTGCTCTTTCTTTACCTTTTTTAAATACACTTTTGTAAAACAAAAGTAAAAGTAAAAACAAAAGGCAAAAGAAAAAGGTAAAATAAAAAGAATCTTTCCTAAACATAAAAAAAAAAGTGGGAAGAGTTAGTAGGATTTACTCCTATGGAGTCCCTATGAAGAGTAAAAGGAAGTAAAAGAAGGAGAGGGAAAGAATTGAAAGAATTTATTATTTTTAATAGAAACATTGAATAAATTAGCTTTAGTTTAGAAAGCTAAAGACCTATAACTTACTTTTAAATAAATTAATAATTCAATATGTTTATTATTTTAAACAAAAGAGCTGTGATTTTTCTTAACTTATTTAGTAAAATGAGATTGCCTTATAGCAAAGAGGACTCCATATGGAGAAAGCCAAATATCTTACTCTTTAATTAACAGTTGTCTCCACTTTTATTTTCCATATGCTTCCTAATAATCCCTCCCTACTCTTGCCTAAAGAGTTAGAGTCCCTATGGAGTGGAGGACTGAACTATGAGTACTTAGACCCCATAGGAATACATAGGACCTTTTTATTTATTTTTTTTTTATAACTTTGCCTCCTTCGGAGTCTCCGTAGGCTCCGTATGAATAAGAATAAGATTTACTCATTCCCATTATGGTTACGGTTACGGGGAGGAAGAACCTATCTACTCTACAAGGGCAAGGAAGACTATTTTCCTACAAAGTAACTTTTGTTATTAAGAAGTCAGTAAATTAAACAAGAGACAAGTAGAGAAGTTTAAAATTGTAAAATTAATTTATTTAAGCCCTAGAAGGATTGAACTCCTACAAATTCCTTATCAAGAAACCATTCTACCGTTAAATTAAAGGCTCTTATTTAAAATTTTACTTTTTATTTTTAAGGGATTAGGAGATATTCTTTGCTTTTACAGCGAAGTTTTTATATCTTGTCTCCATAGGACCTTTCCTTTTAATTATATTTTAACTTTTTTAACTTTTCCTAACCCTAATAGTACTTAAAGGACTGCAGTCCGCTATTAGCTAACAAATTAATAATAAAAAAAAAGAAAAATTTACTATTAAGATAAAATAAAAATAATAAGTTTGGTTTGGGGAGGAAGACGATATTTATAAAGTGGACCTAAAAGGTAGAATAACTATAAAAGTTAATTCACCCTCTTCTACTGTAAGTAGTAAGCCTTTACAAAAAAAAATAAAAAAAGGCCCTATGCCTATGGAGGCTATATTTAAATCTTAACTGTAAAGATTTAAGTAGTTTAAAATCTACATTCTAGATACCATTAATACTTTTAATAAGAATTAGTTAATAGAGTTAAAAATAAACTAATAAATCCTTTAAATTAATATATTAAGTAATGGAGGTGTAGCCGCTTCTTCAGCACTTCAACATACTCAGAATACACAACTATCTACTAAGACTCCTATTTATTATTATTAGGAGTTTTGAAAACAAAGTATAAAAAATATAAATTTAATAATATATTTATATAATCAGCCCTTAAATTTTTTATTTTACATGACAAATTTATTTATTCAATCACCTTTAAGTCAATTTGAAGTTGTTAACTTAATAGGAATTAATGCTCCAATTTTAGGTAATTTACATTTAAATTTAACTAATTTAGGTTTATATGCCAGTTTTGTATTATTTATAATCTTAGGATTACATATTTATGGAAATAATGATACAAGATTAATACCAAATAAATGGTCAATTTCATTAGAATCATCATATCAAAGTTTAAATACTATGGTAAGAGAACAAATAGGTTCACAAAGTGAAAAATACTTTCCTTTTATTTATTCATTATTTTTCTTTATATTAATAGGTAATTTAGTTTCAAATGTACCATACTCATTCGCAATAACAGCCAGTGGAGTAGTTTCATTAGGATTAAGTTTTACAATTTTTATTGGTGTGACAATCTTAGCTTTATACATTCATAAATTAAAATTCTTTGCTTTCTTTATACCAGCTGGTACACCTTTAAACTTAGTTCCTTTATTAGTGTTAATTGAATTAATTTCTTACTTAGCTAGAGCTGTTTCTTTAGGAGTTAGACTTTTTGCAAATCTTACAGCAGGTCATACTTTATTAAAAATACTATCTACTTATTTATTTAAATTATTTTCAGGTAGTTTATTTATTGCTATTCTTACATTAATACCTTTTGCTATTTTTTTAGCTTTAGTTGCTTTAGAAATAGCTGTTTCTTTAATACAAGCATTTGTTTTTACTTTATTAGTTTGTTCATATTTAAGAGATGCTATTGAATTACACTAAATTAAATTAATTTTTAATTAATTTTACGTTGTGACTCCAACTTAACACTCAATAAAAATTTAAAACACTGTTTACAAAGTAAATATTAAGTCTAACCTTAAATAAATACTACTTTATATAATTAAGGTAATATAAACACAACCCCCCACCCTCACAGCTGTGACCGGGTTGGGTGGGGAATATGTAATATAAATGGATTGAAATTTTTTTTTCACACGTGCTTATGCAGAGTAATCTTCAATAAAAAAAAAGAGCTACTCATCTTCTAACGTTTACTTAATTAAACAAAAATCTTAATTAATGAACATAAGATTATATAAGATTACAAATTTATTAAATCTAACTTCTTTTAAATTCCACAATTAAAATCTCTTATTATAGTGATAATTCTAATTTATCAATTCAATAAATTAGCAATTCCTGCCATAAATATAATAATAATTTTATTATTTTAATATTAATAATTTAACCATATCCCTAGTTGTTTTATTAAAATTATATCTTCTAAAGGATGTTAAATCTTCTAACAGCGGATTTATATGGGTTCTACCTATTTTTAATTTAAATTTAGGTAATGGTAATTTCATTAAACCTTTAGATTATATTATATGTTCTTATTTTGATTTCCTTTCCTTCTAAGTCCTAGATTAAAAACAAAAGTCAGTAAAGTAAAATAGGGGTCATTGAAAAGACTCTGCTTCTAATTAATTAGAAAGTATGATGTAAAATAATTAAGGTTACGTTATTATATAGCTAAGATTCCCGTTGTTAAATATATTTACTGCTACTGCTGTAAGTTAGGGAAATAAATAAGAATTTATTTTTTGTAATAGATGGAGAGGTTTAAGGGGGGTGGGTTACAAAATTATTCTTTTTTTTTTAATAGAAATTCTATAAACCAAGTTCTGTAAATTTACACTAAAAATTAAATAAATATCTTATAATTTTACCCATCCTAAGATATTTAGGCTCCCTCCCTAGTAAGGGAAGAGGCAATAAGTATAAATATAAATAAAAATCTAATAAAAAAAGGTAAAATATAGGATAGCAACTGGATTATTTATAGAGTTTCCTACATTTTTATTTTTAAATTATTCCTACGGACTCATCCTTTTGCTTTTTATTACTATAGGAATAAAAGCTCCGAAGGAGTAAAAGACTTTAACATAGTAACTACTACCTTACTTTTTTTACTTTACCAAACAGCGGGTGTCATATGGACTACTCTATGTTCTTATTTGTAATAAATATAAAATCAAAGGTGTAGGTAATCCGTTGTTAATAAATATAAAATAGTTAAAAATATAGAAAATTGTAACAGACTAAAGTGTTAAATATTTAATCCTTACTATTTTAAATATAGATCCCTCCCCTAATTTGCTTTTACTCCATGTGTGTCATCTTAGGTTTACCTCTTGATTTTGTTACTTACTAAAACTAAAAAGTAAATAACAAAAGAAATTGTCTACCCTCTATATAAAAAAGGAGACTCTTTCCTATAGATAACCGACTACTAGGCAAAAGTTCATTACATTAAGTGTAAGAAGGTTGTTTAAATTTAAAATAGTAATGTGGATATTTATTTCACTATAAATTATAATTTACTTTAAGTTTCCCACAAAATTAATTCTGTTAATTATATATTTTAAATTACCTATGGTTTTCCTTAATTATTAATAATTATATATTAAGAATTTCTTTTTTAATTGTAAGCCTATCCCACCCTATTCATAGGAAAAAAAAAGTATGGGGGTTAAAATTTTATCTTTTAAAAAGAGCAGAGATTCTTCCTACTCCTACGTAGTACGTGGTAAAGGTCCTAAATAGTCTTATGGAGTATAAATAGTAATAATCCAACCTTACGGATCCATTAAAAAGTAATAGTCCTCCCTACTCTGGCCTAAATAGTTAAAAGAGTTAGAGTCCCTATGGATCCCTATGGGGTGGTGGGGTGGAGAGGAAATAAAAAAATTATTTATAAAAATTTTGAGCTGATTTAATAGTAATAGAATAAGCTCCTTTTCTATTTTTTTTAGTAACAGTAGCAATATCTAAATAATTTACTTTTCCTGGACTAATAGCTCCTCTTTCGAAATTTTTAGTTGTCAATCTAGGTATTATAGGTTCTCTCATTAATCTTCCTCCGATTTTTAAATTTAGACCAGATAAGAAAGCAGGTATAAGATTTACAGATTTTAAATTAGGGTCATTTAAAGTTTTAACTGCTTTATTAGAATAAATTTTATTAATAGCAATTCTAGATTTTTTTCTTTTATTTCTAATATTTAAATAAAGTAAATTAGCTAAAATATTAGTATCATGATAAGGATGATGTAATCTAATAAGTTGGAAAACAACTGCTTTTTTAAATTTTCTTGTCATTATTTCAATTATTAATTGAAATTTATTTCTAAAAACTTTAGCTAAATTAAATTTTCTTAAATTAAATAATAAACTTCTTTCTAAGTCACTTTTACCTCTTAATCGAGAGATTGCTTTTCTGACTTTTCTTTTAATAAAAGGGATTTTATTCGAAGAAATAGCTACTCCTTTATTTCTTGTTTTTAAATAATTTTTTCTTAAAGATGCAATTTGACTTTTTTTAAGTAAATATTTTTTTCTAAAGCTATTAAAGTATAAAATAGAAAATAATCTAAATACTTTTTTTTTTGGAATATTTAAATAATAAAATAATTGTACTATTACTTTATCTGGAGTATGTAAATAAACAGGTTTACTTATTAAACAATTTAAACTTTTAAAAAAATAAAATAATAATTTATTTATTTTAAACAAATCTTTATTTATATCTACCCCACCATAAGATGTCCCTCCCATAGAGATAGGAGAAAAGAAGTTATAAGCTATAGTTTTAGAATAATTAAATAAAATACCATTTCTTTTTTGAGTATCTGCAATAGGACTTATTCTTTGTAAAGTATTTTTTAAGTATTGATAAATTAAAGTATTTTTTTTATTTTTAATATTTTCATTATATGAGAAAAGTTGAATATAACCTGTTTTATTTAAAAGACTTTCTTTTTTTATTTCATTTATTTTAAGTAATTCTAATGTTGAATTTTCCCCTTTATTTAAAAGTTTTATTTGTCCACTTTGATTAAAGTCTCCATAGGGTCTATTTGTTTTTAAATTTCCTCTTGCCTCTGCTCGTAGAGTAGAGGTTAAATTTAGTAATTTATGTAATCTATGTAAAACAATACTTCCTTTTGTTTTATTGTTATTTTCGTAAAGTACTGTTTTTAAACTACTTTTTAAATTTTCTTTATTTGTTTCTACTTCCCCAGAGGGAGAGTTATTTAAAAGATATAATTTTTTTAATTCATTTAATTTTAAAGTTAAAGGATTTTTCATTTTATTTAAAAGTTTTATTAAATTTTATTTAATTTACTGTTATTTTTAGGTTAACACCATTCTTATATTTTATCCACCCGTTATTTTCCTCCACCTCCACTGACTTTGTTTCTCCTTCCCTACCCCTATGGGACAGAGGGAGAGGTTAATATTAAATTATATTTTTCCACCTTATTTAAGTTATCACTGATAGCATACTCCTATTTTTAGACTATCTTAGGCTACATTAGAGACCTTTCTCATGTTTACTTATCCAGCAAAAGAGACCTTCCCTATGGAGTCCTAGGACAAAGATTGCTTTTCTTACTCAGAAGTAAATACAGTAACAAAAATAAAGTATTTACAAATAGAATAAATAATAATAGTTCTTATGAAATGATAAGTGAAACAAAGTAAATAAAAGTAAGACAAGTAAAATAGTATATATTGAAATATAAAAATGATGTTATATTTTAAGGTTAATTAATAAAATTATATTAGTATACATACGTTCTAATAAAATTAATAAGTAATCTATACTTACTTTAAAGATAATTATTTAGTATTAAATGTATATCATAGTATGGGAGCTACAATCTTACTACTTACACTCCATATAAATCCATATAAATCCATAGGAGTTTTGTTTTATTAAAATAATAATCTCCCTCCCTATATGAGATATAGCAAAGGAAATAAGTAGCCTAGCCTTTTATTTTTTATTTTTATAATAGCGTATTATTTCTTTATATAGTAAGTTTACTTAATTTTATATAAATAATAATCCTCCCTATGGCCTATAAAGGCCTCCTATCTACTTTTATTTACAGAAATTGAAAATAATCTTATAATTTTGTTTTTATTCCTTATATATTTTTTCTTTAACTTTTCCTTTTACCTAAGCCTATATGTTAACTTATTTTAACAAATACAAAATAAATGGGGTACCTCCCTTATGGAATATAAGGATAGATTAAAAGTAAAAAGTCATAATAACTAAAATGGGTTTATAAAATAAAGGCAAGATAAAGTAAATATATTTTATATAGAAACTTAAATTAGACTTTTATAAATTTATAAATTTTATTTTATTTTTGTACATCTTGTAGGAATTGAACCTACATCTTATTGTTTCGAAGACAAATACTCTACCTAATTAAGCTAAAGATGTTTAATTTAACTTTTTAAACTAATAGCGGAGCCTATCTCCTAAAGCTAAGGGAGACTTCATTTAAGCCTTTATTTTTAACTTTTAAAAATAGAAAGACAAAGAAAAATTTAAAATAAGTAAGGTTATACTTTTTATTATTATTTTTCTATAAATTTTGCCTTTATCTCCGTAGGAGTATGAATAGGAGTAGGAGTAGGATTGACAAAAGTAAAAAGCAAAAATAAATTATAGAGGGTAGAATGATACTTTGAATAGAATAAATTAGCTTGAACATTTAAATTTTATAGGCCTTAAGAGGATTTGAACCTCTGTAAAAAGTATTAACAGTACCTCGCTTAAACCACTCAGCCATAAGACCTTATTTTTACAAATAATATATACCCTCTGCTCTCCATCCTATAGGATGGGAGACTATTTCTTAGCTCTAAAAAAAGGTAAGAATTAATTTATGATTTATATTTTTAATATTGACTTTTAAATATTTAACACCAATCCACTTTTGTGTTATTAAATTAAACAAAAACAAAATCCAAAGCAACCATTGTTTTTTTTTGTTTGAAAGATCCTCCACCCCACCACCCCATAGGGACTCTAACTCTTTAACTATTTAGGCCAGAGTAGGGAGTATTGCAGTTCTTTTACCGCTGTTATGGAAAGTTAAAAATAATCAAAAGTAAGTAAAGGCGATAGGATTAAATTATTATTAATAATAAAAAAAGGGGGTTACATTAAATAAATCCTGTTCCCCGTAATTGTAAATTTGAAATTTTATATTATTATGAATATAATAATAAGAAAGCCATCATTAAAGAGAATAATCCTGTTGCTTCAGCTAAAGCGAATCCTAAGATTGCGTAAGTGAATAATTGTCCTCTTAATTGAGGGTTTCTAGCTGTAGCTAAGATTAATGATCCGAAAACTGTACCGATTCCGGCTCCAGATCCTATTAAACCAGAGCATGCTAATCCTGATCCAATGTATTTTGCAGCTGCTAAAATAATATAAAAAAAAGTATAATTAAAATAGCGTATAACATACTAAAAAAAATAATATATGACTCTTTACTCT
>Ga0137385_10006460_pt1 | contig 10307 bp, 8 predicted proteins | sample SagtaG_FD_104921 | JGI IMG/M metagenome (GOLD analysis project Ga0137385, IMG submission 104921) | Vadose zone soil microbial communities from Sagehorn Ranch, Mendocino, California, USA - Sage2_R_80_16 metaG | ecosystem: Environmental > Terrestrial > Soil > Vadose zone | place: USA: California... | reverse complement strand
TTCCCATCACTTTCTCGAGAGAGTGATGAAGATCCCAGGCAGACCACCTGGTAGATAGACCGCGGGCGCACGCCTGGTAACAGGTGCAGCCAAGCGGCCCTAATGATCTAACGGCTTGTTCACATACAGTATCTTCGCGGCACGCAGGAGAGCGAGCCTGTCTCTCTCTCGGCTGGCTGGTCTCGGCAAAATTGAGGTAATAATGTCTTTCGGTAAGAGGGCGCACCATCGTGCGCCCTCTTTTTGCCATTACATCCTGGGAGGAATATATCATCTCCTCCTCGCTCACTCGTTTTTCACGAAGCGCACACATATGATACAATGCAAGCCGTAGCCAGTCTTACGCCTATTCGCCACAGAAAGGAAGAGCGCCGCCCGCCATGCTCATCGACTTTCATACCCACCTCTTCCCACCCCATATTCGCCACCATCGGCAACGCTACTGCGACCGCGATCCCTGGTTTCACCATCTCTATAGCCATCCTCGTGCCTATATCGCCAGCGCCGAAGACCTCATCGCAGAAATGGATGGCTCAGGCGTCGACATCTCCATCGCCTTCTCCTTTGGCTGGACCGATCCCGCCCTCATCGTCGAAACTAACACCTACATCATCGAAGCCATGCGCCGCTTTCCCGGACGCATCTACGGCATGGCCGTCCTGCTGCCCACCACCGGCGACCAGGCCATATACGAACTCGAACGCTGTGCCCAGGCCGGCATGATCGGCCTGGGCGAACTCATGCCCCATGGACAGGGCTACCGCCTCAGCGACATCCCGCTCCTCACTCCCATCATCGAAGTCGTGCGACACCACCGTCTCCTCGTTCTCTCCCATTGCAGCGAACCGGTCGGTCACCTCTACCCGGGCAAAGGCAACGTCTCCCTTTCCGACATCGTCGCCTTCCTCACCGCCTTTCCAGACATCCGCTTCATCGCAGCGCACTGGGGCGGCGGACTCCCTTTCTATACCCTCATGCCAGAAATCCAGCGCATCACCGCAAACGTGTGGTATGATACTGCTGCTACCGTCTATCTCTACCATCACAACATATTTCCAACGGTAGCCAGCCTCGTCGGCGCCAATCGCATCCTGTTCGCCAGCGATTATGGCCTGCTGCGCCAGAAGCGCATCATCCACCATATCCAGCAGTCTGGCCTGGATGCCCAATCCGTCGAAATGATCCTGGGTAAGAACGCTCAACACCTGCTAGGACTGGACCATCAACCATAACATGCGAGTAACATCATTAGGAAGCGGCAGCAGTGGCAACTCCCTGCTCATCGAAGCCGGACCGCAAGGCCGCACAAAAATACTCATAGACGCAGGCTTTCCCGACCGCGTCGTAACAGAACGCCTGCGCATCGTCGGAGTTACACCCGCACAGCTTCAAGGCATCTTGATCACGCACGAACATATCGATCATATTCTAGGCGTGCCGCTCTTGAGCAAACGCTATGCACTTCCCATCATCACAGACCCGCGTACATACACTGCCATGCAGCATATCTTCGCTGAAAGCATCGTACACACCGAATCGGGCGCACTCATCCCCTTAGACGCCGAGTATGGTAGGGGCGACCCTCGCGGTCGCCCTGATTCTGAACCCGCTCGCCCTGGTTTCCACCCCGATTCTGCGCTATTTCGCCCGCTGCCGCTTGGGACTCGTAGTGTCATCGGCGATATCGAAGTCATCTCATTCCCCGTCTCACATGATGCCACAGCGCCGTGTGGCTACCTGTTAAGCGCCGGTGGGTGCCGCGTGTGCGTCGTCATCGACACAGGCATCGTTACCAACGCCATGCTCGAAGTCATCAAGCAGGCGGATTTACTCATCCTGGAATCCAACCATGATCGCGCAAAGCTGCTGCGTGGTCCCTATCCCTACATGCTCAAGCAGCGCATACTCAGCGAGACGGGACATCTCTCTAATGACCAGGCAGCCGAGGCCGTCTTGCGTACCTGGCGCAGCGATGCCGTGCGCTGGCTCTGGCTCTCCCATCTCAGCCGCACCAATAATACACCCAAACTGGCATTGCAAAACATGCGAGAGCGCATCAAGGAAGCCGGGGCCAATCTAGCGCAAATACACATTTCAGTCTTGCCCCCACAGATGGGCGGCGTATGGGACTCAACACAATTGTGGCACAGCCATACGCTCTGGGAAATGCCGGGCTGACAACCATTCATCCCCTAAGGGCGGAGGCGTGTAGATGTGGGGTTGGGACGTTTGCGTTGCCCGCCGCGCCTGAATGAAAATGAGGAACATAAGGATTTAAAGTTACCATGAAACTATCGCGATCTCAAAAAATCATCCTGTACTATATTGTACCGCCAGTGCTATTGGTGACAGCCATCGTCCTGGTGATCTTCATTTACCTGCAAGTTCATAAACCCGTCGAAATGGATGTCACCTCTACCGGCTTCACATTAAGCACCATCGAAATTAACGAAGGCGAAACCGTCCACTTCGTCAATCATTCAGACGTCGTCCAGGTCCTCTGCCTGGGCCAGAACAAAATCTGTGATGCCGGTGCCATCGCACCAACCGCTTTGAAAGAACCCGGTATACGGCTCAACCCGGGCGCATCCACCGACGTAGTTTTTGATCGATATGGAACATTCGTAATCACCAGCATAACCATGCCCGGCGTCAATCTAAAAATCACCGTCGATTCCGCCGGGTGAGCAGGTCCCTACACTGGAGCCTTGCTATCCTGCGTCAAAGCGAGACGGGCGCGCTCCGCGTCATGTTCCGCCTTCAACGACTCGAAGAAGCCTATGGCCCGCTCAAAGTAGGAGTGGGCGAGGCCAAGGTCAGCCGCCCGCGCATCTGCCCGCTCCTCGAAATCAGCGCGGTTCACCACATCAGCATGGCGGCGATAATATAGCCCCAGGCAGTAGAGGGTTTGTCCCCGTTCCCAGGGAATATCCAGGAGTTCGCATTGCAACAGCGCTTGCTTTAGATTATCTTCAGCCGCTTCCCATCGCTCTTGTTCCAGGAACATCCGCCCGCGCGCCCGCAGCGCAATCGCCAGGAATTTACGCGCTCCAGACTGCTCTGCCAGCGTCACCGCGCGTTCACAATACTCCTGCTGTATATCAGCATCTTTCCCGGTCATGACCGCAAGCTCAGCCAGTAATGCCACCACTGATGGCTTCGGAAATGGTTCTGAGCGTTGCAGTGCTGTGGTAAAATGGGCGCAGGCGCGTTCCCACTCCTCGCGCGCAAGAAAGATACTTCTGGACGGTTCAGGCTCGATTCCTCGTTGCTCCGCCAATCGTCTGTACTGGCGAATGAGTGAATCGCTCTCCTCAATATTACCCCTGCGGTAGGAGATATCTGCCAGGGTCTCCAGCACATCTAAAGTCCACTCGTCATCCAACTGGTATTGTTCCGCCAGTTGCAAGATGCTATAAGCCACCTCACGCACCTCATCCCAGCGGTTCCATTCGTACCAGACATACATGCGCCCCACCATACTGTAAAGCAGCATCGAAGGGCTTTCCATCGTCTGCGCAATGCGCCAGGCGCGCCCAAACCACATAGCAGCAGTGGGATAGTCCGAAATGTTAAAATGCGCCCAGCCCAGCGAAAGGTACAGGTCGTAAAGTTCTTCCCGCCCCGAAATCTGTGAAGCGATCTCCTGGCGGCGATGCTGGGCCTTATGTTGCTCCAGGTAATTTCGTTGTTTCTGATAGATAAACCCCAGGGCATCCAGTGTGAGCCAGAGCGCTCCCGTGTCCTCAACCTTCTCGGCAATACGCAAGGCCTCATAAATACGATCCAGGCTCTCTCCGGCGATCTTGATTCTCTCATCCGGGGTGGCACTCTTCAATTGCCGGATATATCCCATGGCCTGGTAGGTCAAGAACGCCGCGCGATCTCCATTGGGCGGTTGCCCCGCCAGCAACGCTAACCCGGCGTCGATATACGAGCGTATCTCTTGCATATCGGGCCGCTTATTGAACCAGCCCAGCCAGCGTGTGGAGAGTTCTGCCAGGCGTGTATACAGGCAGAGCAGGTCTTTTTTATGGACAAGCGGTCCCTGCTGCATAAGCTGGAGCGCGTGAGAATACTCGTGCCAGGCTTCGTCGGCATTTGCGCGCTGCGCATACGCATCACCGAGTTTCTGGTGCATCCGGGCGATTGTCAAGTTGTCTGCATCATTCTCGATGAGCAAATCCAACGCCTCCGTGTAGGCTTGAATGGCGCGGATCGTATAGTAGCCGCGAAACGCCTGGTCTCCAGCCATGGTCAAGTAGGTGATCGTGCGACGAATCAACTCTTGCCGCGTGATCCGTGTTGGATTGAGACGTATCGCGCTGTCCTCGTTGGCCTCTTCGGACGAGGTAAATCTTGCCCCCACTTTCACAGAATGCGCAAGCAGACCGGCAGACCAGGTAGCGAGCGCCTGTTTGTAGTGGTAGGCCAACAATTCAGCAAACTGCTCCACATTGTCACCAACCGTTGCCTCGATCCAGAGAGCCAGTTGCGTGTGTTTCTGTGAGCGCCGGGTACGCGGAATATTGTTATACACCACGTCGCGGATCAGAATATGCTTGAAGCTGAATACGCGATCATGCGCGATAGGCGAGCGTAACGATTTCTCCGTCTCAATGATAAATTCGCGTTGTATCAGCGCCTCGATAGTAGTATTCAAGGTCTCGCGATCAATGCCCGCGGCCAGTTCGAGCAATCCCCCCAGCCAGAAAGTGCGTCCGATGATAGCCGCATCTTGTAGCACCTGCTTCTCCACCTGACTGAGCAGGTCAACGCGCGCCGCCAATACTCCCTGAACCGTATCAGGAAGACGTGGTAGGGGCAGCACGTAATGCTGGTCAATGAGCGTATCTTCTGGTGGAGTGGCAGGGCTGGCCAGTTCACTCAGCACCGCTTCATTTTGCTCGCTGGGACGCCAGCAACCATCCTGCTTCACCAGTACGCCCTGATCAATCAGCATACGGACGATCTCTTCAACAAAAAATGGATTGCCCTCGGCGCGGCTTTGAATGGTATGGTATAACACATCGGGCAAATCCTGCGTATTCAGCAGTCCAGTAATCAGTTCGCCGCTCTCCTCTCTGCTCAACGACTCAAGCACAATCGTCGTAAAATTGCGCCGTCCACCGCCCCATTCTCGACGGCGCTCAAAGAGATCGGGACGAGCCGGGCAGATAAACAGAATGGGCGCCTGGCTGATGCGGTCCGTCAAATACTCTAGCAGGTCAAGCAGGGCTTCATCCGCCCATTGCAAATCATCGATCACCAGAATAAGGGGGCCCTGTTCTGCTATAGCCTCGAGGAAGACTCGCCATGCGCGCATCAACGCCACCTGCGGACCTCCCTGCTCGGTGCTTTTGCTATATGTGCTGCGTTGAATTTCTCGTCGATCACCCGTGTACTGCGCACCGCTGCCATCACTGAACCCACTACCAATACTGCGGATGAGCGCGTGCGCCACCTGCTCTGCATCTTCACTGCTTTGAGCAGCAGTAAGCGTATCAAGCACAAACTGTACCAGGCGCTCTTCTAACGCTTCGCGTCTTTCTCCTTCGCGCACATTCAGCAAAGACCGCAAGATCTCAATCAGGGGCCAGTAGGTAATGCCCTCCCCATAGGGAGGACAGCGCCCCTGCAACACACGCGGGTGAGGACCCACTTTATCGCGCCCATGCGCGCTCGAAGCGCTTTTCGCCGCTTCCTCTTCGCGCAGGATAAATTCTCGTACCAGGCGTGACTTTCCAATGCCTGGCGTCCCCAGCAGGGTAATCAGGTGTGGGCGCTGCTCAGCCTGCACGCGCGCATAGGTGGTGTGCATCAGTGTTAGTTCCAACTGGCGCCCCACCAGGGGAGATTGCAGCCCTTCGATACCACGTGGATGTTGAGCAATAGCCGGTGAACCCTCGCGCCCACCCTTCAAGCCCTGCACCACCCACGCGTGCACCGGCTCATGCTTGCCTTTGAGCAGCAAGGGAGCAATCGGGCGAAAATCGAACACATTGCGCGTACTCAAATAGGTGCGTTCGCCCACGAGAATCGTATCGGGACTGGCAGCCTGTTGGAGCCTGGACGCCACATTCACCGCATCACCGGTAATCAGAAAATCCTGTCGTCTGAACTGCGCTCCGGGAGCTGCCACATCACCCGTATTGATGCCTATACGCATTTGCAGCCGTGTCGCCGACGGGTCATGCTCCAGGCGTCTAGTATTGAAGCGATTGAGCGCTGCCTGCATATCCAGCGCCGCGCGGATAGCCCGGTCAGGATCATCTTCATGCGCGGCAGGTGCGCCGAATATCGCCATCACCGCATCTCCGATATATTTCTCAACGGTGCCGCCATGCCGCCGTATTTGCTCCGTCATCAGGTTGAAATACCCTGTCAAAATTGCCCGCATATCCTCCGGGTCCAGCCGGTCCGCCAGTGGTGTTGAACCCGTAATATCCGCAAACATAATCGTCACCACCCGCCGTTCCTCTGGCGTCGTCAACCTATCTATACTACTCTTGTTGCCATCAAACGCCGTTGCTGCTCGTTTATTATCAGTAGTAGAGGCGCGATTGATCGCGCCCAAAGCCGGATACTGCCTTTCATCCTGCCTGATCGTAGGCAGAGATACAGTGTCGTTGGCAGGCTGGCTATCAAAGATTGTCGCGCCTGAAGTGGAAGCCTGGTTAATCCGGTTGATTGTGTTGGCCTCTTTGATCTCTTGTGTATCCGTCTGCGTATCTCTTGTAGAGGGCGTTCCCGCGTTCCTCACCCGCTCCGTTATTGATGGCAATGGCAAACCACATTCAATACAAAATTTAGCCGCAGGTGGGTTGACCGTTCCGCAATTCGGACAGACAAGCAAGCGATAGCCGCATTCAAGGCAAAATTTAGCATTGGGTGGATTGAGAGTCTGACAGTTCGGACAACGCATAGATAATCCAGTCTTAGGGTTGGTAAACGGGGCGACCAGGGAGTCGCATAAGTGTTAAACGTTCAAGGGATACAGATTTATTGTACAACAAATCATGACACCAACGGTGTTGATCTTGCACGAAAAACATGTAATGACCTGGGACTATTTGTCCCCATGCTTGACGATATACACAAATTTGCGTAGTATGTGTAGGGGTCATCTCGCCCGCCTGGAAGAAGAAGGAAGTTTTACATGCAGCCAGATTTTCAAGTTGAGAGTCGTAGCTATGACCAGTTGTACCGCGGGTCATGGCGTGGATATAAATTAGATGCTACAACACAATTGAGTGATGAAGAAACAGCGGAAATAGCCAGGGACGGTGTGCGTCTCTGGCTCCCCGCAGGCACCCCTATGCATTGGGCTACCAGAACCCGGCCATTACGCTACAATTGTGTCCAATTCTACTGGCCTGAGCGATGGTATACCCTGAGCGCATTTTACGACGACCGCTCTTTAATTCATACCTACGCCTCCATCATTCAGCCGACTGAGTTTGAGCAAGATCGTGTCCGGTATATTGATCTTGACCTGAGTCTGTTGGTCAAACCAGACCTCAGCTACGAAGTCCTAACTCAAGCCGAATTTGACCAGTTGGCGGATACATTGGGGTATAGCGAAGAAACGCGCATCGGCGCATTGCTGGCAATGGATACCCTTACCAATGCTATCCAGCTGGCCGTGGGCCTCTTCGCCACCATTCCTCATACGCTCCGCCAGGCAGACTTTCGCCTGACCAATTGCTATAAATAGTTTTCATGCGTGGGAGAAATCTATGCCTGAACGGATTGACCATGTCGCCATCATCGTACGTGATATCGAACAGGCTCTGCACTTCTATCGAGACACGCTCGGAATCACCCCCAGCGCAATCAAAGAAGTTCCAACCGAGCAGGTGCGTATCGCCTTCCTACCCATGGGTGGCCCCGGCGGCAGCGAAATCGAGCTTGTCCAACCCACCACCAGCGATTCCAGCCTGGCGAAATTCCTGGAGAAACGCGGCGAGGGCCTGCATCACATCTGCCTGGAAGTGGACGATATCGACGCCGCGCTCGCCGAAATGCAGGCAAAAGGCGTGCCTGTTCTTGATAAGCAGCCCCGCATCGCCGCCGAGGGACGCGCCATTTTTATTCATCCCAAAGCCGCGAACGGGGTACTGTTGGAGTTGGTAGAGCGCGAGGAGTCTCCTGAGTGACCCTTACAATGGTATATTCCCATGTTTCTTTGGCGGATTCGTATCGCGTTTATTCTTCAGCATTTCCAATCCTGTAATCAGCTTGGCGCGTGTTTGACGTGGCTCAATCACCTCGTCAACGTAGCCGCGACTGGCGGCAATGTAAGGATTGTTGAACTTCTCGGTATATTCAGCGATCAGCTCTTTGCGGTGTTGCTCAGGATCAGTTGCTTTATCGATCTCATCCTTAAAAAGGATGTTGACTGCGCCTTCCGCGCCCATCACTGCGATTTCCGCCGTCGGCCAGGCATAGTTGAGGTCGCCACGTACATGCTTACTGTTCATCACATCATATGCGCCGCCATATGCTTTGCGCGTAATTACCGTGATCTTTGGTACCGTTGCCTCGCAGTAGGCGTAGAGCAACTTCGCGCCGTGCCGGATAATACCGTTGTGTTCCTGGCTTACGCCCGGTAGGAAGCCTGGCACATCCACGAATGTGATAAGAGGAATATTGAAGCAGTCGCAGAAGCGTACAAAGCGCGCACCCTTGTCGGCTGAATTGATATCCAGCACACCTGCTAATGAACCGGGCTGCTGCGCCACGATGCCAACCGAACGTCCATTCAAACGCGCGAAGCCTACAATAATATTGGTGGCAAAATACTCTTGCACCTCGAAGAACTCCTCATCATCGACAATATGCTGGATGATTGCCTTCATATCGTATGGCTTATTTGGATTGTCCGGGATGATGCTATTGAGGGCTTCGTTGGCGCGCGTCGGCGAATCTTTGGGTGTGATGCGCGGTGGGTCATCAAGATTGTTGGAGGGAATGTAGCCCATCAACTGGCGAATCATACGAATGCAGTCCGGCTCACTGGGGCAGGAGAAGTGTGCCACGCCGCTGATGCTGTTGTGAACCATGGCCCCACCAAGCTCTTCAAACGTGACGTCCTCGTGCGTCACCGTCTTGAGTACGTTTGGCCCCGTCACAAACATGTAGCTGGTCTGCTCCACCATAAAAATAAAGTCGGTGATGGCGGGGGAGTAGACCGCGCCGCCCGCGCAGGGTCCCATAATGGCAGAAATCTGTGGCACGACGCCCGATGCCAACGTGTTGCGCAGGAAAATATCGGCATAGGCTCCCAGGCTGACCACGCCCTCCTGGATGCGCGCCCCGCCTGAGTCATTCAGCCCGATGACGGGTGCGCCATTCTTCATGGCGTGATCCATGATTTTACAGATTTTCTCGGAGTGCGCCTCGGATAGCGAACCCCCGAATACCGTGAAATCCTGCGAGAAGACATACACCAGGCGACCATCGATCTGTCCATAGCCAGTCACGACCCCATCACCCGGTATTCTCTGTTCGTCCAGCCCAAAGTCCGTTGAGCGATGCGTGACAAACATATCCAGTTCATTAAACGTGCCGGGGTCTAAAAGCAAATCAAGGCGCTCGCGCGCCGTGAGTTTGCCTTTTTTATGCTGCGCCTCGATACGTTTGGATCCACCGCCGAGCATAGCGGCTTCTTTCAATCGGTGTAGCTCTTCAATCTTCTCTTTGGTGCCTTTCAAAGCAGGCGTGTCTTGTGGAGTGCGTTCACTGGTGGTCATATGCCTATCTCCATATGTGCTTTCGTGAATTTTGGTACGTATGGAAGTATAGCATTTGCATTGAAGGTGTGTCTAATCAGGTTCTATCTCAATTGCCGTAACGTTTGCCAATCTAGATCAGCGAAATGCTGAATAATAATATCTGCTCTCGATAGATCTTGCTCATCATTAAACCCATTGCGGGAGCCAATGCAGTACATACCAGCGTTTTTAGCAGAGAGGACGCCGTTTTTTGAGTCTTCTATGGCGATACAGCGGGTTGGACTTACCCTAAGCCGTTTTGCTGTGAGAAGGTAGATGGCTGGTGAAGGTTTTCCTTCTCCCTCAAGTTCATCGGCGCTTACTATTGCTTGAAATGATTCGCGCAAATTGAAGCGCTCGAGCATAATGTTTATCCAGGTCCAGGGAGAAGAGGAAGCCAGCGCGACGGGGATATGATTGGCATGCAGGGCTGATAGTAGTTCCGTGAAGCCCTCAATGAGAGACACTTTTTGCCCGTATATGACGTTTGCCATCTCCTGGTAGAGTTCCAGGAACTGTTCTTTTGTTTTT
>Ga0137385_10006457_pt1 | contig 10312 bp, 9 predicted proteins | sample SagtaG_FD_104921 | JGI IMG/M metagenome (GOLD analysis project Ga0137385, IMG submission 104921) | Vadose zone soil microbial communities from Sagehorn Ranch, Mendocino, California, USA - Sage2_R_80_16 metaG | ecosystem: Environmental > Terrestrial > Soil > Vadose zone | place: USA: California... | reverse complement strand
TTCGCCGCCTGCACCGTGGTGGAACCCGAAGGCGGCTGGTACCTGCCCCTGCACCTGTCACCCTCGCTGTTCACCGGGCGAGCGGCCAGCGCCGTGGACGCGTTCGCGGTCATGCTGCACTACGGCCGCGACCGCCAAGACACCGGAATCGGCTTCCTGCCCGGCGAACTCTTCGGCCAGCGAACCCACCGGGACGGCTTCGCGGTGCGCGGCAGCCTCGCCGTCAGCTCCGGCGAACTCGACACCTTCGCATCCCGGCTCCGCGACGCGGTCCGGCTGCTGCGCGGCCCGGACGGCCCCGCCATCGTCAGCTACGCGCGGCGCCGCGCGCGGGACGTTTGTGACCTCGACACGACCCTGGCCCGATGCCACTACTGACCACGGGCGCCGGCCGGCGTGGCTGCTGGAACAGCCCTCCGGTAAGAGTTAGCGTCCCAACATCTAGTAGTCGCAGAGTCGTCACTACCCCACAGGTTGTGCTACGGGAAGTGGAGGGAACATGCGGGCGGTAGCGGTCCAAAGGCACATGCCCCGGCGGCGCGCGGGCCACACCACCGCCGTCACCCTCGGCGGCGAGCGCTTCTACATCACCGCCAACGCCCGCGAGGACTCCACCCTCGGTGAGGTCTTCATCCAGTGGGGCAAACAGGGCAGCAGCAGCGCGGGGCTCCTCGACATCTACGCCATCGGCTGGTCCGTCGCCCTCCAGCACGGAGTGCCCCTGACCGACCTCATCCGCTGCAACCTCGACCTCTACTTCGTCCCCAACGGAGGCACCGACGACCCCGACATCCCCCGGGCGAGAAGCATCGCGGACTACACCGCCCGCCGCCTCGCGATCGACTGGCTGCCAGCAGCCGAACGCGCCAAGCTCGGAATCAGGACCATCCAGGAAAGGGTCGACGCGGCCAGCGAGTGGATCACCCAAACCGAGACGCACGGCCGAGCGGCGGTCGGCCTCGCGAGGGTGGCGGACGGCCAGGCCCCGCCCCATAGGGCGCACAGCCTTGCCCTGACCACCCACGGCGCCGTCCACACGGGCGGCCTCCAACGGCATACCGAGCACAGTCCACCATGATCAGGGCAATTAGCGAGCAATTATGTCGGTGGGTCTTCGAAGTTTCGCGGGCGCGAGAACTTGGCGTCAAGGTAGTTGAGGAGAGTTCTGCCGACGTTGATGATGAGTCTCGCCTCGGGCTCTCCTAGTAGTTCGGCGTTCGGGTGCGCCATGCTTCCTTGGTTCCGAACCGGTAGGAGTGCATCAAGGATGCTGGCGCTGGAGTTCAGGACAGTTTTGATGTCCCGAGAGCGTGGACCCAGATCAGCCAGGCTGGGGTGGTTTGCTTCCAGTTTTCTGAGAGGGCGTCTCATGTAGTTGTGTCCTAGTTCTGGCTACGTAAAGTGAAGCTTTGTTTACGGCGTCCCACACTCTGGCGCTATCTCGTGCTATTGGTCAGCGTCATGACCAAGCGGCTGCCATATGCCACCGATCTGTCCGATGCCCGCTGGGCGCTGATCGAGCCGGTCCTGGCCGAGTGGAGAGCCCGCCGCGCCGGGGCCGGGCTGGCGCTGTCCGAGCCAGTGCATGAGCTGCGGGAGATCGTCAACGCGATCTTGTACGTCAGTCGCGCCGGATGCGCCTGGCACCTGCTGCCGCACGATTTCCCACCGCATAAGACCGTTTACGGCTATTACGCCGCCTGGGAGAAGGACGGCACCGCCGAGGAGGTCCATCACCTGCTGCGCGCGAAAGTCCGCGAGCGCGCCGGCCGGTCACAAGAGCCCACCACGGCGATCCTGGATGCCCAGTCCGTCAAGACCTCGTGCAACCCGCCGGAGGCCACCCAGGGCATAGATGCGGGCAAGAAGATTAAAGGCCGCAAACGGCACATCGCCACCGACACCCTGGGCCTGCTGCTGGCGGTGCTGGTCACCGCCGCATCCGTGCAGGACAACGCCGGCGGGCAGGCGCTGATCGCCGACCTGGCCGCCAGCCACCCGGCCGTGGCCAGAGTGTGGGTGGACGCCGGGTACAAGCGCGCCGTGGCCGACGAAGGCGCCGCCACGGCATCGACGTGCAGACCTACACCAAACAGCCGGGCCTGAAGGGGTTCCACGCCACACCACGGTGGCCGGTCGAGCGCACTTTTGGATGGTTAATGCTCCATCGCCGTCTTGCCCGAGATTACGAGACCCTCCCAGAACGCTCCACTACCATGATCCACTGGGCCATGATCCGACAACATGAGCAAGCGGCTGACCGGCGAATCCACCCCAACCTGGCGAACCGATTCCACCACAACGGGCGAACCAGCCGCAGCCTAGATGAGACGCCCTCTGAGGAGGGCGACCATGGTGTCGCGCTCGCCATGGGCGATTCCGGCTCCGTCGCAGACGGCGATGAGGTAGCCGTGGAGCACGGTGTGAACCCGGTCCACGGCGCTGGTGGGGCCGGAGGTTTGAATGAGGTTCTCTGCGTCTTGTAGGGCTCGAAGGACCACGTCGCTGGTGATCTGCGGGGTTTGGCTGGCGATGAGAGGGTTGGACTCCAATCGATCGATGTACGTCAGGAGCATGGCATGCGTCGCCGGTCGGCTGTTCGGGGCTCCGGTTTCGTCAGGCGGGAATCGATCGATGATGCCCCGGAGCACCTTCGCCTGGTCCCTGGGAGACAAGGACGCAAGGGCGGCCATGAAGGTTTCCCGAGTCGTCCCTTCGAACGGGCTCAGGTCAACGGACAGGTCGCAGTACTCGGCATAGAAATCGGCGTGGGTGCGGTAGGTGAAGCGTTCGGGCAGGCCCAGGTAGCCACCTGAAACACCGACATACCGGTTGACGATACGGACGATCTCGGGTTCTGTGAGTCGGCTCACGACTCCGTCTCGCCAGGGCAATGTCCTCCTCCGCCGCGCTCCGTCGTCACTGGCCTTTCCTCGGATCGGCTCTACGAGTGGGCGCGGCTAGTGCTGTTGCATGTAGCCAACGATGGCGTTGTCGATGATCTTTGCTTCTCCGGTGGCCATGAAGCCTCCGTTTTTGACTGCGTCGTGGATGGGCTGCTGACAGCGTGTTCCGATGGCTGCTAGCTGTGGGTACCAGTCGAGGAAGGCAACGCGATCAGAGGTAGGCAGCATTGCTCGGTTGGTGAAGAACCGGCAGGTGTATTTGCCGTCGATGGGCGGGATGAGGTCTGGCAGCAGATGATGAAGCAATTTGCTGCCCGCGACGATCTGGGTCCGCGAGGCGCTCACCTTGATGTTGGTGATGATTCCCCAGGCGACTGCCGCAACCTGGCTTGCTGCGTCGGGGTGAGCGTCGTGATGTGAAGCAGCCACAGTTGCTGCAACTCGGGCGCGGACTCTCTGAGAGCAGCGACGATGTCGGGGAAGTCACGGACTTTGACGGGGTGTGCTCCCGTCTTGTGCATGCCCCAGGCGGGCAGGACGGCGTAGGCATATTCGAGGAACTGGGTATCGTCCAGTAGGGAACTGGCGGTCCGGTGTCGCCGGCGTTGTTCGATGGCTTTGTCGTGGAAGTACAGGCTCGGGCCGGCGAACGTGGCACTGGCTTCGAACGCGGCAACGTATTCAGCGAATTGGCCGATGAGCGCTTCGATACGCTCGGCTGGCCGGTTCGGCGTCCGGCGGTGGGCCAGCTCTTCTGCGGCCGATGCGGCGGATTTACGCTGGTCAGCGTCAGCGAGAATGTTGACAATCCTAGTGTGCGCGCCCTTGCCCCGGGACGATCAGGCCATCCGCCGCGAGTTGCCGGCAGATCGTGTTCACGTAGATCGGGTTCATCGGTGGAGCCTGAGCGATCTGGCCGTCATCTAGCGCGGTCTGGCTTTGGCGAAGGACTTCCAGCACCTGGTCTCGCCGGTGCTCACGGGGCATCACGCTTGCCAGTATGGCCACATGCCGAAGATCCAATTACCCCGCCGTGTAGTTAGCCGGGTGCCTGCGTCGGCCCACCCTCTCTTCACTGCCGCTTGTAGCACCGCTCCAACCGACCCTGGACCTCTGCGCAGGCGTTCTAGCCTGCGACGATACCGGGACTCTAGAGCATCATTCATCATTCGTATCTTAAGGCATATCGAACACAAATCGAAAAGACAGTAACAAGGCGTTCTCCCAGTGGCGTCAGCGGTTACGCGTTTCGCGTTGCTGGTCACGACGGATGGCGTTCTGGAGTTCGGTAAGGCTGGCCGCGATGTCCTCGCTGCGGTGATCGTTCACCCAGGACCGGAGGAGCTTGGCCAGCGGAGCGGGGAATGCGCAAGGCACCTCGGCTGAGACCCCATCGATTGTGGCGAGCTGGTTCCGTACAGCAGCCGGGTCGGAACCAGGCCGGAGCATGACAAGAATCCGTACCTCGGTGCCCTTGGATTGGTCGTCTACGAAGGCTATCGGCAGGGTCGTTCCCAGCGTCTCGCCCGTGTGCGAGTCAGTCGACGGGAGGGATACGGCCCTGTTGGCGATGGCTTGGGCCACCTCGGGAGCGACAGTTCTGGCGGGCAGTGACTCGATAACCAGATGGGCCGGGAAAGACTCACCGCTCGCTACTCCCCCGTAGGGGTAGTACTGGACATTACGGGCTGGCGGCGGGAGGGCTGGGGGGGGCTCAGGAACGGCAGTGCCTTGGATGGTGATCTGGCCTCGCTCGCGAAGCACGACCCGGCGCCCCCTGTTGAGCGCGCGCAGGTCACCGACCACGGTGCAACCGGTCCCCGACCAGGGAGGGCCGACAATGCCGATCAGCTCGCCGTCAGCAACACGCGGATCCTCCAGGAGCCTCCGCAGAGCAGCGAGAACCCGCAACGGATCCAACGGCGGCTCAGTGCCGCCCCGGTAGGTGGCGCCATTGATCAGCCCGACCGGTAGTGGCGCCAACCGGTGAGCCTCAGCATCGAGCACAAGCTGGCCAGCGTGCGATGGGCGGCAGTCGGTGTACTCGGGGTCGGCAGGCGTGGGAAAACTCCGATCCCCATAGTCGCCTGCCACCACCACGGTGCGGATAGGGACAACCCACGGACGGGCCAGGTCAAGCAGCACCTCGTAGGCGTACCGAGGTCCGAGCCCCATACGTTCTTCGATTCCCGCCAGTGCCTTCGCGGACCGGGCATATGCCCGCGGGCGCCTCGCGGTTATGGAGTCAAGGACATCGAGCACCGTCAGCTCGACCAGCGAGCAACCGCTGCGATCACCCATCACTCAACTCCTTTACCAGCCCGCAGCGCACGGGGCATCCGCAGCCACTACTTCCGGCGCCGGCTCCGCCTGCAAAGGCTACAGATCTAGCCCTGTACTACTAGCGCGTCACGCACGGGAATGGCGGGATCACTGAGGCGAACGTCGTCTACGGGGTCACCCGAGGCAATCAGCCGCCGTCCTTGCAGGAGATCCCGGGGCCGGCCGATGGCGAGTACAGCGACGAGCCGTTCCGCGTGCCCGGAGCCCGGGATCGCCCGACCGGAGCCCGGGATCGCCTGTTCCGACCCCGCGCTCGCCTGTCCCGAACCCGGGCCCGCCTGTCCCGAACCCGGGCCCGCCTGTCCCGAACCCGGGCCCGCCAGCCAGCATGCGGACCACTCTCGTGCCTGCGGGTCGCCTCGCCAGACCAGCCGGGCCGACTCGTCGTGGTGCCCGGCGTACTGGACCATCCGGCCGAACTGCTCTGACCAGAAGTACGGAACGGGGTCGTACTCCTCGGTCCCGCCCAGGATGTTGGCCGCCACCACTTCCGGCCCGTGCAGCGCGGAGTCCCAGTGCTCGACCCGCAGCCTGCGGCCGTACCGGCGGGAGACGAACGCGGCACAGTCCCCCGCTGCGTACACCCCTGGCACCGAGGCACGCAACCGCGTGTCCACGGCAACGCCGTTCTCCAGCGCCACACCCGAACCCGCCAGCCAGTCCACCGCCGGACGCACCCCGATGGCGGTGACAACCTCATCCGCTGGCAACCAGCCGCCGCCCGGCAGCGCGAGCCCACCCGGCTCCACCGACTCCACCGGCTGGCCCAGCCGCAGGTCAACACCGCTGGCCGCGTACCAGGGCGCCGTCTTGGACCCCACCTGGGCCCCGAGCGCGGCGGCCAGCGGCGCCGGTGCTGCCTCAACCACTGTGACCTGGCATCCCCGCCGGGCCGCCGCGGTGGCAAGCTCGGCCCCGATCCAGCCTGCCCCCACCACCGCCAGCCGTGTACCGGGACGCAGGGCCGCGCGCAGGGCCGCGGCGTCATCTATGGTCCGCAGCACGCGCTGCGGACCGCTCCCCGGCAGGCGCACTGGAACAGCGCCGGTGGCCAGCACAAGGGCGCCGAAGGCATGATCACGCCCGTCCGTGCGCAACACTCCATCGCCCAGCCCGGTCGCGGTCTCCCCGAGCCTGAGTTCCACTTCAAGCGCGGTGACGTCCGCCGCCAGCGAGGTGTCGTTCACCTCGCCAGTCATGAACTTCTTGGTCAGCGGCGGACGGTCATAGGGCATCCGCCGTTCGGCACCAATCACGGTGATGCCGCCCGCGTAGCCCCTGGCCCGCAACTCCTCAGTGGCCCGCCAGCCGGCCAGGCCCGCGCCGGCGATAACCACCCGATCGATCCGCACGAGCACCTAGGCTAGGAGGCAGGGCGTCCCCCGTGGGACGGCGGGCGATGGCCGGGCCGCCACCCTCGGGACGGTTGCCCGCCATCCCAGTGCCCGGCGCTACGATTCCCTCGCGTCGTCACCAGCTGCGGCGTGGTGATGGACTTAATGCTGTTCGCGGGCTGAAAGCGCCAGCCCGATCTAGAATCGAGCCCAATGGATACGACCCTTGCCCGACCGCCCATCGGCCAGTTGCTCGATGGGCGGTACCGGGTCGAGTCCCATCTCGCCCATGGCGGCATGGCGACCGTCTACCTCGCCACCGATACACGGCTCGACCGTGCTGTCGCGCTCAAGATCATGCATGCTGAGCTCGCCAAAGATGGAGACTTCGTCCACCGGTTCGTATCGGAGGCCAGGTCGATTGCGCGCCTGTCGCACCCGAACGTCGTAACCGTCTATGACCAGGGCGCCGACGGGCGCACGCTTTACCTGGCCATGGAGTACGTGCCCGGCCAGACGCTGCGGCAGTTGCTGCACGAACGGGGCCGGCTCAACCCGCGCGAGGCGCTCGGCATCATGGAAGGCGTCCTTGCCGGGCTGGCCGCAGCCCACGACGCCGGGATCGCGCACCGCGACGTCAAGCCCGAGAACGTGCTGCTCGGCCCCGGGGGCACGATCAAGGTGGCCGACTTCGGGCTGGCCAGGCTGCTGTCCGGCGTGAGCCACACCAGAACCGGAATGATCATTGGGACTGCCGCTTACCTCGCGCCCGAGCAGGTGACTGGCGGGGCCACCGATGTGCGCACCGACGTGTACGCGGCCGGGGTGATGCTGTTCGAACTGCTTACCGGCGCCCAGCCACACACCGGGGAAACGCCGCTCGCGGTCGCGTACAAGCACATCAACGAGATCGTCCCGCCCCCCTCCGCGGCGGTGCCCGGCCTTCCCCCCGCGCTGGATGCCCTGGTGACGCTCACCACCAGCCGCAATCCCGACCGGCGCCCGGCGGATGCCAGGCAGTTCCTGCAGGCCATACCTGGCGTCCGCAACAGCCTGACGCTCACCAGCGCACCGCGCCAGTCCACCCCTGGCCCAGCTTCCCCCGGCCCGGCTTCCCCTGGCCCGGCTTCCCCCGGCCCGGCTTCCCCAGACGGCGCGGCAACGGCTGTTTCCGCCGCCCCGCCACCCACCTGGCCGGGCCGGGCGATGCCGCCCGCCCCGGCCAGCCCGCCGGGCGGAACTGCCCTTGACCTGATTCCGGGCCTGCCGCCGGTACCGCGCCAGTCGTACGGGGGAGGCCCTGGCGACGCAACGGGATCCGGGGCGACCCGCCAGCTCACGCAGGGGCACCGGGCTGCCACCAACAAGACGCTCATCGTCTCCGCCGGAACTGAAGCACCTCCCGGTACCCGGCACACCGGTTATCCCAGGCTCGCGGAGCCCCCGCTGCAGCGCCTGCTGTTCAGCAGGCGGCTTGGCTACCTCGCGATCGCGCTCGCGGCGGTGCTGGTCATCGGTGTCCTGGGCTGGTGGGTGGAAGCGGGCCGGTACACCACAGTGCCAAAAGTGGGGGGTATGACCGCGGCGGCCGCGCAGACTGAGTTGCGCGACGCCGGGCTGACCGTGTCCACCGGCAAGGGACAGCTCGACAACGAAATCGCCAAGGGTGCTGTCATCCGCACGATCCCGGCCTCCGAAAGCAGGATCCGCCGCGGCGGCCACATCACCCTCATCGTGTCGCTCGGGCCGCACATGATCGCGGTGCCGCAAGTAACCGGACAGGCGCTCGACGCGGCCCGTGCCGCCCTCCAGCACGCGGGCCTCACTCCCGGCAAGGTCAAGGCCCAGCCATCCACCACCATCGCCGCAGGCATCGTGGTCAGCACCAGCCCGGCGGCGGGTGTCTCCTGGCCACAGCCACAGCCGGTAACGCTGGTCGTGAGCGCTGGACCGCCCATCCCGAACTTCGTCGGCGGCCAGAAGGGCGACGCCGAGGCCTGGGCCACGCAGAACGGCGTTTCCCTCAACGAGGTTACGGCCCGCAAGAGCGATCAGCCGGCCGGGACGATCATCAGGCAGTCGCCCGCGCCAGGCGGTGCGTTCACCAAGGGTGAGGTCATCACGATCGTGATCTCCCCCGGGCCGCAGATGGTCACCATCCCCAACGTCGACGGCATGTCGGTGCGCGACGCCACCAGGACGCTGAAGCACCTTGGCTTCCTGGTCAATGTCATCCAGGTCGGCCCGCTGCACGCTGTCTTCCATCACAGCCCGGACGGGCAAGCGCCGGAGGGCAGCACTGTCACGCTGTGGTCAGGTCTCGCGCCTTCGGGATAGCTGCTGCTGGCGTTTCGCGCGGGCTTGTCAGCCGCCCGACGGTGGCGGGGCGCCCGGGCCTTTGCCGCCAACTGGCTCGAGTTCGATGGTTTCCCAGTTCTGCACGAGGGCCAGCGCGGCGGTGACCTGCTCACTGCCCGCGATCTGCCGGAGAGAGGCGTCCAGGTCCGCCTGGCTCCGCCAGACCTCGGTGACCCAGATCGTGTCCCGGTTGCCCGCCTCGCGGTTGACCAGGTAGAGCAGGCATCCAGGGTCACCGGCCAAGCCGTCCGCCGCCGTGAGCAGAGCCCTGGCCAGCGCATCGCCCTGGCCAGGGTTGGCAACAGCTTTTGCGTACCGGGGAACGGCGTTCACGTTGGCAGCGTACGCCGGGCAGCGTGTGAGCGCCCGGGCGGCGGTGCCCACCGGGAGCCGGTGCCCGCCCGGGCCCCGAGCGCAGCGGAGCCAGGGCCTGGCTTGGAGCGCAGCGAGCCCGGGCCCGGAGCGACGCGCAGTTCCCCCCGCCCGGGCCTGGCGCGCAGTGGAGCCCCGCCAGAGCTGGGAGGACCGATTAGGCTCAAGGGCCGTGCCCATCGACATGGCAGGCCGGCCGATCGGGGCCCATGTACCCGTCGCCGGCGGGCTGGCGGCCCGCGGGCTCCGGTATGCCGAGGCCATCGGTGCCGAAACGATCCAGATCTTTGCCGCCAACCCGCGCGCCTGGGCTCTTCCCGCCGGTGCCCGCGAACAGGACGCCGCGTTCACGGCTCATCTGGCCGCAACCGGGCTTCCGGTGTTCATCCACGCCCCCTACCTGATCAACCTCGGATCACCGGATGCCGTCGTACGGCAGCGCTCAGCCGGGTCGCTGGCCCATTCGCTGCGGCGAGGCCGTGAGGTCGGCGCGCTCGGAGTCGTGGTGCACACCGGTTCCGCCGTCCGAAGTGACCGGGACCAGGGCTTGTGCCGCGTGCGGGAATCGCTACTGCCGCTGCTCGACTCGCTCGGGGACGACGGGCCGGACCTGCTGCTGGAGCCGATGGCGGGCCAGGGCCAGATGCTCTGCACAGCGGTCAGCGATCTTGGGCCGTATCTCGACACGTTGGATTGGCATCCCCGGGCTGGCGTATGCCTGGATATCTGTCACCTGTTCGCAGCCGGGCATGACCTGGCAGCACACGCGGGCACGAAGTCGCTGCTCGATGAGCTGACCCGGCTGCTGGCCCAGCATCCCGGCTCGCCCGGCGGGCGGTTGCGCCTCATCCACGCCAACGACTCCAAGGACGAATGCGGGTCTCGCCGCGACCGGCACGAGAACATCGGGGCTGGCCGGATCGGCACGGCTGCCTTCGCGGCCCTGCTGAGCCACCCGGCCACCCAGGGCATTCCCTTCATCGTGGAGACCCCCGGCCC
>Ga0137385_10006456_pt1 | contig 10313 bp, 10 predicted proteins | sample SagtaG_FD_104921 | JGI IMG/M metagenome (GOLD analysis project Ga0137385, IMG submission 104921) | Vadose zone soil microbial communities from Sagehorn Ranch, Mendocino, California, USA - Sage2_R_80_16 metaG | ecosystem: Environmental > Terrestrial > Soil > Vadose zone | place: USA: California... | reverse complement strand
CTTGCTCTTGCTCTTGCTCTTGCTCTTGCTCTTGCTCTTGCTCTTGCTCTTGCTCTTGCTCTTGCTCTTGCTCTTGCTCTTGCTCTTGCTCTTGCTCTTGCTCGCAGTTAAGCTGACACAAATGCCTTGGGGACTCCGCCGTCTTCACCAAACCTCGCCGCCGCTGAGGCGCGCCGTGTTTTCGAAGCCGCACTGGAGCGGGTGCGCCGATGCTACGCTCTGTGCGTCTATGGCTATGTAGTGATGCCCGAGCATGTGCACCTGCTCGTGAGCGAGCCGCGCCGCAAGACGCTCGCCGTGGCCGTCAAGTCGCTCAAGCAGGGAGTCTCGCGCCGCCTGATTGGCGACTCCGAGCACTTCTGGCAGCATCGCTATTACGACTTCAGCATCCGTGACTACCGCCAGTTCCTTGAGAAGTTGCGCTATATTCACCGTAATCCGGTCATGCGCGGACTATGCGAGCGCCCGGAGCAGTGGCAATGGAGCAGCCACAACCATTACGCAACCGGCTTTGTCGGTCACGTCGAGATCGAATCCGAATGGACAGCAAACAAACGCGAACGCGACGCGGGAACGCTATGCGACGCCAACAAACTACCCTACTCAAGCAAAGCTTGAGTGGACGGGTGGCCCACATATGCCCGCTTTTGGTGTTGGCATGTGTGGGGATAAGTACTCAGCATGTATCTGAGGCCCTTGCTCTTACCGCGCAAGGCTCTTCCACCCGCAGGTGGCCCACATATTTGCCGCGTTCTTTGCGGCGAATGTGTGGGGTATGCACAAAGCCCGCATCGCCTGCCTTTGACCTGGTTACTTTTCCCGGGGACCACACGGGGCGACCGAAAATGTAAAATATCCCGCGGGCTTTTTGAACGCAAGCCAAACGCTATTCTGCCCAATGTTTCTTTAGGACTGATTGGCTATTTATTCGAGCCGATCCACGTCAAGACAGCGATGAGGAAAAACAGAATCCAGGCGAAGTGCCGACCTCTGGTAATTGCGACGGTAATGAATCCTGCCGAGAAAAATGTCAATGAGATGAGTCGAACAGTAGTCGAACTGCGGAATGGGGAGGCAACACTAGCCTTTGACAAGAGAGCAGCCAGCCCGAAAATAAAAACCACTAGTCAGATGCCAAGCGGCCCTCAAAGTCCATTCCATGTAATCTCGACTGCCCTGTATAGCTGGCAGGTCCCGCAATTTAAGCACTGGCTCCAGTATGTTGCGCTCCCCAAGTAGAGAGTGGGCTATGCCCACAAGAACGGCAAGCAGTGCAGCTACTAGCAGAGGTACGTTCATGGGACTTCCTCGTGGACTACTAACTTACACTTCTGGAACCCAGGCGGTGCCCCATATTTGCCCTCGGTTGGCAAATGTGGGGACTCCGAACTCTCCACCTCTAATGCGCATTCTCAAACAGCACATGGTAGCCGCGCTGAAACGATTGCAGATGTGTCCTCATCGCCTCGCGAGCCTTCGCCGGACTCCGCTGCCGGAACGCTTCCAGAACCTTGCTATGCTGCAGTACCGCCTGCTCCATTCCTTCCTTCACCAGCAGACTCTTGCTGATCAAGTCCATCATCTGTTCGCGCACGCTCGTCAAAATATTGCTCAGAATCTCGTTGTTCGCCGCTCTCCCCATCGTCAGGTGAAACGAGAGATCCAGCTTGCAGAATTCATCGGCATCGTTCACTGACTTCGCCATTTCGCGAACCAGCTCTTCCATCTCGTCCGATTCCTTCGGCGTAATGCGTTCCGCGCATAGCCCCGCAAGTTCGGATTCCAGAATCAGACGAGCCTCGATGAACTCGTTCAACGCCTTTTTGTTGGTAAGCAGTCCACTGCTCAACCACGGGCTCGTGTAGTAAGCCGACGGTTGCTCGGCCACATAACTTCCGCCGCCTGCCCTTACCCGAATCAGCCCAATAAAAGCCAGCGAAGTAAGCGCCTCCCGCAGGCTGGAGCGCCCTACACTGAACGCTTTGCACAGTTCTGCTTCCGAGGGAAGTTTTTCACCCGGCCGCCAGTCGCCCGCCGTAATTCGGGCAGCCAGACGCTTCGCAACCTGCTCACTCAAAGTAGCGCGAGGCACCGGGTCCAGACCATCCAAAGGCTTGGAAACCATCTGTGAACACCGCCAACATCGCTAGGATATGCAGAAAAAGCTATCTGTCAATCATCAAATCATCATATCGGACAGCTTAGCCTGCGCTCCACCCTTTCAATCGCCCAATGGACGCATTTTGCGCAGTCAAAAACCCCCGGCGCACCGGAGGCCTTTGACTCACTTCCACGTGTTCGTTAAACGTTCTTCACTTCCTGCGCCAGCTGCGTCAATGACGACTTCGCGTCCCCGTACAGCATGCTCGTCACCGACTTGAAGAACAAAGGATTCTCCAACCCAGAAAACCCTCGCCCCTGACCGCGCTTCAGCACAATGACCGACTTCGCTCTGTCCACTTCCAGAATAGGCATTCCCGCAATCGGGCTGTCAGCGTTGTCCCGCGCATCCGGATTCACCACGTCATTCGCTCCCACCACCACCGCCACATCCGTACTTGAGAACTCCGGATTGATCTGCTCCATCTCATACAAATCGCCATACGGTACGTTAGCCTCTGCCAGCAGCACGTTCATGTGCCCAGGCATGCGCCCCGCCACCGGATGGATGCCGTATTTCACCGTCACTCCGCGCTCTTCCAGCGCATTCGCCAGCTCACGCACCGCGTGCTGTGCCTGCGCCGTCGCCAGCCCATATCCAGGAACAAAGACGACCTTGCTCGCATACGCCAACCGCACCGCCGCATCGTCCAGCGAAATCTCCCGCATCTCGCCGCCCGCCCCCAGCGCTGAGGCATGATGCACCGCGCCAAAGCCGCCAAACAGCACGTTGGTGATCGAGCGATTCATCGCCTTACACATCAGGATCGACAGAATCAAACCAGAGAAGCCGTCCAGCGTGCCGGCAATGATCAGCACGTTATTGCCCAGCACAAAGCCCGTCGCCGCCGCCGCCAAACCCGCATAGCTGTTCAGCAAAGACATCACCACCGGCATGTCCGCCGAACCAATCGGGATCACCAGCATGATTCCGAAGATGAATCCCAGCGCCACCATCGCGTAGAAGAACAGCGTGGCTTCCGGATTGATAATCGAATAGATAAAGCAGCCCACCATGCTGCCAAAGAGCAGCAAATTCAAAATCTGCTGTCCCTTGAACTGCACCGGAGTCCCGCGCACAATGCCTTGCAACTTGCCTGCCGCTATCAGCGATCCCGTCGTCGTCAGCGCGCCCAGCATCACTTCAAATCCCAGCGCGCCGCGCGTGAATGTCGGCATAGCCGCGCCGCCGTGCAGCGTGTATTCCGCAATGCCCACCAGTGCCGCCGCAAAGGCACCAAACGCGTGCGACAGTGCGGTTCGTTGCGGCATCGCCGTCATCGGAACCCAGATCGCCATCAGCGCGCCGATAATCGATCCGATGATCAATCCCGCGGCGATCCACTCGTAGGTGATGATGCCGTTATGGAACAGCGTTCCGATGATGGCGGCCAGCATTCCCGCTTCCGCCATAAACATGCCGCGCCGCGCCGTTTCCGGATGGCTCAGTCCCTTAATGCCGAGAACGAAGAGGATAGAGGCGACGAGGTAGGTAAATTCAAGTAAGTAATTGACGCCAGTCTGCTCCATTACTTGCTTCCCCCCTGCGGCATCACCTTCTTGCGTTGCTGGAACATCTTCAGCATCCGGTCCGTGATCCCGAAGCCGCCAACCACGTTGGTCGAGGCCGTGACGACCGCTATGAATCCGAGCAGAGTAGCAATCGACGGTTTGGCCCCTGCTCCACCCTGTGCCAGCGCGTGGAAATCCACCTTGTGCATTCCCGCAATCACCAGCGACCCGATCAGCGAGATACCGGAAATCGCATTCGTCGCCGACATCAGCGGCGTGTGCAGTAGAGGAGGAACGCGCGAAATCAACTGGTAGCCCAAAAAGGCCGCCAACACGAAAACAGAGAGCGAAGCGATCAGTACAGCCGGATTAAGTGTTTGCATCGGTTCTCTCCTATACCTGCCGCACCGCGGCCGCAGCCACGCGTTCGTTGACAATCTCGCCGCCCATTGCGACGCAAGAGCCTGCAATGATCTCGTCGGCGCGGTCGATCTTCAGCTCGCCATTTTTCAGAATCAGTTGCAGAAAATTGCTCAGGTTGCGCGAATACAGCATGCTCGCGTGTACCGGCATCTCCGCCGCCAGATTCATCGGCCCAAAGATCGTGACGCCACGATGCACAATCGTCTCGCCCGGCTTCGTCACCTCGCAGTTGCCGCCCGCCGGTGCCGCCAGGTCAAAGATGATCGATCCCGGACGCATATCCTCCACCGCCGCCGTGGGAATCATCAGCGGCGCGCGTCGTCCCGGCACCTGCGCCGTGGTGATGACCACGTCCGCACCCTTCGCCGCCCTCGCAATCGCCTGCCGCCCCAGCTCCAGCGCCTCCGGACTCAGTTCCTTGGCGTAGCCGCCTTTGTCTTCCGTCTGCAGCCCGCCCAGGTCCACATCGATGAACTTCGCGCCCAGCGATTTCACCTGTTCACCAGCCGCAGCCCTCACGTCATAGGCTTCCACCACGGCGCCCAACCGCCGAGCCGTAGCAATCGCCTGTAATCCGGCAACGCCCGCCCCCAGCACCAGCACCTTCGCCGGAGGAATCGTCCCCGCCGCCGTCATCAGCAAAGGGAAGAGCTTGGGAAGATTGTCAGCAGCCACAATCACGGCTTTGTACCCCGCCACCGTCGCCATCGAAGACAGTGCGTCCATCGACTGCGCCCGCGTGATACGTGGCACCAGTTCCATCGAGAACAGAGTAGCGCCGCGCCTCACCGCCGTCTCCAGCGCCGCCGGTTCATCCAGCGGACGCAGGAAGCCGATCATCACGCAGCCACTCTTCAGCCGCGCTTGGTCTTCGTCGGGCAGTGCATTCACCACCGGCAGCACGTCGGCCGAACTCAGCAGCTCCGCCCTGTCGCTGGAAACGCTAGCGCCCGCGTTAATGTAATCCTCGTCGCTCGCCCCAGACCGCGTTCCAGCATCACTCTCCACCGTGACGCTGAATCCTTTTCCCGTAAGTGACTTCACCGCGTCCGGCGTTAGCGCCACCCGGGATTCATCCTCCCTGCTTTCCCTCAATATCGCGACAAGCACAAGGTCCTCCGTATTTTCAGAATTGTAGGAACTATGGGCGAAGATGGCAAAACGTTAGCAGATGCTACAACGAACAGAGCTGCAAGTCGAATCGGATGCCCCCAGGGACTCAGCACCTCAGGTGCCCCATCAGGTTCGCCGCGCGTTCTTTGCGCCGATAACCTGGGGTAGTTGACATTGTTCTCTTGCTCCTGCCTTCGCCTTTGCTTTAAAACGTTGGATAACCTCGAAACACCGCTACGGAAGTCACCCCGACTCTCAGCCCTTGCTCTCCTCATACAGTTGCGGAAATGACTTCTGCACCTCTGCCGCCACTTCCCCGGCAATCTCGATATTCACCAGCGGCCCCCGATTCATTCCCGGACAATATTCCGCTGCCGCACGCCGTTCGCTTGCCTTGGCCAGCAGTTCCGGCCAGTAGGGGAATGCGCTGCATTGCAGCGGCTTAATCTCGTGCACCGAGCATCCGTCCGCTAGCAGAAATGGACACTGCTTGCTGCGTGGTTTCCGAAAGCGCAGCAGTCCCCGCGTCCCGCAAAGATAGCGCCGCTTGAACTCCGCGCGAGTCAAGCCAAGATGTCCCGCCAGCCGGGCAATGTCCTCGCGGTTTACATACACGAAACCCTTCTGCTCGCAGCAGCGTATGCATCCGGGTTGGCACTGAAAGCGCATTTGCCGAGTGTATCTCGAAATGGTGCGGCTCGACCAACCACAGGTGGCCCACACCCGCCCTGCCTTTGGGCGAATGTGGGATCATCAGCCAAGCCCCCTAACCGGCCCTTCCCAATTCAGCGAGTCGATTTCCCCAAGCCGTGAATCTAACCAGAGTAGAATCCGTTTTTCAGCCGTTTTCTTCCAAGGAGCATTGAATTGGCAAAAGTCCTCATCATGCTGGTACGCGTCGTCGCCCTCGTCTCCATCGTCCTCGGCGTGCTGTTGTGGAGCGGTTCGCAGAACTATCTCGGACCCCACATCGGAAGCGGCTTCCTTATCTCCGCCGTAGTCTTCGCATTGTCCATCTTCGGCATCCTCAAGAAAGCGGTCGTCCCCGGAATCCTCGGCGTCATCCTCGCCGTTCTCCTGCCCGTCGTCGGACTCAAGCAGCTCCCGCTCACCTATCACACCTTCGGCATAATTCAGATCATCCACGTCCTCGTCGCCTTGGCCATCATCGGTGTTGCCGAGAGCCTCTACGGAGCAATCCGTCGCGCCAGCTAACGGATCCCCACGCAAAGGAGAAGCGGCGGATTCATCTCCGCCGCTTCTCCTGTCAGACGCTCTTTACCTCATCCTGCAAGTTACTTCGATAACAACTTTCCGTTGCGTCTCCAACCCACATTCCGCCAGTATTTCAGCTACTTACCTTAACTGCTTGCATGCTCTGCCTCTGCCCGAAATCTGCGCTTCCCGCCAACAGCCAAGCAGCGCAAGGCTCAACTGTTTCATCACACTGCGTTGTGACGAGCCAGTAACTTTATAAGAATTCGCTTGCGTCAAGGTTTGCACTCTGATTACTATTTAACTTCCCCCAAGGAAATGATTTACGCGTCGGTCTGCGCGTCGGAAAATATCGAAAAATGAATATTGGCGAAACTATACGCAACTTCCGTCTACAGAAGGGTATGTCACAGGGCGACATCGAGAAGCGTACCGGTCTCTTGCGTTGCTACCTTTCGCGTGTTGAGAACGGCCACACCGTTCCCTCGCTGGACACCCTGGCAAAAATTGCCGAATCCCTCGAAATGCCCCTCGGACATTTCTTCGCGGAAAATCCTGCCGAAAATGGCAACGGCAAGAATTTGCCTCAGTTAAGCGAAGAAGAAGTGCGTTTCCTCTCCCAGATCCGGCGTTATTCCAGCGGTCTCAATGACAGCGACCGCAAACTAGTGCTGGCCATGGTGAAGAAGATGGCCGTCTCCACCGGCCGCTAAAGCAACGACTGGCAGAAATCTCTGGTGCCCCAGGTTCGCCGCGCGTTCTTTGCGCGGATAACCTGGGGTATTTGACTTTGATTTTGTTCCGGTTCTTCTTGCCCCACTCCCCTACTGCTTTTCATCAAAAGAAACAACGATCTTTTCTTCCGCCTGCACCGGAACTCCGTTCTGACGTGCCGGCGTATATCGCCACCGCTGAACCGCCTTAACCGCCGCCTTCGCCAGCACGGGATTTCCACTCAGCACGCGCGTGTGGTGCACCAATCCATCTGCTCCAATCGACACATCCAGCGATACATTCCCATACAGATGGGATTCCATCGCATCAGCCGGATAAAGCGGCCTCACCATCTTGACCAATACCGCCCTGCTGTCTCTAGCTTTGCCGGACTTGCCGGAGTCTTTCGAATCGGCCGTCTCGGACTCCGCCGCTTGCTCCACCGGCGGTCGAACCGGCATCAGGGGTTTCGCCTGAGCCGGTGGTTTCCGCGAGCCAAAAAACGCAAGTGCAGCCAGCATAATCAGTGTCAGCACAACGGCACATACTGGAATCACGATCGCCGCGTGCAAGTGGCGCATTTTGCTTTCACCCTTGGCCTTCGTAACTCCCGCCAGCTCCACCACCCGTCGCTGAATCGCGACATCCGCAGGCACTTGCACCGGTAATTGCAGCGGGAGAAAACTGCCACGCAAATCGTCATCGACGCTCGAACCCTTCTCTACGGGCTCCTCATTCAAGGAAACTGGCAAGGAAGCCGGACGTGTAGCCGGTGCCGTTGCCGCTTTTGCAAACGCCTGCTTCGGGCTGCCTCCCTTCGCCTTCCTCGGCGCAAAAATCTGTGAGACCCTCGGATCGGCGTGCACTTCAGCTTGCCTCGTCTCAGCGGGGGCACCGGCAGCCTGCGGACGAACAGGAGCCTTCGAACTCCTCGACGCAAAGATCTGTGAAACTCTTGGGTCTACTGGAACCGCTTCCACCGGAACCGCTTCCGCCGGACCCACCCCGGCCGCGCCCGAATTCTGGTGTTCCACCGGTCCACCCTGCGTCCTAACCTCTGCGGCCTTTTGCTGGGACTTCCCTCCAAGAACCAAATCGGAATCCAGCTTCGACAAAAACTCCTCAAAGCTCTCATCCCCCAAACCAAAGGGCCTCGCAGCGCCGGAAGCCTTCGCCTCCACCATCGGCTCCTTCCCCACCGCCGGCTCCAATTTTCCCGCGAGCTTCTCGGATTCTCCAGCCGGGCGTCCCTCGTTCAGCGTCTCGCCCAACAGCACCGAATCGATGACCGCATCCCCCAGCCTCAGATCGACTGCCGCGTCGACGACCCACGGATCATCCTCAGCCTTGTCCCGTGAGTTCGCGCCCTGGCTTCCGGGCGACGCCTCGGGCAATCCCTCGATCCCTGCTTCGCCCCCCGCCGCCTCCAGCCGCCCCTCCGGCGCTCCCGCCTTCCCATCCATCTCCTGCAGCAACGAGCGAATAACGTCATCCCCCAAGCTGAAATGTTCCGCGCCCAGCCGCGCTCCCGGCATCTCCGCCAATGCATTGGGCCCCTCTGATGAAACTCCCTCCTCCGCCCAAGCCCCCGATCCCGAAGCCCCCGACTCCTCAGCCACCGCATCGGGATCGATAGACTCCGAAGCTTCAGAACCTCCCGCCTTCATCCCGTCGGTCTTCTGCTCGCCTTCCAGCGCTCTCTTTGCCGCCCGTTTCTTCGTCTTCGGAACTGGATTAAAATCCGCCAGCACCGCGTCCACAATCCCGCCGGTAATCTCCCTTTGCCGAAGCCCAAATCCCAGCCTCACCGCGTTATTGCAAATCCGATTGATCTCCCGCGGAATCCCCTGGCTCTCTTTCGCAATCTTGCCCAACGCATCGTCGGTAAAAAGAGGAGGCCCCGCATACCCCGCCGCCCGCAGCCGGCACGCAATATAATCCCGCACCTGCGACCCTGACAGCGGCACCATCCGGCTCATCGTCGTAATCCGCTGCAGCAACTGCCCATGGCTGGCCGTGCGCAGATTCGTTTCCAGCCCCGGCTGACCCGCCAGAATGATGTGCAGAAACTTATGGCCTGTTGCTTCAACATTCGACAGCAGCCTTACCGTCTCCAGCGCCTCGCTCCCCAGGTTCTGCGCCTCGTCGATGATGATGATCACCGGCTTCGTGCGCTCCGCCGCAGAGACGAACCCGGCGATCAACCGATTCAGCCGCATCGCGTCCTGCTCCTGCTCCGCTCCTGGGATATGCAGCTCCGTTGCGATCAGCCGAAGCAGCGCTTCTCCGCTGCATTGTGTGTTGAAAACCAGCGCAATATCGGCCCGCTCGCGATAGCGCTGTACCACTTCCAGTAGCAGTGTTGTCTTCCCGCTCCCCGCCTCGCCAATCAGTGCCGCCAGTCCATCGTGCTCCTCGATTCCGAGCACCAGCTCTTCCAACGCTCCGCGATGTTGAACACTGGAGTAAATAAAGCGAGGATTGGGCGACACCCCAAAGGGATGTTCCAGCAGGCCGTAGAAGTCCAGCATCAGAGACATAGCTACCGTCAGAGGCGCGTGAAACCGAATCGCCCAACTCCATAATTCAGATGCTCACAACCGTCCGCCCCGCATCCAAAAGCGCCCAATCTTATCCCAACCCTCACTCCACCTCAACATTGAACGGTCTGAAGACGAACCCGGCTAAAACCTGCCCTTACAAAACGTCCCGATTCGAAACCAGGTGGCCCACATCCGCCTTCTTTTGGCGAATGTGGGAAGCAGGCATTCGTTGCCGATTTCAAGCCTTTCGGACGTTCCCAGGTGGCCCACTCAAGCCTTCTTTTTCCTTTCGTTGAGTGGGGCAGTTGCAGTTGCTCGGCGGGTGGCCATTCAAGCCGCGCCTTTGTGCTTGAGTGGGGCAGTTCCACTGCTCCGCACACCCTTGTCACATCAGTTAATCCTTCATGCCCGTACACATCGATTACCCACTCAGTAACCCCGGCCACTTTCAGCCATTATCCAAGAAGTGAATCCTAAGCCAGAAAAACCATCGGAATCGTCTCGACATCCCGGTGGAGTGAACCCCAAAAGTGAGACAGCTAAAATGGTCCCACTTTGCAGCGAAAGGGGAACCACAGGTGCCAAAGAAAGGAACAGGGTGGTATCCGCAACAGTTCCGGGAGATGGCGGTGG
>Ga0137385_10006455_pt1 | contig 10313 bp, 8 predicted proteins | sample SagtaG_FD_104921 | JGI IMG/M metagenome (GOLD analysis project Ga0137385, IMG submission 104921) | Vadose zone soil microbial communities from Sagehorn Ranch, Mendocino, California, USA - Sage2_R_80_16 metaG | ecosystem: Environmental > Terrestrial > Soil > Vadose zone | place: USA: California... | reverse complement strand
CGGCGGCGGCGACCATCGCCTCGGCCTGAACCTCCTCGGAGATATCGGCGGCAAAGGCCGCGGCATCGCCGCCCTCCTCCGCGATCATCGCGACCGTGCGCTCGGCGAGCTCGATCTCGCGATCCACCACCAGGACGCGCGTGCCGGCGCGCGCCAGCAGGATCGCCGCCGCGCGGCCATTGCCGATGCCGTCACCCGCGGCGCCGGCGCCGGTCACGATGGCGACCTTCCCGGCGAGGCCAGGATCCTCGTGGGATTTCGTGCTGTCGCTCATGCTCTCACCTCACGGCCGCTGGCTCCGGGTACGCTCGAGGACGACGGGCTACGCTACTCGATCGGCGAGGCCTGCACCACGGAGCCTCGGAGTCACTCGCGTTCCTACTGCCGCATCAAATAGTCATAGGCCGAGAGCACATGGACGCGCACGATGTGCAGGAACTCCTCGATCTCGACGTGCTCGTCCGTGGAGCCCATGCCCCGTGGGAAGGGACCGTAGACGTAGGCGGGAATGTTGCGGTAGCGCCAGAGCCGCGCGTCGGTGCCGCCGAGGCTGACGATCGGGATCGGCGTGAAACCTTTGAGCGCCGTCACGTTCCGCTGCAGGATCTCCACCATCTCGCCGTTGGGATCGCACCAGGAGGGCGCGCTGAACTGCGTCTCGCGCATGGTCGCTTCCGGATACTGCTTGAGCACCTTCGCGACGACGCCCAGCACCTGGCTCTGGTCGACGCCGACCGGGAGCCGGATGTCGGTCTCGAAGACGCACTCCCCCGGCACCATGTTGACCTTGAGCCCGCCGCGGATGGTACCGATGTTGAGCGTGACCGCCGAAACCGCCGCCGCGGCGCCGGCACCCATGGCCTTCTCCATGGTGGCGTGCCCCTGCTCCAGCGCCGCGCGGATATTGTCGGAGATCTCCGGCTTGATCTCCGTCACCGCCTCGAGATCGCGGGCGAGCTGCATCGCGAGCTTGGTGGCGCTCTTGCTGTAGTGGGTGTAAGCGCCGTGGGCGCCCGGCGTGCGCACGGTGAACTCGAGCCAAAGCGGCCCCTTCTCGCCGAAGCGGATGGTGAGCGGACTGCTCGGCTCGCCGTTCAGAAGGCAATCGCCGTGGACCTCGGGGTGATGCTCCATGAGGTAGCGCGCGCCCCACGGCCCGAACGTCTCCTCGTCCGAGACGGCCGTGAGCGTCAGCCGCCCCTTCAGGTGCTCGCGGATCCGATAGAGGTAGGCGTAGGTGAAGATCGACGCCGACGTGCCGGCCTTCATGTCGGCCACACCGCGCCCGTAGATCTTGCCGTTGGCGATCGCGCCGCTCCACGGCCCATGCGTCCAGCGCTCGTTCCTCTCGTCGGCCGGGAAGACGTCGATGTGTCCGTTCAGCACGAGATGCCGGCCCGGGCCGCGCCCCTCGAACGTGCCGACGATGTTCGGCATGGTAGCCTGTGGCGCGATCACGCGGAACGGCAGCCCCTGGGCTTCGAGAAATCGCGTGATGTGCGCGGCCGCGAGCGTCGTGTCGCCGGGAGGGTTCGGGCTCTTGGCGCGGACGAAATCGCACAGGAAGCCAATGATCGTGTCGCGATCTTGGTCGATCCATTTCGCGAGCTGACGCTTGACGTCGTCCATGGCGGCATCCTCTTCCCGCGGAGAAGTTGCCGAGAGCATACACCGGCATCGGCTTGACAGGCGGGCCGCCCCGGCCGGAACCGGATCACGTCGACGTTCTTCGTGCCGGGCTGGACCGCCGAACGGTGGCCGGACGTCGTGGCCGAGATCCATCGCCGGGGCCATGAGATTCGACCTTCTCCGCACGCATGGGTTCATTACGTGCCGGTTGACAGGTCGGAAAGCCGCGTGTTAACGAAGCGGACACTCCAGGCATCGGCACCGACATTCGAGGAGCGCGACATGAGCCAGACACGCCGAGAGCAGATGGTCCTCGCCCGCAGCACCGGCGTCAGCCGGCGCCACCTTCTCGCTGGCACGGCGGCCGCGCTCGCGACCGCGAGCATGCCAATCGTGTGGCCGCGCCGGGCGAGCGCGGCGGGGAAGGTCGTGCTGCGGACGATCGGCGGCGCCTATGAGGAGGCGGTGGTCAAGGCCATCGTGGAGCCGTTCACGAAAGCCACCGGCATCGAGGTGGTCAAGGTGCCCGCGACGCTCGGCAAGCTTCTCGCGATGTTCGAGTCCGGTAACATCGAGCTCGACGTCGTGGACGCGGGCGAGCTCGGCATGATCTCGCTCAGCCAGAAGGGCGCACTCGAAAAGATCAACTACAAGGGCTGGAAGCTCGCCAACCCCGACGACATGGACCCCTTCATCCGTCGCGACGACATGGTCGGCGACATCTACTTCTCGTCCGTGCTCGGCTACAACACGCAGGCGTTCCCGACCGGCAAGCAGCCGCGCTCGTGGGCGGAGTTCTGGGACCTGAAGAAGTTCGTCGGCCCCCGGATGCTCGCGGATCTCGCGTCGGGCAACATCGACCTCGAGTTCGCGCTGCTCGCCGACGGCGTGCCGAAGGACAAGCTTTATCCGCTCGACATCGAGCGTGGATTCAAGTCGCTCGACCGGGTGCGACCGGCCATCCGGAAGTTCTGGGACACGGGCGCGCTCTCGGCGCAGATGCTCGCGGACAAGGAGGTCGTCCTCGGCAGCATCTGGAACGGACGGCTCCAGGCGGTGGCGGACAAGGGCGCGCCGCTCGCGATCGAGTGGAACGAGGCGAGCCTGCAGTCGCAGTACTGGGGCGTGCTGAAGGGCGCGAAGAACGCCGAGAACGCCCACCGCTTCATCGACTTCGCCTGTCAGCCCGAGCCGCAAGCCAACCTGGCCAAGTTGATCCCGTACGGGCCGACGAACCGGCAGGCCTTCAAGTCCATTCCCGCCGACGTCGCCGCCCGGCTGCCCTCGAGCCCGGAGCACAAGGCCAGAGCGTTCCTCCAGAACGGCAAGTGGTGGGCGGACAATCGGGCGAAAGTCAGCGAGCGCTGGTCGCAGTGGCTGCTCCAGAAGGGGTAAGGGCCGGCGCCGAGGTCCGTCTGCAGGGGCTGACCAAGCTCTTCGGGCCGGTCGTGGCGGTCAGCGACGTCTCCATGACCGTTCCTGCCGGATCGTTCTTCACACTCCTGGGACCGAGCGGCTCGGGCAAGACGACCACGCTCATGATGGTGGCGGGGTTCGTCCATCCGAGCCGAGGCGCGATCGCAATCGACGGCATCGACGTGGCCGCGCTCCCCCCGCAGAAGCGCGACCTCGGCATGGTCTTCCAGAGCTACGCCGTGTTCCCGCACCTCACCGTCTCCGAGAACATCGCGTTTCCGCTCGAGGTTCGGAAGGTGTCCGCCGCCGAGATCCGCCGCCGGGTCGGCGAGGCGCTCGAGCTGGTGCGGCTCACGGGTTACGAGCGGCGCCTTCCGCGCCAGCTCTCCGGGGGCGAACAGCAGCGGGTCGCGCTCGCGCGCGCGCTCGTCTTCCGTCCGCGCGTGCTCTTGATGGACGAGCCGCTGGGCGCGCTCGACAAGAAACTCCGCGCGCACATGCAGCTCGAGCTGAAGCGGATCCAGCGCCACCTGCACGTCACGGTCATCTACGTGACCCATGACCAGGAGGAGGCGCTGACGATGTCCGATCGCGTCGCCGTCATGCGCGGTGGCCAGACGGAACAGGTCGGGACGCCCGCCGAGCTGTACGAATCGCCTGTCAGTCCCTTCGTCGCCGACTTCGTCGGCGAATCGAATTTCCTCGACGGTGTCGTCATCTCGACGAGTCCGGACGGCCGCGCGGTCGTGCGCGCGGAGGGCGGGCTCGAGCTGCGGGGGACGAGCCGTGAGCCTCTGCACGTCGGCCAGCGGGTCGTCGCGGCCGTTCGCCCGGAAAAGATCGTCCCGCAGGACGCGCGCGCCTCGGAGCTGAATCGCGGCAAGGGCGTCGTCGACCAGATCGTCTACGCGGGCGATGCGACGCGGTACTCGGTGGCGCTGGGCGCGACGGGGACGCTGACCGTCAAGGTCCAGAACCGGCTCGCGTCCCGCCAGCTCGCGACCGGCGATCTCGTCGAGCTGGCGTGGGATCCTGGAGACACACGCCTCTTCGCGCGCGCGTCCGATGAACGCTGACGGCAGCGCGCTGGTGACGGCGCCGACGATGGTGGCGGCGGACCGTCGCGAGACGCGGCGGTACCTCCTCCTGCTGCTGCCGGCGCTGCTGACCCTGGGGACCTTCTTCGTGTATCCGCTGTTCGGGATCCTGCTGCGCAGCGTCTACAAGAACGGGTACACGCTCGAGTCCTATCGCCAGATCGTCCGCACGAGCGTGTACCTGACGGTCATCGCCCTGACGTTCCGGACTGCGGCGGTGGTGACGCTCATCGCGCTCCTGCTCGGGTATCCGCTCGCGTACGTGCTGGCGACCGTCCGCCCACGGCTCGCGCGTGTGCTCGTCGTCATCGTGGTCCTGCCGTTTCTCACGAGCATCATCGTGCGCACGTACGCCTGGATGGTGCTGCTCGGCCGCAACGGCGTCGTCAACCAGTACCTGGTCGCCCTCGGCCTGACCCAGGCGCCGCTCCCCCTGCTCTACAACCAGGCCGGCGTCGTCGTTGGCATGACCTACGTGCTGCTGCCGTTCATGGTGCTCACGCTCGCCAGCGTCATGCGCGGAATCGATCCCGCGCTCGTTCGGGCCGCGCACAGTCTCGGCGCCAGCCGGTGGCAGGCGTTCCGGCGCGTCTTCCTGCCGCTGAGCGCGCCCGGGATCGCCGGCGGCACGTTGCTCGTCTTCATCCTGAGCCTCGGGTTCTTCATCACCCCCGCGCTCATGGGTGGTCCCTCCGACGTCATGATCGCCATGCTGATCGAGCGCGAGGTCGAGTTCACGCTGAACTGGTCGTTCGCCTCGGCCCTCGGCGTCATCCTCCTCGCGCTGACGCTCATCGGCTTCGCGGTCTACTACCGGCTGATGCGGCTCGAGCGACTCTTCGAGGGCCTGGGATGATCGGCGCCGAGGGTCAGCGCACCGGACCCGGCACCATCGGCGTCGTCGCCATCGCCGCCGCCGTGCTCGTGTTTCTGGCGGCTCCGGTGGCGATCATCGTGATCGTCTCGTTCAGCGGCGCCGACTACCTGACCTTCCCGCCGCCCCGCCTGTCCCTCCGCTGGTACGTGCGCTTCTTCGGCACCCCGGAGTGGCGGCAGTCGATCGTGGTCAGTGTGCAGGTGGCGAGCCTCACGATGGTGTTCGCGACGGTGCTCGGGCTCGCCGCGTCGCTGGCCCTGGTGCGGGGCCGCTTCCGGGGGAAGGGCGCAATCTATGCGATGCTGCTCTCGCCGATGATCGTTCCCACCATCATCACGGCCATCGGGCTCTACTTCTTCTTCGTGAAGTTGAAGGCCACCGGCAGCATCCTCGCCATGGCGGTGGGGCACACGGTGCTGGCCTTGCCGGTCGTCGTCATCATCATCACAGCGACGCTCCAGGGCTTCGACCTCCGTCTCGAGCTGGCGGCCCTCAGCCTCGGCGCAAGCCGCCTCGTCGCGCTCCGGCGCGTTACGCTACCGCTGATCGCCCCCGGCGTCGTGTCGGCGGCGCTCTTCGCGTTCCTCACGTCGTTCGACGAGCTGCTGATCCCGCTGTTCCTGGCGGGAGTCGAGGTGCAGACGCTGACGGTGCGCGTCTGGAACAGCTTGCTGCTCGAGGTCGACCCGACGATCGCGGCCGTGAGCTCGTTCCTCATCGCGGTGACGTGCGCGGTGCTCGGCGCCAGCGCGCTGCTGCGCCGGCGGACGGATGTCTGATGCTGCACTTCACGAAACAGGAGCTCGCGCGGCGCCGCCGCGCCGCCTGCCGAGAGATGGCGAAGCTGAGCCTCGACGGCCTGCTCATCTTCCGCCAGGAGAGCATGTACTACCTGACCGGCTACGACACGAGCGGCTACAGCATGTTCCAGGGCATGTACCTCGGCGCCGACGGCGCGCTCGCGCTTTGCACGCGCTCTGCCGATCTGCGCCAGGCGCGGCTCACCTCCGTGATCAAGGACGTGCGGATCTGGCGCGATCGAGAAGGCGCCAACCCCGCCGACGACCTGCGGGACATGCTCGACAGCTACCGCTGCCGTGGCAAGCGCCTCGGCGTCGAATCTCACGCGTATGGTCTCACCGCCCAGCGCGGGCAGCTGGTCGACGCCGCGCTGCACGGCTTCTGCCGGACGGAAGATGCGTCGGACCTCGTGCGGCTCCTCCGCCTCGTCAAGAGCCCAGCGGAGCTCGTCTACGTGCGCCGCGCCGGTCAACTCGCGGACGAGGCGCTGGCCGTCGCGAATCGCCTGACGGTGCCCGGCGCGCGCGTGGGAGAGATCTACGGCGAGATGCAGAAGGTGATCCTCGCCGGGGATGGCGACCCGTCGGCGAGCCGCTGGCCGATGGGCCGCGGCGAGGAGGCGCTCCTCGTCCGTTACCACACCGGCCACGGCACGGTGGGACGGACCGATCAGGTGACGTTCGAGTTCGCCGCCGCCTACCGGCATTACCACGCCGCGCTCATGCACGTCACGCTCACGGGCAAGGTGGACCGGCGCCATCGAGACATGTTCGCCGCGTGCGCCGAGGCGCTCGATGCCGCGCAGACGACGCTGCGTCCGGGTCGCACCGTTGGCGAGGTCTTCGACGCGCACGCGCGAACGCTCAAGAAGGCGGGCTATGAGGGCCACTATCTGAACGCCTGCGGCTACACGATGGGCGCGACGTATCCGCCGACGTGGATGGACTGGCCCATGGTGTACACGGGCAATCCGCAGATCGTGAGTCCGGGGATGGTGTTCTTCCTGCACATGATCGTGTTAAACAGCCGGACCGGTCTGAGCATGTGTCTCGGGGAGACTTCGATCGTCACCCCGAGAGGCTGCGAGGCCGTCACGCGCGCGCCACGCCAGCTCGTCGTGAACTGAGCGCCATCACGCCGGCATCCGTCGAGGACCATCGGCAACGATCACGCTTCGTCTCGCGCATGAGCTAAAGGACTCTTCACCGGCCGCGACCTGTGGCTCGCGATCGGGTTGCTTCTTCCGGTCGCGTGGGCGGGCGTCTGGACCGGAGATCGAGTGCACATGCGCGTCGCGCCGGCGAAGGTCGCGCAGATCGTCGGTGCCGTGCTTCTCTTCAGCGGCGCGTCGCTGATCGCACGGGCGCTCTGACGTCCGACCAAGATCGACAGTGATTGGAATCGGAGGTGCGTTATGAGGATCACGCGGTTCCTTTCCGTGATCGGCCTAGCTGGGCTCGTATTCGTGACCGGCGTTGCCTCCCAGGGCCAGGCGCCCAAGTCTGGCGGCTGGCTCACGCTCAGGTTGCGGGAGGATCTGCCGCAGGGCTTCGCCATCCACGAAAGCGCGACGATCTCGACCATGTGGCCGGCGATGCCGTGCTTCAGCAACCTCGTGCTTTTCGATCCGCTGAAGCCCACACACAGCGTGGACACCATCGTCGGCGAGCTCGCCGAGCGCTGGGCGTGGCAGGAGAACTATCGCAAGCTGGTCTTCTTCCTCCGACGCGACGTGCGGTGGCACGACGGCAAGCCGTTCAGCTCCAAGGACGTCAAGTACACATTCGACCTGCTTCGGGAGACGCCGGATGCGCCGGCCAAGCTGCGTCTCAACCCGCGGCGCGACTGGTACGGCAAGGTGGAGGCGGTCGACGCGCTCGACCCCCAGACGGTCGTGTTCCGACTGAAGCACCCACAACCATCCCTCTTGCTGATGCTGGCCTCCGGATTCACGCCGATCTACGCCGCGCATGTGCCGGCGGCCAGCTACCGCACCGGCTGCGTGGGCACGGGACCGTTCAAGGTCAAGGACTGGCGCAAGGGCGAGTTCGTCGAGTACGTGAAGAACCGCGACTACTTCATGAAAGACCGGCCCTACCTCGACGGGCTGCGCTATCCGATCATCGCGGAGCGCGGCACGGCGACGGCGGCGCTCCAGGCGGGGCGCGTGGACGTGGCGTTCCCTGGGGAAACCACAAAGCCGATCGCCGATCAACTGAAGAAGGCGGCCCCGCAGCTCGTGATCACCCAGGTGAACGCGGGGATTCTAGATCACCTCACTATCAACACGCGGAAACCGCCTTTCGACAACGTCAAGGTGCGCCAGGCCTTGAGCCGCGCCATCGACCGGCGCGCCCTCATCGCGGCCGTATACCAAGGCGGGGCCGTGCTCGGCTCCTCGATGATGCCGAGGCCCTACGGGGTGTGGGGCATCCTTGAGCCCGATCTCCGCACACTCCCGGGCTACGGCGAGCCCGGCCACGAACATGGCCAGACCCGGATGCTCCTCGCCGATGCGGGATTCGGCCCGAACAAGCCCTTGAAGGTCGAGGTACTGACCAGACAGCTTCCCGCCTTCGTGGACATCAGCTCATTCGTGATCGGGGAGTTCCGGCGCGTCGGGATCGACGCCTCGCTGCGGCAGGTGGATTCGCCGCAGTGGGGTCCCCTGCAAACGCGCGGGGCGTTCGAGGTCGGCGTCGACCGAAACGGGGTGGAGCCGGACGACCCGGACGCCAATTTCTACGAGCACTTTGGCTGCGGGTCGCCACGAAACTATACCGGCTTCTGCGACGAGCCAATCGCGCGGCTCATCGACCAGCAATCCCAAGAGCTGGATGCGAAGAAGCGCGGGGCGCTGGTGCAGGAGATCCAGCGGAAACTGGAAGAGACGACCGTGCGGCCGGTGCTCGTCTGGCGACTCGACTACTTCACGGCGTGGCCGCACGTGAAGAACCTCGTCCCGCACCATTCGATCTACAGTTGGGGCCGCATGCAGGAGGTGTGGCTCGACAAGTAGGGCAGGGGCCTTGACAACCGCGCGGCCACCCGCGGAGCATCGCCGCGGGAGACGCTCATGGCTCGACTGCATATCCTGGGCGCCGGCACGCCGACACCGACCGCCGATCGCTTTGGCACCTCATACGTCCTCGACCTCGGCGGCGGCCGGCTTGCCATGTTCGACTGCGGCCCGGCGGCCACGCACAAGCTCGTCAAAGCCGGCCTGTGGCCCACGAAGGTGGACCACCTCTTCTTCACGCACCACCACTTCGACCACGACGTCGACTACCCCTGCTTCCTGCTTTGCCGCTGGGATCAGAGCATCGGTCGCGAGAACCGGCTGCAGGTCTTCGGTCCCACGCTGACCGAGCGAATCACCGAGCGGCTCATCGGCGAGCACGGCGCCTTCACGCACGATTGGCAGGCCCGCGTCGGGCACCCGCTCAGCCAGCGTGTGTACCGCAATCGCGGCGGAACGGTGCTGCCCCGCCCGGGACCGAGCGTGGAGGCCACGGACGTGGGCCCGGGCTCCGTGTTCACCGGCTTCGACTGGGAGGTGTGGGCGGCGCCCGCCGAGCACGTGCAGCCCTTCCTCGATTCGCTCGCCTACCGGGTGGAGACGCCGACCGGCAGCATCGTCTTCACCGGCGACACCCAGCCCTGCCAGAGCGTCATCGATCTGGCGCGGGGCGCCGACGCGCTTGTGTGCATGTGCTGGAACGACCAGGACGCCATGGACGCCGACGGCGAGGCCGGCGGCCAGTGCGGGACCAAGGGCGCCGCCCGCATGGCTCATGCCGCCGGCGTCCGGCGGCTCATCCTCTCGCACATCGGCCCCAATCTCGCCAGCCATCCGGTCATGGAAAAGGGCATCGGCGACGTCAGGCGGATCTACGAGGGCGAGATCGTCTTCTCCACCGAGGGCCTGGCGCTCGACCTCTGAAGGCTGATCGTGACCGGCTCAACGCACGGCCAACGCACGGCCCTTGACAAAGCCGCTCGCGCCGCCTAGAGTCCCACGCGCCAAGGCTCCCAAACCGCTTCGGGGAGGTCTCTATGTCACCGAGACGTCTGCTCCTCGCCGCCGCGCTCGCCGCTGCCCTCGCGGGCGCCCCCGACCTGGCTTCCGCGAAGACGATCCTGGTCCCCGTCACGCTCGTCGGCGGCGTTCCCGTCCCGTGTGGCGCCGAACGACTCGGGACGTGTCACAACCGCTGGCACTTCGCGCTCCATCCGGTTGCCACGGCCGAGCCGGGAGACACCCTCGTCTTCCAGACGCGTGACGCCCTGGACAACCAATTCAACCGAACCTCGACCGCGGCCACCGTCGCCGCCGCGAACCTGAACCGCGTCCACCCGCTGACGGGCCCGGTCTTCGTCAAAGGTGCGAAGCCTGGTGACGTCCTGGCCGTGACGATCGAGAAGATCGAACCCGGGCCCGACCGGTTCGGCTATACCGTGATCGTGCCCGGCTTCGGCTTCCTCAGGGACGT
>Ga0137385_10006454_pt1 | contig 10313 bp, 8 predicted proteins | sample SagtaG_FD_104921 | JGI IMG/M metagenome (GOLD analysis project Ga0137385, IMG submission 104921) | Vadose zone soil microbial communities from Sagehorn Ranch, Mendocino, California, USA - Sage2_R_80_16 metaG | ecosystem: Environmental > Terrestrial > Soil > Vadose zone | place: USA: California... | reverse complement strand
GTAGCCCGCATGCCGCGAAGTGCGACCGTCGATTGCGCTGCCGCCCCAACGCTCATCGTTGCGCGCGACATGCGGTGTCACGTTGCGAGCGCGGCAATCGTTCACGAAGTCGCGGGTGTCATATGCCTTGTCGGCACCAACTGTCTTCGCATGAGCGCCTGGCACGCAATCGAGCAATTGCAACGCGCTGGCCCGCTCGGCGAAACCATCTGCGTGACTAACCACGGCGCCGACCACCAGCCCCGAGCGATTCTCCATCAGGATGTGCCCGTGGTAGGACAGGATGGCCGGGCTCTTGTGGCTCTTCCTGAACAATCGCGCCTCCGGATCAGTGGTCGACTCGTGCGTGGCATTGCTACGTCGCTCGCCTTTCCAGTCAGTGTCGGCGTTGCGGCCACCGCCGGCCGGCGGACCATCGTCCGGGCCGTCCTTGCGGCGGAAGCTCTTGTGACTGGCCCACGCCTGAATCAGCGTGCCGTCCACCGGGAAATGGTCTCTCGACAGCAGGCCCCGTTTGTCCGCCAGGCTCATGACTTCGGTGAAGAACGCTTCCACGACTTCATGCTCCAGCAACCGGTCGCGGTTCTTCGAGAACACCGGGTGGTCCCACACGGCGTCCTCAATCGCCAGCCCGACAAACCAGCGGAACAGCAGGTTGTAGCGCATCTGCTCCATCAGCATGCGCTCGCTGCGCACCGGGTAGAACACCTGCAACAGCAGCGCGCGCATCAGCTTCTCGGGCGCAATCGAGGCACGGCCGGTGTCCGCGTAGATGACGCTGAACAGCCCGTTGAGCCGTTTCAACGCATCATTCACCAGCAACCGGATCGGTCGCAACGGGTGATCTGCCGGGACGAAGTCCTCCAGCTTGACCGTCGTGAACAGGGGCTCCTGCATCTCATCCATTCCGCGCATCGTATCCGCTGCCAAAGATCATGAACACGATATCCATAACGCCTGTCCCTCAAACCCCGTTTACACGGGATCCAAATTCAACAGCCTGCTAGTGTTCCGTCCCAGAAATAACTTTACGTAAATTTGGATTGTTCCATGATCGAGTCGTGATGGACAGGAGGCGATCATGGGACGCAGGGGGATCGAGGTTGTGGTGTCGGAACTGGAGCGAGAACAGTTGCTGTCCATGAGTCGCTCGCGTTCGTTGCCTCATTCTCTGGTGCGTCGGGCGAAGATTGTCCTGATGGCCGCTGACGGTTACACGACCAAGGAAATTGCGATGCAGTGCGAAGTGACGCCACCGGCGATCACGCACTGGAAGAAGCGGTTTGTCGCTCAGGGGCTTGCGGGTCTGCATGATGAAGCTGCCCAGGCCGACCACGCACACATGACGACGAGGCGGTCGCGGAATTACTGGCCAGGGTGTTGCATGAAAAGCCGGACGGGGCAACGCACTGGAGCGTGCGTTCTGCGGCCTCGCAGACAGGGATTTCGAAGAGTTCGGTTGCCCGGTATCTGTCGCTGTTCGGTATACAGCCCCATCGTTCAAAGAGCTTCAAGCTGTCTACTGATTCATTCTTCGTCGAGAAGGTACGCGATATTGTCGGGCTGTACCTGAGCCCGCCCACCAACGCCCTCGTGCTGTGCGTCGACGAGAAGAGCCAGTGTCAGGCGCTGGAGCGCACGCAGCCGATGCTGCCGATGGGGCTGGGCTATCTCGAAGGGGTGACGCATGATTACGTCCGGCATGGCACCACAACCTTGTTCGCTGCGCTCAATGCAGCAACGGGTGAAGTCATTGCTCAATGCAAGCCACGCCACCGGCATCAGGAATTCCTGGCGTTCCTCAGGCATATTGACCAGGCGGTGCCGATCTCGACGTGCATCTGGTCGTCGACAACTACGCGACACACAAGCATCCGAGGGTCAGGGCGTGGCTCGCCAGGCAGACGCGCTACCACGCACTTCACGCCGACCCACTTGAGCTGGCTGAATCAGGTTGAACGCTGGTTTGGCCTGATTACGCAGCAGGCGATCCGTCGCGGGTCATTCAGAAACGTGCGCCAGCTCATTTCCAGCATCGAGCGTTATACCGAGCAGTACAACCAGCACAAGCGGCCGTTCGTATGGACCGCGACAGCCGATTCCATTCTCCAGAAAGTGGCCCGACTATGCAAAGTTATTTCTGGGACGGAACACTAGGACACTTCCCCGCTCTATCTCTCAATGACGCTCGAGAAATGCGAGAGGAAGCGGCCAAACTGGTAGCGGCTGGCATCCATCCTAAGGTTCATGAGAAGCAACTGCAGCAACAGACCATCGCCCACCACAAAAACACGCTCTGGCCAATCTGTGAGGAATGGCTGAACGACAACCGCGGAAACTGGAGCGCTTACTACCACGGTCAGGCCGCGCGCTTCCTCACACGCTATGTGAAGAGTTCTCCACTCGGGATCATGCCGGTCCGCGATATCAAGGCGGCACAGGTCTATGATCTGCTGCAATCGATTGCAAAGCGTAAATCCCTTGCGCGTGATGAACGCAAGGCAGTAGGCGCTCCTCACATTGCGGTGCGTCTGCGTCAACACCTTGACGCGATCTGCAGGCGGGCGATTATCAGAGGGCTCGCCGACGCCAATCCCGTCGCGGCTCTCAGGGTGTCGGATGTTGTGACGCTTCCACCTACACGCCACAATCGGGCGCTGGAGGCTGACGAACTCAAACGCTTGCTTGATGCACTCACAGTCGTGGGAACTCCGCTCACGCGCCTTGCAATACGTCTGCTGTTGCTTACCTCCGTACGAACTATCGAATTGCGAGGCGCGACGTGGAAGGAGATAGACCTGAAATTGGCGGTATGGTCGATTTCGGGCGAGCGCATGAAGATGGGGCTTCCACACATCGCGCCACTGAGTGCCCAGGCGATGGAGACTCTGCAAAAAATCCAGAAAATCACTGGAGCTAAAGACGTTGACGACTACCTATTTCCTAATGTCAGAGACAAATCGCGCCCCATGGCGGCTACCACAATCAATGCGGCGCTGATCCGAGCTGGATTCAATCACGAACGACTATTCAGGGCGCACGGTGCGCGCGGTACGTTTAGCACATGGGCCCACGAACAGGGATTTTCTCCACTTGCAATTGAACGTCAGTTGTCCCACGTCGAGAGGAACAGGGTAAAGCGCGCGTATAACAAAGCCGAGTTTCTTCTTGAGAGACAGAAGATGATGCAGGACTGGGGCGATTATTTGCAGAACATGAGCGTTTGAGCGTTTGTCGAGAATTGCTTGCATCTCTGCGGCTCATTCCTTCGATGCATCGGAAGGCAGCCGACGCCATCTGTTGCCCGCAAAGCGCCACCAAGTCTCGATCTCTCGCGCGCGACGGAGTACCAATCATCACGTGTACAACAGAAAACGAGAGCCGCAACAGGACAGAAAGCGGTACGAGCGGCGCTTCAGACCCGGTCGTTGCGGGCCAAACTGCAATTCCCACTCCACTGTCAACGACGCTGTCAATTCGGCAACCCAGACAGACTTAACCTGTTGCGGCTGTTCCTTGTCGACCAGCGCCTTGAGCAGCTTGGCGACAGCCAGCGGCTGCAATTCCTCGGACGACTCGATCAGGATCGCTCGACCCGCGCCGATGGCGAGCGCCGTGCGCATGGAGTCCGGCGGTGAAGCTGCTCGAGCGGTCGAGATTGTTGACGGCAGCGGGAGTGGATCCGGGGTGAGCGAATCGCCTTGGGAGGGCAGCGGCCCCTGCACAGCGATCCGGAAAACGATGTGCGTGAGATTGGTCGTAACGTCTAACGAGCGACTCGGAATACCTTTGCAATGGCCACGGGGTCGTGTTACTGACGCTTTGGGCTTCCCGTTGCACATGAATGTCGTCTGCCTCGCGCCAGCCGCGAGGTTTATTTGACCCCTCCGGTAAATCCACCATGACCTTCTCTTTACGCCTACACCGATTCATCTCAGGCCTCGCCCTGCTCACTCTCTCTACCGTTGCCGTGGCAAGCGAACAACCAGTGCCGCGTAGCTGGATTGATCCGGATACCGGCCACCGCGTCATTCGACTGACCGACGAGCCCGGCTCGGCCAGCCTCTACTTCAACATCAACGCTTTTACGCCGGATGGCAAGCAGATGGTCTATACCACCGCAGATCGCGGCATCGGCGTACTCGATCTCACGACGTTCGCGTCGCGGCCCCTCGTCAAGGGGCCGGTGGGCGGCGGCCCCGGCGCGGTGGTGGTCGGACGCAAGACGCCCACGGTCTATTACTTCAAGGGCTCGCCGGACGATCCCAAATACGCGTCGCTCTGGGCGACTGATATCGACACCGGCAAGCAGCACAAGATCGCTGACCTGCCATCCCGCGCCGGCATCTTCTCGATCAATGCCGACGAAAGCCTGGGCGTGGGAAGCTACATCGTCGGAAATGGCGAGGATTTCAACGGCCGCCAGGCCGGCCAGGCCACGCCGGCGAACTGGGTCTCGGAGCCGCTCAACAAGGAGCAGAAAATGGCCAGGCGTCTGGCCGCACGGCTGCCGATGATCGTGTTCACGGTTGATTTGAAAACCGGCCGCACCAAGCCCATCTTCGCGAGCACCGCCTGGATCGATCATCTGCAGTTCTCGCCGACCGATCCGACGCTGCTGATGTATGCCCATCAGGGGGCATGGCAACAGGTTGAAAAGCTCTGGACGATTCACACCGATGGGTCCGGCAACCGGCACATTGATCCACGCATCATGCAGATGGAGGGCAGCGGCCACCAGTGGTGGGACAACAACGGGAACATCTGGTACGACCTGCACTTTCCCGAGAACGTGGATGCCTTCGTTGCCAGCTACAACGTCGAGAACGGCAAGCGGATCTGGTATCACTACGACCAGCAGGAGTCGTCGATCCATTTCACTCGGTCCGCCGACGGCACACTGTTCGCAGGCGACGGCAGCACGGCGCCCGGCGCACAATGGATTTGCCTGTTCCGCCCGGAGCTGATCAAAGACGACCACAGCCTCGGGGAAGACCTGATCCAGCCGGGGCGTCTGAAAGCTGAGCGGCTGCTCAACATGTCCAGGCACAACTACCGGCTGGAACCGAACGTGCGCTTCACCCCCGACGGCAAGTATCTGATCTTCCGCTCGAACATGCTCGGACCAATCTACGTCTTCGCAGTGGAGGTCGCCCGCGCAGTGCCCTCGTCTGGGGCCGACTAAGCTTCACGAATTCAAGTTTTGCAACACGGCTCGGGCACCCTGGCAGCATCTGATTGGTGGCCCGGCTGCAAAGCTCGAGCCACCATGACGGTCAACGGCTGGCTGCGTGGCAAAGGATGCACGAGTCGGTCATGCCCGCGCAGAGTGGCCTCAGAACTGGTACGTGAGCGTGCCGCCGATCGTACGCGGTTCGCCGATCCAGCCGATCACAGAACCATAGTCACTCTCGACCAGACGGCGGTAATAGGTCTTGTCGAACAGGTTATTAACCCAGACCGATGCGGTCCAGCTGCCGCGACTGAACTTGCCGCCGGTGCCCGCCGAGACCGCCACCAGACCGTAGCCCGGAATGCGCGTGAACGCCGAATCGTCGACGGTGCCGAACGCCCACGTGCGATACGAATAGCGGGCGCTGATGAACGACGTCAAGCCATTGAGCGTATGCCACGTATAACGCGCCGTCGCATTGAAAGTCAGCTTGGGTGCGTTGAACACCTGATGTCCGGTCAGATCACAGACCGTCGACGAGCCCCCCGGTCCAAGCGTGACTTCCGGCGGGCAGATCGCCGGGTGATAGTTGAGATAACGCGCGTCGTTATAAACGGCCGACGTTTGCAGCAGCAAGTGATCATCGGGCGTGTATTGCAGCGAAAACTCAGCGCCTCGCGAGCGGAACGTACCCGCGTTCGTCAAATACGTCGATTGCGTCGGCGGGTCATACCCTTGCGTCTGGAAGTCGTTCACGTACGTGAGAAACACGTCAGCCTTTGCGTTCAGTGTGCCATCGAACAACGTGCCCTTGATGCCCAGTTCCGCGCTCTTCGTACGCTCTGGCCGGATCACAAGTGAGTCCAGACCTTCCTTCGCGGCTGCGCCCGACGAAACGTTGAGGCCGCCCGCCTTCTCGCCGTACGACAGTGCGAGATAGCTGGAGATGTCGCGCGAAATCAAGTACTTGAAGTTCAGCGTCGCCGACGGCAGCGTATTGTATTGAGTCATGTAACCCGAATCGAAGGCGCTCTTGTTGTACCGCACGAACTGCCCGCCCTTCTTGTCATACGTGAGACGCACGCCCGAGGTGATATCGAGGCGAGGCGTCGCGTGAAACGTACCTTGCACGAAACCCGACCACATTTCGTCGTGCAATGTGCCATCTCGAATGACGGTGAGACCTTGATAGATAGTGGAATCGTAGTAGATATTGGGCAGCGCGCTGTGACCGTAGCGCGTAAAGGCCTGGGTCGACTGGTTCTCACCCATATAGGTCGCGCCGAGCGCGAAATCGAAATACTCGCCGCGCGGCGAATCGAGGCGGAAATCCTGTAACCAGGAGCGGTCGAGAAACTGCGTGCCGCTGTCTGCGTAGATCGGGACGCTCAGGCTGTCGGCGGTGGAAGGGACGTAGCTGAAGTAGCGGTACGAACTTACCGAGCGCAGGTTGTAGCCGTTGTCAAAGCGGTAGTTCGCTTCGGCGGAGGCGCCGCCCTGCACGAGATGGAAGCTGTTTTCGTCGTCCAGTGCGACGGTGTGACCGCTGCCGCCATACACCACCTCGTTCCCAACCCGCTGCGAATGGGTGAGAAAACTGTTGACGCCGTTGACAGAATTCGACGAGTACGTCACTGGCGTCGGCGTGCCGTTTTCGTTGTCGTAGTCGGCGCTCAGGCGCACGCTGAACCGGCTGTTGGGCTTGATCAACAACTGGCCCCGCAGCGCGTTGCTCGAGTTTCCGTTGAGCGTATGCCCGTTCATCACATTTGTGACGTCACCGTTCGTGCTGGCGTGCGCGTAATCAATGCGGCCCGCCACCGTATCGGAAATCGGGCCGGACAGCATCGTGTGATTCATTACGGTGCCGCGTTCGGCGATCGACAGACTCTCCGAGCCAGTCAGTTTGAAGCTGGGCAGCGGCGTGTGGACGTCGACCACGCCGCCGGTGGAGTTCGCGCCGAACAACGTACCTTGAGCGCCGCTCAGCACGTCGACGTAATCGACATCTGCGAGCGCGCCTGCAAGCATGCCGGGCCGCGGCAGATACACATTGTCGAGATAAACCGCCACACTGCTCGGCATGCCGATGTTTTGCTCGCCGCTCATCTGCCCACCGCCGTCGCCGATTCCTCGAATGGTGATTTGCGTATCGGACGGATCGGTGGTCTGCACGTTCAGTCCCGGCACGATCTGTTGCAGGTCCGCCAGCGACGTGATGCGCTGCTGCTGTATCTCCGTGCCCGTCACCCGGTAACTGGAAGTAGGCGCGCGCTGCGGATCCTCCTTTCTCGCCGAACGCGTTCCGCTCACCGTCACGGTGCCGAGTTCCGTCGCTTTCCCGGCGGTGCTTGCCGGCTGGGTCACCGGCCGTTTTGGCCGGTCAGCTTTTGGGCCGCTTGCCTCCAACGTGGACGCGGCAGCCTGCACGCGGCGCACAGTCAGCGCGCGGTTATCGATCGCCGCGACTTCCAGTCCCGTTCCTTTGAGCGCCTGAGCGATCGCGCCCTGGGCGCTGAGCTGGCCGTTCACCGGCGCGGCAACCAGATTTTCGACGATGTGCGGATCGTAGCTGAGCGGCACGCCGCTCTGCGCGGCGATGGACAGCAACGTACGGTTGAGCGGCTGCGCCCTAAGATGGAAGGTGTGCATTGCACCGCTCTGTGCGAGCGCAGCGCCGCTAGAGAAAACGAGCGCGGTTGCAAGAGTGCCTAACGTTGCCCCCATTGTGATGGGCGCTCGCGGCGACGCGCTGCATCGCGCGTTGTTGCGTAGTCGTTTCACGGTATCCCTGTCGTTGTACAGTTGTTTTTCAAGTAGATCGACCGGTGGAGCTGCGGCGCCAATCAGCCGGGTGGCCAGCGCGCATCTGTCACATGGCGACGGTGGACATGTGCAGCCAAGGTGCGAAAGCGTCAGCGAGCGACGCGCGGACTTGCTGCATTTCCCGCCTTTTTGAGCAATCGATTCGTGGAATACGCAGCACAACGATCTTGATAACGATTCGAGAAACGGTGCTTTGGGCAACGCGACACGCAACTTAGAATTGCCCCTCCCGCATTTGCTCACCTTGCTGAAGACGCGTTGTGCGCAGCGCGTCAAGCCTGAACGTTATGGCGATCCCATCTCAAAGCTTGCGCGCCGATCGCACCGGTGACGCTGATACGCTGATCAGTCCGGCGCTCATGCGCGAACGTTTTCTCAGCGACGAATTCCGCCGCAGCTATGGCTGGCTCACCAGTTGCATGCATCGACTGGTCGGCTCGAGCAGCGACGCCGAAGACCTCGCCGCAAGTGCTTTCACCGAACTTGCAGGGTATCCGGACGTCAGCGCGATTCGTCAGCCTCGCGCGCTGCTGACAACGATCGCGCGACGCCTGACGTTCGAGCATTGGCGGCGCCGCGACATTGAACGCGCTTACCTTGCGCGGCTCGCACTCGCGCCGGAGCCAGTCGCACCGGCGCCCGAAGTCGCGCTTGAAGCAGTGCAGGACATTCTGCTGATCGACGCCGCCCTGCAACGCCTGTCCGCTCGCGCGCGCGAGGCGTTCATCCTCAGTCAGTACGAGGACATGAAATATGCAGACATCGCCTCCAGACTCGGTGTTTCGGTCAGCATGGTGCGTAAGTACATTGCACAGGCGCTGGCGCTGTGTTGCGAGGTCTCATGAGCACGCTTGCTGAGAGCAAGGCGCAAATGGCCGAGCGCGCCGCGATCGAGTGGGAGGTCCGGCTGCGCGAAGCAGAGCTCAGTCCGCGCGAACAGGTCGCCTTCGACACATGGCGCGGCGACGAAGCCAACGCCCGTGCGTGGCAAGCGTTGCAGGCGCGCCTCGCGCGGATGCGGCCTGCGGCGGCGGCTGAACGCGCGGCCGTCGCCGACGCGCTGCGCGTGCCATCCGGGAAACGCCGCAGGCTGCTGCGCGCCGGGTTCGGCGGCATGGTCGCCGTGCTCGGCTTCGTCACCGTGCGCGACGGTGTGCACAGGCTGGGGCTCGATGCCGACTGGCGCAGCCCGATCGGTCAGCTTCGCACCGTGAATCTCACCGACGGCTCGCGCATGACGATGGATGCGGGCAGCCGTGTGTACCGCATAGCCGCGTCGAGCGACCGCGCGCTGCGCGTGTCCGCAGGCCAGGTGCTGGTCGACATGCCCTCGTCGCGGGCCGGTGCGTCGTGGCGTTTCGAAACCGCACACGGGGTGGTCGAGACAGATGGCGGCGCGCTGAACGTCGGGCGCATACATCGGCATAGCATCGTGTCCGTTGGCCGGGGCGAAGCGCGCATTTCCCAGCCCGGCCGCGCGCCCGTCTATGTTGCGGCGGGCGAAAGCGTCGCGTTTACCGAAGCTCGCTTAGCGAGGCTTGCGCAGCCCTTCGACCTCGTGAGCGCGTGGACGCGTGGGATCTTCGTCGCCGACAACCTGCCGTTGCCCGCGCTTGTCGATGTCTTCAATCGCTATGACTCCGGCGTGATCCGTGTGACTGGTGGGGCCAACCAGTTGCGCGTGAGCGGCGTCTTTCTTCTTGGCGATATTCCGCGAGCGCTCACCCAGGTCGCGGACAGTGCCCCCGTCGAACTGACGCGAATCGGCGACTACGTCAGCGTCTTCAGCTAGTTTCTCTCGCGGGACTGACGCTTTTCGAGCCCCGTTGCACATGTTCGATATGAGCCGCGAATGCGGCTTCGTCTGAACAACTTCCATGCAACGTGACGGATTCCAGGACGTGCGCAACATTCCCATCGCGGCGCTCGCGCTGCTGGCCACCGCGCCGCTTCAGGCAGCGCAGCATACGATCGTCAAGGACGACTTCTCGTCGTTCGACGCGCGACGCTGGGTCGTTGAAGCCGAGCCCGCCTCCGCGAACGGTTCTACTGTTTCGGCTGCACCTCGTGCGTCAGCACCGACCAGCAAGCCGCCCGTTTATACACAAGCGCATGCGCTGGTGCTCGATGGCACACGCGGTCTGACCGTGTGGCTTCGTCAGCGTCTGAAAGGACATTACGAAATCAGCTACACGCGCACGGTGCTCGACAACGGCGGCCCCAATGACCGCGTGTCCGACATGAATCAGTTCTGGCTCGCGAGCGCGTCGCGCGCGGGACACAAGAAGGATGACCGTGCGCCCCCGTTCGGCGG
>Ga0137385_10006453_pt1 | contig 10314 bp, 7 predicted proteins | sample SagtaG_FD_104921 | JGI IMG/M metagenome (GOLD analysis project Ga0137385, IMG submission 104921) | Vadose zone soil microbial communities from Sagehorn Ranch, Mendocino, California, USA - Sage2_R_80_16 metaG | ecosystem: Environmental > Terrestrial > Soil > Vadose zone | place: USA: California... | reverse complement strand
TTGTCCGGACGGAGCGGTTGGGTCATGAAGTCAACTCTGGTTGTTATGCCTGAGTCCGCCTAGCAGACCGGCGCGACCACCCTTGATCCGGCAACGGTGAAGGCTGTGCGCCTGCGGGTCCGGAAATCCGCGCGACTGCGGAAGCCCCGGGCTCAAGTTCGATGCGTTCATATCCCTGTTTTTCTCAAAGCCTGAAGACTGTCTCGGGGCGGTTTGCGAATACTGGGGCCGCCCAGAGCCTCGTTGAGGGTAAACACTCTCTGTTGGCAGGATTGACAGTACTTCGGGTCTCGATATACTTTAGGTAACAGCGATACCTAAAATCGGTTGCGCAAAAAAAGAGACGTAGGATGCCTCTGTATTTCCGAGATTTTGTGCACCCACAGAACGCACTCGTTTTACAACCAGGAAGTGTTGCTTAGGGTACAGAAGATGAAATTGTGTCGATTCGGTGATGTGGGTCATGAGCGCCCAGGCATATTGGACATGAATGGCTCAATTCGGGACCTATCGTCCGTCATTGATGACGTTGGACTCGACGAAATCAGTCCAAGCGGATTGGCAAAGCTGCGCGCGATTGATCCACAAACGCTGCCGATGGTTCAAGGGTCTCCGCGAATGGGCGCTCCGTGGAAGGGTGCATCAAAATTCATTGCGATAGGCCTCAATTATGTCGAGCATGCAAGGGAGTCCGGTCTGCCCATCCCCGACGAGCCGGTTGTGTTTTTGAAAGCCACTACCTCTATTTCAGGACCTTGCGACAACGTAGTTCAACCACGCGGTTCGACAAAACTGGATTGGGAGGTTGAGCTCGGCGTCGTGATTGGCACAAAGGCGCAATACGTGGATGAGCGGGATGCGTTGGACTACGTGGCTGGATATTGCGTCGTCAACGACGTTTCAGAACGAGCTTTTCAAATGCAGTCGTCTCAGTGGGACAAGGGGAAGGGATGCGATACGTTTGGCCCTGTCGGTCCATGGCTGGTGAGTGCCGACGAGGTTACGGATCCGCAAGGCCTTGATCTTTGGCTTGAGGTGAACGGAAAGCGCATGCAGGACGCCAATACGCGATCGATGATATTTCCTGTCGCGAAGCTTGTCTCGTATGTGAGCCGATACATGACACTCTTGCCCGGTGACGTGATTACGACGGGTACGCCAACAGGTGTCGGTTTGGGCGTCAAGCCAAATCCGGTTTACTTGAAACCCGGCGATACCATGCGCCTGGGAATATCGGGTTTGGGGGAGCAACAGCAGAGAGTCGTGAGCCTGGAGCCAGATTAGGCGGCGACTTCACCGCACGGGAGGGACAGTGTCGCAGCAGCGGGCCGGGGATGAAATTGGCGAACCGACTTGGCTAGAGAACACAATTTGCTGGGTGTGGTGAAGACCCCACACGAGACACTGCCGGCCGATGACCACAAAGAACAGTTGAACGGCAACGGCTTCATGCGGATATGACTTAGTAGTTCGAATAGAAAATACGCTAAATATTGGTATCGAGTTGGAATCAGTTCGCCGCACGATTCCTACGATGATCATCGTTTTGAACACGGGTCTTGGTTCATTCTCGTGTTCCGTGTAAGCGAAAGAGGTCAAATCATGCAGTCAATCAACGCATCGAAACCTTTAATCGTCGGTCTTGGTGGCACAGCGCGGCCTGACTCCTCAACCGAAAAGGCGCTTGCGATTGCGCTATCCAGCGCTGAACGTGCGGGCGCGAGAGTACAGTTAATTGGAAGCGATCTGCTGACGCGGTTGCCGCACTACCTCACCACGGAAGTCGCGAGCTCGCCCGAGGCATTAGCGCTATTGGAAGCGTTGCGCCGCGCAGACGGCGTTATTATTGCGAGCCCGGGATACCATGGATCGGTGTCGGGCATTTTAAAGAATGCCATTGACTATCTCGAGGAGACCGCTAAGGATGATCGCGCATATCTTCACGGTATCCCAGTCGGATTGATCGCAACCGCCTACGGTTGGCAGGCCACGAGTAGCACGCTGGCGACTTTGAGGACGATTGTTCATGCGCTACGAGGATGGCCGACACCGTTCGGCGCGGCAGTCAACAGTTCAGGAGGAGTATTCTCCGGGAAACAATGCAGCGATACGAAGATTATTGAAGCACTCGACACAGTCGGTCAGCAGGTTGTTGAGTTCGCTCTGATGAAATGCCGATCCTTGGCCGACTTGGAGCGATCGCCAGTCATTGAGACGGAGGTGTCGTGATAAGGACGGTTGCGGACCCAGTTTTATTGATAAAGTAAGAAGTCCTGTAGATACGGAATTTATTCTCTTGCCACATTATCCTATTCTCGGCACCAGCTGTGCGGCCGCGCACGGTGGATGTGCTCAATCGATATTTTCTTCCGACATCTAAATTGGATAATCGATTCTTGGAATTGTGAATTTCCTGGCGAAGGTACATGAAGTCGTATCGTCGTTGCCTATGCTCCCTTTTCAGAGGAGCCAACTCATGCTGTCGGAGACTAACATGGCGGAAAAGTTCAAGAAGGTTGATGTAATTCGTGGCCCATTCGATCCGGGCGGACAACCCGACACGCGCACCGGTCAGCCGCTTGAGCTTGGCTTTTTTGCCTGGAACATCAAGGGTGGAATGACCGCGTCCAAGGCCGTGCTTTCGAACCCTGAGAGGCTCCAAAATTACTGGGAATGGCCGAACTCGATGCGACTCGTCCAACTGGCCGAAGAAATCGGATTTGACTATCAAGTCCCATTTGGCCGCTGGATCGGGCAAGGGGGCGAGACCGACTACAATGGGGCGGCCTTGGACTTTCTGGCGTCAGCGGCTGCGACCGCGCCGGTCACGAAAACTCTTGGGCTGTTCTCGACCGCTCATATTACGTTCCGTTTCCATCCGCTGCACATCGCGAAGTTCGGCGCCACCATCGACCACATTTCGAATGGACGATGGGGCCTGAATGTTGTCACGGGCTATTCGGAAAGCGAAATGCGCGCCTTCGGCTTCGACAAAATGATCGGGCATGACGAAGCCTATGAAATGGCTGAAGAATTCGTCTGCTTGATGAAGCATCTATGGACTGAGGAAGAGCGATTCGATTTTCATGGCAAGTACTACCAAGCCTATGGCGCCTTCTTGGCCCCAAAACCTCGGAGAAAGCCGCGCCCGATTCTCATGAATGCTGGCGGGTCGGAAGCCGGAATTGAGTTCGGCGTCAGGAATTGCGACTGGTTGTTCACGTTGGCCGAGAATACTGACGGGTTCCGGAAAAAGGTCGATTACATCCATGACAAAGCGGCCAAGTACGATCGCGACGTGAGAGTGGCCACGATGTGCTGGGTTCTGCCGGAGGCCACCAACGCTATGGCTAAGGAAAAGTACGACTGGATCGCCTCGCAAATCGACGTTGGAGCTGTTGAAAGTTTCCTCAAGTCGATGAAAGCGACTTCGGTCCACGACACCGCGGCGAAGTCCGAAATGCTGGAGAGGATCGCCCTCGGCATTACAGCGCCTCAGATCGTCGGCAGTTATGAAAGTTGCGCAGAGCAGTTGGGGGAACTCAAAAAGGCCGGCATCGAGAGCACGCTCCTTTGCTTCTTCGATCCACAGGAAGGTCTTCACCAAATGCAGGATCATATCATTCCCATTATGAAGAAGATGGGACTGCGCAAAAGCTAAATCGACATCGTAGCCTTGGTAGATCAGTTTGAATTTCGCTAACTTGGCCCCTTCTTGGCGTCAAGTTAGTGGATGACAAGTGACATAGCGCAGGTTGTCGACAAGTTCAAGCGGCGAACGCCCCTCCTGCCAACCTTTGGGATGGTCGCGCTCCCGTTTTTGCTGGACTCGCCTTGATTGGTTCCTCAGGAGCGGTGTTTGTCGTCGTCGTGTGACCGCTATATTGATCGACTTGTGAAACGGCTGATATTCTAGACTACTAACAAAAGTTGCGGTCTTCAGTTTGCAGATTATTTATTGCGACGATAATCTAGTGCTGGTAACGTAACAACGTTACCTATTTAATCCGGGTGCCAATTTTGCAAGAAGCTCAGACATTCGATTACATCGTGGTAGGCGCCGGATCAGCTGGTTGCGTCGCGGCATCTCGCCTGGTGGGTGAATTCGGCGCGGAGGTGCTGGTGTTGGAAGGCGGGTTCCCGGATAGCCATCCGCTCATTCACATGCCGGCCGGGTTTGTGAAAATGGTGTTCAATCCTGGTCGATATCTCGTCAATTATGTATCAGAGCCACAACCGGCATTGAGTGGACGCCGTGTCGGCGTCTTGCAGGCAAACGTCATCGGTGGCGGCAGTTCCGTCAACGCCATGACTTATACCAGAGGGACGCGTGCCGACTTCGACAAATGGGACGCCGCGATCGGCGGAATGGGGTGGGGATGGGACGATATCTTGCCCCACTTCATTCGACAGGAAGGTAATCAGAGGTTGGGAGCACCACTCCATGGCGTCGATGGTCCGCTGAAGGTTTCCGATGCCCACCATCCCCCTACCAGGATCTCGCGGGCGTTCCTATTAACTCTCCAGGAAATGGGCATTCCTTTCACGCCGGATGTCAACGGCGGGGATGAGCGCGGCGCGACCTTCATCCAGTCGACGACCTATCTCGGCCGCCGCTGTAGCGCAGCTCAGGCGTTCATAGCTCCTCTTGAGGATAATTCGCGTTTAAAGATCAAATTCCGATCGCCCGTGCTTCGAATCCTCTTCGAGGGTGATCGCGCTGTCGGTGTCGAGTTCGTCGACCAAGGAGGAACCGTCACAAAGGCGTTTGCGCGGCATGAAGTCATTCTCACCGCGGGCGCTTTCATTTCGCCAAAGCTGTTGATGCTATCGGGGATTGGACCGGCGGCCGACCTCGCCCGATTTGGGCTCGACGTCAAAGTTGATCTGCCCGGCGTCGGCCAGAACATGCAAGACCACAACGACGCGAGCATCGCTGTGCAGACGACGGCCAATTTTGGTTTTTCGGGGGAAGACAGCGGCCGGCGAATGTTGGTGAACGGCCTCCAATATCAGCTCTTCCGGTCCGGCCCTGTTGCTTCGACCGGTTCAGAAGTCACGGCGTTTCTAAATCCGTTATCCCCTGGCGGCGATCCCACCATACAACTTTATTGCGTCGGCACTCTTTATCCTCATCCGGGCAAGAAGGGACGGCAACCGCCTGGCGCTACCCTTATCGCCAATCTCGTGGCGCCAAAATCACGGGGGTCGATGCGGCTCCGCTCCGCTGACCCCGCTGATCCGCCTGTCATCGATCCTGGCTGGCTCACGCGAGTGGAGGATGTCCAGGAGCTCGTCGGCGGTGTCAAGTTTCTTCTTGAGCTCGTCAACACCCGCCCATTCTCCGACAAGGTCGCACGTGTCCTCTCGCCAGACAGCTCGATGAGTGATGAAGGGATCGCAAATTATGTAAGGCGGGTGACGGGCACGAACTGGCATCCCGTCGGCAGTTGCAGAATGGGCTTGGAGACGGACCCGATGGCTGTCGTCGATCCGGAGTTGCGGGTCCATGGGGTGGATGGGTTGCGCATATTCGATGGATCGATCATGCCCAACATCATCAGCGCCAACACGAACGCGCCAATTATGGCAATTGCGGATCGCGGTGTGTCGCTGATGATGGGAACAGTTTCACTGCGTGAGAAGTTGACGATAAACGCGACGTAAAGGAGGAATCATGTCTGCACTTGCCTACGAGCAGCCGTACCTGCTCATAAACGGCGAAAGAGTTGGCTGTGATGGTCGCGATGGCTTGCCTGTGCGCAATCCGTCGACGGGCGAGGTTCTCGCGGAATTGCCGGTGGCCACGACTTCGGATCTCGATCGAGCCATCGAGCTGGCTGGTGGCGCATTCCGCTCCTGGTCGCAAGTGCCTCCGGTAGAAAGAGGAAAGGTGCTCAAGCGCGCCGCGGATCTGATGCGGGAGCGCATCGAATCGATCGCTACCGCAATAACCTTGGACGAAGGGAAGCCACTCTTTGAGGCCCGGTGGGAGGTGTTGTGGACTGCCGATGTCGTCGACTGGCAGGCTGAGGAAGCACGGCGCAGTTATGGTCGTGTCCTCCCGGTTTCGACCAAAGGGCGGGCGCTCGTCGTCAAGGAACCGGTGGGGCCGGTTGCCGCATTTACGCCTTGGAATCTTCCCGCCTTTCTTCCGGCGCGGAAGATTGCCACCGCGTTGGCAGCCGGCTGCACATGCATCATAAAGCCTGCGGAGGAAACCCCCCTAGGCGCGTTGAAGATTGCGGAATGCTTTCTCGATGCTGGCGTTCCGCCAGCCGCGCTCGCCGTGGTGTTTGGTGAACCTTCGATGATATCCACCCATGTGATCAGCTCGCCGGTCATCCGGAAGATTTCCTTCACCGGGTCGACTAGAGTCGGCACGCATCTGGCTGAGCTCTCGGCGAGGCAAGTCAAGCGAATGACCATGGAACTTGGAGGCCATGCGCCGACGGTTATCTTTGACGACGTCGATCTCGAAAAGGTGGTTGCCGAGGCTGCATCCTATAAGTTTATGAATGCGGGCCAGATTTGCATCGCACCGACGCGGTTCTATGTCCATGAGTCAGTGCATGACAAATTCGTCAAGAACATCTCGGAAGCTGCCAGATCATTAGTCGTCGGCGATGGCATGGATCCGGCGACGCAGATGGGGCCATTAGCTAATTCGCGGCGAATGGATGCGATGGAGCGATTGATCAACGACGCTACCCGGCAGGGCGCCGATCTGATCGCTGGCGGAAGCCGAACCGGCAATCACGGCTATTTTTGGCAGCCGACCGTTCTCGCGAACGTTCCGGAGTCGGCGGCCATCATGAATGAGGAGCCCTTCGGTCCCGTGATCGTCACCAGTTCCTTCGTGGATGAAGACGACGTGATCGCACGCTCGAACCGTTTGGGGTATGGCTTGGCCGCATTCGCTTTCTCCGGTGCCTCGGACAGAGCAAATCGCCTGGGTTCGGCGATCGAGGCGGGAATGGTCGGCGTCAATACCTTCGCCGCAACGATGCCGGAAGCTCCGTTTGGTGGCGTCAAGGACAGCGGCTATGGCCTCGAAGGCGGCACGGAGGGGATTGACGCCTACCTGACAACCAAGTTCATTCATCAGTTGTGAAGGGGCTCGAGTTCGATATCCGGTGACGGGTTGTCGATGACAGTGCCGGTGGGCTCCGCGGCAGTGTTGCAATAAATGGGCGGGGATGGAATTGGCGAATCGATTTGGTTGGCGATTACGATTTGCTGGAGGATGAAGACGCCACGCACGACACTGCCGCTGGGCATCGTTACTACTCAAGAAATGTCCGTAACAGCGATGGCCGTGTGCATGTCAATGATTTTATCGAAACCGATGATGCGTCTGGAATGACGAAGATCCGACGTCGTGGGCATGCAGAAACGATTCTGGATGTTCTGCTGCGTTTCTTCGATGATTTCTAGCGCGCAAGTTCTTCAATTAACGGAATGTGAGCCAATATATGATCGATAAAGTATTGACAGGCTCCCAGGATGACGAAGTGAGAAATCCTTCTTTTTTTGCTCCATATAGTAATAAGGAAAGAGGCATCATTCTCATGTTCTCATTCTTGGGGACTGTATTCGACGGCGCAGACTTCTCCGTTTTCCTGTTCTTCATGGTACCGATTGCACGGCAGCTGAACGTTTCGATTGTCGACGTATCGGTGGTCCAGGCGATCAGTTACGTCATGGGTATTCTCGGCGGGATTCTTTTCGGCATGCTCGCAGACAGAAGGGGGAGGCGTCTTGGTCTTGCAGCGACGGTCGCAACCTTCGGTATCTTTACATTTTTGACTGCGTTCGCGAACAACTTTTCAACCCTTCTTCTGTTTCGATCAATCGCTGGTATCGGAATTGGTGGAGAGGCTGGAATTGCTTTCGCCTACGTGAACGAAGCCTTTCCCGGGCGTCAGTCTCGGCGGGGATTGATCAGCAGCCTCGTGCAAACCATGTTTCTAGTAGGAATCTGGCTCACGGCGTGGGTGTACTCTGCTACCACCGCTGCCTATGGCAGTGACGCATGGCGTTGGGCCTTTGGTTATCTGGGGCTCGCGGCTGTGCTGTCAGCTGCGGTGCGGACCTTCATGCCGGAATCACGGCTGTGGCTGGCCACAAGAAGCGACCGGAATCAGGTGGCGGAAAATGCTCCGCTTGTGGCTATGTTCCGGAACGGCCTTGCGTTGCGTGTTGTCGGTGCGACCGTGATGTTGTCGTTCTGCTTTTACGGTGCCTACGCAGGCGTCACTTACGCGCCAGCAATGTGGCAGACAGTTTATCACTTGCCCGCGGCAGTAATCGGCAAACTGGGAATGCTTGGCAGCTTCGCAGCCGCCATCAGCTACATCGTCGGAGGAGCACTCTCGGACTGGAAAGGACGACGTTGGGCATTCGTCGTCACAACCTGCGTCGGCCTGTTTGCGTATTTAATTTTCTTGCTGAGTGTCACCGGTGTGCTTGGTTCAAATTCAGTATCCGATGCGACCGCTTGGAGCGCACCGGTTGTCCTGGCTTACATGGCTACACAATTTGGCTACGGAGCCTTGGGAATTTGGGGAGTATGGCTAAGCGAGCTGTTTCCTACACAGGTGAGAACTACCGCGCAGAATTTTGTTTACTACACCAGCAGGGCGATCGGGGGGGGTATCGCACCGCTGGCCGGTCTGATGGTAAGTCAGAAATTTGGCCTTGGATTGGAGTACGCAGTCGCTTTTGGAATCCTCGGTCCGCTTGTCGCTTTAGTGCTTTGGAGGGCTCTCCCCGAGACGCGTGGAGAAGCACTTAGCCGCTAAGTAGATTTGCCCCGGCCTTATGCTCTTGTACGGATGTGAATCAATACAAGCGGCATTGCCGCCGGGGTAACGTGCCGATCACGTCCAACACAGCCTGCACTGCTATTCGCGTTTTCAGCTGCGCTTTGCTTGATGAGGGGCGTGCGCGTATGCCGGTCGCACGATAGAAGAGAAAACCTATTCAGGAAAAAGTCAGCACGGCGAGAGCACCATCCAGGGCGATGGCGCCGAAATGGTCACTTTAGTCCCCCCAGTAGGAGCAGCGGGGACTACTTCGTTACCTAGTGCATCAATCAAGGACGCAGAGGCCCACAGGCCATCCAATTGAATTCCGGCGCGCTCAACGCCGGAACTTTCTATTGCGCTACGGCAAACGTTCGCATGTTGGCACTGAAGAGCTCAATGACTCCGATCCCGAGCTATTCACAGGGCGTGGTTGCGCGCATTGCTGAGCGTTGGTCAATCGTGTCAACGATCTGTCGCCCGGGAGGCGCGGCCACTGATTTGGCCCTCCTGCAAAAGCGCGACCACGGCAAAGTCACGGAGTCAAGATTGCGGACTAGGGGTTACGCGCACATAAGCAACTTGCCTAAGTGATTTCCCGTAACCGCCTGACTCGACGTTGACATCTCCGAGGTCTGCATCTACATTAGGTAACGCTGTTACCGTAAAACATGAATGGGTGCATGACACATGACACAGACCGTAACTACTCGCGCCCCACGGCGCGTGCGAATCGCCGCCGACGTGGGTGGTACGTTTACCGACGTCACCACTTTCGATGTTCAGACTGGTGAATTGCGACTGGGAAAAGCGCTCTCAGTGAACGAGAAGATCGTTGACGGAATTAATGCCGGGGTGAGGAAGGCCGGCTCCTGCTTCGATGAAGCATCTCTGTTCCTGCATGGCGCGACGGTTGCAATCAACACCATCCTCGAGCGGAGCGGTGCTAGGGCAGCGCTTGTGACAACGAGAGGCTTTCGTGATGTATACGAGATCGGTCGAATTAACCGTCCGGACGCCTACAATCTCTTTTTCAAGAAGCATGTGCCACTGATTCCGCGTTCCGCTTCGTTCGAAATTGCGGAGCGTGTCGGTGCAGACGGAGAAGTTCTCGAGCCTCTCGATCGCGATTCCATGGAACAAATCGCGCGGGCGCTCGAGCGCGCCGGTGTCGATTCAATCGCCATCGCCTTCATCAATGCTTATCGAAATCCCGAACACGAGATAGCTGCGAAGGAGTTTTTTGCGCAACGTTTCCCGGGGATGTTCATCTCAACTTCACATGAACTTTCACGTGAATATCGCGAATTCGAACGCACCTCCACGGTTGCGGCGAATGCGTACGTTGGCCCTCGCGTACAAAAGTATCTCGATGAGATTGATATCCAACTCAGAGAGGAGGGTTTTGACGGACGGTTTCTGATCGTTCAGTCTACCGGTGGTCTCTTCGACCTCCCGCAAGCTCGGAAGGAATGTATTCGCATGCTGGAGTCGGGACCCGCCGCCG
>Ga0137385_10006452_pt1 | contig 10315 bp, 5 predicted proteins | sample SagtaG_FD_104921 | JGI IMG/M metagenome (GOLD analysis project Ga0137385, IMG submission 104921) | Vadose zone soil microbial communities from Sagehorn Ranch, Mendocino, California, USA - Sage2_R_80_16 metaG | ecosystem: Environmental > Terrestrial > Soil > Vadose zone | place: USA: California... | reverse complement strand
TACCGGGAACCTGATGCTCGCCATACCCCAGGGGATGCTGGTCATCGACCAGGACCATGACGACGGCGGCCGGAGGCCGCCGCCGCGCTCGCCGAGCGGCTCGGCGAGCTGCCGGACACGCTGAGCCACCGCACGCCGCACGGCGTCCACCGGATCTACCGGACCCCTCCGGGCTGGACGCCCCGGGCATGGGTCGGCAAGGACGCCCGCAACCCGCTGCCCGCCGGCATCGACCTGCGCGTGCCCGGCCAGATCCTGATGGCCCCGCCGTCCCGCGTCCCAGCCGGCGGACTCCTGGCCGGCTACGGCCCCGCCGCCGGCAGTCAGATCGCTGACCTGCCCGCCGCGTACGTGACCGCGTGGACCCCGCCGAAGGAGCCGGCCCGCGCGCCGCGCCCGGCAGTACCCGTTCCGCCCGGCAAGGCTGACGCGGCAGCGGCGTATGTGCACGCGCGGATCGCCGGGATCGCCGGGGATCTCGCCGGGCGCGAACCCGGCGGCCGGAACACGGCGATCTACACCGCCGCGCTCAAGATCGGGTCCACGCTCGGCGCCGCCCGGTCCACTCCAGGAGCCGAGAACGCGGCCGCCGCATGGTCAGACCAAGCCGCCGAGGACGCCCTGCTAGCAGCCGCCGAGCGCAACGGCTACGTCGCCGACCACAACGCCGCAGCCGCCCGCTCCACGATCCGGTCTGGGCTGCGGAACGGGCTGCGCAGCCCGTGGCCGCTGCCGGACTTCGGCAGCGGTCCCGTCAGGGCGGCCCGAGACCGGCAACGGCCGCGCGCGAGGCCGCAACCGAGTACGCAACCACAGGCCGAGGCGCGACAATCGCCCCAAGTTGTCGCTGCGGGCCCGGACCCGAGCCCCACGCAGAAGGCACGGTCGGCGCAGGCATCCAGCAGGGACGGCCCGGCAGCAGACCACATTGCTGCTGCGCTCCGCGCGGCCGGGTTCAAGCCGAGCAGCCCGGGGCAGGGCCCGCCGGACGGACCCGAGGGCTACCTGGTCCAGTCTTCACTGGACAGAGGCATCGAAGTCCGGCACGCAGCGATCGCCGAGAGCATCAACGGCATCCCGCCGTGGGACCGCACGGACCAGATGCTCGACCGGTACGCCCGCGCCCTCGGGCACGCCGGATTCGAAGTGGCCCGGACCGGTCCGGGCAGTCTGGCCGTCAGCGGACCATCAGCCCATCACCAGGCCCGAAGCGGCCAGGGCCGAGGTCATCCCGAGCCCGACGACTGGGCCGTGGCTAACCGCGCAGCTACCGCCGCGAACGCTGCATACCGCGCCGGGGACCTCGACCGGGCAAGGAAGCTCACGGACCAGGCCGCCGATCTCGACCCGGCTCGCGGCGGCCTGTGGCAGCGACACCTCGCCAAGATCGACGCCAAGCGCCTGTTCCGTGCCGCCACAACCACGCGGGCGGAAGGCGACGAGGCTGGCGCACACAAGCTCATCGAAGACGCCGCCAGGCTCGACCCGCGCATGACGGCGCTGTGGGACCAGGATCTGTCCATGCACGACCACCTGGAGCGAGCCAACGCCGACCGGCTCAGGGCCATCGCCCGTCTCGGCGTCAGCAACTCGAATATGCGGGAACCCGACGGGGCGGATCGGGCCGGTCAGGCTGCCGGTCCGCGGCCCGACCGTCTCGTGCTGCGCAGCTCCGCTGAGGCTAGCGGCGCGGATTCGGTTATCCAGGCAGCTGATGTGAGCGCTACAGCCAGCGAACCGCGAGCTCGGGCAGGCTCAGCCGGACAGCCCCTGCAGCCCCACGCGGACTGCCAGCGAGACTGGCCCGGCAGCAGCGGCCACCGGGCAGGCACGGCTGACTGGCGGGATGCCATCATGCAGCAGGTGGGTGAGGAATGGCAGCCCAGGGTCGTGCCACACGGCGGCGAGCCGACCGTAGCCGTTGAGTCCGAAGCAGCAGAGATCGGCGAATGAGCCGCATAAGTGAACGGGGTACTCCGTCCCGGCGCACCCCGTGAGATGCGCCTATTCGCGGACGCAAAGCGCTGCTGGCGAATGCGCCGACGGGGCGTGCCGGGGCAGCTATCAACGCAATTAGCACAAGGACCGCAACGGCAATCACACGCGCGGGCGTACTACAGCCGGTATCCGGCTAATAGGCGGCAGAACCCACGTAAGTGACGGTGTCCGCGCTGGTCAGCGGCCTGTCGGCCCTGCTCTGTAAAATCGTCGGCGTACGCCTTCCCAGGTTGGGTGTGGAGGTGGAGCCGTCGCGGAAGCGGCACGAAACCGTGCAAATTAAGAAAAGGCTTGTCTGCTGAACGCGGGCAGAGCCAGGATGGCTGCCACGCGTTTCGTCAAGAGGCAATCCGGGACACCAGCTGCGGGTCAGCCGCGACGGGCGTTGCCTTGCGCAGGCGCCGGAGATGACGTGCGTGCATGGGCGCTTTGTGCCAGATATCGGCCAGCTCCCTGTTGAGGAGATCGGGGGGGAAGGAGTTGCCGGAAGATAGTGCGTATGAGGGGCGTGCATGGTAATCCGCGGCCATGTCTTGCAGATCCTTGGCGGCCGGTGGAAGAGCGGTGAGGTCTAGTTCTCGGCCCGCACAGAAGTTCGACAGCCTGCATGAGTCCCAGCCCGTAGTGGCTGCCGCGCTGGAGGAGTGCCTGGACTGGATCGAGGCCGAGTTCGTCGATGTGCGGGCCCGCCGCCGCCAGTTCAGCAACGGCATATGGACCATCGTGCGTGCCGTCGTTGGCGGGCGAGTGACTTATCTTGTGGGAGCAAGACCCACCTGGCCAGCCCGTCGTCCGGTTCCTGGGGCCGGACCGTGTCCCTGTGATGCGCGAATCCCTGTAGTAACGGATGTAGTAGAGACAGGCTGAAACGCCCCGCGCCGCCTGAGACAGCACCAGACACCACGCCCCCCTCCACGCGGCGTGAGCTGCGGCTGGTGAGCCGCGCTGCGGCTGCCGAGACGGCGCCCGGTTAGCTCATAACCCAGAGGTCGCAGGTTCAAATCCTGCCCCCGCTACCACGTAGTACCAGGTCAGAGGCCTGATCGCCGGAGACGGCGGTCGGGCCTTCTTGCTGGATGGCAGCGCCATGGCAGCAGAATGGTGCCTCATAGTGCGGCAGCTGGTGGGCGAGATCGGCAGAGGATGTCATCGTGACGGGTTCGATCGCCTCCTTGCTCCCGCCCGACACGGTGTGCGGCGAGTGCAGTCGACTCGGTCTGCGCCGCTCCCAGTCCTGTCCCGTCTCGCGCGATGTGCTCTCGTTGTCGCTTTGAGCTGGTGCGGTTCGCTGCTTGTCTCGGTCTATCTGCTCTGCGGTTCGCGGGTGCTGCCGGCGCGGTCCTGGCGGCGTCTCGGTTGATCTGCTCGCTGGGTGTTGTTGTCTCGGTCTAGTCCGCGGTGATCGCACTGGCATATCGCCGTGGCGCATCACGGAGCGGTCCGGTACGTCGGCCTAGAATGAGGTCGGCAGCGTGCTGCGGTTGCATGGCATAGCAAGAGGTCTGGGGTTCGAATCCCCATAGCTCCACTCAAAAGGCCAGGTCAGGGCAGGAACCGGATCCTTGAGGACCGGTTCGAAGACCGCTTGACCGTCATTTGACCGTCGTGGTGGACGTGAAACTGCGGCATTGAGCAGTGCGGATTGGTCTTGGCCGACAGCCTTGGCGGGCCAGGCAGCCGATGAAGTTGAACAGCCTCAAGGAGTTTCGGTGCTCAAGGGCGCACGGATGACGTGACGAGCCCGCAGAAGATCAGCAGCAAAGATCCGTTCCCTTGACCACACGTCTTAAGCTGATGTTTGCCATCGTGCCGAAGGTCACCGGCCGCGAAATGCGCAGCGCGCTCGCGGACGCTGATCGCACCTGCCGACCGCCTTGAGCGCCTCTCCGGACGAGTGGCTTAGGGACCGGGCGGCCTCAGACGGGCAGCTTTGCCCTAAGGTGTACGCGCACGTGGTGATCCGTTCCTGTGCAAGCGCTAGGTGTCGTTCGTGAGCTTTGGAGGCATGAGTGGATGGGCGGGCACGATAGCGCGTCACCTGGCCTCGCGGTCCTGACGCAGCGCGCTGGGCGGGGTTTGCAGCAGGCATCGACAGATCACGACTGCCAGGAGTTCGCCAAGGCCGTGGCTCTGTTCGACCAGGTCGTAGACCTTGCTGGTCGGCAAGGTGGACCGAACTACCCTGTGGCTCTGATCAACTTGATAAGCGCGCTCCTAGTGCAGGCTGAGGAGTGCGATTTTGATGCCGCCCTCGACAAGGCGCTGCACTTGATCGACTGCAATTGTCATCTCTTCATCGATCATCCGTTGCGTCTGGCTTACCTCGGCAAACGTGGCAGGGCTCTACTGATGAAGGCGCAGCGTACTGGGGATCTGGTGACCATGCGCCAGGCTGTCCAGACCTACAAGGAACGACGCAAGATGGCACCTAGGGGCCATCCGAAACACGGCGAATGCATGCACGACCTCGGTGTCTCCCTTATCCACTGCAGCGTCATGGCCGACAGCCCGTCCGAGGTCGATGAGGCGGTGGCCGTCCTGACCGCGTTGAAGAGGAGGCCGGACAGCTCCGTGGACCGCGCCGCCGTCATGTCGAGCCTCGGCAATGCACGTCTCAACCGTTTCCTGCAAGTTACACGCCACGACCCCGCCGATCTCGTCGCCGCCCTCGAAGAGCACGCTGCCGCAGTCGAGGCGATGGCACCTGGCGATCCAAACGCCGCTACATACCTCTCCGATCTTGGGGCGGCTCAGATGCGCGCCTACGAGCACAGCCACGACCGCGAAGCGGCAGTTGCGTCCGTAGCGCGCAACCGCGAGGCCGTCGACGCTACGTCGGACCGTCACGTCAGGAAGGCGGAAAGGCTAGCCAACCTCGCTTCAGCTCTGCTCATGTTGCACGAGAGCACTGGGGACCCGCAGGCCCTCGACGAGGCCGTAACCGAATTCCGTGCCGCGGTTTGGTCTACGGCTCCTGATCATGCCCACCGCGCGCGCTGCCTGTATGGCCTTGCTACTGCCCTATTCCGGCGAGGCGAACTGCGGGGCATGCTGTTCGATTTCGACGAGGCGGCAGTGCTCGCCGGCCAAGCCGTCGATGCCACCCCAGACGGCCATGCAAACATGCCCTCGCGTCTTGCCTTCTACGCCGGAGCCTCATGCTCCGTGGGCGTTCGCTCCGACCTGGCGAAAGCTGACGGGGTCTTCAGCCGGGCGAGCGATCTGCTGCGTCACGATCACCCCGCGCTCACCCAGATCCAGTCGAACCATGGCGTGATCCTGGAGGCACTCTCCCGCGACCCCGACAGTGATCCATCCGAGGCCCGGCGCTGCGCCACGGAGGCGGTTCGTCTGACGCGCGCGGCCGTTGATACCACCCCGCTTCAGCACAGCGAGTACATAGGACGCCTGCTTAACTTCGCTTGCGCTTCGGCTACCTGGGCCCGGCTCACGGGTGACGTCGCCGTCCTCGGCAGACCTCTGGATCTGTGCAGGGCTTTCCGATACCCGGCAGGACTGCAGCCGGATACTTTGCTAGAACTGGCCCGTGCGCATGCCCTGAACTGCCGGTACGACCTCACGGAAGACGCCGAGGCCGCAGCCGGCGCTATCGAGGCCTACCAGCATGTCGCCGGGGACTCTCGCCGGAGCACCACCCGGCGCTTGAACGCTGCGTGCCGTGGCGCGGACCTCGCCGACCGCACTGACGCGACCGGTCCCGGCCTCAGCCTGTACACGCTTGCAATCGAACTCTTGGACGCAGCGGCATGGCGAGGCATGCACCGCCGGGACCAGGAACGGCTGCTGGCAGAATACGGAAGGCTGCCATCGAATGCGGCCGCGATGGCGGTCACCGCCGGCCGTCCGGAGAGCGCCATCGAGTTCCTCGAACGCGGGCGCGGAGTGCTGCTGGACAGGCTCATTGACGATAGCGCAGACCTTGCACTGCTCAACGAAGTCGATCCCGTACTGACCGGCCAGTTCAAGGAGATCCGCGACGCCCTGGACGACATCGCCTTGCCCGACGTCGATGCTGACGTCATCGACCTGCCAGTCCGGCCCGCACACCAGAGGAGCGAGGCGGACGAGCGCAGCGCGCTGGCATGCCAGCTCGACCGCTTGATCGACCAGATCCGCGCGACGCCCAGATGTGGTGCGCTTTTCCGGGCACCTAGTTTCGCTGACCTGTGCGCGGGGATCGGGGCGAGATCCGTCGTTGCAGTCAATGTCGGCGACTACAGGTGCGACGCGCTCAGCATCACCCCCGCCGGACTCAGGGTTATTCCGCTGCTGGCCCTCACCCGGCAGGACGCCGAAGATGCAGCTGAGTTCTTCCGCGACCAGGCAGAAAATGCCCAGCGCGCGGGCCCCGTCGGCTGGAACGCCCGTCAGCAACTCACGACCACTCTCGCGTGGCTGTGGGACGTCGTGGCAGAGCCCGTCCTGCGGGATGTCGGCATGACGGGTGAGGCCCCAGCAGACGGCGAAGCGCCGCGTTTGTACTGGTGCCCGACCGGCCCGGCGGTCTTTCTCCCGCTTCACGCGGCCGGATACCACGCCGACGTCCAGCCGTTGGTGCCCAGGACGGTCATCGATCACGCAGAATCCTCCTATATTCCCAAACTGCGCGTCCTAGCTTCGCCCCACCAGAACGGTGGCGACACGCAGCAGGCCGCCCAGCGCCCACTGATAGTGTCGATGCCCGCCACACCGGGAGGACGTCCGCTGCCGGGCGCGCAGGCCGAAGCTGATCACCTGTTCGGGCTCTTCCCTGAGGCGACTCACCTCACTGGCTCGGCCGCCACCCGCGATGCCGTACTTACAGCTCTCAGGTCGCACACATGGTTCCACTTCGCGCTCCACGGCCTCACGGACGATCGCACACCGACGGCCGGTGGGCTCGAGCTCTACGATGGCCGGTTGACGATCAGGGACCTCTCCGAGCAGCGCCTGCCCGAAGCTCGGTTCGCCTTCCTCTCGGCCTGCGCGACCTACCAGGGCTCGTCGACCATCCCCGATGAAGCGGTCACCTTCGGCGGTGCGCTGCTCGTCGCCGGCTGCGAGAACGTCGTCGCCACGCTCTGGCCCGTCTGGGACGATCACGCGACCGACATGATGCAGCGACTGTACGGCCACATCGTGGCCATGGAGGATGGGATCGCCTGCCTCCAACCTCATGCCACCGCCCAAGCGCTGCGCGAAACAGCGCGTGCGCTTCGCGACTGTCACCCAGACCAGCCAGACCGGTGGGCCGCGTTCGTCCACACTGCGTCTAACTGACCTAGAGCCGGAGTCATTTGGGTTGTTCCCGGCGCCGTGGACGTTTGCGCACGTCCAGCACTCTGGCGGGCCTTGGAGGACCCCTGCGGTGGTCAATGAAGCCATGAATCTTCCTCAACCAAGAGTCACACCCGCTGACTTCAGCAAGTACCAAGAGCTGCGAAAGGTAGTCAAGTTCGTCGGCGACAACTTCGAGAGGCAGATTCCAGAACTACGGAACGTGGGATTCGTCGGTACTGTGGACCGGCTTCCGGACACGGTGTCCATCAGGATCGAGCGGTCGGGAGAGACTGTCTACTCCCTAGATGTCCGTAAGGCAAGAATGGGTGACGCCACTGCCAGACAATACTTTGACCGGGAGGCAGGTTGTCCGAAGGTGAAGATAATCGACTTCTCTCTTCTCGGACTGACAGGGCCAGCCGATCTGACCATGACCGCCACGGAGCTATTCGAGGCTATCTGGACCCGTATGGTCCAGCAGTTGGAGTCACTCCGCTGACATCGCCGACCTCGCGGACTCCCGGATCGTACCTCCAGGTTCCGACAGCGCGCGGTAGCGGCCAGGGCGAGACCGCGTGCGGGCACTCGCGGCCGGGTAGTTAGTCATCGCCCTCAACCTGAATTTGGGCGCCGAGTGGAGCGGCCCGCTGGCGGAGATCGTCGGTGACTTGCTCTGATGTCGCGGCGTTCAGTTCGTATTTGAGAGTTACGAGCTGGTGGTCGAGCGAGTCGTCGTCCAGCATGGATGCCAGCCACAGCAGCAACTTACGTACCTCGTCACGCCTCGCCTCGTCCGTGATTGAGCGGTTGGTGAGGCTAAGCCGGTACCACGAGTAGCCGACCGGTTCGGGCTGCCCGCGACCGGCAATGAGCGATACTGCCACGGGCCAACCAGGGACGGACCCGATCGTCGGTGGCTCCTGCTCTCCTTTGCGGACGAGATCCGCGCCTTGCAACTCGCGCTCAAGCTCTGACTCACGCAGGGTGCGACGAAGCTGCTGCTGGATGGAATTGATGGCAAGCTGGCTCGGCGACTCAGGCGAGAAACGCGCGCCTGACCCGTCGACAAGCTCCCAGTCGCCACTCTCCTCCCCTCCAGACCCGATAGGCTGAATGAGGGCGAAAACGGCCCGGCGGATCTCGTCCAGGGACGGCACAAGCGGGAACTTGGGATTCTTGTAGAACGAAGAAACAAGGTCTTTGAGCGTCAGGTGCCGATCGAATCCGTCGAGCAGTGCGGCGACATACACCTCGCTGAGCGACGTACGCTTACGACGCTTCTCGTCCGGGTCGTAATACTCGCCAACCGCCCGACCGCCCACCACGAGCGCGCCCCAAACATCGTTGCCTACCAGGGAACTCTGCTTGTCGTCGTCGAATCTGGCTAGCACGACTTCTAGGTTCTCACCCTGCCGGATCAGGTAGGAGTAGTGCCTGTAGGCGCCTCGGACCTTGTCCTTGAGTTTTCCCTCGGCCTCGGCGAGCTTACGGTCAACCTCGGCCCGCTCGTCTTCGCGCACTCGGTCGAGAACTAGCCGCCAAGTGAGGACGTCTTCCGCGGCCTGCACGGCGTACCGGCGCTGGTAGGTGTTCACAGTTGCGATTACGAGGCTGGCGGCATTGTCCACGAGCAGGCCGCCGTCGCTGAGACCGAACATCCGGTTGATGTCTGACCTGCAGCGGCTGTCGTCGCCGTTCAGGAGCGTCCACTCGCGGGGGTCGAGCACGACCAGCCGGTTCGCCTGACCGTCGATGTGGCCCGCCACATCGACCAGCGTCTGGCTCTTGACAGGTGCGCCGACGAACATAAGCTCCTCGAACTGGCCTTTCGATGCGAGGTTGCAGGCGGTCTCCCAGATGAGAGCGTTCTTGTCGTCGCCGGATATCTGGGCGCGAGCGGAGTTGAAGAACATGCGGAGGGTCTGGTTGATGGTCAGCCAGAACCGCTCCGGAGCGTTGGTGGCCCGAGCAATCTCGAGTGCGCCGAGGCCTTCCTCGCCCGTGACTGCCCAGAACACCTCCTCGACTGCAGAGAAGGGGCTTGCCGTGTCGTTTGCCGGAAGGAGTAGGGAGGCCATCAGCTCGGCCTTGGTTGCGCCGCGTCGACCCTGGGTGCGGCCGACAAGGCTGTAGTTGAATAGCGCGGTCGCCATTCGCACTGCCGGGGCAGGTTGGCCCGCAGAGACCTTGGCGTCGGCGAGCCGCTGGTCGAGCTCGATCGCCCTTCCGGAGGTGCCGTCGGCTGAGGATATGTCTGTAGTGGCGACCGCGCGGTAGCCCTGGATCGCTCGGTCGTTGCCCAGCAGTAGACCGCTGTTAAGGAGTGCGTCCAAGCAACGTGCCTGCGGGACCTTGCCGACGCCCTTGATCCCAGCGAGGGGGAGGTCGCCGACGCCGATCAGGGGGGGAACCCACCCGCCGGGGTGGGCGACTCGCGTCCAGTGCAGGGCGGCTAGAGCGAAGATCGCCACAGTCGACCGGACCCGCTGGAATCCTTGGGTCTTGCCCCATTCGTTCTGTACGAGGTCCATGAGGGCCGGGTCGAACGGGTAGGAGTCCTCGATACGTCCGGCGAGGCCGGCGAGGCCGCGCCTGGCCCCTAGGCGGTCGAGCACCTGATCGCGCCATCCGGGGTCTGATCGGGCGGTTCTCTGGTAGGCGTCGGCGAGCTGGCGGGCTGGGGGCTTCGCGGCGGTCCGCTCGAAGATCCTGCGGCGGATGATGGCGGCGAAGTCGGCGGTCTCCGTTACGGCGATGGTGGTGCCGTTCCGGTTGAGGCGCCGGGCAATGTACTGGCGGAAGTCCTCCGCGGCCGGCGTATAGCCCTCCGGGTCGAGTTCGGAGCGGATCATTACGACCACGAACGCGACGTGTGGCACATCGTCGCAGGCGTCCATAAGGGCGTTGAGGAACGCCTGCTCTCCGGGCATTGAGTCGAGCACTGATGCATCGGACAGATGCAGGACGTAGTCCATCAGCTCATCGAGCAGGATGAGCACCGGGCCGCCGACGCTGCCAAGCGCCTGCTGAAGAGTGT
>Ga0137385_10006447_pt1 | contig 10318 bp, 9 predicted proteins | sample SagtaG_FD_104921 | JGI IMG/M metagenome (GOLD analysis project Ga0137385, IMG submission 104921) | Vadose zone soil microbial communities from Sagehorn Ranch, Mendocino, California, USA - Sage2_R_80_16 metaG | ecosystem: Environmental > Terrestrial > Soil > Vadose zone | place: USA: California... | reverse complement strand
GCTTGCCATTAAGTACCATTACGTTGCTTCGGCTTTGCTATCATTTCTATCTATCATGAATCTCGTAACTCTATTTCCCAGAGCCTTTGATTAGCAAGGTATGCTAATCTTTCCATAAGTCTAAGGATCACTCCTCTGCTTTGACTTGCCGGATCTATGTATATTTCTGCATGAGAATAGTTTTCCGGTTCAGGCACATGTTCTACATCAACATTAAACTTTTGAATGATTCGCCCCTTTGGGTCTCTCTGCACAACACTATCCGTAAGACGAACATCATGAGTTACCACGCTTACAACCCCATCTTTTGACTCAATCTGAGCCTGACTAGGATCATTATTACATAAAGCTGCACGATATACCGATGGCCGATTGTAGGGGTCAGCAAACGCTTGAGAGCTAAGTTTAAAGGTTCCGTCGGGCTGCTTTACTTTAAGCTTCCTACCATGTCGAACACAACGGTATAAAACTTCTTCATTCATTACTGGCGTCTTAGAGATAGACATATTCATTAAGTTCTCAGCCACACCCATAGCATTCTGCAAGTCTCAATAGGTTCAGCATCACCATCATTCATATCGGTATTTATATCTGGTCCCCATACTTGTACATATTCTGCATTCCGGTTTGAAATGTAAACCGTTAACTTTTTTACACCACGCCACCACTCGAATACTATCTCTCCCTGTGAGCCAGCCGTTACATTAGGGCTAATCCAGTCCAAACCCGTTACTAGATAGTAAAATTTACTAATCCAGCTAGTTGCGTGCATTATTGCACTCAGTCTGGGGGCAGGAATATCATAACCATTCCAGCCATCTTGCCATGTTAATAAGTTGCCTATTTCCACGAGGATATCATTGAAAGCCTTATTAATGATCATCTCACCAGAGTTAGTCTCTGTGTTTCGTCTGAATGTAAGAGAATAATCTCGAATGACTTCTGATGACCCTAAAAAAACGTCAAAGGATTGTTGTGCTTTCTTTAAAAGCTCCTTACTATCTGCACTGACACCTCTAGCAATCAGGGAATTAGAAGCAAACGCATTATTATGTCTTGATTCTATTGTCTGTGGCATTAGACAATCAACCTCCTTGTTTCGTCAGTTATGCTTGTTTCAAATGCTACATTCTTCAAGAGCCGAAGTTTTTCTAGGAAAATCCATATTTCCTCATCGTCACTCCTCCAAGTTTGTTCTCGGAACAAATCGAAATCAAGAATAACAGAAGCAATTTCAGGATTTGTTGATGGAATAGAAGCTTCATTTATAATCAGTACACACTCCTCTTGGGGGATTTGTAACTGCATAAAAAAATTGCTTAGCTGAGTTTGCGGCAGCCCAGGTGCAATTTCTGGTACTATTCGAAGGTAATCTTTTAAGTTCAAATTCGGAGCTGGCAATTCAAGACGATTAACAAATCGTAACGCAGCCCGTATCACTGTCTCCGGTTTACAGACTTCTCGATAAATCTCCCATAAATATTTGGCCTCATCACGAAATTCTTCCCAAGAAGTATATAATGGCAGACGGTTGAAAGTAAATCCGCTTAGAGTTGCTTGGAAAGCTCTTGACTTATCCTCGCTTCTAAAGAGAAAACCGTTAACCTGCTGGCTAGCATTCACGAAGTTAGTAGTACCTGGTTGCAATACAATTTCGCTCGTATGAATTAGCTCTTGATGGGGAAAACGATCACTAACACGAGCATAAATATTTGTGAGGTTATCAAGAGAAGCTGCATCAGAAAAAGTAGTTTTGAGGTCTAAAATCGCCTCAGTAATAGGAGCTCGTGAGTAATGTCTCGACTCTTGCATTAGAACCTCGCATGTTGCCTCGCGCCAGACTCTCTTTTAGCGAAGCTGTTATTTAATCACTCAGATAACATATATACCTCAGAGCGGCATTCTTCCTCAAGCTGAAGTATAGTATTAATGCTAATTGATGTCAATGCCACCTATTTTAAGTATACGCAGGAAAATCAAGAATACTGAATACTAGACCGAGTTTTCACGGTTTTGACAGATGTGCACGCTAAAAGTGCAACATGAATGATAAAAGCTTTCCTCGGAGGAAGCAGAGTGATCGCATTTGTTTTTGATCCACTATCTGGGGCTCTCCGTCAATTTAAGTGTGCCTGCTTGCTAGAAAATGCAGGCTCAGCCTGGTAAACTAGCCTATCTGTTATGATGGTTTCCTGTCGATGCTATCCTGATCTGAAAATAAGCAAGCAAACACACTTAATGTAGGGAAGAGCCTCGAGGGTGAGCCAAAACTGCTGTCAATTTCGAGCCATTCTCATTTTTGCTGACTCGGTATGTTTTGACTTGGCAAGCTTTCATTGATCTGCTCTAATGGCTTGCTATAAGTTGGTCATTTTCCCCGCTGTTTTTCCACGGCTTAGATTAGTAGAGCTAGGCTTAGTATCGATGAAAAATAATTTGATAACAATGGGAAAAGCAGCTTTCTCGTTCTCATTTTTGCTCTGGTGCAGCATAAAACTATCACAATAATATCATATACATATCTGATCATTGACATATTGTTATCAATATGCTATCATATTATCAATAGATATCTCTTCGTATGATCTGTTCTATGTAGGCAATTGTTCCCATCTGCGGAAGTGAGCATGCTCATGGATTATGATCCGAAGATCGACGCTAATCCACTCGAATTCGTAACCCTTAAGACTGCCGAGCAGGAACTTGGAATCACTCGCGTTACCCTCAGAAAGTATCTCTCCCAGCTCGGCATTGAGCCAAGGTCTTTCCATATTCGAAATCGTAGTCTCTATATCTCAGAGGAAGAGCTCGAGCGAGTCAAGCAACTCAAGCAAAATCCTACATTGCTCGAACAGCTACGAGTTCGACCACCTTAATAAAAGGAAGCTCAGTCTTCTTTCGATGGTACATGGCAACAGTCTAATTCTTGACGAAAGCAGGAATCTCCACGTAGTAGGTAGCTTGTGCTCTTACGAAACTATAGTCAAGGAGGAACCATGGGTGGAAGCACTCCAACACGATTATCAGAAACTCTTGTAAATGCAGCTCTAAGCAAATCTCCCTCACAAGGATTTACGCATACCTTCTACAAATATCCTGCTCGTTTCTCTCCTGAGTTTGCACGAGCTGCCATCCATGCATTTACTCAACCAGGCGACGTGATTCTCGACCCGTTTATGGGAAGCGGGACCACACTTGTCGAAGCTCTTGTCGCAGGACGCCACGCAATTGGAGCCGATATCAGTTCCCTTGCATATTTTCTTACACAAGTCAAAACAACATTGCTGACACCTGAAGATTGCGATGCTATATGGAATTGGGCTAACAACATTCAACCTCGATTAAAGCTCAGACAATCTGCAATCCCCATCAATGACAAGATTTATGAAGGATATCAGAGAGAAGTTCCGTGGTGGATAAAAAAAACCATGGCGCTCGTTTTACGTGAATTGGATCAGCTCCCCAAACTAGAGCAAAGAAAACTGGTACGATGTGCTTTGCTACGAACTGGTCAGTGGGCGCTTGATTGTACAAAAAAGATCCCATCAGCTTCCGAATTTAGGATGAAGTTTTTTGAAATCTTACAGGAATGCTTTCGAGGTCTGCGGGAGATGAGGGAAGCTCTTAAAAACTCCTTGGACGTAATCCCGCAAGTTGTTTGTCTGAATATTCCCGCAGCGGAACTTGATCCTACACTTTGGGAAAACCGCATCCAACGAAAGCCGAACCTTATCCTGACATCGCCCCCCTATCCAAGTGTTCATGTCGTTTACCATAGGTGGCAAATCAAGAGCCGCAAAGAAACCTCTGTACCATTTTGGATTGCTGGTGAATTGGATGGGCATGGTGAAGCATACTACACGATGGGAAGTCGTACTCCTACAGGGCTCAATAATTATTTCAGGTCCATTGAAGACTCGTTTTCTCACCTGCATATGATGTTGGCTGAGGACGCTTTTGTTGTACAATTACTTGCTTTCTCTGCTATAGAGGAGCAACTTCCGAGGTATTTAGTGGCTATGGAATGTGCAGGCTTCCGAGAATACGACCTTGTATCAGAATGTGACGGAGTACCTGGACGGGTGTGGAGACAAGTTCCTTCACGCCGCTGGTATGCTACCTATAAAGGAAACACCTCCTCGTCGCGCGAGGTCTTGCTTGTTCATCGACGCATATCGTGATTGCACAGCCTTCTTTTGGACATTGGAAGGACACAAGAGGCTAGTACCTTCTTGGCATAAGGGAAGGGGTCTCAGCAAGCAAGATCTTTGCTCAGGCCCCCTCTTATTGTCTTTCTAAACTATTCAATCTCTAGGACCATGGTACAGTGTCCTAATAATTGGTATGATAACTTGAGCGAAACCGCTACAAGCCTGGTTTACCAACTCCAAGTCGTCTTGTTTCCCTTCCTCCTCTTCGTCAGTATTCTGTCCATTGTTTACTGTAGTCTCCTTTGTGAGACGATCAGTGTGTTTGAGTACACCAACGGCGGCCAGCACCAGCCCCCACGTAAACCAGAACTTGATTAGCGGCTTATCAGTTTCCTTAGCACGCGCTAGCTCATTGATGAGAAAGGCGTTGTCAATGTTAACAAAGTAGTCATAGCCGCCTTGACCATCGTGCTTGATGCGAAGAGCATCGTACTTTGTAAAGGCAGGATCGTGCTTCTCCCATTCTTCCTTTCGTACCTCTCGAGGTCTCGGAGGAGCTAGAGCGACTCGCGTTTGGCGTCCATTGGGGGATGGCTTTTGAGACTTTCCAGGAGGTCCTGATGATGAATCTTCACCTGCTTCTGGTTCAACCTTCAGTGTGAAGTTGCATATGAATGGAGCGGCCGATCTTGTGACATCCGTCACCGTGATGGTAACTGGCACCAAGTCACCAATTTGAGCATTCCAAGGCACGCTAAAACGCGTCTCGAACCGACCATTCCAGAGATGTGAATGCTCCAAGAGATTTGGCGGATCAATAATGAGTTCCCCAGGACTATCGGCACGCTTGAAGTAGTCGTTGACTGCGTCTGTCTCGAACTCTACGCGACATGTCCGATCGTTTGGGCATCCTTTGACTTGACCCTCCTTTGGATTCTTCAGGCGGAAAAATGATGGGAACTTGCGTCCCACGAATGGAGGTGCGCTTCCGGGTCCCGTCTGGGTGACAAGACGACCACCAACCCCAAACAAATTTGAAAGGGTCGGGTCGGAATTGAGGAGCTTTTGAAAGACTTCGAGAGGCGCCTCTTCGTTGAGGTGCTGCTCCAATTCCTGTTGCCGTCGACGTTGGTTGAGTTCTTGCAGTCCTGGATGATCCTTGAGGTTCTCAGCTAATTTCTGTTCGATCAGCGTGTACACTTCATTGCGCCGGACACGATCACGAGAAGCCATGAAAAAGTCTTCACGAACTTTCTCATTCATCGCAGTACAGTCGACAAGCACAAGTAGAGGACCACGTTTGCCGCTCAGGTAATCAAACTTGAGGCGTCTAGTTACAAAGTCGGATGGTAATGCACCATGTACCTGCCCATTGACTACAAAGGAGACACCATACGGGACGCGTTTCTCTTCCTTGACGGGTTTGAAAACAGCGATTTGATACGGAAGCTTTCCTATTCCTTCCAGATTGAGATCGGCATAGGCAGGAAAGCCATCCTCGAGTTTCTTACTCTCACCTTCTTCCGTCTCTATCGTAGCACTGGTCCAGCCACCTGTTACTGTCGTGCTGTAGTAATGCCCACGAAAGCCATCACGTGTTTCGGTGAGCCGGAATGGAAGGCAAGACGTTTGCAGGAAGCGCTCCAGTTCATAGCGCCCTTCCAAAGTAGCGAGGCTTTTAGCTCTCCATCGATAGTTATAGAGCTTGATGCAGGTGCCATATGGAAGATCAATCGCGTAAGGCGGTGCGGGCTGATTGGATCCTGATTTACCTGGCAATACACGAATAGCATCGGCTTCGAAGGAGGGGACTTGACCGTCTGGGGCAAGATACACATACATGGAACTCCGGCGCCCTCTCGATGGAAGCAATCGGCGAACAAGTGTAAACCCCCACAGATCTCTGGTCTGATCTCCTGGATCAACTGGACAATCAGGTCGCCGTCGAGAGACAATGAGTTGATAGTTCTTCTCTCCGCAGAACTGAAGCACTCCTGTTCCGCCTGCGTTGAATTTGCCCTGCACAAAGGGAATACGGATTTTGTTCGAGCGCATCAGAGAAAGAAATGTATCTGGAAATTTGGCGGGTGTCTGCCCTTCACCACGATCAATGATGAGGTAGCTTGGATCTTTTTTGCTACCGACTGCAACCACCTGGATACTGTCAGCTAATTCTTGCTGTTGGCGTGTGGTTAGATTACTGAGCCGACCATCACACACTCCAAAGAAGCGGTCCACAGCCTCGATCATTGATTGAGGAGCCTGGGCACTTTCTGGATCAATGCCATATGCAAAGGACCCCGCCATTAACATGGCATCAATGGCATTGATAATTTTTTCTACAAAAGCTCCAGTCGGGTCGCTCTGTTGGTTACCAATCGCGGCAAAATTGTTCTCAATTCCGCCAAGGGGAAACCAGATCGCCGGATCGTCCGTCAATAATCCTGCGTCACGAAGTATGCTTTCAACGCCATCTTCGTCCTCAGCATACTTTAGGTCGTCAAAAAGGGTTGCGTAATCCATTGTGCTCTGCGCTCCTTGCCGTCTTATGGTTTGAACTTTACAGGGTTACTGAGTCCATTGTCGTCTTGGCAACTTGTTGTTTCTCTATCTGAGCATTGCCTCTCCCATTTTCTCTCAAGTTGGTCAGAATCATTCGCTCTTGGCTGCTCAGAGGGAGTCCAAGCTCACGTTTTAATACTGCAAGTGTTGCGGCGCGAGCCTGGCGGTTGGAAACAACGGAACCGGCGGAGATACAGACATTATCCCACAAAGGATTCACCCGTCCGTCGACCGATTTACGCCAGTCAATCACCTTGAGACCTCGCAAACACATACGCCAATCGTCGTTCTTATGCCAGTCACCAGGGTACTGCGAGAACAGGGCATTACCAACGCCACCTAGTGCGCGTAGCACGATCGCATGAGTGTTGATTTTCTCCTGGCGCAATGCCTGAGCCGCAAGCCGACCATCTTTGACAGCCTGCCAGTCAGGGATAGCTTTCGCAACTTCTGTCCAGTAGGCGATGGCCTTTGTCACCTTTTCCTGAAACAGTTTGGACTCTGGGTGCTCAACTGTCGAGCCAAGCAATTCGCTATCCGCATCGTAGAGCGCTGAGAGGGTAAGCAGCTTGGGAGAACGCAGAGGAATGGACATCTTTTCCATGTCGACCATGTCCTGGAAGACCGGAACCTGATCTGCAATCATCATAGTGAGCGTAGAGAGGTTGTCACGATGGTCGTACAAAATGTCTAACGACTTCGAGGTCTTGTGGACGAAACGGTTCAAGTCCGAAAACATTTGCTGTAAGCGCTCAAGGTCCTCCGTTGGGAAAAGCAAAACGCTGATACGCTCTTTCCCCAATTCTGGTTTCACTTTGAGGGCAGCCACAATTGCTGCGCAGCGGTGTTGACCATCATTGATAATGAACTCCATTTCTTCCAGATCCATCTCGATAGTCCCAACTCGCTCGTCCTGGCCACTGGGAGTGAAAGTGACAGGGCAATTGTAGGAGGCAGTGATAGAGGAGAAAATGTAGCCATCATCATTGTCTAGGATGTATTTGGTAATCTCCGGTACACGTACGACATTGAGAACTCGCTGAGCTCGCTGCTGTGGTTCAAACTGTGCCCAGTCGTTGAACTTGAAAAAACGCGGAATTTCGGAGAGCGCCATCGTGGTGGCGTAATACTGTCGCTTTCCAATCGTCGCCTGCATTGCAGGAAATTTCACTTTCATGTGATGCCTTTCTTCTCTTACAATTTTTACAGCTCTCATTCGTTATCTTATGAGCTGTATATCACAATAATAAGATGTCCTTGTGGATTTGTCAAGAGCTCCTGCAATGAATTTTAAGAGCTGCTAATTCTCTAAAAAGGAGCTCTCTTTTAAACGTGGCTTTTTAGCAATCTAGCCTCTCAATGGAAAGGTAGCTATGAAAAAAGAACTGCAAATGCTCCAAGCTATTTAGAAAACTTTCAGGACTGGGGGACTCAAGAGGCTTTATATGGGCCCAAGGAAATAAGAGGGTGTCATGATAAGTGAAGAAAGGAGTGATACCAACCGTGATAAATGATACGTAGTAACTTTCATATTCAGTTTTTCTTAGTTTTCATGATGAGAGCTTGCTCTTGTTCCATTGATGTTTGCCTTGTGATCAAGGACTCTCTGTACGCCTTGGCGAGCGGTGAGTCCGAGGTCAGCGTATCAAGTTCAAAGGCGATGCGCTTGCCGATCTGTCCTCGTTCCTGGAAGCCTCCATGTCTGAGCAGAGCTATGCCTGTGGGTGTGGCACTGGTCGCTTAGAGCTTCGTGATAATGATGTGTCTTTCGGCGCTATTGACAACATAACCTTCAGGAGAACCAGACAATGGGGTACGCTTTAACCAGTTGTCACAATTTTCATACACTCTAGCGGATCTGGGCAGTTACGAGTTCTTCTAGTTTTTCCATATGAATCTATCAAGCTATTAACCATTTGATATCGAAGTATAGATATGGTTTAGCTTAAATTACTATACTTCGCCTTTTTTTTACCGATCAGCCTCGCAAGTCCATGATTATGCGGTTCCCCGTGAGAATCATCGTACTTCATGAACTCCTCGTACTTGAGTGTCTCTAATTTGGAAAACCAGTCTGCTAGCTCACCTTCGTCAAAGTAATGCTGAACAAACGAGGCTGTCTCGCTGATCGTCTCATGTTCTCTTCGGGCGGCGTTTGCTGCTGGGTCATGAACTGTAAAAGCTTCAATGAACACGAATCCTCCTGGCTTGAGGGCATCTATGATAGACTTTGCGACTTCTTTGCCTTCTTCCTCGGTGATGTGGTCAAGGATGGTGACTGCGACAATGGCGTCGTAAAAATTGGCTGTGAGTTCTACGGTTCGTACGTCGGCAACTTCATAGTCGATAGTGTCCAAGTCTTGCGAGCGAGCGTATTGTTCTAGCTTGTGAATACCCTGGCTGGATGAGTCTACAGCATGAACATGATACCCAAAGTGAGCTAAAAGCAAGCTGTTTCTTCCCTCGCCACATCCCAGGTCTAAGGCTTCTCCAGTTGGTGGGTGTGTCTCGTTCAGGAATAGCTCAAGTTCTTTTGATGGCTTGAGTCCATAATAAAATGGATCGTCAGGCTTGCCATAGACACGGTTAAAGGAATCAGTCATGTGTGGCCTCGTTCTGTGGATGGGTTTGCCATAAGACATGTATGATCATCCATTTATCATGGTACTTTGCAAGATGCATGTAATCGATGCCCCAGGCGGCAATGAGTTTCACGCTGGCTGTGTAATTGAGAACTTCATAGATGACGATTTCTTTTGGTGCATCTGGTGGGAATTGGCCGTTTTTGTTATAGGTCTTTGCATGTTCAATGAATTCAGTAAAAGACATCGTGCTTTCTGTGGCTTCTTGCCCATTCACGAAGAACCCACGCTTTGCCAGGTCGGGGTGAACGCTTCGCGCTATCTTCGCGGGGTTTGTCTCGTAGACCCCTTCCACATAATCTAATACCGCTTGCTTGACAGCTTCTTGGTCTGTTTGAGTGAGTGCTTGCATGTATGTCCTCTTGTCGTATTTGCTCGTTACCACGTGACGTCGGGATGTGTTCTCTAAATTTCTCGATTTCCTTTCCCCAGTGCTTCGCGGAGTGACACCCCTATTTGCCTGATCTCCCGTTGCTTGCGGAGGTAGTGCTCCTCTTCATCGTCTAGGTACTGCTGGATGTTATAGACGCGTTCGACGAAGCGTTCTATGCCGGCTGCTCGGCTCTGGCTGGCTGCATCAATAGCAAGCTGTACGCCAGTTTGGAGTTCACCGTCTTTAATGAGGACGATGGCTCGTGAGATCATGGCTAGGAGTTCCCAAAACTTGGTTGATGGCAGCGTGCTTTGGGCACGTTCCAGGTACTCCATCGCTTTGTGTGTGTGTCCGAGATCCGTGTAACTGCGTCCATATTCTTCGTAGACCATACCGGGACCATAGTGCCCTTGCGTACTGCTCGTTGTCGGGTCAAACGTGTAGGCCAGTTCTTCAGCTTTTGCCATGGCCCGTTCAAAGTCCTGCATCCGTTCGGTGTTTCCTGCCAGGACAACACGGAGGTACGCACGTCCTAAGAGTTGCATGCCATTGCCTTTCGCAGCGTTATCGGCGTGTGGTGTTGTATCGCG
>Ga0137385_10006444_pt1 | contig 10319 bp, 10 predicted proteins | sample SagtaG_FD_104921 | JGI IMG/M metagenome (GOLD analysis project Ga0137385, IMG submission 104921) | Vadose zone soil microbial communities from Sagehorn Ranch, Mendocino, California, USA - Sage2_R_80_16 metaG | ecosystem: Environmental > Terrestrial > Soil > Vadose zone | place: USA: California... | reverse complement strand
GATGCCATCGCCCAAATTGCCGCGATGGGGCGCTGGCGAGAGCGGCTGAGCTCGAAGATTCAGGGGGTGCAGACGCTCCTGACCTCGATCTACTACAATGAATTGCTCGGCCGGAAGATCGTGATCGACGCCTTGCTCGACACGCTCACCAACGACCGGGCCGCGATCGTTTCAGCATTCTGCTCGCGGCTCGGGGTCGCTGGACCGAGCCAGCTGATTCCATATTGGAACATGATGCTGGACTTTTGGTCTCGATCGCGTGCCACAGATGAGGAAGCCGCTCGCCTCCAGCTTTGCCTTTTCGAGGACCTCGTAAATCGGCGGCTGCAGCAGGAAGCACTGGAGCCCGTCGTCGCGCCAAGCGCCCGATCACGCCGCGGCTCCACGACGGCGCCTGCCGTCATCGCTGCACCGGCAGCCGAGATCGAGCTTGCCTGCTCTGGTGATCAATATCTTGGACCAGAACACGTTCGGGAGATCGTCAACAGGGCGTCATTCTTCGCTCAGCACCACGGTCAGACCTTGAACGCGGCATTCACGATCTACCCATCGTGGCGAGCGCGCTCGTCGGAGGCTGGCGCCATCGCGGCCATCGAGCAATTTCGGGAGCAACTGAGCGCGACCTGGGGATCGGAGGGCGCTCCGCTTGCGAGCATCGCGACCTATGAGCGCGACTCCGGCGGTGTGCTCGGGCGCGTTGTTGCGCACGTGCCGGCGCTCGTCGATGCTCTGGCGGCGGAGGAGGCCCTTCTCGGATGGTGCGAAGGCCTTCAGTCAGATAACCGGGAAGACCTGCTGGTGCGCCTCGAGGCGCACCAGGGTGCGCCGGACGCCCGCGCCGTTAGATTTCACTGGAATAGCGTGCTGATGCTGTGCGCTGTGGCCCAAGATGGTGAAGGAGCGTTCGGCGACACCCGACGACTGCTCGATGATCTCCGAGTTCCAACGAGTATGCGGCGGCAAACCGGGCCGATACGACACCCCGTGGTGGAATTCTCCGGCCCCTTGAGTTCGGCGCCGATCGAGAACGCCCGGGCGAACGGCATGGAATTTCTGTCCGCGTTCGACGCACGGGCATGGCCTTGGATCCGTAAGGGGTGGGAGCGAAACGAACATCTTGATCGGCAACGAGAGATCGCGGAGCGCCGACGTAAACTGTCTGACATTGAGCGATTGTGGGTGGATGCGGACAGGCGCCGGAATGAGATTGAAAAGCTCGAGGCGAACTGGAGCCACGGACCGGAGGGCCGGCCGCGACGATGGCGCGGCTGGTGGACACGGTGAGAGGCAGCCCCGTGCTCGACGTCGAGTTCTTGTTGAATCCTCCCATCAATCTTTCGCGGCCGCTCGTCTATCGCTACCGAAGCGGCCTGCTGCGCGGCAGGTTCAAAAAGGCGCTGCGCGAGATCGCGGAGCGTAATGGCGAACTGGTCCCGTGCACGCCGACTGAGTTGCCCTACCTGAGCGTGGGCGATGGATTGTTCCCAAGCTTTGTCCAATGCGACTGGCCACCTGGGCGGACAAAACCGTCTGAGCTCGACGACGTCTTGGCAGCCTTGGCAGACCAAGATCGTCCCCTGGCCGTGCTCATCCCCGAAAGTCACGGCTTGTTCAAGCGGGCATCGTGGCCGTCCGCAAGCCGCGGGTGTCTCGTCGTGGAAGAGCCTATTGTCTCAAGCGCCACCTTGGACGCCATCCTAAGCTATCTCGTGCGTCACGACGCGCCGGTTTTCGCTGAAGGTCTACTGGGTCAAAGGCCCTTCCGCGACTACTTAGAGCGACTCGTCGCCGATGGCAGTTGCGCAGATCTTCCCGGCTTCAAGCAAGAGTTCGACAGAGTGGTCCTGCTGCATGTCGACCCGACCACCGGCGTGTTTTCGAACGAAGGTGCCGTGGCCGATCCGCGCGAGGCCCGCAACGAGTTGCTGCGGCCGCTACGAAAATTTGTCGGGCAGAATGATCCGACCGCGTTGTCAGACTTGCTCCATGGCCTCGCCGCTCGGTTTCCGAGCGGTCGAAGCGGTCGCGAGCTGGCTGATGAACTTGGAAGGCTCACACAAAATCTATTCGCGGTGGCGGGCAGTGCGTCTCGTGGGCGCGCCCGCCGCACGGCGGGCCCGCCGCAAAATAGTTCAGGGTACCGCGATCCGGTGGCCGCCGGTGTGGTGTTATGGGCGGCTGTTCTTCTAGCTTGGACGCCCCGTCTGTCGGAGGTCGGATCGGCAACGACTAGAAAGCCCGTTGCCGACGCGAGCCTTGCCGAGGTCGATCAATTGGGTCGAGAGTTCATCCGACGATTCACACGAGCCAACGCGGCGGATCCAGTCTCGGGGTTGTGGTCGCTGCTCGAGCAAGTCATTAGGATCGTTCGATTGGAGGGGGAGGAGCCGGAGACCGTGCAGGGCGTCTTAGTAAGTGTGCTCGCGCGAGGGCTAGCGGATGCGACCCCAGGCGAGCCACGATGGATCTCGCGTTTGCGATTGCTCTTGGCGGAGGAGCCTGAAGTAGATGCCGCCGAGCATAGCAAGCGCGGTGAACGAACGGATCCAGAGCAGCTAGCTCCTCAGAAGCGGCCGGCTTGTTTCGGGGAGGTGATCGGGCACGATGTCGCGGTCGATGGGTTGCGCCGCCGCCTCCGTGAACTCGAGAACGGCACCCCGATCATTCTGTGTGGTCCAGAGGGCGTCGGCAAGAGGACGCTCGGTCGTCTCTACGCCAAAGGCCTTATGTGCGAGGATCTCGGCAATGAGCTGCCTTGTGGAAGCTGCTTATCGTGCAGGGAATTCGAGGGTAGGGGCACGTTGGACTTCATCGAGTTCGATGCTGGTGGGGCTCATGCCACAGCTTACGTGCAAGGGCGCCTTCTGAGAAATATTCGACATGCTTCGTTCGCGCGACACAGGCCGATCTTGATCGCGAACCCTGACAAGGCTCCCCGTGTGGTCGATATGTGTTTGAAAACACTGGAGACGCGTTCCGAAATCACGCGCTTCATCTTCACCGTCACAAGCCCGGAGCAGATGAGCGTTACGGGGCAGTCGCGGTCAGACATCTATCGCCTCGCGCCCTTGGACGTCTGTGATGCGCGCCAGCTTGCGAAGCGATTCCTCGGCGTGAATGGAGGGAGGGCAGACGAGCGGGTGATCGATCTCATCATCGGTTCGGCGTCTGGCTTGCCGCGAAGACTAAACGAGGCATGCGCCACCGTTCTCGCTGCGCAGGCCGCCACGGTGGATGATATTCGCCGGGCGCTAAAGCTGGATTGGACCGTAGTAGCAACCTCCTATTGGCGTACAGTGCTATCGCCGAACAAGGTTGAGGACAGTCAAATGGCGCTGCCGAGCGGATGGAGCGTGCCGGAAGCGGTCAGCCGACTGCGATCCATCTTAACCGAGATCCGTCGCGTTCGCTTGAGCGGAATGGTCCAAAATGCCGCGCTCTTGCATCTTGAAAACGATCCGATAGGTGAACTTGCAACGCTGCTGGATATTCGCGCCAAGGAAAGTGGGCGCGCGTTCGGCGACCTATGGGCCGCGCTAGCGCAACATTGGGGCGGTGCGGAAACTGTTGACGCGCTGGGATTCCTGGATATCGGATTGGAAGCGCGCACCATGATCCGCCGCCAGGGCCGGACCCACGATTAACGCGCTTCTTCCGGTCGAGCGCGTTGGATGCGCATCGTGCTTGACGTTATTCGGCGTACGGCTTGACCCGAGATCTGCGCCGGAGGTTGCCCCGGCCAACCCCGCTGGCAGGCTTCCTCTACGCCTAACCCCCACGCCGACGTCGGCGCGCCGGAACGTCAAAGGTCCTCGGGCGGACAATCCGGACAGGTGTCCCCGATCGAATCCAGCAAAACCCGAATTTCGGCAAGGGCTTCCAACGATGACATGCCAAACGGCGGATCGTGCCTAGCGATATCTAGCGCGCGCTCGCGGGCATGAGGATCGGCACGGTCTTGCATCCAGCCGTGCTCCTCGCACTCGCTGATGGCACCGGCTTTCTGCAACACGGAGATCGCCCAGCCGCGCACCGTCCGGATCGCCGGCTGCCTTTCCTTGATCATCAGCATAGAGATCACTCCCGCCGGGACGAATCCTTCCGCCCCTTCGCTCGTTCCCGGCAGGTACCACAGGGCAGGGATTCGAAATCGCCGACCCTCAGGCTTTTCCACCTGTTCCATGCCCGGGGTTCATTCATGAGGCCGTGGCCAAGCCCAGCCATCCGTATTGAGTGCGGCGCCTCGTGCTCTCTGCCTGTACATCTCGCCACGGCTTCTTGCTCCCAGAGGCCGCCCCTGATCGGTTCCCTCCGATCGGAATTGCCGCCGCCGCAGCGATCTTGAAGGCCGGCGCTGTCGAAGCCTCTTGTGGGGAAGGCTCCGACGGTCATTGTCAGAAAGTGACGTACCGCTGTCCTGATCCGCAGGATCATGTTGGTTGTCCAAAGCCGAGCTCCATGGCGACTATGACAATTCAGGAGGCAACTGGGAAACCGCTGACAACAAGGCTCCGCGAGGGTCGGCACTGGTCACGGTGAACTGAGCGCAAGGAGCGTGAGATGACCACCAGCAACATCATTCTTGACGCTGAACAGCGGGCTCATTCCACAATGATGGCTTGGCGCGTGCACGGGTTTGGGTCACCAGACGTCATGAAGTTCGAGCGCGTTCCGCGGCCCGAGCCCGGCCCGGGCGAGATCCTGGTCAAAGTTCAAGCAGCTGGGGTTGGACCATGGGATGGCTGGATCAGGGCCGGGAGAAGCGCCTTACCACAACCGCTTCCGCTGACTCTCGGCTCAGATGTGTCCGGTGAAATCGTCGCCGTTGGGCCCGGAGTCTCGTACCGACGGCCGGGAGATCAGGTCTATGGTGTTACAAATCCGCGATTTATCGGTGCCTACGCGGAGTACGCCGTCGCTTCCGCAGAGATGGTTTCGAGCAAGCCAACCTCGCTGACCCACGTTGAAGCTGCCTCCGTCCCCGTCATTGCCGTCACCGCATGGCAGGCGCTGTTTGATCACGCCCAACTCAAAGCAGGCCAGACGGTGGTCATTCATGGGGCGGCCGGTAACGTGGGATCCTACGCGCTTCAATTGGCCCGTCATGCGGGTGTGCAAACCATCGCAACGGTATCGAAGTCCGACGTTTCTTTCGTGCGCAATCTCGGCGCCGATAAGGTGATTGACTACCGGACCGAGCGCTTTGAGAAAGAAATCAGGGACGCTGACGCTGTCATTGATCTGGTCGGCGGCGAAACGCAAAGCCGCTCGTTCCAGGTGCTTCGTCGAGGCGGCAAGCTGATTTCGGCAGTGTCCCGCCCGGATCAGGATCTTGCACAGCACCAGGCTGTTGAAGCCACCTTCTTTTTAGTCAGCGTCACGAGCCGGCATCTGACGGAAATCGCTCGCCTCCTCGATGGTGGAGAACTGCGAACAAACGTCGGGGCAGTCTTACCCCTCGCGGATGCGCGCGAGGCTCACTTCATGCTGGAGGGCGCGCGGCCCCGGCCAAAGGGAAAGATCGTGCTCGCCGTCGGAGCGAGCTGATCGATCGAGCCTCGTCCTTGCGCTCGCGACCCTGAATGCGCCAGCCAAGCCCAATGGTTTCTGTTGAAAGGACAAAAAATGACCCCGCGAAATCCCGCCCACGCCCTCGTCATTCCCGATTCTTTGCTCGCGAAAGAGGCTACAGAGGTCCTGCGCGAACATTCCACCGACCTACTCTTTAATCACTCGATCCGGGTCTACTTGTTTGCGGCCGAGCAGGGTCGTCAGAGGAAGCTGCGCTTTGACTCTGAACTTCTCTACGTGGCCGCCGCGTTCCACGATCTCGGGCTTATCAAGAAGTTCTCGAGCCCAGACGAGCGGTTCGAGGTCGATGGCGCAAATGCCGCTCGACAGTTTCTGGCGGCCTACAACATCGCTGAAGACCAGGTGCAGACCGTCTGGGAAGCGATCGCGCTGCACACAACTCCCGGCATCCCGAAGTACATGGGTCCCGAGGTCGCGCTCCTCAATTCAGGGGTTCTGCTCGATGTAATCGGGGTAGGGTTCGATCAGTTTCCCGCGGAGCTTCGCGAGGAGATCGTCGCCAAATATCCTCGCACAAATTTCAAGGAAAGCTTTGTCCAGGAGTATTTGGCGGGGTTTGCGCACAAGCCGGCGACCACCTACGGCACCGTCAACGCTGCGGTGTGCGAACGGTTCATCCCGGGGTTCAAGAGCCCCAACGCCTGTGACTTGATCGCTGGTTCTCGCTGGGCTCATTAAAAGAGGAGGCCATGATGTCGATCAGTGCTTTCACCATTCGGATAGTTGCGCTGTCACACCGTTCAGCAGTAAGGCCCAAACAGAGAATAGAGCTATTGCGAACGACGTTCTTGGCGCTGATAGCAGCAGCCATTTTTGTGGGAGCTTCGCCCGCGATGTCCCAGGAACGGGAGCAGGTTAAGCTCGTTTTCGAGCACGCACTTCCCAATGTTGAAGGAAAGAGAATGGCTGCTGTGCTTGTGACTTATCGCCCCGGGAGCAAATCGCTGCCTCATCATCACGCAGCGTCAGCATTTATCTACGCCTATGTGCTTTCCGGGGCCATCCGCAGCCAGGTCGGCAATGACCCTGCGCAGGTGTATCACGCAGGCGAGGGCTTTTACGAAACGCCAGGTGCTCACCACAGGATCAGCGAGAACGCGAGCGACACGGAGCCCGCCAGCTTGCTCGCGGTCTTCGTGGTCGATTCTAAAGACGATGCATTGACGATCCCAGACAAGGCCGCAGCACCGAAATAACGGTGCGACCAGCTCGCCTGTCCAGACCCCGCCAGGGTTTGCAGTGTGTGAACGACATGCATAATAAGGCGCCTGACTGGAGAGGCAGTAAAGGTGCCGGTACAAGCTGTCGCGATCGTCGTTTACGAGGGGGTCCAAGCCTTGGACGTGGCGGGGCCGATGGACGTGTTGAGCGAGGCGAACACCTTTCTCGACGGTGCCGATCGCTATGAAACAGTATTGGTTGCTGCTCACCGCAATCCGCTGCGTGCCTCGAACGGCATCCGACTGCTCGCCGACCTCACCTTCGAGGAGGCGACGGGCGGCTTCGACATTATTCTCGTGGCCGGCACTCCCACCCCGCCTGAAGCGGAGCCCGACCCGCACCTGCTTCAGTGGGTGAAGGAGCTGCCCTGGCGGTCGAGCCTCTATGGATCGATCTGCACCGGGGCTTTTGTCCTTGGCTACGCCGGTCTGCTGGACGATCGGCGTGTTACAACCCATTGGCAGGATGCACAGGCGCTGGCTGCCAGGTTCCCAAGAGCAAAAGTCGAACCTGATTTGATCTATGTGCGCGATGGGCGGCTGATCACCGCCGCCGGTGTGACTGCGGGAATAGATCTCGGTTTGGCGCTCGTCGGGCAGCGCCACGGCGCGGAAACGGCGCTCAAGGTGGCCAAGCGGCTGGTCGTCGTTGCCCAGCGCCAGGGCGGACAATCGCAGTTCAGTCCCTATCTCACAGCGCCGGCAGATCCGGAATCGCCGATTGCGCGTATCCAGGACCATGTCATGGCCAAGATCGGGGATCGCCACTCGCTGGAGTCGCTTGCAGCTGTCGTTGGCATGAGTCCCCGGAATCTGGTCCGGCATTTCGTGCAGGCGACCGGGGTCACACCGCACGAGTTCATCGAGCGCGCCCGCATTGATGCCGCGCGCATGATGCTGGAGGGAAGCGACCGGCCGCTCAAGGCGGTTGCATTCGACTGCGGCTTCGGGTCGGCGGATCGGATGAGGATCGTGTTCACCATGCGTCTTGGCGTGAGCCCCGTCCAATATCGCGCGAGCTTCCGGCGGGCCTCATCGGAATAGATCGCGCGCTCCCCAGCAAGACAACGCTGGCGACCTGCTGCTTTCCCTACGAACCGTCATGTCAGAAAAAGACGTACGGCTGTCCTGATCCGCGGGATGCCCTTCCTTGTGCGGAGCGGTGCTCTGTTGGCAAATAGCGACAACCAGCCCGCTACGAGGAAATTGCTCCATGTCTGAGATCATCGCCGGCATCCGCGTGCCTGACAGTGCCATCGCGCGCGCCGCTACGCAGCTCGTGCGCGATACCGAGGACAACCTGCTCTACAACCATAGTCGCCGTGTCTTCCTTTGGGGCGCGCTCACCGCCGAGCGGCACAGCCTGAAGTACGAGCCGGAGCTGCTTTACCTCGGCGCAATGTTCCACGACATGGGCCTCACAGAGAAGTATTCCAGCCCCGACCTGCGCTTCGAGGTCGACGGCGCCAATGCCGCGCGGGATTTCATGAAAAGCTAGGGCGTGCCTGAGCGTGAAATCGAGGACGTCTGGACCGCGATCGCGCTCCACACGACACCCGGTATTCCCGAGCATATGCGACCCACCATCGCGCTGGTGACCGCCGGCGTGGAAATAGATGTGCTCGGGATCGCCTACCACGATTTCACGCACGAACAGCGTGACCATATCTGCGTCCATCATCCCCGCGAGACGAACTTCAAGGAGAACATCATAGATCACTTCGCCAAAGGCATCATCAAGAAGCCGCTGACGACCTTCGGGAACGTAAAGGCTGACGTCCTTGCGCTGAAGGACATGACCTATGTCCGCCAGAACTTCTGTTCGATCATTCTTGGCTCGGCCTGGCCGAACTGACCTTCGTTGCTGCCGCGGAGATGAGCGCCAGTCGAGCCAGGATGTGCGGGCCTGAAGAGCACTTAAGACTGCTGTTGACTGCTGTTGGCCCGTTCGAGACATGCCGGCCCGATCTAACCATGTCCGCTTATCCGGTGAAACCGGAAGTCCTCGCCTCCGGTGCAGACCGCCGCCTTTGACCCCAGAGCGGACCTTCAGGGCGTGATAATCTCATGTGGCCAGAGCTTCGAGCTCACATGGTAAAGCCAGACAATCACTCGGTGAACCAGTATGCGGCCATGATACCGATGGCATAAGTCGTAACCTGCCTCGCGTGTCGTTCGACGAAAACTGGAAGCTTGATCCACCTGGCCGATCCCAAAACGCCGAGGACGCCCGCAATGAAGATCAGTTGTCCGGTTTCCACGCCACGACGGCGACCAGTCTTGCGAGATGGCTAAGAGCTCTGCGGAAAATTGGCGGCGATGAAGTGGGTAACCTTGGGCTTGGCGGCAGCGCCAAATTCGCGGATCGCGTCCTGAATGACCCTGTCCGCGTTCGTCACGCGCCGGTGTTGTCGCAGATGCTCGAGCCATGACGCCACCATGAATGTTTCCAGGAAGCGTCCGTTCTCGGCGGCGTCCTCGAAGACGTCCCAGGAATAAGCGCCGTCGCGCCTTCGTTGTTGTTCCAAGTCTCTGATAGACACGAGGAAGGCTTCACGGCGCTCTGGAGCGATGCGGTACTCAACCGTAACCAGGACTGGCCCGCGGTCGGCGTCTGGGTCGATCGCCAAGACAGGTGCCGGCCAGTGCATCGAGGGCGCAAGGTCGATTCCCGCACCGGTTTGAAGCTTCCAACGCCAGGTCAGCGCGATCCCAGCGACGGCGCCCGCGGCGGCGAGGAAGTGTGCCGCCGGCAAGCCGAGTCTTGAGGCAAGCTGCCCCCAAAGTGCGCTGCCGACGGTCATCGCCCCGAAGAACACGGTGACGTAAATGGCTAATCCGCGGCCGCGCACCCAATCCGGCAGCGAGACCTGAACTGAGACGTTGACCGTCGCGAGGACGGAAATCCATGAGATGCCTGCGATCAGGCATGCCGCAAGTCCGGTTTGCGAGTCACGCGCGATGCCCAGGAGGATCAGACTGAGCGCCGTGCCGGCGGTGCCGGCCGCAACGAGCCCGTTGGGTCCGAAGGTCGCCTTCATCCAGGGCAGCACGAACGCACCGGCGACGGCGCCTACGCCGATCGCCCCGAGCAAAATGCCGTAGAGTTCTGGACCGCCCGCGATCTTATTGCGCGCGACGAGTGGGAGCAGTGCCCAATAGGCGCTTGCGAAGAAGAAGAACGCCGCCGCTCTAACGAGTGTCGCACGGAGTTTCGGATTGAATCGCGCATGGCGGAAGCCGATCACCATGGCACCGGCGAGACGTTCCGGTGGCAGCGCGCTGTCTTGCGAGGACGCCGGGCGCCACCAAAGGAGTGCTCCGATCACGGCGAAATTGCTCAGTGCGTTGATCCAGAACGGTGCCGCGATGCCCAATCCGCCCATGACTACGCCACCGAGCGCCGGCCCGATAGCCCTGCTGATGTTGACGCCGACGCCGTTGCTGGCGATGGCTGCGGCCAGATCCTGCTTCGGGACGAGCTGCGGGACGACCGACTGCCATGCG
>Ga0137385_10006443_pt1 | contig 10319 bp, 8 predicted proteins | sample SagtaG_FD_104921 | JGI IMG/M metagenome (GOLD analysis project Ga0137385, IMG submission 104921) | Vadose zone soil microbial communities from Sagehorn Ranch, Mendocino, California, USA - Sage2_R_80_16 metaG | ecosystem: Environmental > Terrestrial > Soil > Vadose zone | place: USA: California... | reverse complement strand
GAACGTGCTCAGACTGTCGTCGCACACGAACAAGGAGCCGCCCGCAGGCAGCCCCTTGTGATCGTCGTCGCGCTGAACGTCGCTACCCAAACGCCACGTGGTCATCCAGAGCGTCGTTCAACAGGGTGGGACCTGCTGCTCAAGGCGGTGTCGGCGCACTGCACCGACCCGTGGGTGCAGCTGTATGTGAAGCGGTGGCTCGCAGCGCCGCTGCAGCTGCCGGACGGGACCGTGCACCAGCGTGACCGGGGAACTCCGCAAGGGTCCGCGGTCACGCCCCCAACGCAATGGGCAACTTTTGTTTTGACGTCACGCTGAGTTATCGCAGGCTGGAACGGCCGCGGCGTGTCACGGACGGGTGTGACATGTCAGGTAGTACTTTTATGTCATGGCTGGTGTTCGGTCTCGTGCTGATGCTGGCGAGTACGCGGGGCGGGTCAATGCCGCCGCCGACTTGCTGGCGTCGGGCGTTGCGGTGGCGGAGGCCGCGCACATCGTGGCGGAGCGGTTCGGCATTTCGGTGCGGCAAGCCCGCCGCTATGTCGAGCGCGCCGCGACCAGCGGGCCGACGGCTGTGCCAGAGACGACGATGGTGTTCACCGTCAGGCTGCCGGCTGCGTTGGTGGCTCGGGTCCGTGAGCGCGCCAGGGAGTCGGGGAGCACGCTCTCCGCCCTGGTGGCGCAGGCGTTGACCGAATTCTTGGCGCGCGGCCACAGAAAGCGCCCGCGCCGGTGAACGACCGGGTGGTCGAGACCGAGTTCGTCTTCGACCGCCACGCGGCCACGGATGTGTCGGTGGCCTACGCCATTCTCGTGCCACAACGGCGGGCCCGGATGCGGGCCGGCCAGGAAGGACGGCCGCAGCATGACCAGCGCGGTGATCTACGCCCGGGTGTCCTCGGCCCGGCAGAAGAAGGACGAGACGATCGCGTCGCAAACAGCGGCGCTGCGCGCGCACGCCGAGCAGTTGGGGCTTGACGTCCCCGACGAGTGGGTGTTCGAAGACGAGGGCCACTCCGGCGCCACGCTGGTGCGCCCGGCGCTGGAACGGCTGCGCGACCTGATCGCCGGGGTCGGGATCGACGTGGTGCTGTGCTACTCGCCGGACCGGCTGGCCCGCAAGTTCGGCTACCAGGCCCTGCTGCTGGAGGAATTCACCCGCGCCGGCACGCGGGTTGAGTTCATCAAAGGCCCGCGCGGCGACTCGCCCGAAGATCAGCTTCTGGTGCAGTTCCAGGGCATGTTCGCCGAGTACGAGAAGGCGCAGATCCTGGAACGCTACCGGCGCGGCAAGACCCACCGCGCCAAGACCGGGTCGATCAACGTGCTGTCCGGCGCACCGTTCGGCTACCGCTACGTCCGCAAGAACGAACACACCGGGGCGGCCTACGAGATCGTCGAGCACGAGGCCGCGCTGGTCGCCGAGTTGTTCCGCCGCTACGCCGACGACGGCGCCTCGCTGGCGGAGCTGACCCGCTGGCTCACCGCGCAGCAGGTGCCGACCCGCACCGGCAAGCACCGCTGGGACCGCTCGGTGATCTGGGGCATGCTGCGCAACCCCGCCTACGCCGGCCGCGCGGTGTTCGGCAAGACCATGGTCGTGCACGAATCCCCCGGACTGAACCGGGTCGCCCGCCTGCAAGGCCGCTCCACACCACGCGCATGCAAGACCGTCGACCGGCCGCGCGAGCAGTGGACCGAGATCGCCGTGCCGGCGATCGTCAGCGAGCAGACCTTCGACCGCGTCGCGCAGCGGCTGGCCAATAACCAGCGCTTCGCCTCCCGCAACAGCAAGATCCCCTCGCTGCTGCAAGGCCTGGCCGCCTGCTCGAGCTGCGGCTACGGCTACGGCTACTACCGCACCTGCACCCGCACCACCAACAAGAAGATCTACTACTACCGGTGCCTCGGCTCGGACGACTACCGCTACGAGAACGGGCGGGTCTGCGCCAACAAGCCGGTCCGCGCCGACTACCTCGACACCGTGGTCTGGGACCACATCACCGGCATGCTCGCCGACCCGAAGCTGATCCGCACCGAGATCGACAACAGGCTGACCTGCGCGCGCACCTCCGATCCGGCCACCCGGGAACGGAAACGCCTGCACACCGCGCTGGCCAAGACCAGCAGCGGGATCGCCCGCATGATCGAGGCCTACAGCGAGCAACTGATCACCATCGACGAACTGCGCGCCCGCATGCCCGACCTGCGCGCCCGGGAAACCAACCTGCACAACCAGATCCAGGCGATCGACAACCAGCTCGCCGACCGGGAGGCCTACCTCGCCCTCGCTTCGGACCTCGAAGGCTTCCTCGCCCAGCTCAACACCAAAGCCGAGGCATCCACCGTCGAGGAACGACAGCGCGTGCTGCGGCTGCTCATCAAAGACGTCCTCATCGGACCCGAGAAGATCACCATCCGGCACCGCATCCCAATCCGGGAACGCACCAGCAACACCGCCGACACCGACACGGAGGGTGAACATTGCCCATTGCGTTGGGGGCGTGGGCTCGCCCGTGCTGGCGAACCTGTTCATGCACTACGCGTTCGACGCGTGGATGGCCCGGGAGTACCCGGGCGTTCAGTTCGAGCGCTACGCCGACGACGCGGTCGTGCATTGCGTCACCGAAGCCCAGGCCGCGCGTCTGGTGGTGGCGATCGGGAACAGGATGGCCGAGGTCGGGCTGCGACTGCACCCGACCAAGACCACGGTCGTGTACTGCAAGGACGGACGACGGCGCGGCTGCTATGAGCGCACCGAGTTCACGTTCTTGGGGTTCACGTTCCGAGCCCGCGGAGCGCGAAGCAGAGCCGGGGTCAACCTCACCGGATTCGGGCCCGCGATCAGCAAGCACGCACTGACCAAGGTGAGCGCGCAGGTCCGCGGCTGGCGGCTGCACGTGCACACCGGGCACACCCTCGCCGAACTCGCACGGACGGTCAACCCGATCGTGCGTGGCTGGATGCAGTACTACGGTGCGTTCAACCGCACTGCCTTGTATCCGCTCCTGCGGCGCATCAACGCCTACCTGGTGCGCTGGCTCCGACGGAAATATCGACGACAGCGGCCATTCAAGAAAGCCAAAGCCTGCTGGCTACGCATCACCCGCCAGCAGCCGAGGCTATTCGCACACTGGGCATGGATCGCCGCATTCTGGTGACCGACGATGACAAGAGCCGGATGAGCCGAGAGGCTCACGTCCGGATCCGTGGGAGCCGGGGGCTGAAACGTCCCCGGCTACCCGCCAGGCGCGCCGGCCAAGAAGTCCACGGCGCAGTACAAGGCGCTACTGGCCACGGTCAGACCGCGGGATCTGATCGGCAAGACCCGCCGACGGATCGCAGCCGCAGAGCTCGCGGACCTCGAACGGATCGACGCGCACCTGAAGACGATGAAGGTCGAACTGAAGGCCGCGGTGGAGGCGCTCGGTTCGCACCTGATGAACATCCACGGCATCGGCCCGGCCGGGGCTGCCCGGATCTTGGCCGATGTCGCGGACGTGGCCCGCTTCCCCGACCGCAACCGCTTTGCCTCCTGGACTGGCACCGCGCCCCTGGATGCCTCCTCCGGCGAGCAGATCCGCCACCGCCTGTCCCGGGCCGGTAATCGGCGGATGAATCACGTGCTGCACATGGCCGCGGTCGTCCAGCTGCGCAATGACACCGACGGCCGCGCCTATTATCGGCGCAAGCTCACCGAAGCGAAGACGTCGATGGAGGCGCTGCGCTGTCTGAAACGGCGCCTGTCCCACGTCGTCTACCGGCAACTGGTCACCGACGCGACCTCGCGACCCACAAAGGCGGGTTCGGGAGGGCACACCGGGGCGACTCATCAATCCAGCGCGGCCGACCTGCCCCCGGGAATCGGCTCTTCGGACAAGCCACAACCCGAACCCGCTCCTGCGACGCTACCCGCCACAAAGGTCGGCCCACGGCCCGCGGTCTCGGGAACAGCCGCACGTCGCGGCGGCGCGCCGGAGGTGCCAACGTGGAGCGCCCCACCGGACGAACGACGTTGACGCCGACAAGCACCGCCGCATCATCGACGGCGCCCCGAAGCCAGCCCCTTGACAACCCGACGCCATAGAAGGGAGCCAGATCCGGACGTTGGGCCTGGTGCCGTGAACCAAGCGCTCGCTGCGCGATGGGTGCCGTTCGGCTAGGGCGAGATCGCCTTGTGGAGGTCAGTAAACGACTTACTCGCTGGTGATCCGAACCTTTCCGACCGGCGCTGCTAAGGAGGTTCTACAGGAACTGCGCGACCTTCCGGCTGAGCTGATTGTCGGTCAGGACGCCGAGCGGGTACGGCAGCCTTGGTGCTGAGAGCGCGAGGCGACTGGCACCGAGTCCTACGGATGCGGGAATTGCGACACGCGTTGGTCGCTGCAGGGCTTGCGGATGATGAATGGTGACACCGCTTGGCCGCGAGCCCCTGGGAGGTGATCTCACACCCTGCGCGGACGGCCGCTCGGCGGGACGAGCGAATGTTGCGAGCCGCAGTGCCGGCACACGAGACGCGTTGGAGATCGTCAGTGTTGATCTCGCATGCCAAACGGTAAGCGGCCCGGGCGAGGAGACCATCGCCAGCGCCCTGCCGATGGCCCGGCTGCGCGAGACTTACCGCATGACCGTGCAACTGGCGACGCCGGTCGCCCGCTATGCCGACCGCTTCCACCGTCTCGTCGGCGACGAGCATCATGTCGCGTCGCCGCTCGGCGCCTGGCTGGTACTCGCGCTGGCCGCGCCCGCGGCGACTGGCGAGACGCGCGACCAGCTTGCCGACGTTCTGGGCGTGCCTATCGAAACCGCCGCCGAAACCGCCGCTGCGCTGCTGGCCGATCCGCATCCGGCCGTTGCCTGCGCGGTGGCCGCGTGGCGGCGTCAACTGGAATCCGAGCCGTTGCAACGTTGGCTGGCCGGGCTGCCGCCCCAGACCGAGATCGGCGACATTCCGTCCCAGGACGCGGCGGACGCGTGGGCGCGCGATCACACGGACGGGCTGATCGAAACGTTCCCGTTGCAGATGTCCCCCCAGACGGTCCTGGTGCTGGCGTCCGCACTGGCGACCAAGGTGTTCTGGGAGGTTCCCTTCGAGCTCGTGCCAGCCAGCGAGCTCGGCACCTCGTCGTGGGCGCTCATGCAGGCGTTGCAATCGCCGTCCAGGCACGAGGCGGCCATCGCGACGACGAGCGTCGGTGATGTTGCAACGCACACCGCGACCTCGACGAACGGGCTCGCGGTCACCTCGGTGATCGCCCCGCCCGACGTGCCGCCCGCCGACGTCTTGGCCGCGGCACATGAGGTCGCGCTCGGCAGCTCGGCGACCCGGTCGCTGTTCGACCTGCCCTTAGGCAACCATCCACTGTGGACAGTCACCGAGCGAACTGCCGCATCACACGACACGGAGCGGTGCACCGCCGTGTTGCCAGCGTGGTCCGCGAAGAGCGATCACGACCTCAAGTCACCGGGCTTCGGATGCAAGGCGGCCGCCGACGCGCTGATTGCGCTGCTACCGCCGGGTGGTTATGACTTCGAGGCGAAGCAATCAGCGGTTGCGCGGTACTCACGAATCGGCTTCGAGGCCGCAGCTGTAACGGCAGTAATGGTGTTGACGTCCGCGGTCGCCGATCGCCGGCAACGCGCGGCCACCTTGCGCTTCGGCCATCCGTTCGCAGTCGTCGCGATCGCGCAGGGACACGGCGCGTGGGACGGCCTGCCCGTGTTCTCGGCCTGGATCAACCAGCCTGAGGAGCCAGAGTAGCGACGTAGGCGAGCGCGTCGCCGCACCTAGCCGAGGTTCGTCGGATAGCCACTGAGCCGCACGACGATGAAGCGAGGCGGCGGCTGGAGAAACCTTGCCGACTTCGTTGACGCGAGGACCCATCCCGGGGTATGCAGCTACGTGATCTTCCTAGGCGACTGACCGCTTCTGCGCATCAGCACGACGGCGCGTGCCATGCGGCAGATCAGGACGTTTGCCTGACGGCATGTCCGGCATGATCGCACCGTGGCGAAGTGGCTGTGCGAGTGCGGCACTACCCTCCGGTCGAGCGGAGACATCCCGAATCCGACCCAGTGGATGCTCATGTCCGATCAGGACTTCGAAGCGTTCACTGGCCTGGTCCAGGCCGAGGACGTCTACATGAATATGACGATCGCGTTCCGGTGCCCTACGTGCGGCCGCCTACACGTGTTCTGGCGCGGAATGGACCACGATCCAACGGTCTACGCGCCTGAGACCTGATCGTTAGCCGGTGCTCGGCCGTGCGCGACTCGCGGCCAAATCCGGACGTTGGTCTCGACGTAGCTAGCCTGGCTCGGTGACTAACCAGATTCGCGTCCTGTCCGATGCGGTGAACCACATGGTTGTGCACGTCGAGGGGCCGTAAATACCCGACGCTCGTCATTCAGGGCGACCGACTCAAGGCGTGGAAGCGCCTAGCCGAGTCGGCCGACGCTGATTCGCTCGAGATCCTCGCCCAGACACTGCGCGACGCTGTTTCCTGGTATGACGATGTCGCCAAGCAACACGGCCTTGGGATGGGTTATTAGCTCGCGCTCGGCGGCAGACATCCGGTTGTTGATCTGAAGCGGCGGTCGGCGGGCACGTGGTTGAGGGCCTATCGGTTCGCATCGTTGTCGAGCCAGTGGCCGACAACGAGACTCAGGAAATGGGGTTGCCGTCGGAAACCCAACCCGGCGTAGAAGTGCTCGGCGTCGCCGGTTTGCAGTCCGATGTGCTGACCGGGCACTTCTTCCTTGAGGCGACTCACCATCGCTGTTGCGATGCCGCGCCTGCGCACGGACGAATGCGTCCAGACGTCGACGAGGTAGGCGTTGCACACGCCGTCAGACAGCATGCGGGCCATGCCCACCAACCTGCCGTCCAACCAGGCGAACGCCGTGTGTGGTGACTGCTCGAAAGACCGCCGCAGCGCGGCAGGCGACCGTCCGTTGTCGAAGTTGTCAGAAGCTAGATCAGCCTTGGCTTGAGTCCAGTCGACTCGATCGACGTCGGCGTCGACCACCCAGCGGTCGTCGTTTGGCATCACGAGGCCAGCATGGTCTCCGGGGCGCCAAGGACGCACCCGCAATTCGGCACGTTCGTGAATGTTCCGCACTGCGGCAGATGCGGCCGTTGCTCGAACTGGCAAGCGCTGAATAGGTATGCAGAGCGGGTCGGGCTGACGCCGCCTTCCGTCACCGCCTCGAAGTCCGCAGCCAGCGCACCCGAGCCGTCTGCTCGCTTCTCCAGGGGGCGTGGTTGCCCCCTCGTCATGCGACGCAGATGCGGCGATCTGTTCTGTCACGGCCAGATGGCGGTGGGCTCAGCGGAATGCGGTTTGGGCCCAGTGCAGCCCACCGTCGTGGGTGGTCCAGATGCTGTGGGGGTCGCTGATCCACCTGCCGACCTGCGAAGTCTCGAATCCCAGCCAGGCCGGGATGTTCGCCTGGGTCAGCTGCTGGGTGTCGGTGGCGACGGTGGTCCAGCGCGTGGCGGCGTCGGTGGAGACCAGTAACTGGGCGGTGAAGGCTCCGCTGCCGCCTGTCGCGCCGGTGGAGACGGCGAGGGTGGAGGGGGTGGCCGTTGCCAGCAGGGCCAGGGCTTGCACGTTCGGCAGCGCGCCCGCCGTGTGCCAGGACCCGCCGGCGGTGGAGGTGACGATGAAGGTGCCGTTGCCAGTGTGCGGGCTGCACAGGCCGGCGAAGAAGCCACCCGGCGCGGCGGCGAGGTCGGTGAGGTCCTCCTCCTCGCCTTTCTCGCCAGTTCCTCGGCCGGAGCACGGGTCGGTTCGCTGCTGCCAGGAGGCACCGCCGTCGGTGGAGCGGTAGATGATCGCCTGGGCAGACGTCGGGCCCGCTTGGCTGCCGTACATGGCGACCAGCAGGGTTGAGCCGGAGGCGACGATCTGGGCGGTGTCGTTGCGGGCCGGGGAAGTGAGCTGGCCGATCAGCGTGTGCCACGCGGTGGAGCCGATCGCCGCCTCTTGCAGGCTCGGCTGGCACGGGCCCGGGCAACCGCCGTGGTCATATGCGACGCGGTAGACGTCGCCGTCGGCCAGGGTGAGCGTCTCCACCTGCGGATCTGGCTGGACCTGCCAGGTGCGGCCGCCGTTCGTGGTCATCAGCAGCGCCGGCCCGTACAGGTAGCCGACGGTGGGGCTGGCAAAACGCACCTGGCCTACGCACGCGAGCTTGGAGCAGTCGACGGTGCCGTCCTGCAGGTGAGCCGGCGGGCTGGGCAGTGCCTGCCAGTGAGCCCCGCCGTCACTGGTCTGCGCGAGCCGGGCACACGTCCCAGTTGTGCAGGGCTGCGCGGCCAGCGCCCAGCCGTCGGTCGTGCTGACCCAGCTCAGGTCCTGCAGCCAGGCGTCGGCGAGGCCGGAGACCGCCGTGGTTGAGAACGACAACGGCGCGGTGGCCATCGGCGGCGGGCTCGGCGGCGCCGCGGCGCCGAGTTTGATAACCACCCCGACGAGCACGCACTGGTTGCCACACGGCGTCCTCCCGCTCTGCCCGGTGCTGGCCGCCGCCTGCGCCGTGAATTCCCCCGAGGCGCTGCCGGTCGCTCCGGTGTACGGGGTCAGGCCAGCGGCCGCGCCACAGCCGAGCGAGGCGCGAACCTGCGGGGTCGCCGCGCACTCAGAGACCTCCACGGTCGCGTGCTCGGGGAACCCCTTCAGCGTCACCTGCAACGGCTGGCCGCCGACCAGCCCAGTGCTCGGAGAGACGACCAGGGTGGGCGAAGTCGCCGTCGCGCTGCTGGTCCCCGCCGCACTCGCCCGCGGTGAGCCCCTTGGTGGCGTGTTCCCGCCTGACCCGCATCCCGCGGCCACCAGCATCACCGACGCGATAACCACACACACCCGACCGACACCGTGGCGGCGATCCGACCGACGCCAGAGATCAGCCTGATTCTCGCGAGACGCCTCGCACCTCGCGAACCGCTGCCACGCGCAGACCACCACTGCTGACACCGCCTCCGCTCACCCACTATGACCCTCGCGAGCGGCACAACGTTGCAGCGCGAAGGAAGCGGGCATACAGGCGCGAGTTCCCCGCGCGACCGACCGTCCATAACGACGCAAGCACAGGCGAGTATGCGCGTCGACGCAGGCGCCGTATTCGGCGATCGGGCTCCGACTCCCAGCGCGCATTCCGCACCGACTTCGGCCCGTCCACCTCGGATCAACATGCCGACCGGCGTTTCTCCATGCACCGTCGCAGCGCACGCCATTCGGCATCTCCGTGAGCGGCCGGCGCGATCGATCAGCGGCTAGATGAGTGCGTCTTATGTGCGGTCTTCCGCGAAGACTTCCAGCGCGACTTGATAGCTGTCGAATGCTCTTGCCGCTCCCGCATACGCCTCGAGGTGAATGAACAACTCGACGATCTCGTCCTTAGTCACGCCGTTGTTGAGGGCGATCCGTAGCTGCCCGCGCAACGGTTCACGGGTTCCAAGGGTGGCGGCGATGGTCACGGACACCAGCGCCCGGCTGCGAGTGTCGAGACCCGGCCTTGACCAGGAATCGCCGAATGCATGCTGGGTCGCCAGACGACGGAAGTCGTTGCCCGTACCCGGTTCCCCGCGTCCCAGTGGCAGTTCGAGCGGCTTGCCCAACAACTCGGCGGCCTTCTCGAAGGCCGCTTCGTTCGCGGCATCTTTGTGTTCCATCGACTTCCGATCTGCGAGGGCCGAGCCCGGAGATGGATCTCTGGTACCCGCCAGCTGATGGTATTTCACACCCGTGTGCGCTCGAACGCGCGCATCGGCACGAGCGTGCGCACGCTCTGCGGCATGTGCGCATGGCCCTAGCGTTTCTCTTGCCGCGACCCGCAGCGAGTGGGCCGGCGCTGCGTGGACCGTAGACGATGGTGGTTCGGCGGCCTAACGTCGCCTCATGGGGAATCGACGATTAGGCGCCAAGGCGTTCGGCCTGTTGGCCTCGCTCGTGCTGACCGGTGCGGTGGTCGTGTGGATGTTCCGGCGAGGCTGGACCGACCATGACGTCGGCGATCCGGGAGTCACCCTCTAGCAAGCGGCCAGCAGAGCACACGCTGTGCGGTGAGTGCGTTACCCCGAGCTCCTGGACGTTGCTGGGCGGATGCGTCAAACCTCGAAGTCGATCAGCCCACGTATGACGACGCAGAAGCGGTCAGCTTGGCTCCGGTGGGCACGACGCACAGAGGTTCTTAGCCTGAAACCGTGGAGCCGAAGCCGCTGTGCGGCGTGGTGATCAGCTGAAAGTGCCTTTCGTGCAGGGAAGATCTGGGTTGTCGAGGCCCTGATCGTTCTCGCGTCGAAAGGCACTGGAAGT
>Ga0137385_10006441_pt1 | contig 10320 bp, 14 predicted proteins | sample SagtaG_FD_104921 | JGI IMG/M metagenome (GOLD analysis project Ga0137385, IMG submission 104921) | Vadose zone soil microbial communities from Sagehorn Ranch, Mendocino, California, USA - Sage2_R_80_16 metaG | ecosystem: Environmental > Terrestrial > Soil > Vadose zone | place: USA: California... | reverse complement strand
TTGCCAACGCTTCGCCATACTTTCTGAACTCGTCTGAAGGGAGCTTCTCCTGAAGAAACGCAAGTATATCGTCATGTGTCGTAGCGGCCAGCTCAGAATCTTTCATGTACTTGATCTTGATGCTGGCTAACCTATCTCTAACGAACGCAGACTCGATGTCATGCTCAGGTCGCGAGGTGATAAGCACACGGAAATTTGAGGGCAGTTTAGAGAGGGCTTTCGGAAGAAATGTGTGTAAGCCGTTTTCACCGGTTACATCCCCACTCTCGTCCAAGGCATCGATTACGACAAGAATAGGTCCAACGATGTGTAGATCCTTAAGTGGTTCCAGGATAAGGGATTGAAACAGGGTACCATAGTCACGGTTCCGGCTCGAAGAGAGGAGTTGTCCTTTACGACCCTTCCCAGCGCTGTTTTGAATGAAGGATAGCGGTCGGAGAGATCGCGAGCAAGTGTCGTGAAGAGGTGATAGGCCTCCCGTTTGGATTGCTCCTTGCGCAAAAAGATGAACGATGACGTAAGACGGTGCATTTTGTCGAAGCGACGTGCAATCTCATGCGCAATGGATGACTTCCCCGTGCTTGCTTGCCCGAAAAGAATGAGACTACGCTCCGAAGCGGGATCGTTCACCCAATTGGCAATGAAGTCCAGGAAGGCCGTGCGTGTTCCCGTAAGACAGCCCTTGTCGGGTGTGAATCGCGAGCCAGTCCCATATGGGATTTCTCTGATTTTTGCATCTAGTTCTACAACGATTTTCAGATCGATTACCCAGAAACCCACAAGCCATCAGGAATACGTACCGGCGTCAGAAACTTGGCTTGGCTTGACACCCACTCAAGCTGAGTAGACACCCAATCCACCTTGGCCGAAAGTATTCCCACGCCGTCCAGGATTTGGAACGCGGTTATCTCCGTGGTGATAGTAGCCTGATCGAAGAAAGCTCTTCGATGTTCGACAACGGCGGCGGACAAGTCCTCAATATCTTTGGCGACTCCACCGCCCATATTCTTCAACGTCCGCTTCCCTAAAAACCACACGTTTACACCGGCCAATAGAGAAGATGAAGACAACATACAGAATTGTGAGTCCCTGACATACGATTGGATAAAGTCACTGCAACTACAGACATCCCGCAACATCGTAGTAAGGATTTCGGCCTGCTTAGAGTCGGGCTTGATGGATTTCAATGTGTCTTCGTGGTGCGCGAAATCAAACGCATCGTGCATGGCTTCCACGAGGGTTATGACATTGTCGTCGCGCTGATACTGTTCTAGGAGTGTCTGGCACCCGAAGAAACATAGCATAAGTGTTCTCTTCCGATAATAACGCAAACGGATGCACCTCGGGAATTGCTGAAACCAAGGTATATGCCATCTTTGCAAACGGGTGGAGCTGAGAGCGAAAGTCCGCTCAGTCGAGGAGAGGCAAAAGGATATTGCACGCACTTCTGCAATTGGGCTTACAGTGCCCATCACCCACTTGATTCTCCCAACAGCTCCTCTCCATGTATTCTTTCGGTCAATTGGCTTCCTAGCTTCATCGGCGCGACGGAGGGCAATCAGAGCCTTCTCGGTGTGCGACATCTCTGCCTGGCCATCTGGCGTAGTCTCAACGGGAAGGGGATCTGACGAGGGTAAAAGAGGTTCTGGGACGGTGGATTGCATGGGTCCCCTGGAGTCCGGGACGATAGAGGGCTTAGTAGATTCTTCAGCGAGGGAGTCGTCTCCTTCCGTTGGGATTTCGGGGGGGTTGTTGGGAATGGCCATGTTCGATGACACGGTGATCGTTAAGTAGAGCGTGACCGGCTGCGTAGACTTTCCAGCTTCCCCATCGCCATTACTGAGAGTAAAAGGAACGTCTACTCCCGAGATGCTCAGCTAGTCGAACAAGCGAGGTCTCTAATAAGATACGAACTACTTTGGGATTCGACAGGTATTGATATCTCATGCGTTCCGATAACGACATCAGGGTGTAAGTACCGCCTCTCATAAAGGCACAGTATAAGATGTGAAGACCGTTGTGTAGAACTGAACTGAACTTTTAGCCGAAAAATAAGATTGAAAAAGGAAATTCCTACAAGGCACCAAGCCTCTGGTTCCAGTGCACCGTCTGTCCATCAATCTGCACGCTTTCCGTCTTCTTCATTGTCGCATGATTGATTACATTGACAAAGAACCGCCTCTTCAGGCCAAACTGTTTCTTGGTACGTGGAACATTGTGCGCTCGGAGGACTAACGAAGAGATTAAACAGCTATCAAGGCATCAACGAGTTAGGATTTAAGTACACACCAGTCACCTCAACACTTAGCCGGGATAAGCTTCCTTGCGATTCGGCGATTCGAGTGCTGTCAAAGGACGGTCCTTGAGCGAGCATCGCTACACAAAAAGAAGGGATCGACGCACCCTCTTCCTGGGGTTTGCAATGCTGAGGGACCCGGGCTGGAGCGGTGGGTCACTATCAAGGAAGTCATTGATCAAAGATATCTACGCACGAATTCGGGGACATTTCCCAGTGCTCCACATCTTGTACAGCGGCCATACTGGGCAGAAGAGTGTTTTTGGGGTTAGAATGATGGGGGATAGAGTGAGCGTGCGGTTCGAGCGTCTAGTGACAATCTGTATAGACCAGAGACAGAGAGAGCTAGAAGTAGATGACCTTGAAGTACGTGAGCGCTCAGACTTGTGGTACCTATGCGCTTGACGCGTGGGCTTCCTCAAGAAACGCTAGCTACCTAATATGGCAACTATTGCACTCGCACATATCGCAAGCCCTGTGCACCGTGCAGTAAAAGAGGGTTTATTCCGAGGTTACATAATGTATCGATTACGCTCGGGAGAGATGAATGACCCTTCTCAGCTATCGAGAGAGGCCACTTTCCACACTAGGGCCCTGCTTCCAGACTTGGTCCTGTGGCGCAGGGTCGTTCTTCCTCACCGTCCCATGGAGGAGCTCCACCTCTGTGTCGCTTCCTGACCGCCTATGATAGTATGACGGGCCATCCTCAGGGCGAGTATGGGTAGGAAGTGAAGCGTCCAGGCGGTGTATCCTTGGAGAGTACGGGAGATGTGCGAGTTCGGAGGAAAGGGAGGGATAATAGAGTCTGTATGAAAAGTAGGCGGTAAGAATACCAAGAAATGAGCCAGCAACGACGTCCTGCCAGTGGTCTGTGGATAGATAAAAAGTTAGTCCAGCGGGCGCAAGGCCTAAATAAACGGCACCAACGTCGGTAGTCCATTGTACGGCTGACAGCGACGAGCGCAGCCCCGAAGAGAGGGAGAACGGAAAGCCAAACCTTGGGCTGGGAGCCTTAGTCAGCCGACCCATGTCACTCCCAAAATCGATTTTATGAATGACAAACCGCATGTCCGCGCGAGTCGAATAAAAGCAACTTCCCGGCAATATATAGGGACAAGAAGGTCAACCCAGCAAAGGATACTGCAGAGGACATCAGCACGTCTATTTTGTTTGAGGGCTGCAAGGAATATCGCACAGCTTGAATGCCCGCTTGGGAAGCTTCTAAAACCGTCGTTCAAGATATGCCTATCAGATTGGTGGCATATTGCCACAGAGGAGAGACCGAAAGTTGGATCTACCGTGCCGGCGTCTGGCTGGCAGCGATCAATAACATCTACGTGAAGTGATTCAGTTAGTCAAGAACGTGCAACAACAACCCGTAGCCTCACCTGGACGTGGACGGCCAACTGTTATTTTGACGACTTGCGTGAAAGCACCGGCAAGAGAGAGGGACAAGACCACTGGGTTTCAGGAAACATGGTGAAGATACAGCAGGAATCCAGACAATAATGGCATCGTACGACCAAGGGCGCTGTTATGCGCATCCCATAGAGTGCGTGTCGTAAGGAGGTTGATGATCCACTGCAAAACCAGCGGGGCTACGAATGCAATGAGATATAGGGCGATATTCTACCGTGACAATAAGAATAGGAAGCGATTAGAAGTTGAACGGCACGCACAGGTACCCTTTCATGTACGGCATATCTACGAGATGGTGAATCAGCCCATCTTGCAGCAGCTTGTACTGCCAAAAGCTCGAGTACTCACGGATGGCGCAAACTGGTCTCAAATCAGTATAATCCAAAGGGGGTAAGGGAACGGTACACACGAGGTATCCGATACAGAGAATTCGCGCTTGAAACCATCTACTTTGTCAAGGAGATAGAATGCTGCACTGATGATGACATTTGAGCTGCGATCACAACTCGTTAGGCTGAATAGAGGTACGCACGCCAATGATATTGTGAGGATCCTGGTGGAGGTCCGTTAATTAATACCCTTCGCGGGTCTTATGGAGTGACCCACCAGTCGGGTGCATAAGAGATAAGTAATTTTGTTCTATGGCCACGAGATGGAGAACCCGTATTTCTGAAGAAGGAGGGCATCTTGTTCTTGACTGCTTTTGGGTCCCTCGGGCGTAGGGATGGGGAACTTTATATTGCTGCTGCGGACTCGCCGGTGAGGATGAGGTGTGACATGTGACCTCTGACCGGACCGACGTGGCCGTGGAGGCCGGTACCCACAGCGAGCTGTGCCGCGGTGAGCTGTGTGGTTCAGCGCACTGGGGCACTACCGACCGCGAGCATGTCTTCGGCTTCGGACTTTCAGTGGTCTCAAGGTGAGATGCGGTAACCGTGTACCTGATCATCAATCCTATTGAACGCAAGATTGAACGCTTAGGGTACGACTCGACGCTCGAACGCATCTCCTCGACTGATGTACTAGAGTTCGGCCTTTTTCCTCCTGCAATCGTTGTGCCATTGACCCACTTGGTCTTTACAATTGCAGTGTAGACTGGCCCAAGTTACGTGATATCATCAAATATAAAATTGACCAGGTACTCTTCCACCCCTTGGAGAGCCCACACAGCCATCTCACCGCATCCCGTTAGAACATCGCCGCATTTCTCGCCGATTCTCACAAAACATCATCCATTTACGTCCCACCATTTTCACCACGCCCGTCAACGAACGGGGGTTTAAAATTGCCTCCATTTACGTCGCGTGAGCGCGACGAATCAAATCCAAACGAAGCGCCAAAAGCTGAATATACGGCGGAGGAAGCTGCTGCTGCAAAGGAGACACTCTACTCACAGCTAGATGGGTTTGACTCGTAAGTCCCCCTTTTCCTTCTGGTTTACGACATTTGGACTACATATCCACAGTGCGCCGTTCACAATTCAGCGTCTTGCCGATCTTTGCGCACGACCTAGAGAGAATTACACCGCACTCGGGAAATATTGTCGCGCCCTGGAGAAGTCACTGTATGTGACATCTACGTGGAACTCCTTTCCTCCTCTGCCATCGCAGCCGAAAGACACCATGGGCATCGCGGCCACCCAAGCTGGCCTTTTGTCTACTTCCGTCCCAAGCACACCGCTTTTCTCACCCATCTCGTTCCTACACGATGACGCTAGGCGCTCTCGCTCACGGAGTCCACCGCCGTCACCCCTGAACCTCAACGGGACCGAGCACAGCGGAGGCCCTCCTCTAGACGTAGATCCCTTGAGTATAGAACCTAGAGAATTGGGACTTGTGGACGAACTTGATGACCCGAACCCTGGACACCTCAGCGACCGACCGACGGCGTTGACCTCTGTAACGAGCATCGGAGGTAGCTCGGGTGCCATTAGCCTCGAAGACCGATTTGTTCGGGCATCCGACCATGTAGAAGATGAGCGGGACACAAAGAGGCAGAGGGAAGATGATAATTTGGCAGATCCTATGCTAGACGAGCGAGACGGCGACAAAGAGAATAAAAGCTAGGATAATCAATTTGATTGGATCTTCTAGCAATATCGGCTATTGTTGTGTCGTAGTCGGGTACCAATTATCAAGTTAGCGACCATCATGAACAATCGCGCCTGATTTTCTCTAGCATGGCGGTCATACGCAAGCGCATATTGGGCTGGCCGCCTCGCCGACCACGCTTAGGAGCGCCTATACTGGCTTCTCGTTTTCGGAAAGAAACCTCGTTGCTGGCAGTACGGCTCTTTGGGTGGCGCAAGGGACGTGACTTGTAGTGATGCAATGATGCAGGCGAATATGCCTGCTTCTGGAGTTCTCGTAAAGACGACGAGCCAATGCTAGGAACATCGTGCGGCCTTTGCTTGTTTTGTTGGACAGACGCTGATGGCACTGGCTCATCGTCGGAGCTTTGTTGTACTTCGTCGCCGTTTTCGTCAATTCCGGCATCATCCTCGGATACACTCCGCTCTTCGCGAAGACTCGATGGTTGGGGGGTTTGAGTCGAAGTGCCGGGTTGGGAAAGAATACCTTCCCTGCGCTTTTGTGATTTCCACTTGGACTTGATCTTTTGTTTGATAACCCATTCCTTTTTCAATTTCTTTGCTATGACATAAAGATTTAGTACAGGCCCTTAATGAGGGGTATCAATTTGAACACACCTCGCTCCTGTGGAAGATGACGAAATGATGGAGGTTTTCTCTTACTCTTCTCCATGGCTCAGGCCAGTCTCTGGGCCTCGTGGAACCCTCATGCGTCAGATCCATGGATGACGTAATCCTGTTACCGAGTCAGGCGCCGCATAAATCCGGGAAGTGATGCCCTTTTCTTGTTTCCTTCCTCAACCGCCACCATCGACCTCTACTCGATTTTCATCGCTTATTTTCTTTCATCGCATGAGCGTGCAGAACCTCAACACTTTCGGTTCGTATCATTCCATTCATTCTTCTTTATCTCCTCATTCGTCCCTAGATCCCTTCGCCGACGCCGCCGACCCGCTCTCAGCCGAGGAGCCTGGAAGGCAGAGTTACATCCACATCCGCATTCAGCAGCGAAATGGGCGCAAGACTCTGACAACGTTGCAAGGTCTTCCAAAGGGTGAGTGAAACTTTTCTGTTCACCCCCTGTTGCGATGCTCATTTCCGACGACTACAGAGTATGACTCGAAGAAGATCCTAAAGGCCTTCAAGAAGGTGCATACTATCTGAATGCGGATCACTTGTCCTTGTCGCTGAATTGCGTTGATTATCAGGAATTTGCCTGCAACGGCACCCTAGTGGACGACGAAGAGATGGGACAAGTGATTCAGCTCCAGGGCGATCAGCGGGCGAAGATATCTACCTTCCTCACTGAGAACGGTATCCCGCGTGCCTCAATCAAGCTGCATGGGTTCTAAGAGCGGAGTTCGACGACGATCATTTTGCCCCAGCACCGGCTCAATGCTCTACGAGAACTCCGCCATCATATGCACGACTTATTGTACTTCTGCGATGTTTTGTTACTTTGCGTCATCATCGCCGTCTTAGTTGGTGTGTACTATTATCTACGAACGTGGTGCTGTTGTTGTGATTTAGACTTTTACATTCACATGTCTCCGTGAGACGGTGTAGGCAATGGCAATTACTACTTGACTACTACCATGAAGGATGTGAGAGAGTCAAAACGTTCAACCCTTGCCCTATCTTATCATTACCATAATCGAAAAGGAGGAGTGTGTACCAAGGCATACTATCATCGCAATATCAGATCGAAGCCCCCAGCTACGAAGCAGAACTTGCGCCATAGGGTTGTGACTCGAGTCTCGCAGTTCAGTACGTTCAGTCCTTCAGTGTGAACAAAAGCATGACGCAAAGTGGAAATGTGAGCTATTTGATCTTGTCAAGGGGCCTATTGAATCCTCCACGCCTGAATGCAGGGTATTTGCGTCAGGTAGAGTTGCGGGGGCGGGCTTCAGCCGGATGGACATACCTGTTCATATATTGTCTCCAAGTCCGTGACTGCTTGACATTGGCCGAGCCTTCCTGGTTCCCCTGAACGTGCTGACCCTGGAAAGTGTAAGGAGGTTGGCTGTAAGGGAAAACACTTTGAGGGATATTACTTTGGTGGACCCGAAGCCTGTCATTCCCATCATGGCCAACATAGCCTCCTCCTCATCGTTCAGGGCATCCATTGCTTCGCCCTCCTCGGCCTCACCTTCCTCGTCAGTCCGCGGAGGAGTGACCTTTCGAGAAGCGGGGGCTGACGATTGCCCTAGAGAGGTATCGAGACATAGCATTAACATCAGAAATCAGTCAGTCGGAGGACAGACCTTGTAACTGTGTCGACTTTCCCGTCTCTCGGGGTTCGGAATCCGTCCGAACGTTCCGCTCGTCTTCCTTCGGTGGTTCACGCTCACCATCTCTGCCCCTTTCACCGTCCCTTTTGCCCCTGTCGTGTCGATCGCGTTCTTTTTCTCCGCCTCTCCGACCTGAATCTCGTCGGTCTCGGTCATCGCGACGACGAGAGTCACGCGAATCCCTGTCTCGCCTGTCCTCATCCCTGTCTCGTCCGTAGTCCCGTCTATCTGTAATAATCGTTGTACCAGTGTTGGGTACGACTGGACATGAGCGAGCAAGTGTTGATACCACATACCTGGTCGCCTTGAGTCTGTGCCACCCCGTCTTGATGGACTGCGCGACCGGCTGCTCCTGCGCCGCGAATGGCGGTCTCTATCTCTATCTCTGTCCCTGTCCCTGTCGTCTCGCTCCCAACTCCTATCACGCCGCCTACTATGGTCGTGCCGCGAGGACATGTTTGCGGTGGTTTTGTAAAGAGGTTCACGCGTGAGATCACGTGCAAAGAGCATTCACAATCGGAACGAGCGTCTATACGTTCTGAATGTCATGTCTGCCGTTGGTGCAGTCCGAGGCTCGGTCCTGGATGCAGCAAAGTCTTCTTTGCCAAAAGGTGAGTCCGGGTTAGTACAACATAATTACTTTCTGCTCAGTGATTATTGCCTAAGGCCATTCGAATCTTCATGTCAAACTCATTGGTCTCCCCCGCACGACTACTCCAGCGGATATCACCCGTTTACTGGGAAGGAATAAAGTACACAACATAACGAAAGGTGAGTACGAGGTGTCCGCAGTGCCTCTAGCCCATTGAACATCTTGACGCAGTTGCGCTCGAGTATCAGCGATTCGAACCCACGGGTCGCGCTGTCCTCACGCTCTCCCAGCCGTCTGTCCTCCCAAAAGTCATGGAGGCCCTCAAGCAGCTGAGGTTTTTCGGGCATCCATTGACACCTTGGACCGGTCCGCCCCCCGCTGAAACCAGAATGCGCTCGCGCGGGATAAAAGGGCGCGAAGAGGCTTCGGAGCGGTCCGTCGTTACAGGTAATGGGAGTCAAGGTGGGATTACCGACGGTGGGAGGAGCGTGCTGCTCTCTGGCTTGCCTGGGAGGATCTCTGCGGAAAGTGTGCGGAGGTTTTTGAGGAATTATAAACTTATGGGTGGCCAAGCAGAGGTGGTCAAATTGGAACCGTGAGTTCAACAGGAGGTCTTAGCCGTTCGATTGACACGACCCCATCACACAGGAATGCGAAGAGTGTGTTGACCTCTCGAGTACTCGTCCGTCTCTCCTCGCCATCAGAAGCGTTCAGGCTTGTACGGAATGTCCATATGACGAACTATGAACCCAACACCTGGGAGGATAAGTATACCATTCGGGCCCAACCCATCCATTGACAATGTCTATACGTAGATCGTCCACCCCTCTACAATATACACCACTTAGATGTTCGCGACTCATCGACGCAGAGACTGGATGCAGCACGACAAGAAAGTAGAATACAGAAACAAAGTAGAATTTATGGTAAGCTACATCCGCCCAGTGTCTTCGTCCACCCTGGCACGTTGTCGAGAACTCTCGTCCTCGACGTCGGGCGACCGACCACGCTTGAGGGACGGTTCCGCGGGAACCGCATGTATTTGTTTCCACTCTTCACCGCCAGCCGCCACGAGACCGCCTATCTCCACATCCGCATAACGTTCTTCGACCTGGCGCCTTCTTTCGATCTCCAACCTCTGAGCCTGTGCGCCCCACCCCCCTCTGCCGGGGTCATAATCTTGTCGATGCTCGTCTCGAACCTAAAGTATCGCATTATCTATCGTGCGCCAAAAGCCTTTACTAGAAAGGGCGTACCTGGCCGCCGCTCTTACCACGGCCGAACTGCCTGCCTTCCCGATATCCGAGGTCCAAGTCGCAACGAATGATACGCTCGTCAAGTTTGGTGCCCGATATATATCGCATACTTGCAAGTGCCTCTGCGTGAGTATAGAACTCTACAAAGCAAAAACCACAGGGGGTCCTACCCGAAGACGGCGCGTGAGTCAGGGAGGAGCAGCAGGCGGTCATAGAGAGTAGTAGCATACCGGGTGTGACGGTCGAGACCCATAATGATGCGTTTTACACCACCACCATCTTCGGGGTTGGCGCATTTTGAGAACACGTCGTGGATTTGCTCCTCTGTCGTGTAGAAGCTGAGGTTGCCGATCTATAGGTAGGAGACATATGTTTGC
>Ga0137385_10006432_pt1 | contig 10325 bp, 10 predicted proteins | sample SagtaG_FD_104921 | JGI IMG/M metagenome (GOLD analysis project Ga0137385, IMG submission 104921) | Vadose zone soil microbial communities from Sagehorn Ranch, Mendocino, California, USA - Sage2_R_80_16 metaG | ecosystem: Environmental > Terrestrial > Soil > Vadose zone | place: USA: California... | reverse complement strand
GACCGGGTCGTTGAGCTGAGTACCGGTGCCGTGCGCCACGACCAGCCCGATCTCGTCGGGGCGCAGCCCGGCGCGCCGGTGTGCGTCGCGCATCGCGGCCAGCACACTGGCCGGGTCCGGGGCGGTCTCGTGATACGCGTCGCAGGTCAGCCCGACCCCGCGCAGCCGTGCCCGGACCGGCCGGCCGGCGTCGACATCGGCGGCCCGCTCCAGCACGGCGGCGGCGGCGCCCTCACCGAGCAGCACCCCGTGACGGTCGACGTCGAACGGGCGGACTCGGGCGGGCGCCTGCGCGCCGACCCGGCCGATCATCGCGAGCATGCTCTCGGTGGTGGCGTCCACGCCGGCCACCACTACGACGTCGCGCTCACCGGACTCGAGCAGATCCATCGCCAGTCCGAGGGCGTACCCGGACGCCGCGCAGGCGTTGGCGAGCGTGAGCACCTCGACGGCGTCGGGCAGGACGCTTCGCACCGCCGTGCCGAAGTGGGTGTCGGCCAGCCCCGTCGGCACGCCGTCGACGTGCCATCGCTCGATCGCCCGCAGTTCGCGCAGGCCGGTGCCGACGATGACCGAGACCCGCCGGCCGGTCAGGTCGCAACCGGCGGCGCGGACCGCCCCCGCGATGCACCCACCGAGCCAGCGGGCCGTCCGACCCGCCGTCTCCGGCGGGCCGTCGTCGATCTGGTAGGAGTACGTAAGCTGGACCTTCGCCGGGTCGACGAACCGCAGCGGCGTGGCGCCGCTCACGCCGTCGATCAATGCCTTCAAGGTGGTGTCCGCGTCGCCGAGACACGTCACCATGTCACTCCCCGTGATGACCACGCTCACGCCGGTACCCCCTCACCACAGCCACGCCGACCGCGCCGTCACTGGAGCGGGACGTCAGCACCGACACCCGGCCGTCTAGCGCGGGGTCCGCACGGTGCCGGGCCAGCACGTACGCGAGCTGGAAGCCGCCGGTGACGCTGTGGCACTCGCCGACGAGCTGCTTGACCCGGATGCGTTCCGGGCCGGTGCCCAGGACCGCCACCACGGCGCGGTCCTCGACCGCGTCGAGGTCGAGGATGCCGTTCTCCGCGGTCGCCACGCCCCACACGTCGCCGGCGTCCACACCGGCGCGGGTCAGGGCACGGCGGATCAGCGACGTGAGCCCGTCGGACAATGCCGTCAACTCACCGGTCGGGGTGAACGAGCCGACCTCGGCAGCCAGGATCTCCGCCTCGGGCGTGCGCCCGGCGGCCCGGACCGCACCGGCGTCCTCGACCACGAACACCGCGGCGCCCTCGCCGGTGGCCGTGTTGCCACCGCCGGCCTGCATAGAGAAGTGGGTCGCCCAGCTGACGTGCGGACTGAACTCCTCGACCGCGCCGATCAGCAGCGCGTCGGCGTAACCGCAGCTGATCAGGTTGCGCCCGTACCGCAGCACGTTGAGCCCGGCGAGCTGCCCGCCGGCGATGGTGGCGTTGACCCCCTTGAGCCCGAACCAGATCGCGGCCTGGCCGGCCGCGCAGTTCATCACCGCATTCGGGAAGAGTAACGGATTGACCAGGTACGGCCGTGACTGGACGAACGTCTCACGGCTGTAGTCGCTCGTCGACCGGACGCTGCCGGCGGTGGTGCCGAGGGTGATGCCGATCCGGCGGCGGTTCTCGTCGCTGATCACCAGGTCGGTGTCGGCGATCGCGAGCTTGCCGGTGACGATGGCCAGGGCGGTGCTCCGGTCGAAGAACGAGGTGCCCTTGCGGCCGAGGTGGTCGCGGACCTTGAAGTCGACCAGTGCGTGCGCGTCGGGCCGCGGCAACGGCTCCTCGAACATGGTGCTGACGTCGGCCGGGCGCGACTCGCCCGACTGCACCGAGGCGGCGAACTCGTCCGCGCCGACGCCGACGGACGACAGCACACTCCAGCCGGTCACCGCGAGGACGCCGGTGTGCACCCCGGACGGCGCCGGTTCCGTCGAGACACTCATGTCAGCCTTCCGAGGATCACGATGGCGTTGTTGCCACCGAAGGCGAACCCGTGCACCTGCGCGACCCGTACCTCGGCCTCCCGGGCCCGGTTGGGCACCGGGTCGATCTGCGGAATCTCCGGGTCGATGCTGGAGAAGTTGATCGTCGGCGGCAGGAACGACTCGTGGATGCCGAGGACCGAGGAGATCGCCCCGAACCCGCTGGCGGCGCCCATCGTGTGGCCCAGCATCGACTTGGTGGAGCTGATCGGCGGGGGTTTCTCGCCGAACACCTCGATCACCGCCCGCGCCTCACCCACGTCGTTGGCCTGGGTACCGGTGCCGTGCGCGCAGATGTAGTCCACCTGCGACGGCTCGATCCCGGCGTTGCGCTGGGCGAGCCGGATGCACTCGGCGATGCTGGTCGGGTCGGGCGCGACCATGTGGTGCGCGTCGCAGTTCAGCCCGTACCCGAGCAACTCGCCGTAGATCCGGGCACCACGGGCCTGCGCGGACTCCAGACTCTCCAGGAACAGGGCGGCTCCGCCCTCACCGGTGAGGATGCCGGAGCGATCCTTGTCGAACGGCGAGCAGGCGTGCTGGGTGAGTGCGCCCAGCCGGTAGAAACCGGCGTGCGACCAGCGGCCGACCGAGTCCGCACCGCCGGCGATCATATAATCCATCTCGCCGGTACGGATCTGGTCGAACGCGTACCCGAGCGCGTAGTTGCTCGCCGAGCACGCGGTGGAGAGCGTGACGGCGTCACCGGTGAGGCCGAGCTCACGGTTGACGGCGAGCGCCAGCCGGGAACTCGGGACCTGGCGTACCAGAGCGGTGTCCACGCCGCCGAGGCCGACCGAGAGCGCGTCGTACGTCAGCCCCTCGAGGACCTGCGACTCGCCGCCGGTGGTACCGATGCTGGAGCCGGCCCGGGCCGGCTCCAGCAGCTCCTCGGAGATGCCCGCGTCCTCAACCGCCAACCGGGCCGCCGCGGCGGCGAACTGACTGGTGCGTCCCCACTCCTCGGGCAGCAACCGTTGCAGCAGACCCTTCGGGTCGAAGTCCGGAACCTCACCGGCCATCACGTACGGGAAACCGGTCGTGTCGAAGCTGGTGATCGGAGCGGTCCCGTTCCGTCCCACCCGCAGCGATTCGCAGAAGGGCCGGACCCCGATCCCGATGCTGGAAACCGGGCCTAACCCGGTGATGACTACCCGACGGGTCATTTCAGTCCTGCCAGCCCGCGTGCTCGCGCAGCACCTCGTAGACGGCCTTGAGGTTGACCATCTTCGCCAGCTCGCTCTGCGGGATCTCGATGCCGTACTTCTTTTCCAGGCGCGCGAGGATCTCGATGGCGCGCAGCGAGTCGGCCTCGTACTCCTCCACGAACAGGCCGGTGTCGGAGACCTCTTCAGGCTCGAGTTCCAGCACCTCCGAAACGATTTCCCGAATGTCCTCGAGCCGCTTCTCCGCAGTGTCCAGCATGTCCCCTCCTGAGGGATTCGAACGAGTGTGTGACGAGAAGAGGGAGAACTCAGATGACAATTCCGCCATCGACCTGAATAACTTGACCGGTGATGTACGAGGCGCTGTCGGACGCCAGGAATGCGACCAGATCGGCGACCTGTTCCGGCTGCCCGAATCGACGCAGCGGCACCATGGTCAGCGCCTTCTTCCGGGCCTTCTCCGGCAATTGGGCCGTCATGTCGGTTTCGATGAAACCGGGGGCGACGACGTTGACGCGGATGTCGAACCGTGCCAATTCCTTCGCCAGTGCACGGCTCATGCCGTTGATGCCGGCCTTCGCCGCCGAGTAGTTGGCCTGCGAGACGTTGCCGTAGACGCCGGCCACCGAGGACATGTTGATGATCACTCCCGAGGTCCGCTTCGCGAAGTCGAACGCCAACGCCCGGCAGGTGTTGAAGGTGCCGGTCAGGTTGGTGTCGATCACGGCGTGCCAGTCGGGCACCGGCATGAGGACGATAGGGTTGTCCCGGACGATCCCGGCCGAGTTGACCAGTGTGTCGAGTGGCCCGAGCTCGGCGGCGGCCGACTTCACGAAAGTCTCGACGTCCTCGTAACTGGATACGTCGCACGGTGCATGGAAACAGTTCACTCCCAGTGCCCGAATCTCCCGCTCAACCTCGGCGGCCGCCTCGGACTCCTTGCGGTAGCAGAATGCGACGTCGAAACCATCCTTCGCCAGCCGGATAGCGACACTGCGCCCGATTCCGCGGGACGCCCCGGTGATGAGGGCGCGACGACCGTTGCTCATGAGGCTCCCCATGGAATGACGACGTTCGGTCAACAACGGAAACGATAGTGATTCCGGCATTACCGGGGCAATCAAAGATGGGTGTTCGCCTCATGGCGCCGGTCGCCGATCAGCCCGCCACCAGGGTGGTCGGCCGCTGCACGGCAATCAGCGAACCGAGCGCGGCGACACGCCGGTCATCGACCCACGTCTCACCGGAAAGAAAGGCGTTGCCATGTTTTATCCGTTCCAGCCGAATGGTGTGCCGCAACACGTCGCCGGGGAAGGCGCGGCCCTCGATCCGGCAGTCTCGCAGGGCTGCCAGCATGAGCACCTCGTCGGTCCCGTCCGCCGGGGCGCGGGCGCTCTGCATCCACAGGACGGCCGCCGCCTGGCCGAACGACTCGAGAATCAGCGATCCCGGGTACGCGTACCGCTGCGCAGGCAGGCGTCCGGGCAGCATCCGGTAGCACGGTTCGCTGCCGGACACCGTCTTGACGGCCCGGATCGCCACGCCCGGCTCGACCGCCTCCGCCCGGTCCACCAGCACCATCGGATGGTGTACCGGCAACAGGCCCAGGATCGCTGGGTGTTCGAGGCCGGCACCGGCCGGCCAGGCGGGGCCGGCGCCGTGCTCCGGTGGTGGTGGTGTCGGCGCGTCGCCGTCGGCCAGCAGCAGGGTCAGCGATGCGACCCGGACTCCCTCGCTTCGCATGCAGCGGGCGGTGACCTCGAACGGCGCCGAACCGACCCGCTCGCCGATCCGGATCTCGACCGACAGCTCCGTCCCGCCCAGCATCGGGGCGAGCAGGCGGGCCGATCGCACCGCGCGGACCTCGGGGAACTCGCACGACGGCACGGCCGCCGCGGCCACCGCCTGGCGCACCGTCTCGACCAGAAACACCGCTGGGTAGAGCGTGAGGTCGGGGAAGTGACCGGCCATGTACGGGTCGGACCCCACGACCAGCTTGGTGGCCAGCAGGTGGGTACCGGCGTCGTCGATCCGGATGACGCGGTCGACCGCCGGCAGTGGCGCCGCGAAGGGCGGCGGGGGAGTCACGCCGCCGGCCCGCCGGCCCGGGCCAGTACCGCAGCCGGCCGGAGCGCGGTCATCACGCTGCCGACCTGCATCACCGGGCTGCCCCCGACGGACGTGCTGCCCTCGAAGATCCAGGTGTCGTCGAAGGTCCGTGAGATCAGGGCGGTGTGTTCCAGGACGTCACCGGGAAACACCCGGCGGCTGAACGTGAGATCCGAGATGCCGCCGAACAGCGCCACCCGGCCGGTGAGCACGTCCGTCGTCGGGTTGTCCCAGGCGGCGAGCAGGCACGCGGCCTGGCACCAGGACTCGACGAGCAGGGCCGGGGGGTACTCGTACGCGTCCGGCGGCGCGTCGTCCGGCAGGTCCCGGTACCACGGCTCGTTGCCGCTGATCGCCTTGACGGCGGTGATCGACCGGCCCGGCCGGATTTCCGTCACCCGGTCAACCAGCAGCATCGGGTAGCGGTGCGGAATGGTGCACTTGATCCGGTCGATGCCGGCCATCCGTGTCTCCTCGCAAAGGTTCAGCTGCTGATCGCTCACACGAACCACACCGCCTCGTAGTCGCCCCACCGGGCGGCCAGCTCGTTCGTGTCGAGGCACTGCACTCCTGGAACGAGATCGCCCGCGCCGAATCCGAGGCGCTTGAGGTCGGGCTCGTCGACGAAGACCTGGATCCCTTCCGCCACCAGGGAACTCACGGCAGCGCGGTAGTCCGGCAGCGTGGTGAGTGTGGACGCGCCGATCTTCAGCGCGAGCTCGTAACCACCGTCTCGCACGGCCAGGGTCACGGCCAGCCCGCGCAACGCCACATCGGCCCGGCTGAACTGGGCACTGAGGTCGAGGACCCCGTAGAGGACGTCGAAGAACTGCACCTCGATGGCGCCCCGGAACGGGCGGTCCATGATGCCGAGTACCGCGAACGACATCTCAGAACCCTCCGATGTAGACGGTCTTGTCGGCGGCATTGATGGTCTGCATGAACCGGGCGGGCGAGCGCAGCCGTACCTGCGGGATGTGGCTGGTCGCGCCGCGCTCGGCGCTGCACGCGGTGCAGCCGATCCAGCTGAGCCGACCGTCGAAGTCGGCGATCAGCTGCTTGACCAGCGCTGCAGTGGACGGGTAGACCGTCTCGGGGTCCCGGGCGTTGCGGGGCATGGTGTCGCCCAGCGACGTCTGGGTCAACATGGTGGCGTACCCGCAGGCCCAGATCCGCACCGTCGACTTAAGCTCCAGCGCGGCCTGCCCCATCCGCAGCGTCGTCGTGACCACGTCGGTGCTGTATGGCGCCGCGGTCAGGACCAGCAGCAGGTCCCACCGCCGGGTTTTGGCGGCAACGGTCATCAGTGCCACACCACCCGGGTCGCTCCGTCGAGCAACCGGTGCGTCACGGTCGCCATGTCGACGACCGTGACGACCGGATCCAGCCGGTCCGGCGGCAGCGCCCGTTGCCCCAGCGAGAAGTCATCGGCCCAGATCTGCACACCGAGCCCGGCCAGTCCCCGCAGCCCGCCGGCGGCGTCCGGCACGGCGGCCGCCACCGCGTCCTGCACGAGGAACACCCACACCCGGTGGCCATGGCGGGCCAGCGTCGCGGCGTCCAGCAGGAACCGGCCCGACATCGGCCCGCCCCACGGACTCTGCGTCTCGATCAGCAGATGGTCCAGTGTGGACGGTGGTGCGGTCGTCTCAGACATCGGCTCTCCTTCGGCGGGCGGCAGCGCCCACCTGACGTACGCGAACGGGGGTACTCGCCATCGCCGGCCGGGGCGCGGCCGCGAGGCGACTACGCAGGTAGTCGGCGAGGCTCAGCACGGTCGGGTGGTCGAACAGGTCCACCATGGTCAGGTCGGTGACGCCGAACGTGCTGACCAGCCGCTCGTAGACCCGCGTCACCTCCATCGAGGTGCCGCCGATATCGAAGAAGTTGCTGTCCAGCGCGAGGTCGTCGACGGGCACGAACTCGGCCCAGATCCGGGCCACCCGGGCCTCGATGCTGTCTGCCGCGACACCGGGGACGACGGCCGGCGCGCTCGGTCCCGCGTGCCGGGCCGGGGCCGGCAGCGCCGCGGCGTCGACCTTGCCGTTGACGGTCAGCGGCAGGGCGGGCAGCCGGATAAGCGACGACGGCACCATGTACGCGGGCAGCAGGGGCTTGAGCAGCTGCCGTAGCGCGGTCTCGTCGAACCCATCGTCGGCGACCACGTAACCGACCAGACGCGGCTGGGCGTCGTCCGGTTCGTACACCCGGACCGCGGCGTCCCGTACCCCGGGTATCGCGACCAGCGCCTGTTCGATCTCACCGAGCTCGATCCGGTACCCGCGGATCTTCACCTGTCCGTCGCGGCGGCCCAGGTAGACCACGGCGCCGTTGGGGCGCACGTAGCACTGGTCGCTGGTGCGGTAGACCCGCTCGGCGTCCGGGCCCCGGGTGACGAACTTCTCCGCCGTCGCGGCCGGCTGGTTGAGGTAGCCGCGGCCGGGTGCGGCCCCACCGATCATCAGTTCACCCGGCGCGTTGATCGGCAGCTGGTGGCCGTACTGGTCAACCACGTACAGGTTGACGTCCGGCAACGGCCGGCCGATCACGCTGTCGCGCTCGTGCTCGGCCACCTCGGCGGTCACCTCGTGGTAGGTGACCCAGACCGATCCCTCGGTGGGGCCGTAGATGTCGAACACCCGGGACTGCTGCCGGCGCCGCTCGAACCAGGGGCGGAGCGCCTGGAACCGGACGGCCTCGCCACCCAGGTACAGCAGCCGCACAGACAGCCGCCGCCACTGCTCCTCGGTCAGTACCGACAGTAGCTGGGTGAACGCCGACGGGGTCTGGTTCAGCACGGTCACCCGCTGCGCGCAGAGCAGCTCGGCAAAGTCAGCCGGGGCCTGCGCGACCTTCTGCGGCACCACCACCAGTCGGGCACCGTTGAGCAGCGCGCCGAACACCTCCCACACCGAGAAGTCGAACGCGTGCGAGTGGAACAGGCACCAGGTGTCGTCCGGGGTGAACCCGAAGATGTCGGTGGTGGACCGGAACAACCGGGTAAGACCGGCGTGGGTGACCTCGACACCCTTCGGTGCGCCGGTCGATCCGGAGGTGAAGATGACGTAGGCGACACCGTCGGGCGCGCCTCCCGGCGCCGGGCCGGCCGGAGCCTGTGCGGCCTCCACGTCGGCCAGCCGGTACCGCGGTCCGGTCAGCTCGGGTCCGACCTCTCCGGCCACCAGCAGCGGCAGTGCGTCGAACTGTCCGGTGATCCGGCGCAGCCGTTCGGCCGGGGCGCTGATCTCGATGGGCACGTACGCCTTGCCGGCCTTGAGGATCCCCATGATCGTGACCACTAGGTCGGCGGAGCGCTCCCCGGAGACCGCCACGTACGCCGACTCGACATTGCCGGCCAGCCAGCGCGCGACGTGGTTGGCGCGGGCGGCGAGGTCGGCATATCGGATCTCCCCGTGCTCGTCGGCCACGGCTGGCCGGTTAGGGTACCGTTGCGCGACGGCGTCGAAGGCGTGGCTGACCGACGGCGCCGCACCGGAGACTGTGCCGTGCGGGTTGAGCAGTATGTCCAGCCGGTCCCGTGCCGTCTCGTCGAGCAGCGTGACGTCGGCCAGGGGCAGCTCGAAGTTGTCGCTGACCTGGTCCAGCACGTGCCGGTAGCAGTCCAGCGGGCGCCCGGGCACGACGTCTGTGCCGAGGTCGGCGATCAGGGTGAGCTGGTCGTCGGCGCTGTTCTCCACGGTGATCGACAGCGGATACTTGGCCTCGCCGCGCGGCACGGTGAACCGCCGCACCGTGACGCCGGGCAGTTCCAGGTCCAGTGACAGGCGGTAGTAGCTGAACACGTTGTCCAGCACCGGCACGGGCGGCCGGCGGCCGTCGAAGACCTCCACCGCGTGTGCCGCCAGGTCGAAGTCCTGGTAGCGCAGCAGCCGCATGATCTTGCGCTCGAACATCCGGCACACCTCGTCGAACGTCCGGTACTGCGAAAGGTCGACGCTCAGCGGCAGGGTGTTGACGAAATGCCCGAGGGTACGCCGTTGCCGGCGCCCGAACCGATTGGCCACCGGGATACCGATCACCACCCGGGCGCTGCCGACCAGTCGCGACAGCATGACCGCGTAAGCGGCCAGATAGAACGGGAACGGCTGGACGTCGTGGCGCTCCAGCGCCCGGCGGATCCGGCCGGTCAGTTCCGGGGCACAGGGCTCGGCCGCGAACTCGCCCGGCAGCCGACCGTCGGGCGTCCGTTTCACCGCCAACCAGCCCGATGCCAGCGACGCCAGGCCGGCCAGCTCGGTGCGGAAGAACTCGACGGCGTCCGGCTGGGCCGGTGGGGGCCGCACGACGGCACCGGGATGCAACTCGAGCTCGGCCGAGCGGGCCGCGAAAGCGTCCGGGTCGGCGTAGGCCAGGGCGATGTGGTCGAACAGGAGCCGCAGCGCGGCCGCGTCGCAGACCAGGTGCGAGAAGACGACCGCCAGGAACGTGCGGTCGGCGGCCGCCCAGAGCCGCAGATGCAGCAGCGGCCAGCGGCCGGGCGGGAGCGGGGCGTCAGCCAGCCGGCGTACGTGCGACAGCACGGTGTGCTCGTCGCCGTCGAGCGGGTCCAGCCGTACCTCGAAGCCGCGGGCGCGATTGTCCCGGGCGACCACTCCGTCGCCCACCGCGTCGAAGGTCAGGTTCAGCGCGGTGCTGGCGCGGACGACCTGCTGCGCGGCCTGCCGTAGCCGTTCGGCGTCGACGTCGCCGCGCAACTCGTACACGAACGGTCCGTTGAGCGACGCGTCGCCGGCATGCATCCGTTGGTGGAGATACATCCTGCGCTGTTCCGCCGTCACCGGCAGAGCGGTCTCCGACATGGGTGAACCTCCTTGGGCGCCTGTGGATAACGCACGCCTAGCCGCCGGCCGCGTCGCGTTCGGCGAGTCTCTTCAGATTCATCAGCTGGGCCCGCATCATGACGGCATCACCGGCGACCAGCGCCGGTCCGAGTACGCGGGAACGCAGGGACGCCATCGACGCGTTGAGTCGTACCGCGAGGCGGGTGGACGACGCGCCGACGGGCGTCACCTGGTAGG
>Ga0137385_10006430_pt1 | contig 10326 bp, 2 predicted proteins | sample SagtaG_FD_104921 | JGI IMG/M metagenome (GOLD analysis project Ga0137385, IMG submission 104921) | Vadose zone soil microbial communities from Sagehorn Ranch, Mendocino, California, USA - Sage2_R_80_16 metaG | ecosystem: Environmental > Terrestrial > Soil > Vadose zone | place: USA: California... | reverse complement strand
TCAACCTGCACATCAGGAAGGCCAGAGTCTGCGCGAGCCCAGGAAGCGCCTCCGTTAGTCGATTTGGCGACACGAACCGCCCCGGCCAAGGGAGCAACCGAGGTTACGAAGATCGTGTTGTTGTCTCCGTACGTGACGCTCTCCATAAACGACTGGAAGCCAGGAACGGCGGTGTTGATGATGATACTGGTCCAGGTCACTCCACCATCACTGGTAAGCTCCACACGTCCGCCGCTCGCGGGAACTCCGATATGAAGTAAGTCGACGGGGCTGACACCGATTCCACGAGGGCCAGGCCTGAAGGTAGCGCCAGAAGGAACTCCTCCCGCGCCACTGGTACCGACGATAGAGACGGAAGGTGCCGCTCCGGTGAAGTCAACTTTATTGACCCGTCCCGCAGAAGCTGTGTAGTAGATCTTGCCCGAGGGACTGGCCGTGAGGTCCGGAATGGTAGCGGGCGTGTAGAAGAGGGTTGCGATGGCTGCCGGTACGGATATGCTCAACCAGCGCTCAAATACCTCTGGTGTCTGATTTTGGATTTGGAACCGATTGGAGTTACCTGGCAACGTTGTTAAGGCCAAGTTGCCATTGTTTTGGCTGTAGGTCGCCGATATTCCGTCGCCGCCGACTGACTGGTTATAGTTCCCCGAGTCGCCTTCTCGAACGCGCGTACCGTTATCCTGGAAGCCACCGAATACACTGTTCGGGAACCCAGGAGTTGAAGCAACGGTGTAGAGCAGGTGTGTCTGTAGTCCGTTGTTTTTGTCACTGCTCCAGGTGACACCTTCATCTTTACTGATGAAGATTCCGCCATCGTCGCCGAAGATTAAAGTCGGTGTCCCTCCGACTGCCGTGAATGCAGCGGTGTGGAAGTCTGCATGAACGTACGGCAGCCCAAAGTGCGGACCACCATCGACGTCGTACAGCCATGTGCTCAGAAGCCTCCAACTGGCTCCGCCGTCCGTCGTCTTCGCGCTGCTAAGATTGCCCGCGAGGTAGATCGTGTTTCTAGCCGAATCGCGAGGATCGACGAGGATCATCTGGTTGTAGAAGGCCTGACCATGCATCAGGTCCATATTCGGATTATCGGTGTTGGAATTTGTGGGGACTTTGCTATTAATGCTGAGAGGGGTCCAATTCAGACCGCCGTCGATGGATTTGAACAGGTCTTTCTGATCAGTGGAGGCGGTGTTTTCGGCGAACGCATAAACGATGCTATCGCCTGGCGCACCCACTGCCAACGTAGCTCTTCCAGCTCCCGAAAATCCGTTACTGGCGTTGGGAACTGCCGCCCATGTCCCGCCTAGATCCGTGGAGACGTACATGGTGCTTTGAGTTCCACAGGAAGCACCAGGACGAGTACCAGCCGCAGTCGCGGCACAAGTTTGCGCATTGGCGATGATTCCAGCGCTGGTCTGCACCATCGACCAAAATACCTGCCCTTGGAATAACTCGCCAGCTCCTCCTAATACCCGCGCGTATGAAGCCCCGCTGTCCGTAGAACGGTAAAGACCATCCTCCGTAGCTGCCAGAACGATATCTTCAGGACCGGACGTATCCACCAAAACATCTCGCACAGCAAGTGCCGCGCCGAGATCGATCACTGTGCTCCACGTCTGGCCACCATCGGTAGTTTTTGTCATGGAACCACCGATATTGATCTCGTCAAACGGATCGCCCGTGCCGAGATAAATCACGTCGGGAGTCCGACCGAATGCCATCGATCCGCCGCTCGTCGTCGGCAGGTCATCCGTGAGCGGAGTCCATGTTGTATTGCTTGACGTGAAGTTATGCGTCACCCAAAGTCCGCCACCTGAGGTCAAGAAAAAGAGTGTGTCGGGGTCGGTGGGATGCGGCAGGAACTTGCGAGCGCGTCCGCTGTCACGCACATGCCCGGAGTATGCGCCGTTGGATTCGTAGTTCGCGCCCGTCGGTCCAATTGGGATCCAAGTAGGACCTGAGCCAGAAGCTGAATTCACCGTGAACGCAGACGATTGGGATTGTCCGCCTCGCGCTGCGCGTTCCTGTTGCTTTCGCTGCGCGCGGGCCTTCATCGAAGATCGTTTAAATTCCGCAGTGGCGACACCGTATTGACGCTGGGTCGCAAGAAAACGAGCTTTCGCGTCATCGCCCTCCGCCTCAATCCCGTTCGGCTTCGCAGTCGCACGCGGATTACGTGGGGGCGGCACACCAACAGCGCTGTCATTCTGGCGATTGGTGGCATTCCCTTGCTGTCCAAATGCTGAGCAAGCCAAAAGTAGCGACATCATTGCGTAGAGAGCGAGTTTCGAGGCATTGGCCTTCATCGTCGGTTGTTCCTTCCAGCAGGCGGAGAATTCGTGCGACTTTTATCGGTGAAGCTTATTCAGGTGGGTACTTGGCCGGGTGACAACAGGATCGCGAGAGACTACTCGCAATAATGTGGGCGAACTTTAATGAGCTTTCTCGTCTTTGTAAAGAATTTTCTTAAGTATCGGGAGTCCTGCGACGTTCTCCTGGTTCGCGAACCCGGGGATGTTTTGATCTCCTCCACTGATTAGGAGCATCAAGTTGTTGGCAGCACAGGATTATCTGCAAACATCGCAGGAAGGTTGCGTTGTAAGGATCTGCAGGAGTCCCTATATACAAAATCATCTACAGGCGATTTTCAGAGGAAATCCGAACACTTGTATCTATTAGAGACGTTTGGTCGGGGAGAGAGGGCTTGAACCTCCGACCCAGGTCCCGAATTCGAGCGGTAGTATGGAAACAACAATTTAACGGCCACAGCAGTGGTGCTTCAATCGCGTAAATCTTGTGAATCTTGTATCGCGCTTTTAGTCATTTTCGCTTGGGCACTCCAACCTGGGCGCCCTCTTACTTCGAAGAACGAACAACTATTTTGCAGTCTCGTCCGTCAACTCTGGATAGCAGAAAACAGCGGCTTCCTGCCGGACGATCGACTTCAGGTCGTCGGGAGCTTCTTTAATTTGACTTGATTATCGCTCCGAAAAAAATTAGTTCGAGCCTTCTTGCAAAGTTCCGACTGATGACCACCGGTAAGTCGCGATCGCGCCGGCCGGAAGTGTATGCGAGATCGATTTTCCCTTATAGGCAATATTGAAAGTCAACGACTCTGCGCCCGGATCGAGCCGTCGCTGTTTCTAAACGCCACGTTCTCAAGTTTGCCGGGAAAGCTGCTGGACTCAATGCGACGTGCGCCGGGTCTCACAAATTTGCTCACGTGGCCAAGAACGTAGTAATCAAGCGTGTGCGTGACGCTGATCGGCGAGTTGGTATTCACCGTAAGCACGCCTCGGCAGGTAGCGCAGCCACCGGAATTCGGTCCGTTCTTCTGATCGAGTGCCATGCTCCACAGCACAACACTCCGGGCCCACTCGCGCGTAGAGTCGATGATCAACCGGGACTCCTCGGCGAGCACGTTGCCAGTCTGCCACGTTCCGCCAGAACATTCCGTTTCCCAAATATCCTTCGCTGGAAAGCGTTCGTGAATCAAGTTCTGCGCCTTCACTTCTCCACCATAGCAATGGAAGGCTGTCCCCGCCGCGAACGTTGCAGCCTGCGGATCACTGAGGATCGTGGCCGGATATTCAGGATGATCCCAGTTATGGTCGTAGACCATAATCTTCGCTTGAATATTTTCTCTCAGCAGCGCTGGTCCAAGGTGATTTTTCAGGAACGCATTCTCAGCGTCGGAGTGCATCTCGCTTCCGGGATAATCGCCGGGAACGTAGAGCGGTTCATTCTGCATGGTGAGTCCGTAGATCGGAACGCCCGCATGCTCGTATGCTTGGATGAATTTGACGAAGTAATTCGCGAATGCCGGAAACGATGAAGGCATTACCGATCCGCCCACCAGGGAATTGGAAGTCTTCATCCATCCCGGAGCGCTCCAGGGAGTCGCGATGACCTTCAATTGCGGATTGAGTTTTCGCGCTTCGCGCAACAGCGGCAGGATGTAGGCTTCGTCGTGCTGAATGGAAAAATGCTTCAGTTCTGGGTCGGTCTGCCCCGTAGGAAGATCGTCATAGCTGTAGTGATTCAGTGCGAGGTCTGATGAACCCATCGGCTGCCGAACCATGCCGAGCCCGATTCCGCGGACCGGGTCGAACAGATCACGCATCGCAACCTGACGTTGCTTGTCATCGAGTTTGGTATAGATCAGCCAGGCCGCGGAATCCGTGAGCGACGCGCCAAATCCGTCGATCTCCTGAAAACGATGTTCATCGTTCACTTCAATTCTCAGCGACGACTTCTCCACGGGGGTGAACCGAAGTCGCCGCTGAGGCTGCATAGCCTCATGAAGATCGGGCGTGGTTTGCACGACTTGAACTTCTTGGGCAAACAGCGACGACACTGAGATCAACACGAGGGCTGCAAGGCAAACGATATTCCGCTGCATAACTTCCTAAGATGTGGGAATTTTATGAATGCGGTTGTGCGACCGCAGATGAAGAGTATTGGGAGGAGGCCCAGGTTTCCCTGGGCCTCCAACGCCAAAGTTAGAAGTAGAACTTAGCGCCAAGTTGAACTGAACGTGGGCCGCCAACTCCAGTGTACTGGCTCGAGTTTTGACCCCAATTACTGGTCTTGGTGGCGGTCACTGGCGTGGATGGTGAATTCCACTGCCAGGGGCCGTTCACATCTACGTTGTAGTAGCGGCTCGCAAAGTTCGGATGGTTGAAGGCATTGAATGCTTCCAAGCGCAGTTGTATATATCGCCGTTCGCTGGAACCGATGTGAATGTTCTTGAACAACGACATATCCCAGTTCTGCATACCTGGATTGCGCAGGATGTCACGCGAACCACGTTGCGGGACACCGATGTTCGGAGCCACGAGGTTTCCGCTGGCGTCCACCACGTAGTAGTAAGGGATGGCTCCCCACATATTCGAACCGTCAAGAGCTCCGGATTCGAAGGACCATCCGCTGTTCAAATTCACGGGATTGCCAGTCTGGAATTGAGTCACGCCGCTCAACTGGAAGTTGTCGGTGATCACACCCAACCACTTCGGTCCGCCGAACTTCTTAACGGGGCTCGGCATATCCCATACGTAGTTGATGGCGAGAACGTGCGTACGATCCCAACCGGCCGAACGGTAGTCCAGTTGACGCGCCAGGAAGGCGTTTTGCGTATCCTGATCCGCGTCCGCCGTGGTCAAGGCCTTCGACCACGTGTACACCGCACCGAATGTCAGCCCCTTCGTAAAGCGTCTTTGCAACGAGGCTTGCAGAGAGTTGTAATTCGATGTTCCGTTGAATTCGAGGAACGGAATTTGTCCGTAACCCTTGTAAGGAACGAGCGGAGCATCTGTATAGGACGAGCGACCAAGCGCGCACTGACCGCTAAAGCTGTACCCTGCGTTGGCGTATTGCGCCGGAAGGTTTGGTTCGACCGTTGGAACGACTCCACCGGCAAAGCAGTTCGGATCCTGTGCCGCACGCGTAAATGCCGTTCCATAAGGAATGGCATTGATGTCACGCGAGGTCACTAGGTGGCGCGAGAGCGTTCCGACGTAGGCAACGTCAATCGTGATGCCCGCGCCGATTTCGTGCTGGATGCCGAGACTGAAGCTGTACACGGTCGGAACTTTTCCGTCGCGCGATGCTCCGAAGATATTCGACAAGGGCGAGTTGATTCCCGATGCTGCTGCCGCAGCCATCGACGGCAGATTCGCAATGTTTCCGTTGGAGACTTGCGGAGTGACAACAACTGCGGGATTGTTGAACACAGTGTTGAAGATCAGGTTTCCCTGTGTGCGATCGTGCATCATCCCCGCACCACCGCGAAGAACCGTCTTGTGGTTGCCGAAGATATCGTAGGCAAAGCCCAACCGCGGTTCCGGCATGATGCCTCGGCTATTCCACGCACCGGCGGGTGCGGTTCCATCTTTGGAATAAACAATTCCGTTGAGCGGATTTCCGCCTTTGCTGAGGTCGATGGTGCCATCGCTGTTCACCGTGACGGCCTTCGCAGGGTCGTAGGACGCTGGGTCGAAGATGGCGATCTGGTCCGCTGCATCATACTGCGGCGGGATCCATGCGAATCGCATTCCGTAATCCAACGTCAACTTCTGCGTGAGCTTCCACGTATCCTGCACATAGAACTCGAGCTGGTTGTAGCGGAACTGTCCTCTCGGACGTGCGCTCGATTGGCTGAAAGTCTGGAACATCCCCAACAGTGCACTCGCGTAAGGATCACCGCAGGTGGTGTTCGCTGGGCAGTTCGCAGGAGCCGTCTGGCCATTGCTGAAGTTGAACTGTCCGTTCACGTTGCCCCAAGCGATCTGGTCCTTGCGGTTGCGTTGATAGAACGCACCGGTCTTGAACGTGTGTTTGCCCTTGGCCCAAGTGAGGTTGTCGTTGATGTTGATGGTTGTGTTCGCCTGGTACCAAGGCGTAGCGCCTAGATAGCTCCACCCAAAGTTCACGCCTGGGATTCCGCCAAAGCCCATGTCAGGAATCGACTGATCGGACGAAACTGGGTAAAGGAGGGGAATGTTGATGCCATTCTTCCCGACCGAGAGGTTTCCGCCAACGCTTTCAGTAAGCGTCTTCGTGACGCTGGGTCCGACCGAGAATTCGTTCACGATGGTCGGAGTGATAGTGCTCACGAGATTGGCAGAAAGATTCCAGCCAGGATGGTTCGACGTGCATCCACCTGCCAGGTTGATCGCACCTGCGCAGGCAAAAGTGCCAAGACCGGGCCAAGGTAGGATCGGCGCCGTTTGGTGGTCCGAGTTATTGAGGAAGCGAACGAACAAACGGTTGGAATCCGTGACCTGATAATCGACGCGGGCGATGTCCTCACGTCGCGGATTGGCGTACGCGAGTGTGGTGGCGTAGTTGTAATCGTTGTGCCCAGAAGTGTTCGGCAATGGATACAGATTCAGTATCTTCTGGACCTGATCGTAAATAGCCTGCTGTGAGGCGCTAAGGCTGTTGCGATCAATCTTGTTATTCACAACGCCGGGACCCGATATCAGAATCGGATTCCCGTTGCCGTCCACGGATTGCGTGAAATCGCCTTGTCTCTCTAAAGCTGTAGGCGTGTAAAACGTAGTGACTCCACTGACTGGAACTAGTTGGTTGTAATATTCCTGGCCCCAGAAAAAGAAGAGTTTCTTTCTGTCCTTGTTGAAGGACGTTCCGGGGAAGATCACCGGACCACCAATCTGATAACCGGCGTAGTTGTTACGTTCTTTTACGATCGGTGCGTCATTCTGCTTCGCAAAATAGTCATTCGCATTCAAGCCTTCATGGCGATGGAAGAAGCGAACGTTTCCATGGAACGCGTTCGTACCGGACTTGGTGGTGATAACCACCTGGCCGCCTGCAGCCTTGCCGAACTCAGCCTGGTAGTTGGACGTAAGGACTTTTACTTCTTCGATCGAATCAGGATTGATCGTGACGTGTGTTCCGCCGTTATTGCCGGTGTCAACGTTGGAGGCGCCGTCGATGGTGAACTCATGTTCGTTCGCGCGAGTTCCATTGATGTTGAATGCATCGATACCACCGGTGCCGGACTGGCGACCATCAAAGCTGCTGATCACACCAGGGACTAACTTCATGTAATCCAGAACCATTCGGCCATTGAGCGCGATGTCGTTGAGCTGCTTGTTGCTGATCAAGTCAGAGCGCTCGCCGGAATTGCTCTGCAACTGCAACTGTCCGGCATCGGCTGTCACCGTGACCGAAGTTTCCTCGGCACCGACAGTAAGACTAAAATCACCAGCGTTGAGTTTGTCGGTCGCACTGAGTACGATTCCCCGCTTCTCAAGTTTTTGGAACCCCTTCGCTTCGACGGTGATGGAGTACGTCGCGGGTGGCAGGTTCGGAGCCGTGAAGGAGCCCGAGTCATTGCTGACGACCTTTCTCTCAAAGCCAATCGCGGAGCTGCTCACAATAACAGCCGCATGGGGGATGGTTGCGCCTGAAGGATCTTTTACAGTTCCGTAAATTGTTCCGGAAGTAACCTGTGCGGATAACAATCCGCCCACTGAAAATACCAATAAGACGGCGAGGAGCAGGCTTCGAAATTGACCAATTTGAGTCCCGTTTGGACGGAACATAGGGGTTACTTCCTTTCGTCGATTGAGGGTGTCACGGCGATTCATTGGAGTTCTGTCGACTCGCAAGAGCGGAGCAGCTCCGCCGATTGTGTCGTCACCTGCGCCTCAGGGCGAGATCGTCAGATGCGATCTGAATTATTGTCGTAAGGAGGAGCCGAAAGTCGTGTTCGACGGCCCTTGGAGCGTCCCATGCCTTTCGGCTACAGGCGCCACTCGTAGCGAGCAGGAGCAACTTACGATTTTAGTTGTCCGATGTCCTGTCCCGAATCGAATCTTTACCTTATGGAAACCTGATGAAGCGCCTAACCCAATACTTTTAGGGCCAAAATTAACAGTTGTGTTAGCAAAGCTTATAATCCGAACAATGTCTTACCTTCTTGGGACACCACGAACGTGATAGGTCAATTCCGAATCGGCGATTGGGAGGTCGAGCCACAGCTCAACTGCGTTCGCCGCGGCGAACGATCGATTCACTTGGAACCTAAGGTGATGCAGGTCCTTCTAGAGCTGGCTTCCCATCAGAACGAAGTACTTTCAAAGGAACGCCTCATCCAGACTGTGTGGTCCAACACCTTCGTTGGCGACGAGGTCCTTACCCGCTGCATCTCCGAAATACGAAAAGTTCTGGAGGATGACGCAAAGGCGCCTAGATTCGTCCAGACCATTCCGAAGGTTGGATACAGGTTGATGGTTCCAGTCGAAGTTCTTGACCGTGCAGCTCCAGGTTCGGCAAAACCGAAGGAACACTTCGAGGATGTACCCCCAACTTCGGCTTCTTCCCCGACGACCGAAGTCCCGACCAGAATGCCGCAAGTTGCAACTTCTTCCGGAAGCGGCTTGATTCGATGGATTTTCGGCGTCCTTATTATTACTCTAGCTGTCTTAGGAACAGCCATTTGGGTTACCAGGTCCCGTCCGAGCTCCCCAAAGGCCCTTGATTTTCGCACCCTTCCGTTTACGTTTTACGCAGGATCGCAATCCGAACCTTCATTCTCTCCGGATGGTAATAAAGTCGCGTTTGTCTGGAACGGAGAGAACGGGAAATACCAGAACATCTATGTAAAGGTTATCGGCACCGAAAACCCTGTCCAGCTGACATCGGATCCGGGGGACGATTACAGTCCTGTCTGGTCTCCCGACGGAAGGTTCATTGCATTCCTTAGATCCGGCGACTCAGAGGTCGGCCTTTACATCATCCCGTCAGTAGGCGGACCTGCCCGAAAGCTTATCGTCCAGTCAGGAGTTCCTGACCTCGGCCGCATGTCCCTGACTTGGTCTCCAGACGGCAAGCAGATCGTCTTTAATGGCGGGAAGTCGACGCGAACTCCCTCTTCCCTCTTTTCGCTCAACGTCGAAACTCTTGAAGTCACCCCCATTACCACTCCTGATCCCTCATGGGATGGCGATTACACTCCCGTCTTCTCTCCCGACGGCCAGAGCATCGGATTCATCCGCGACGTCGAAGCCTCCGTGCGTGACGTCTATATATTGGCGACCAAGGGAGGCGAGCCCAAGCGACTGACGACCGATAATCGCCAGGTATCAAGCCTCGCCTGGTCGAGTGACGGAACCAGCATCATCTTCTCGTCGGATCGCGGAGGAAAGTCCTCGTTGTGGCGTGTACCTGCCGTCGGAGGAGCAGCAGAACGCCTCCCCGTCGGCACGGAGGATGCCTACTTCCCCGCGATCGCACTGCACGGTGATCGACTGGCATTCACGCAGATTTCGGCGCAATGGAGTTTGGTTCGCGTTCAATTGAGTCCATCTGGCAAAGCCGCAACAACGGTGCTGCTCTCATCGACCGAACAGGATTCGGCGCCACGCTTCTCTCCTGACGGCTCGCGCTTTGCCTTCCAGTCATGGCGCTCAGGGACCCAGGAGATTTGGCTTTGCGATAGAAACTGCAGTGGTCCAGTCCGGCTAACTTCGTTCAATGGGCCTCTAGCGGGAAGTCCCTCGTGGTCCCCAGACGGCAAGCAGATCGCACTTGATGCCCGACCCGAAGGTCGTTCGCATATCTACGTCGTCTCCGCAAATGGCGGCGTGCCACAAAGAATCACGTCAGGCGATCACAACGACATCCTTCCGTCCTTCTCACGCGATATGAAGTCGATCTACTTCGCTTCGAACCGCGGAGGGAGCTGGAATGTCTGGCGCACCTCGCTGACAGGAGGCGACGCCGTACAGATCACGCAGAACGGCGGATTCATTGGCGTAGAGTCGTTCGACGCCAAATGGATGTATTACTCAAAAG
>Ga0137385_10006428_pt1 | contig 10327 bp, 6 predicted proteins | sample SagtaG_FD_104921 | JGI IMG/M metagenome (GOLD analysis project Ga0137385, IMG submission 104921) | Vadose zone soil microbial communities from Sagehorn Ranch, Mendocino, California, USA - Sage2_R_80_16 metaG | ecosystem: Environmental > Terrestrial > Soil > Vadose zone | place: USA: California... | reverse complement strand
TCCGTCGCTCTCGAGCTGGTCTGCAAGATCCCAATCGCCCACTGGCGAGCTTCCTCTTCCTGGGGCCAACAGGCGTTGGGAAGACCGAACTGGCACGAGCGCTGGCAGAGTTCCTGTTTGATAACGAACAAGCGGTGGTGGGCATCGACATGTCCGAGTACATGGAGAAGCATAGTGTCTCGCGCTTGATTGGTGCACCTCCAGGCTACGTTGGTTACGAGGAAGGTGGTCAACTGACCGAGGCTGCGCGTCGTCATCCGTACTGCGTTGTGCTTTTTGATGAGATTGAGAAGGCTGCGCCGGAGGTCTTTAACATCTTGTTGCAGATACTCGATGATGGTCGTCTGACGGATGGTCAGGGTCGTACCGTCGATTTCAAGAATACCGTCATCATCATGACGAGCAACATCGGGAATCTCTGGCTGCATGAATTTGATGGCATGAGCGAGGACGACATACAACGCATGATACGTCAGCGCTTGCGTGAGGAAGGTCTGCGTCCAGAATTTATCAACCGTATAGATGAGATTATCATCTTCCGCAAGCTCACTCGCGCTCAGATCAAAGACATTGTAGAGATACAGATCAATCGCCTGCGTCCGCGCCTGGCTGAGCGCCATATCACCTTGCATTTGAGCGATGCTGCGAAAGAGCTGCTGGCGGAGGAAGGTTATGATCCACAATTCGGTGCTCGCCCACTCAAGCGGGTGATCCAGAAAGAGGTTGAGAACCGTCTTGCCCATGCACTTCTCTCCGGCCAGATCAGGGATGGCGATACGGTCGAGATCGACGCGAAAGATGGAAAAATCGTATTGGAAACTGCTAACGAACCGGTGAAATAACACATGCAAGCTATAGATACATCACAAGTCAATGACCAGGATCGTCTCGCCCAGAACCTCAGTGCACTGATTGTGCAGGTAAATGCACTGCAAACCCTGGTATCTGGGGTAGCTGACGAAACAACAGGGGACGCGATAAATCGGACCCCTACGAACCTGGACTCTCTACGCAACGGATTGACAATATTAGAGCAGATGACCAGGGCAATCCTGGATGATGTGCGCTCTGCCAGCCAGGACACACCACCATCAGAGCTTGATGGTGTGACACTGGCCGAGGCGCTATCGCGTGCTGTCGAAGAGACGGCAGAGACCCTCGGACTTTCCAGCCGCATCGTGTTCACTGGCGATGTCGATGGACAGGGTGGACCAAAGGAACACACTTTGTCCAAAGAGACCGAATATTTGCTCTACCAGGTTGCGCGTGAAGCACTCTACCAGGTACAACAACATATCGGTGCTCGCAAACTCCGCCTCACGCTCAACTATGGACGCGAAGAAGTACAGATGAGCATCGAAGACGACGGGCTTCCAGGTTCTCCAGCACCCACCGTAGAAAATGCTCCTGTCCCACTGATGGTGCAGGCATCATCAACAACCGATGCAGTGCTCAGTAACCTTCGCCAGCGTATTGAATTACTCGGTGGCTCACTTGATGTCAGTAGCCAGCCTGAACAGGGAACCCGTGTACAGGCTCGCGTGCCCTACATGCCCCATGTCCACCAGGTTGAGCTACCTGCACCGGTAACGGTAGGAACCGCACCCAATGCCCAATTTACCGCGCCCAACATCGCATCCATAACCGTCCTGGTGGTAGATGGTCAAGCCGTCACACGCGCAGGATTGCGACGACTGCTTGAGAGCTATCCTGATCTCCAGGTCGTAGGTGAGGCGGCGGATGGAGTGCAGGCGGTAAGCGAAACCCTGGAGCTTGGGCCAAAGGTTGTGCTGATAGATATGCAACTTCCCAACGGCCAGAGTCTTGAGGCCCTGCGCCAGATCAAGCAACTTAACCTGGAGACCAGGGTCTTATTGCTTTCTGCGCTGGATCGTGAAGACTTTATCTACGAGACTTTAAGGGCGGGTGCAGATGGCTATGTTCTCAAGGATATCGCGCCAGATGAACTTGCCCAGGCGGTACGTGCTGTGGCTCGTGGTGAAGTGCTGGTGCAGCCTCAGCTTGCGGGGCGATTGCTCTCCCGTTTTGGCAAACAGACTCGTGGGAACTATGCTCCCTATCAAGAGGCTTTGACGGAACGCGAACAGGAAGTGCTGCGTCTCCTGGCCAGAGGGTTACGCAACAAAGAGATAGCGGCGCGGCTCTATGTGAGCGAGCGCACTGTCAACTTCCATCTCGCCAACATCTATCAGAAGCTCAACGTTTCTGGTCGCACTGAAGCTCTGAGTAAGGCTCTGGAACAGGGTTTGATTACGGTCTGAGAAGACCTGCATGCCAGGTATCAATGGCATGTTTCAGTGCTGCAATATATCCTTTCTCATTGTTATGATCTGCTGTAGGTGCATACGTCGGGATGATTTGATCAACAGTAATCAAGCCCCATTGTGCAACGTACAAGTTGCGCATGAGCTTATACCATGACTCGAAGCCCTGTTCCCAGGTGTCGAACCAGGCATAGCCATCGCGACAGACGTGATTAGGAATGCAGCGAAGATTGCCCAGGGATTTACTCACTCTCGCTTCACCGGCAGTGCCCATCGTACTTTCGTGTAAGAAGAAAGCCAGGGCATACACAGGATCAATGCCATACTTCACTCCATAATCATAGAGCGCCTTGCCTTTACCTGCAGCCGGAGAATTGTAGCTGGCGAGCACCTGATTCATGAAATCTACTGTGATTGTCGGCTTGCCCAAAATAGAATAGGGGCCGGGGTTGGCCGGGATAGGCTTTTTAGGAGCTAGGGGGCCATTGCTATTCTGCCAGGTGGAAATCAGATCCATCGAGCCACCGATTTGAATAGGGTAGACCTGTCCACCACTGTAAGTGGAAAGTTGAGGGAGACCCGACCTTTGAAATATGCCAGCCGAGATCAGTACCAAAAAGCACAGAACCACCAGAATGCTGCAAATCGTCAATCGAGAGAGCCACGGACGCCGACCTAAAGGACTACCACGAAACTCTACAACTTGAATGCCCTTTGGCTTTACCGGCACCGGTAGCTGTTCTTCTGTGTTTTTCACCACTTGTGTAGTTTTCACCACTTGCAGCGCACGAGTGCGCGACGCAACTGGTGTTATACTGGGTACTGCTGGTAGGGGTTCCCCTCTAGCCATTTGCAATCTCCTTCAGGCAGAAAATAGAACAAATGTCCTTGAAATTATAACATAGAGCAAGAACGATAGCAAGGGTGCGTCCCTACCCAGACACAGAACATCGCGTGGAGCCCACTGTACCCTGGTAGGGGCGCACCCTTGCGGTCGCCCTGGTGGTCCACTGAGACGCATTTAATGCATCGTGTATCATAATGAACCCTCCCTCTCCATCAGGATTCATTATATAGCAAAAATGTACCATACTCTCAGCAAAAAAACTAGCCTTTAGGTCATGTAATAGTAAGAGATACGTCGCATAAATTTGGTGGATGCGCCGCCATGCCTTTTTGCGAACAAGATGAGTTATTTGCCCCGGCCGGGGCAAATAACTCATCTTGTTCGCAAAATTCATTCTTCCCCCAAGGATGGAACGAACCGAAAGAACGACGGAGTTGCCCTGTAGTTTCCTGATTGGCTATAATATAGTACACCATAAGATATCGTAGCGTCCAGCACAACAGTTTGCTCTAATTATGGAAGGTTAACAAAAGCACTATGGCCGAGCAACTCGACATCATCCTTGTTCCGCACACACACTGGGATCGTGAATGGTACCAAACCCTGCAACAATTTCGTATGCGCCTGGTGCGCACCATAGATAAGTTGCTCGATATTCTAGATAGCGACCCGAAATTCAGCTACTTCATGCTCGACGGTCAGACCATCGTCCTGGATGACTACCTGGAGGTTAAACCCGAACAGGAAGCGCGTCTGAAGCGATACACCCGTGCCGGGCGTATTATAGTCGGCCCCTGGTATCTGCAGCCCGACGAGTTCCTCGTCAGCGGTGAATCCCTGGTACGTAACTTGCAAATTGGCCTGCAGCGAGCCTCGGAATTTGCTGACCCGATGCGTATTGGCTACGTCCCCGACTGCTTTGGGCATATCGCTCAACTGCCACAGATTCTCAATGGTTTTGGGATTGATAGCGCTGTCTTCTGGCGTGGCGTTGGGGACGAAGCACGCAAAAACGAATTTTACTGGGCTGCTCCGGACGGCACCAGCGTGCTTGTCGCGCATCTCGCCCACCCCGGCGGCTACTCCAATGCGGCCAGGATGCCGCTCATTCCAGAAGAATTTGCCACTCGTGTTGAATTGCTCGTCTCTCAGATTCTGCCAAAGGCCACCACTAATACCCTCCTTTTGATGAATGGCTCTGACCACCTTGAACCGCAAAAAGGGCTGCCAGAGGTTATCGAGTCCGCTAATACTCTCCTTGCTCATATTAACCCTAAACATGAAGAAATTCTTGCACGTTATAGCCATAGCCAGGAGAATGGGCAGGTGAAGCACTATGATAGCTTCCATGTACGCATAGGCACACTTATTCAATATGTCGATGTCATTCGTCAGCAGAATAGCCATCTTGAGACCCTCACTGGCGAGATGCGCAGCAGTCAGTACGCCCATCTCTTACCCTCCGTCCTCTCCACGCGTATGTGGATTAAGCAGCAAAATACTGCTACAGAGCATCTCCTGGAGCGGTGGGTAGAACCACTCACGGCCTGGGCCTGGATGGCAGGTGCACCATATCCCGAGGGCTTAGTAAGGATTGCCTGGCGGTTCCTGCTGCAAAACCATCCGCATGATAGTATTTGTGGCTGTAGTATTGACCAGGTTCATCGTGAAAATAGCGTTCGCTTCGCCCAGAGTCAGCAGGTTGGTGAGGGACTGGTTGCCCAGGCGATGCAATACCTGGTCTCGGCAACAAATACCGTTGCCCCTGTCCAGATGACCTACACCATCGATCAGCCTGTCCCCATCGTCGTATCCAATCCCGCGCCCGGACCACGAACGGACGTTGCACAGGTGCTGGTACAATTTCCTGGTTCGCTGCGCAACGGCACACTTATTGATGAACGCGGTGAACATCTCCCCTATCACGTTGTCAATCGCTGGTGGCAGGAACTAGGTGCAACTACATTCTCGCGTGAAACCATGGCTGCAACCGCAGCACTGTTAGGTGTCCAGGCTCCCGGAGCTTTTATCCGTGTGGCCGAAGAGACGATAGCGGCCATGCTCGGTCAGCCTGTGGACGCTTACACCATTACCCGTGTGCAGGTCGAGCCCGGACAAGCTCCCGGCCTTGTACATATCGAAATTATGATCGCGCCTCGGGGTCGTGTTTTCATCAACGAGCAGGAACTCTTCGCTGTCGAAAACCAAATACTCGGTCTGCTCTCACGAGAGGACATTTCCACATTCGAGGTAGCCCTGATAGACCAGGCACGCGAGACTGTAGATTTTGTGGCTGCTGATCTGCCCGCCTACGGGCTCAAAACCTTCTGGCTCTACCCACGCGGTCTCAAGGAAGAGCATTCAACTCCTGCCACCTCTCTCTCATCGCAACAAAACAGCATCGAAAACGAATGGTATCGTGTTGAAGCCAGTACGGAGGATGGCACACTGACCGTGACCGACAAACAGACGGGCGCAATCTTCACCGAGCTAAACCGTTTCGTGGATGGTGGCGATGTCGGTGACCTCTACACCTACTGCCCACCCGCGCATGACACGCTTATCAGTGCCCCATTGGAGCCACCCAGGATCGATTTGATCAACAATGACTCTGTCCGTGCTACTCTGCGTATCAGCGGACGCTGGGCCTTACCAGGTGCCTGTTCCGCCAACCGTACTGAACGCAGCTCGCGTACAACCGTTTGCCAGATCGTCAGCGACGTATCCCTGGTACCCGGGCTACGTCGAATAGATATTCACACCAGCATCGAAAATAAGGTCAAAGACCATAGATTACGAGTAATTTTTCCTGTATCATATAAAGTAGAGACCGTTGCTGCTGAGGGCACCTTCGAGGTGCGTGAGAGACCCGTTCGCTCCGAGCGTCCAGCCAATGTCACTGACTGGATAGAAGAGCCAACGAACAGCTTCCCACAAAAGCGCTTCGTTGACATCAGTAACGGCACGATTGGTCTGGGAGTACTCAATCGTGGTCTGCCAGAATACGAAATCATCGACCTGGCACCCAATGCTTCCGCTGAAACCCTTGCGGGTATCACAGGCCAGGGACAGGCCGTTGCTCTCACACTCCTGCGCTGCGTCGAATGGCTCTCGCGAGGTGATCTCTCTACTCGTCGTGGACATGCCGGGCCAATGGAATACACGCCAGAGGCGCAATGCCTGGGGCACCATGAATTTGATTATGCACTGGTTCCCCATCCTGGCAACTGGGAGGCAGAGGAAGCTCTCGTATTACGAGAAGCACAGGCATTCAATACACCCGTTCGGGCTATGATCGCAGACCAACACGAGGGACAATTACCTTCGCGAACAGCGTTGATTGAAGTTGAACCGCGTGAACTGGTAGTCAGCGCGATCAAACATGCCAACAACGGGCAAGGTCTTATTGTGCGTATCTATAATCCCTTGAGCCATGCAGTTGAAGCCAGCTTGAAACCAGGAGTTGCCTGTACAAAAGCCTTTGTGGCAAACTTACAAGAAGAGTTACAAGAACAGCTCTTCTGGAACGGAGAGGAACAGCAACCTCTCTTTATAGGAGTACGTGCTGGCGAGATTAAAACTATATGTTTTCAATAACGTGGTGAGGTGTGCGGGGCGCGAATAAATCGGGTCCCTACACAAGTCCTACCTGAGAGTCGTTTTACCCGTATGGTGCGTTCTAACTACATGTATGCATATTCTGAAAGGGGCGTTGGCCTATTATGACACATATGAGTATAGTATTAGCCGCTGGTTCATCAGGGAACCTTTTAGACAGCTTAAGCAAAGCATTAGGCTTTATCGTCGGCTTCATGGTCGCTTTTCTGATCATCTTCTGGCTCAGCCTCATCATCTGGACATTCCGCGACATCCGTTCGCGCACCCAGGACCTCCTCTCGCAGATACTGGCGACCGTCCTGGTGACAGTCTTCTTCGTCGGTGGACTCTTCATCTACCTCATCTTGCGCCCCCGCCAGACACTCGCCGAAATCTATGAGCGTCAGTTGGAGGAAGAATCACTACTCGCTGAGATGACCGAGCGGCAAACTTGCAACAACTGCCATGCTCGTATCGAATCAGACTTCCAGATCTGCCCATCCTGTGGCCAGAAGCTCAAGCGCCCCTGTCCCAAGTGTGAACGCCTGCTGGAGCTACGCTGGGCTTTCTGTCCCTATTGTGCCACCAATCTCGTCCCCATTCCTATGCAAAGCATGCCCGGCATGCCAGGTATGCCCACAATGCAGGGAATGCCACAAGGGCCGGGCGTCTCAGGGCCCAGTATCCCCATGAGCGGCAATCGCTACTAATAATCTATATTCCCATCTCCAAATCGTAGGGTATCCCTTGGGGATGCCCTACTCTGCTAGCTTCGCAACCTTTCTCTATCCCTTTGCGTGTGATATAATGAAAGAGGTATTGAATGTGGCAGAGTTGCCGCATTTTCCTTCCTCTATTGGAATATCTTTCTAATAGGTTTGGTGGTAGTGAAGCGTAATTTCACAGATCCTCCTGCAAAATCTATCTTTTTGCACTCATTTTCAAAATGATGTGGGGGCATCTCTTGTGGATGCCCTATCCGGTGGCTGTAATAAAGGGACCTATACATTATGGCAAAAGCAAAAGAATCAATCATGGCCGACCAGGCAACAAACAATAATACTGTAGGAAAAAATGCGAATGGCAACGGCAAAATAAACGGCAATGGCAACGGAAGTGAGACTTATAACGAACAGAATATTCAGATCCTCGAAGGTCTGGAGGCGGTACGTGTACGCCCTGGCATGTACATTGGTGCCACCGACCAGCGCGGCCTCCACCACCTGATCTACGAAGTCGTCGATAACAGCATCGACGAAGTGATGGCTGGCTTTGCTGACACCGTCACTGTTACAATCCATGCAGATAGTTCTGTCACCATCGAAGACGACGGGCGGGGTATCCCGGTCGAAGAGCACCACCAGCGCCCCGGCCTCTCCACGCTTGAGGTCGTCATGACCATCCTCCATGCCGGTGGCAAATTCGGTGGCGGTAGCTACCAGATCAGTAGTGGTCTCCACGGCGTGGGTGTATCCGTCGTCAACGCCCTCTCTGAATGGTGCCAGGTCGATGTCAGACGCGACGGGCACCTCTGGAGTCAACGCTATGAAAAAGGCATCCCCGTCACCGGCCTGCTTGACCTTGGTCCTGCCGAGGGCACCGGTACCAAAACCTCCTTCCTGGCCGATCTTACAGTCATGGAGACACGCGACTACAATTTCGATATCCTGGCCCAGCGCTTCCGTGAAATGGCTTACCTCAACCGTGGCATGACCATCTCACTACGAGATGAGCGCGTTGACCGCGAAGTCACCTTCTACTTCGAGGGGGGACTCGTTTCATTCGTCCGCTATCTCAACAAGAACCGTGTGTGCGTCCAACCCCGCCCGATCGGCACTGTGCGCGAACTCGATGGCATCAAAGTCGAACTGGCCCTCCAATACAACGATAGCTGGACCAGCACCGAGTTTTCCTTCGCCAACGGCATCAACACCGTTGACGGCGGTATGCATATCACCGGCTTCCGCAGCGCACTCACCCGCACCATCAACGACTACGCCCGTAAAGCTGGCCTGCTCAAAGAGAAAGACACCAACCTTACAGGCGACGAAGTGCGCCAGGGACTCACCGCCGTCATCAGCGTCAGGATAGCCAACCCGCAGTTCGAGTCGCAGACCAAAGCCAAGCTCAACAACGCCGAAGTCCGTCCTGTTGTTGAGACTGTGACTTCCGACATGCTGATGAAATACCTGGAGGAGACCCCCAGCGAAGCCAAAGCCATCATCGACAAGTGCCTACTCTCCGCCCGTGCTCGCGAAGCAGCCCGTGCCGCCCGCGATCTCGTCCAGCGCAAGAACGCCCTGGATACCACGCTCCCCGGCAAGCTTGCCGACTGCTCCGAGAAACGGGCTGACCGCTGCGAACTGTACCTGGTAGAGGGAGACTCTGCAGGTGGCTGTTTCTCCGGCGATACGCTGGTCGCACTCGCCGATGGCCGCTCACTCAGCTTCAGAGATCTGGTTATAGAGCAAGCTGAAGGGAAAGAGCACTTCGGCTACACCATCCGCAAGGATGGCAGAATCGGACTGGAGCGTCTGGTCAATGCACGTATGACAAAAGCCCAGGCCAAAGTAATTCGGGTAACGCTGGACAACGGAGAATCGATTGTCTGCACCCCTGACCATCGCTTCATGTTACGCGATGGTAGTTACAAGGCTGCCATTGACCTTACTCCATCTGACTCGTTGATGCCGTTGTATCGCAAGATGTCTGATATGAGGGAGCCAGGGATCACCATTCGTGGGTACGAAATGGTGAAAAATCCCCACTCCGATGAACTTGTTGCTACTTATAATCATCGCATTGTTACAGTCGAGTCGCTAGAGGAAGAGGTAGATGTCTACGATGTCGAGGTTCCCATTACTCATAACTTTGCACTGGCAAGTGGCATCTTTGTTCATAATCGCGCCAAACAGGGCCGTGACCGCAACTTCCAGGCCATCCTGCCCCTCCGTGGTAAAATCCTCAACGTCGAACGTGCCCGCCTGGACAAAATGCTCGAAAATGCCGAAATAAAAAATATCATCACAGCCATCGGAATTGGCATTGGTGAACACTTCAACATGACCAAACTGCGCTACGGGCGCATCGTCATCATGTGCGATGCTGACGTTGACGGTGCACATATTCGCACTCTGCTCCTGACCTTCTTCTTCCGCTACATGGAGCCGCTTATCACCGAAGGTCATCTCTATATCGCGCAGCCCCCTCTCTACCACATAAAGATGGGAGGAAAACAGGTCCGCTACGTCTACACCGAGGAAGAGCGCGACGCGCTGATCGCCGAGTACAAGGCTACACACAACGGCAAGGAACCTGAAATTGGGCGCTACAAAGGTCTAGGTGAGATGAACCCTGAGACCCTGTGGGACACAACCATGGACCCGGCGCACAGAACAGTGTTGAAGGTGAGTATCGAAGAAGCGGTTGAGGCCGATAAGACTTTCAACATGCTGATGGGCGATGAAGTGGCTCCGAGGAAGCGGTTTATTGAGAGTCATGCGAAGAGCGCGAGGTTGGATGTGTAGTACTTGAGGACCATGCTTATTGTCACAAATATTTGAGGCATTGAGCGGAACGGAACGGGCCTTGTTGCCTT
>Ga0137385_10006426_pt1 | contig 10329 bp, 8 predicted proteins | sample SagtaG_FD_104921 | JGI IMG/M metagenome (GOLD analysis project Ga0137385, IMG submission 104921) | Vadose zone soil microbial communities from Sagehorn Ranch, Mendocino, California, USA - Sage2_R_80_16 metaG | ecosystem: Environmental > Terrestrial > Soil > Vadose zone | place: USA: California... | reverse complement strand
TGAGGCCAGCAAGGTTCGCCAGGCACGACAGGAGCAGGTAGGGCAGTACATTCGGCCGAGTCAGCCTGCCGGCCAGCCGCCAGTCCTGGTCGCGGAATGCCAGCCAGAGTGCGGCAAGGATTCCGACGGCGAAGACCACGGTGATCAGGGTCTGGCGGCGGCGGTTGGGCGGGCGTGGTGGCACGGTCGGTGCGACCGAGTCCGGTTCGGTGGCCGGTGGGGGGCCGAGGTTGGCGTCGACCAGCCAGCGCAGCGTGCCGAACGTCGCGCCGGCCACCATGGTCAGGAACATGAGGAGACGCACGGCGGCGGACTTCTCGGCACGCGCGGGCCCTTTCGGTTCCTTGGCGCCGGACCGCCGGTTCACCGCCGCCACCGGGACCAATAGTTGGGAACGGCGGAACTGCTTGCGCAGCAACGTACCCAGCCGTTCCTCGGCTCGCTCGACGGACACGTCCTGTCCGGACACTGCCCCACCCCGCTTCCGTAGTGTCGGGTGCGGATCGGACGCTACGGCAGCGGTGTCCCCCGGTCTTCCGACCTGGAACTGATTTCCCCGACGACGTTCTACGCCATCGGGGGGATCGCGGTGGCGTGGCGAGTTCAGTTCCACGCGGGAAGACCACGGCGAAAGATCCACCTAATGTCGAATGCCAGTTGGCAAGCCGACCGAGAGGATCCGTATGTCGTCCGCGCGTGTGCTCGCCAGGAACGTCACCGTCAACCGGCCGCTCGCACTCGGCGCCACGCTGGTGTTGGGCGCGGCACTGTTGTTCGTGTTCGTGCACCGGATCACCGGCGGCTACTGGGGAGATCTGGCCATCTACCGTTATTCCGCGGGGCTCGCGTTGCACGGCCGACCGCTGTACGACTTCGTCACGTCGGCCGGGCTCTCGGACAACTATCCGCCGTTCGCCGCGCTTGCCATGCTGCCGTTGGCCTTTCTCAGCATGGACGCGGCGATCTTCGGCTGGGCCGTGCTGACGCTCGTCGCTCTTGGTGCGGTCATCTGGTTGACGCTGCGGCATCTCGGCGTGGGGCGGCGGGCCGAGCTCGTGTTGGTGATCGGGATCGCGGTGATTCCGCTGTATCCGGTGACCGGGCATCTTGTTGTCGGTCAGATCGATATCTTCGTTGTCCTGCTGGTGCTGACCGATCTGCTCGGGCGGGCCGGTAGCCGGTGGCGGGGTGTCGGGATCGGAATCGCCACCGGCTTGAAGCTGACGCCGATGATCTTCATCGCGTATCTGCTGTTGACCCGCCGGTTTCGGGCGGCCGGTGTGGCCAGCCTGACGTTCCTGGGCACGATTGGCGTCGGTTTCCTGTTCGCGCCCAACAGTTCGCGGCCGTTCTGGCTGGGCGGGCTGTTTCTGCAGAGCAGTCGGATAACTGTCGATGCCCGGACGGTGAACAACCAGTCGTTGCGTGGTGTGCTGGCGCGCTTGCTTGATGTTGGCGAGCCGCCGATGTCATTGTGGTTGCCGCTCGTGCTCGTGGTCGGCGTCGGCGGGCTGGCCGTCGCGGTGTGGGCCCACCGTCGTGGTGAGGAACTGTTCGGGGTGCTGGCCTGCGCGACCACCGGGCTGCTGGTGTCGCCGATTTCCTGGCACCACCACTGGATCTGGTGTGTGCCGGCATTCATTGCGCTGGCGGCGCGGGGGCGGCGGCGCGCGGTGCCGGGGATCGTCCTGCTGTGGCTGATGTTCGTCCTGTCCACGCTGTGGCTGCTGATCACGTTGAGCGGGCACGACCTGCATTTCACCGGCTGGGCACTGATCTATGACAACGCGTACGTGCTCGCCGGCCTCGTTCTGCTCATCGTGCTTGGCCGGCACCTGCGGAAAGGAGTCCGCCGTGATCTGCCGGACACCGGTCGACGTTGAGGTGATCATCCCGGCCTTCAACGAGGCCGCGCGGCTCGCCGACACGCTGCGCGCGACCGCGGCCTTCCTGGCCGGGCAACCGTGGCAATCACGGATCGTGGTGGTGGACAACGGCAGTGTCGACGACACCGCGTCGGTGGCGCGGCGGTGCGCCCAGGTCGAGGTGATCGGCTGCAGCCGGCCGGGGAAGGGCGCCGCCGTCCGGCGTGGGCTGCTGACCAGTGCCGCGACCTGGGTCGGCTTCGCCGACGCCGACCTGTCCACGCCGATCGAGACCCTCGCCGACGCCGTGACGCACCTGGAACGCGGCGCGGACGCGGTGATCGCCTCGCGGCACGCGCCGGGTGCCGTGCTCACCCGCGCGCAGCCGGCCGGTCGACGCCTGGCCGGCGCGGTGTTCCGCCTGGCCGTGCGCGGGCTGGTGCCCGGTGTGCACGACACGCAGTGCGGCTTCAAGTTCTTCCGCCGCGACGCCGTGCAGCGCGCCTTGACCCGTTGCCGGGTCAGCGATTTCGCGTTCGACGTCGAACTGCTGCGCTGGATCCAACTGGCCGGCGGGCGGATCGTGGAACTGCCGGTGTGCTGGACCGACGACGCGCGCTCCAGCTTGCGCCCGGTCCGCGACGGGCTGGCTGCCCTGCACACCGTGCTGTCGCTGCGGGTCGGCTGATGCGCGGCCCGCGCGCCGTGCTCGTGGTGGCCGAGCACGATGTCCGGCAGGCGGATCGTGGAGCTGCCGAGGATCGGTGGTTGCACCTGGTCGCGGCGCGGTGGGCGGCCTCGGGGATCGCGGTCACCTGGTTGGCCGGGCGTGCCGATGGGCTCCCCGCGCAGGAGATGGTGGATGGGGTTCAAGTGGTGCGGGGGAAGCGGGCCTGGCGGCGCGGGTTCGACGCGGTGCTCGTTCGGCATCCGTCGTCACTGGTGCTGCCCTGGTTGACGCCCACGGTGCATCTGGTCAGCGGATTCGCGGGTCGACGGGCGCCGCGTGGGACCGTTGTGGTCCGATCGCCGGCCGAGCGTCGGGCGCTACGGGCGATGTGGGGCTTGCGGCATCCGATTTTCGTTGTCCCGCAAGGGCTTCCGGTCCTGCCGCCGAGAGCCTGGTCGGCTACGCCGTGTGTCGCGGTCAGTGGCACCGATGATGCCACGCTGCGGGAGATCGCGTCGGCGGTGCCCGGTGTGCGGGTCGGCGATGTGGCGGTGCTGGATCGGGCATGGTTGCTGGTGTCGTCGACCCCGGGCTGGGATGGCGCGGTGGTCGAGGCTGCTCGCCGTGGGGTGCCCTGCGTCGCGCGGCCGAACAGTGCGCTCGCCGATGTGGTGGTCGGCTGGCTGGGCGACGCCGGCATCGGCGCGCTGGTCGCCACGGCGCTGGCCGAGTTGGCCGACCCGGTGGTGGCCGCGCGGATGGCGGCGAGCTGCCGTGAACTGGCCGGCCGGCTCGGTGTCGAGCGTGGTGCGGACCTGCTGGCCGGCATCCTGTCGGCGACGGCGAATGCCACGGGTCGGTCCCGCCGCGGTGCGCGGCCGGATCTGAGCACGGTGGTCGGCTTTCCGTGGCCCGCGGACGGCGTGACGTTTCGCGCGACCGACGAGGTGTGGGTCGACGGCGAGCACGCAGTGGCCCTGCTGCACGGCTGTGACGAGGTCGACGCACGGATCGCCTTGGCGCGTCAGGGAAGCACGCCGGACTTCGTGCGGCTGGCGACCGGTGCCGACCTGCTGGCCGGCCCGGCACGCCAGCCGCACGTCAGGCCGGCCGAACGATGAGCTCCGTGGCGCGGTACGTGTCGCGGAACCGCCGGGACACCACCCACTGCGCCACCCCGACGCCGACCGACGCTGCGATGGTCACGTTGACCGCGAACTGCAGCACCCCGAAATAGAGCAGGAACGCCGGTCCACGCCGACGCAACACGAAGCGGTACATCCCGGCGTCGCACCCGACGGACACCGCCAGCAGCAACGCCGGCACCACAACGAGCGGCGCGGCCAGGATCCCCAACGGGACGGTGGCCACGGCGAGCAGCGCGGCCATGCTGCCGTAGGCACGGTTGGCCGTTTCGAAGCCCTTGGCGAACCGGCGGGCCTTCGCGTACAGCGGCACCCGCATCCGGCCACGGTGGAACAGCTTGCGCAGCAACGGAACCAGCTGGTGGTCGTGGTCGTGCCGGCCGCGCACCGCCGATGTCAACCGCAGCTGGTAACGCTGGCTGAGCCGGTAGCCGTAGTCGACTTCCTCGGTGTGCCGCAGCGTCGGATCGAACGGGCCCAACTCGGCGAACACGTCCGCGCGGATCGCGCAGATGTTCGGGAACAGGAACGACACGACGCCTTCGGAACTACGGGACCAGTAGTGGTACTGGAGGGCGCGGAACTGTTCCACCGGGCCGTCGTCGATCAGCGGCACCGGGTCCTCGATGCCGCAGACCGCGCCGATCGCCGGGTTCGTGCCGAGCACGCGCAGCGCCGAGGACACCGCGTCCGGTTCGAGCGCGACGTCGGAGTCGACGAAGAACAGCACGTCACCGGTGGCGTGCCGGGCACCGAGGTTGCGGGCGACACCGCAGCCGCCGTTGCGCGGTGTCCGCACCACCCGCGCGCCAAGGCTTTCGGCGATGGCGACCGAGTCGTCGGTGCTGCAGTCGTCGGCCACGATCACCTCCAGCGGCCCGTGGTCCTGGGCCAGTGCTGCCCGCAGGCACAGCGCCAGCGTCCGGCCGCCGTTGTAGTTGGGCACGACCACCGACACCGATCGTGGACTCATCGTTCACCCCACCCTTTCTGGAACGGCCACCGCACGGTCGTACATCGAGCGGAACGAGCCGGACAGCAGCCACTGCGCGCCGCCGACGAACGCCGCCGTTGCGACGGTCAGGTTGACGAGCACGTGCATGGCGACGAAGTAACCGAGAAAAAGAAACCCGCGCTGACCCACGACGAACCGGTACATCTTCCGGTCGCACCACAACGCCACCACGAGCAGAATCCCTGGCAGCACCGCGAACCACGGCCCGAACAGCACCGGCACGACGACGGCCAGCGCAGCCGCCAGTGTGGCCATGCTCCCCCACGCTCTCGGCCCGCTGGAGAAGCCGCCGGACAGCTCAGGCCGCCGCAGGTACAGCGGGATGTGCAGCCGGGCGCGAGTGAACACTTTGGACAGAACCACCCGCAGCGACTCGTCGTAGTCGTGCCGGCCGCGCACGGTGGACGTGAGCCGCACCTGGTGCGTGCGGGAGAGGCGGTGGCCGAACTCGGCGTTCTCGGTGTGCCGCAGGCGCCCGTCGAACCCGCCGATCGACGCGAACAGGTCCGCGCGGATGGCCAGGATCGCGGTGTAGGACGTGGTGATGGTGCCCTCGTCCTCGGCCAGCCACCAATACTGTTGCAGGCAACGGTATTCCTCGACCAGGCTGTCCCGGAACAGCGGCACCGGATCGTAGTTGCCGCAGACAGCGCCGATGCGCTGATCGGACTCCAGCAGCGCGACGGCGTTGGCCACGGCATCGGGTTTCAGCTCGACGTCGGAGTCGACGAACACCAGTATCTCGCCGGTCGCGTGTTCGGCGCCCAGATTCCGGGCAGCGGGTGCGCCCATGTTGTGCGGCGTGTGGATCACGTTGAAGCCCATGTCCGCGGCGACCGACGCCGAGTCGTCGGTGCTGTGATCGTCGACGAGCAGCACCTCAAGGTTGCGGTAGGTCTGTGCCCGCACGGATTCCAGGCACGGCCGCAGTGCTTTCGCGTAGTTGTAGTTCGGGATGATCACCGACACCGTCGTGGCCATCGGACACCTCTCGTCTAGTCAGAACAGGACTTTGGCCAGGCTGAGGGCGCCCTGTCGCCAGGGGTCGCGGGAGGTGGTGCCGGACTTCGGCGCGAGCCGCGGCGCGCGCTGACCCAGCCACCAGTCGAAGGTCCGCAGAATGGCCTCGCGGTTGGAGAAGCGCGGCGTGAAGCCGAGCCGCTCGCGGGCCTTGTCGATGCTCACGTAGGAGTCGCCGCGCAGCTTGCTCAGCAGCCGCCCATACACCGGGGACAGCCGCGCCCACTGCAACGCGCGCAGCACGGCCAGCGCAGGCCCGATGGGCAGCGACACGACGCGCCTGCCGTGGCCGGCCCGGTCGAGCACCGCCTGGAAGTCCTCGCGCAGTGTGCTGAACTCGGCGGCGCCGACGTTGTAGGTGTCGTTGGCGATGTCCTCCGGCGCACGCAGCACGGTGCCGACGACGTCGACGAGGTCCTCCAACGCGAACATCTGCACCCGCACGTCACCCCGGCCCAGCACCGGGAAGTTCCGGCCCTCGGCGGCCCATTCGAACAGCATCGAGAACAGCCCCATCCGGCCCGGACCGAGGAACGTCTTCGGTCGGAGCACCGGCACGCACAGGTCCTTGGCGCGGAACGACGCGCACACGTCCTCGGCGAGGACCTTCGCCGTGCTGTAGTGGTCGACCGGCACCCTGGGGTGGTCCTCCGGTGTCGGCACCAGCTTCGGCAGGCCGTAGACGGCGGTGGACGAGATGTGCACGACCCTGGGCACACCGGCCTGGTGGGCGCAGGTCAGCACGTTGCGGGTGCCGTCCACGATCACCGAGCGGATCTCCTCGGCCGAGTAACTGGGTAGTGCGGCGGCACAGTGCACGATCGCGTCGACCCCGGCCACGACGCGCCGGACGACGCGCGGATCGCGGACGTCGCCCTCGCTGTGCCGGGCGCCGGGCACCGGTTCGGCCGGTGGTCGCAGGTCCAGGCCGTGGACTTCGATTCCTTGTGCGGCAAGGCTTTGCACCAGCTGGCCGCCCAGCACGCCGGCTGCGCCGGTCACCACGACGTTCGTCACCACAGTGTCGTCACCTTCTCCGAGAGGAATGTGGCCAGCAGCCGGGGCAGCCCCTTGGCGAGGGTGGCCTCGAAGCCGTCCAGGAACCGTTCGACGTGTTCGGGTTCCGCCACCAGCGGTGGTCCGACGACCAGCGGGTTCGTGCCGGTCAGGTCGTAGTGGACGCAGATGCCGTGGTCGCGGTAGAGCGCGCAGGCGACCGCGCAGGCGGCGAGCTTGGCGCGGAAGACCGGGTCGGCGCCCAGCCCGCCGGGCATGGACTTCCTGGCCAGCGCGCGGGTCGGCGGGCTGTCGGCGAGCAGGACGCCGAAGGTGGCGCCGCAGCCGCGCACGGCGCTGACGGTGTCCGGGAAGCGGTCGCGAATCCGCGCCAGCCCCGGTGCCAGGATCCGCTCGATGGCCCGTGCCCTGGCCGGGTAGTCGTCGTCGACGGCGACGTTGATCGCCTCGATGGCGGTCGCGTTCTCCTCGCCGAAGCCGTAATAAGTGGTACTGGTGCTGTGGGTGAGCGCGTCGGCCAGGTGGTCGTAGGCGGTGCGGAATACCTTCTCCCGTGCCACGTAGGCACAGACGGAGCTCTTGCCGCCGCCGAACGCCTTCCCGGTGACCAGCACGTCGGGGACAAGGCCCTCGTGGCGCATGAAGTGGAACAGGGTGCCGGTGCGGCCCCAGCCGGTGTGCACCTCGTCGAAGACCAGCACGATGTCCACCGCGGTGCACAGTTGCCGCAGGCCGCGCAGGAAGTCCGCGGAGCAGCTGCGCAGCGTCGTCGCGCTGAACGGTTCGACGAAGATCGCGTAAACATCGCCACGGGCCTCGGCCACCGCAGCGCGCACGGAGTCCAGGTCGTCGTAGGTGTAGCTGACCACGCCGGGAATGCCGGGGAACCGTCCCGGCTCGCCCGCGCTCAGGCTGCCGGAGCCGAGCAGCCGGCCGTGCCGGGCGATGTCGGCGTGTAGCACGGTGTGCCGTCGGCCCTGGTGGTACTTGTAGGCCAGCTTGACCGCGCCCTCGATCGCCTCGGCGCCGGAGTTGGGGAAGAAGGAGAGCGTGAGGTCGCCCGGCAGCACGTGGGCCAGGTTGTGGCCCAGCGCCGCGACGTAGGGCGAGAAGTAGGTCTTGTGCACCTCCATCCGCCGCTGCCGGGCGAACCGGGCGCGGGCCGCGACGATGCGGGGATGGTTGTGGCCGTGGTTGAATCCGGCGGCGCCGCTGGCGAAATCCAGGATCCGGCGGCCGTCGCGGGTGTGCAGCCAGACGCCCGTCGCGCGGTCGACCAGTTCCCGGCCGAAGCCGAACGAGGTCATCAGCGCTACCTGGCTGTCGTCGACAAAGCGCCGGTACAGGTCGTGTACCTGTCCGACACCGAGGTTGTCGGATTCGTCGACGCTGATCAGCTCGGCTGTGGAGCGAGATTTTTCGAGCACGAACCAACCCCCTTTCCGACAGAAAGGAACTTTTGGCATCGTGCTGTTTGGCGACGACCAATCAGTGGCGCGCCTGCCGCGAATGCCAGCGGATTCCGTTCACATTTCCTGAACCGAATCTAGGCGAATCCGCCGGCGGCCGTCTTCCCGCGCCCGGATGATTTCTGGGCTAGCCGGCCTCAGTCCTGCGACGGAAGGCGGCTGCGGCGAACCGATTGCCCGCCGGCACCAGACCACGCCGGTAGGCCAGGGCGACGGCCTGCGCCCGGTCGTTGACGCCGAGCTTGCGCAGCAGGTGGTACACGTGCGTCTTGACGGTACTGGTCTGAACCACTAACTGCTCGGCGATCTGCCCGGTCGACCGGCCCTCCGCCATCAGGCGGAGCACGTCGTGTTCGCGCCGGGTGAGCGTGACCGCGAGCGGTGCCTGCGATGTCTCGATCGCGTTGTCGGCGAGGAAGGCGTCCAGCAGTCGACTGATGATCGCCGGCGGCAGGCTGGCATGCCCCGCGGCGACCAGATGCACCGCGGAGATCAACTCGGCCGACGACTGGCTCTTGCGCACGAAACCACGCACCCGTTCGGACAGCACCCGCACGATGCGTTCGAAGTCCTCGTCCTCGCTGACGAGCAGCACCGGCACCGGCAGGTCCCGCAGCCCGGCGCTGTGGTGGGCACCGGGCAGGTCGAGGTCCGCGATCACGACGGCGGGTCTTGTGCGGTGCACCTCCCACAGCAACGTGGTCATCGAGGCCGCCTCGCCGGTCACCCGGCAGGTGCTCTCCCGTTCCAGCAGCACACGAAGTCCGGTGCGTACCAACGGATGCGGATCGGCCACCACCACGTCGAACGGTACCGTCCGATTCGCACCCATCTTGTGGGGTTCACTGAGCTTCATCCTGGTCCTTTCGTCGCGCGGGGTCCGCACGGCACTGACCGCATCGATATCCGAGATAAGCTCGCGGACACATGATGGAATAACCGCGCGGGCACTCCGTCGTCGCACGATCACCTCGATAGTGATCGATTCCGCCGCCGAGCGTGCCTACCCGGTAACCACCAGTGACCAATTGGGAATGCTACTCGACGGCCACACGAACGCTAGATCGGTGGCTGAAAAATCGGCCGTCCGGTGGAGATGTGTGAACGTGTTCTCCGCACAACGGTGGAGGCCGGGCTGCGCCGCCGTTTGTCAATAACTCATGCTGTGTGGACAACAGGACCATCGCCGCGGTTTACCGGTACGTTCTTTTGTGACATCCAAACGGAGGTACCGTCGGCCGGTCCGCTACTGCTCAGGGCTGCTGAAGGCGGCGTCGAACGACGCGGCCGGTGGCTCGATCCGGGTGAGTGCCCGAACGAAGGCCAGCGCGTCGCGGGCGCCGACGATCCGGTCCATGCCGGCGTCCTCCCACTCCACCGAGATCGGGCCGTCGTAGCCGATGCTGTTGAGCATCCGGAAGCACGCCTCCCACGGCACCTGGCCGTGGCCGGTGGACACGAAGTCCCAGCCGCGCCGCGGATCACCCCACGGCAGGTGCGAGCCCAGACGGCCGTTGCGCCCGTCGAACCGGGTCGCGGTCTCCTTGCAGTCGACGTGGTAAATGCGGTCGCGGAAGTCGTAGAGAAAGCCGACCGGGTCCAGGTCCTGCCACACGAAATGGCTCGGGTCGAAGTTGAGCCCGAACGCGGGCCGACGACCGACCGCCTCCAGGGCGCGGACCGCTGTCCAGTAGTCGTAGGCGATCTCGCCCGGGTGCACCTCGTGCGCGTACCGCACGCCGACCGAGTCGAACACGTCCAGGATCGGATTCCAGCGGTCGGCGAAATCGGTGAAACCGCGTTCGACCATCTCGGCGGGCACCGGCGGGAACATCGCGACCGTGTGCCAGATCGACGAACCGGTGAACCCGACAACGGTGTCCACGCCGAGCCGGGCGGCGGCACGCGCGGTGTTCTTGATCTCTGCCGCGGCGCGTTCGCGCACACCTTCCGGCTTTCCGTCGCCCCACACCCGGGCGGGCAGGATCGCGCGGTGGCGTTCGTCGATCGGGTGGTCGCACACGGCCTGGCTGGTCAGGTGGCACGAGATCGTCCATACCCGCAGTTTGTGCTCGGCCAGGATCTCGCGCAGCCGTGGCAGGTACGCGTCGTCGGCCAGCGCCGCCTC
>Ga0137385_10006416_pt1 | contig 10338 bp, 8 predicted proteins | sample SagtaG_FD_104921 | JGI IMG/M metagenome (GOLD analysis project Ga0137385, IMG submission 104921) | Vadose zone soil microbial communities from Sagehorn Ranch, Mendocino, California, USA - Sage2_R_80_16 metaG | ecosystem: Environmental > Terrestrial > Soil > Vadose zone | place: USA: California... | reverse complement strand
TTCAGAAAACTGCTGGTGAGATACGAAAAACTCACCAAAACCTATGAAGCGTTATTACACATGGCAGCTGCCATAATTGCTTTTAGAAAAGCAGGTGTTATTTACGGATAAGCTCTTAGTCTCTTGCGGCTTGAATCGATTAAACCTGAAGGACAAATTAACATGAATGGACAGGATTAACTGGATGAAAGTCATTGGTCTAACCTGAAATGACTTTTGTTTTTTATCCTGTATATCCTGTTAATCCCTGTTCTCTTTTGGTTCCGGCTAGTCGGCTAAGATCAGTAATTCTTGCGCCGGAACAGTCCGGTCTTGATGCTGGTCACCCGGTCCAGAAAGAGAATGCCGTCGAGATGATCCATTTCGTGCTGAATGGCGACCGCCTCAAAACCGCTGGCGGTAATGACCTGAACGTTCCCCTGCGGCAGGGTGAATTGCAGCGTAATCTCGGTCGCCCGATCGACATCGCCGGTGTAATCGGGCACGCTCATGCACCCCTCGCGCATGGTCGCCGAGCCGCTCCGATCCGTGATTTCCGGATTGATCATGCAGAGCAGGCCGTGATTGTTCTCCTTCCCGTGGCGGTTTTTGGAAACATCCACCACACAGACCCGAAGGGTGACGCCTATCTGCGGAGCCGCAACACCGACCGAACCGGGCCCCTCGTGCATCGTATCGACCAGATCCTGAATCAGGTGATGAATACTCCGGTCGATATGTTCGACGCGGTTGCAGAGTTTTTTCAGCACCGGATGCGGATAACGTAAAATCGGTTGAACCGGCATCGTCAGAAAGCCACCGGAGTGATCACCCGGACGCCGATCTCCACGTCCAGCTCTTTTTTCAGGGCGGCCAGCGTCCATTCAACCCCCTCGGCTGTTTCTCCGTCCGGTAGGGACACCTCCAGCATCAAGACGTAGACAGGCTCCTCGGCCGTGCCGATCAGCCTGGTGTTGAGATCGGTAATGTTAATTCTGCGGGCGGCGAGTTCGCGGGTGACTCTATAAACGATGCCAGGCTGGTCGGCGCCGTAGACCGAGATCATGCAGATTTCGCCGCTGCTCTCCTGACGGGTCACCTCGTCGGGATGGAGAGTGCGGACCCCGAGTGTCATCCCTATCCGGTCACAGACCGGTTTCAACTCTTCAACCAGCCGTGATTTGCTGAACGGCTTTTTAAGCGACACAATCATGATCATGGCAAACTCGCCGCCCAGCATCGTGCAGCTGGAATCGGCTATGTTGCAGCCGAGGTTGAAAAGCCCCTCGGTTACTGCGGCGACGATACCGGGGCGGTCTTTGCCGACCACGGAGAGGGCGAAATGCAGGATTTCCGGCTGTTGTGTCATGGCAAACCTCTCAGGTTGTAGTCTCCCCTGTTTATCGCATCAAATAGATTTCATCTGCAATTGTTTTTTGAAATCAGCTATAATATCGAAAATTTTTGAAGTGAAAGGATACCAGCCATGCCCGTCACTGTCCGTTCCGTCTGCCCCTACGACTGCCCCGATGCCTGCGGCCTGCTGGTCTCCGTAGAAAATGGCCGTGCCGTCAGCGTTTGCGGTGATCCTGATCATCCGGTTACGCGCGGCCTGCTCTGCCCGAAGATGGGGCATTATGAGCATACGGTTCACTCTCCCCGGCGGCTGACAACTCCGCTACGCAGGGTCGGAAAGAAAGGGGCGGGGGAATTCGAGCCGATCTCCTGGGGGCGGGCGATCGAACTCATCTGTTCCCGCTGGCATGACATTATTGCCGGTCATGGAGCGGAAGCTATCCTCCCCTACTCATACGCCGGAACGATGGGGCTGGTGCAGCGCAATGCCGGCCATGCCTTTTTCCACAAGCTGGGCGCATCGCGGCTGGAGCGGACGATCTGCTCACCAGCCAAGGATGCCGGCTGGAAGGCGCTTATGGGGGATACCCCGGCCATGGAACCGGCTGAAATAGAGTTCAGCGACCTGGTGATCCTGTGGGGGATCAATGCCGCCGCCACCAGCATCCACGCGATGCGCGATACTCAGACCGCACGGCGGCGTGGTGCGCGGGTGTGGGCGTTCGATACCTACCGCACCCCGACCTGCGAGTCGGTCGATGAAGCATTCATGATCCGCCCCGGATCTGATGGCGCCCTGGCACTCGGGATGCTGCATGTCATCGATCGTGAGGGGCTGCTCGACCGGGAGTTCATCTCCGCCAATGTGCTCGGGTTCGAGGAGCTCGCGGCGCAGATTCTGCCGGGTTGTTCCCCTGCTCAGATGTCAGCGGTCTGCGGGCTGCCGGCCGAAGTCATCGAGCGGCTGGCAAGGGAGTATGCCGGGGCAAAGGCCCCCTTCATTCGTCTGGGGAGCGGACTGACGCGCTACGGCAACGGCGCGATGACCGTACGCACGATCAGCTGTCTGCCGGCAGTTGCCGGTGCCTGGAGAAGACCCGGGGGAGGCATTTTCACCGGCACCTCCACCGGAGGAGCGTTTCCGCTGGAGAGGGTGACCCGGGAGGACTTCATCGGAAACATGCCGCGGCTGGTCAGCATGAACCAACTCGGCGCTGCGCTGACCAATCTGGCAGATCCGCCGGTGATGTCGCTGTACGTCTATCACTCCAACCCCGCCTCCATCGCTCCCGACCAGAACACCGTCATCCGGGGGCTGGAGCGGGAGGATCTGTTTACGGTTGTCCATGAACGCTTCCTGACCGACACCGCCCGTTATGCCGACATCGTCCTGCCGGCCACCTCTTCGCTCGAACATCCCGATCTGTATCGCTGCTACGGCAGCTACCAGGCCCAGCGCTGCGGCGCCGCCATTCCGCCGGTTGGCGAATCAAAAAGCAACCGGGAACTGTTTTCCCTGCTGGCGGCCGGAATGGGGTGGGATGAGCCCTTTTTCCGCCTGACGGCGGACGAACTGGTGGAGCTGCTGCTGGCTGAGGAAAACCCCTGGCGGAGCGGAGCCGTGACCGACCGGCTGCGGCGGGGGGAACCGGTCATGCTGACTCCGCCGACGGAGCCCAAGAAGGAATGGCTGACCCCCTCGGGGAAGATCGAGATTCTGAACGTGCTGGAATCTGAACCGTTGCCGCGCCTCCTCCCGACACATGCCGGACGGGACGGCTACCCGCTCTGCCTGCAGCCGGCGGCCTCACTATTCGCCCTCAATTCGAGTTTTTATGAGCAGGATGATCTGCGGTCGAAGCAAAGCTGTATGGAGCTGATGATGAACCGGAGCGATGCCGAGTCGAGGGGTCTGGCCGATGGGCAAGAGGTGACCGCCTGCAATGATCGGGGGTCAGTCCGTTTTACCCTGCGGGTCTCGGAGCGGGTGCCGGCCGGAACGGTTGTTACCGAAGGGGTCTGGTGGCGGGAATTTATCCCCGGTGACCGCGGAGTCAATGCCCTGACGTCGCAACGGCTGACGGACGGCGGGCGGGGGAGTACGTTGTATGATGTGACGGTGGAGGTAATGGGGGCGTAGGCTTCGACTCCGCTCAGCCAACGCGGCTTCGGCTCCCTTCGACGGTTCGGCAGGCTCACCACACCGCTCAGCTCAGGGAACGAGCGGTGGATGAGCGGAGCCGAAGCCCACCTCTTGCCAGGCCAGCGCCGCCGCCCCGAGAATCGCGCCGGTCGCCTCAGGCAGATCTGACCGCAGCAGCCTTACATTCCCCTTGTACGGGCTGAACAGAAACTCCTCCAGATAGCGCCGCGCCGGAATGATCAGCAGATCGCCCGCCGCAGCCAACCCGCCGGAGAGGAAGATCGCTTCGGGGGCCGTGTGCGCGACGGCATCGGCCAGCTTCATCCCGAGAATCCTTGCCGTCGTATCGAAGGCCGCCAGCGCAATCGAATCCCCCCCGCAAGCCGCCTCATAGATCAGTTTTGAGTTCATGTCGTTGGAATTCACGTCTCGCAGTCTGCTCGGATCACTCCGCTGCGCCAGCAGCTCGGAAACGGTACGGCAGATGCCGGTGGCGGAAACGTATGTTTCCAGACATCCCCGCTTTCCGCAGGCGCAGCGTCGCCCCTCCGGATCGACTGTCGTATGGCCTAGTTCGCCGGCAAAGCCGTCGGCGCCGTACAGCAGCTCACCATTTACAATGATGCCGCTCCCGAGGCCGGTTCCCAGTGTGATGACGATGGCATGCTTCATCCCGCGTGCGGCGCCGAACAGCAGCTCGCCGATTGCGGCGGCGTTGGCGTCATTGGTTACCGCAACCGGCAGATCATACCGCTGCCGGAACAGCTCCACCAGATTGACAGACGCTCCCCAACTCAGGTTGACCGGTTTTTCAACCGTCCCCCGAAGATAGTTGGCGTTGGGCGCCCCGATACCGATTCCCGCGATCCCCGTCCGGGGCGGGAGTGTTGCGCGCAGCTTTTCGATATTGTCACATAGACGGGAAACCAGCCTGTCTGCCGGCTGATGGGCATCCGTAGCCAAGGTCGCCTCGCCAATCAGGACGCCGTGACGATCGACAAAGCCGAGGGATGTGGTCGTCCCGCCGATATCTATTCCGATCACACAATCGTCCGTCCGCATGGCTGCTCCTTGAGAAAAAAATATCACTAATCAATCGTCAGCTTGTAACCCTTCCCTTCCAGATAACCGACAATCTCCTTGATATGGTCGTAGCCGCGCGTCTCCAGCTCCAGTGAGACGTCCGTTCTGCCGATGGCCAGAGATTTCGAGCGGCGGTCATGGGTAATATGAAAAATGTTGGCGCGAGTGGCGGCGATGTTTTCAGCCAATGTCGCCAGAGCCCCCGGGTGGTCGTCAAGTTCGATGGTCAGTTTGAGGTAACGCCCGCCGGCAATCAGGCCACGTTCCACCACCAGTGAAATGGTCTTGACGTCAATATTACCGCCGGACAGCAGACAGACGGTCTTCCCTTCGAGATTTGGAATCCGGTGATTTATGACCGCCGCCAGGGTGACCGCACCCGCTCCTTCGACCAGCATCTTGGTCTTCTCCAGCAGCGATACGATCGCTAGGGCGATATCCTCCTCTTCCACCTGCACGATTTCATTGACGAGGGCATGGATTACCGGCACAGTCCGTGAACCGGGCAGTTTGACGGCTATGCCGTCTGCCAGGGTAACACGTACCGGTTGCTCGGTCGGTTTTCCGGCCGCAAAGGAGGCTGACATGGAGGGGGCTGCGCTCGACTCGACCCCGATAATCCGGATATGGGGGGCCCGCTCGCGTAGCGCCGCGGCCATGCCGGCAATCAGGCCGCCGCCGCCGACCGGTATGATGATGTTGCGCAGATCGGGCAGCTCTTCCAGTATCTCCAGGGCGATGGTCCCCTGTCCGGCCATGACCAGTTCATCATCAAAAGGGTGCACGAACAGCGCCCCGCTTTTCTGCTGTGCGACAATAGCCGCTGCACAGGCTTCATCAAAGTTTCGGCCGGTCAAGACCACCTCGGCGCCATAGTCGCGTGTAGCTTGAACTTTCTGAGGGGGGGTCGTCTCGGGCATATACACGGTTGCGGCGACAGACAGCAGATCGGCAGAAAAGGCCACCCCCTGGGCATGGTTGCCGGCTGAGGCGGTTATTACGCCATGGTTCAGCTTCTCCCGCGGCTGGGAAGTCATGAAGTTGAGCGCCCCCCTGATCTTGAAGGAGCCGGTCCTCTGCAGATTCTCGCACTTGAAATAAAGGGGAATTCCGAAATGTTCGCTATAATAGTGCGAATAGATCAGCTCGGTGCGCCGGACACGTTTTTTGAGGCGATCATACGCATCTGAAATAAGGTCGGTAAGCAGCATGTGGATGCACTCCTCAAGACATGATGCGGGATACTAGCAGAAGGGTTGGCACCGGTCAAACATACTTGGCAAGGCGGCGGTTTGCTGGTACAGTTCGTCAACACTTTTTCAGGAGGAAACATGGAACCGATTCATCACCGACTTATTATCCTCGGCGCCGGACCGGCCGGTTATACGGCTGCAATCTACGCGGCACGCGCCAATCTTAACCCTACACTGATCACGGGGCTGCAGCCGGGCGGCCAGTTGACAACCACCACCGAAGTGGATAACTGGCCAGGCGACCATGGCGGGGTCCAGGGGCCGGAGCTAATGGAGCGGATGCGCCTGCATGCCGAGCGCTTCGACACGCAGATGATTTATGATCATATCAAACGAACCGACCTGAAACAGCGCCCGTTCATCCTGGAAGGGGACTCGGCACTCTACAGCTGTGATGCATTGATCATAGCCACCGGAGCGACCGCCAAGTATCTGGGACTCCCATCGGAGGAAGAATTCAAGGGAAAGGGCGTCTCGGGCTGTGCCACCTGCGACGGCTTTTTCTACCGCGGCAAGGATGTGGCCGTCATCGGCGGCGGCAGTACCGCGGTCGAGGAAGCGCTGTATCTGTCCAATATTGCGCGGCATGTGACCATCGTGCATCGCCGTGAGGAATTCCGGGCCGAAAAGGTGCTGGCGGACCGGCTGATCGAGAAGACCAAGGGGGGCAACATCACCATTGAATGGAACCACCAGCTCGATGAGGTGCTGGGTGATGCAAGCGGCGTGACCGGCATGCGCATCCGCCACCGAAGCGGGTCCACCAAGGAACTGGCACTGCACGGGGTTTTCATCGCCATCGGCCACTCGCCGAACACGACCATCTTCGAGGGACAACTGGAGATGCTGGATGGATATATCCGCACGAAATGCGGCGGGCTTGAGGTTGATCTGACCGCCACCAGCATCAAGGGGGTTTTTGCCGCAGGTGACGTGCAGGATTTTACCTATCGCCAGGCGATCACGTCAGCCGGCACCGGCTGCATGGCTGCCAAGGATGCAGAGCGCTATCTGGATACGCTGGGGCATTGACCATGTTAATTGGCGATAAAGAATCTGGTGATCTGGAAAAACTTCTGGCGGACGTACAACGCACAATCCGTGAAAATGATCAATTTATCCGCCATCTGAAAGAAGAAGCCGTTGGTAGCGACGGAGCAGAATCAGAAGAAGAATCTGATGACGATGCCGCTACGGGTTACGAGGAGTTGTAGCAGTCGAAGTCAGCTTCACAAACAGCAAAGGCCCTGATCAGAATTGATCGGGGCCTTTGCTGTTACAGGTTACAATGTTGGCTGCGGATCAGTGCTTCTTTTTCTCGCCGCCGCCGGTTACATCCTGACCGCCGGGGTTGTGACACTCGCTGCAATTGGTCTTCATCAACTCATCGCCGATATCGACAGGATGTACAAACTCCTTGGACTGCTTGCCCTGGGGAATATTCTCCTGAATCTGGCTGACAACGACATGGCACAGGTTGCAATCCTTGGAGATGATTTTGCCGGCAGCGTTCTTATGCTTGCCGTCATGGCAACGGAAGCAGCCGGGGAAATAAAAGTGGCCGGTATGCGTCGGATAAGCGTTCCAGGCGACCTTCATCTTGGGGAAGTAGTTTCTGGCATATATCTGCTGAATCTGCTCAATCGCCTGTTTGATCGACGCCGCCTTGCCGGTCACCAGAGCGGGATAGTTTTTGGCGTAATAGTCCTGGATATTCTTGGCAATAGCTGCCGTCGCCTCTTCAGTCGTCTTGTACGGCTTCTCCAGAAGCTCTACGCCAACTTTTTTCAGGTATGGCAAAGATGGATCAAGCTTGCCTGCGGTGAAGCGATTGTCAATCTCCTGGCTTGGAGGATTATAGGAATGAGCCGGCCGGTTGTGACAATCGATGCAATCCATGACCCGTTTTTCAAGTTTGGAGAGTTCTTCCTTCGATACCGGCTTTTCGGCGCTGACGAATTCGTCCAGGGTGCCGTCCTCCCTCTTGACCGACACATACGGAATATCCAGCCGCTTTTCATCTGTGGCTATGTACGTTACTTCCTTGCCGATATGCCAGTGAATGCCTGATGTGTTCGGTGCACCCGGCGTACCGCCGATCTTGATCACCATCTGGGTCTCGCGGCGGGTATTCGCCTCATTCGGCGCGTTGTGTGAAAACACTTTGTAACGTGCGGCGACGAACTTTTCAGGCCAGTGGCAACGTTCACAGGTGCCGCGAGCCGGGCGGAGATTGTGGACCGGGGTAGGGATCGGTGTCGGGAACGTCCCGGTCAGAACGGAATAGAGCTGTCTGGTGCCGTTGATTTTCGCTTTGACATAGTAATTCAGTCCCGCGCCGACGTGGCACTCGACACACCGGACCCTGGCATGAGGAGATTGCTGCCAGGCCGTATTCTCCGGCTCCATGGGGACGTGACAGACTTCGCCGCAGAATGCTGTCGACTCAGTAAACTCGAAGCCTTTAATCGTGGTAACGGCGATAATCGCGAAGAAAACTACCGTCACCAGGGCGAAGAAAATGGTCAGACGGAGCTTTCTCGGGTCATTAAAGTCCAGACGGGGCAGTGGCGGGATGTCCACGTCGGGATGCCGACGGTGTTTGCTTCGTACACGCCACGCCCCAAAATATGTCAGTACACCGCCGAACAAAACACCACCCGGCAGCAAAAATAACGTGATTATTTCCAGATAGGGGTTTTCAAGGCCCATAAATTCCTGCAGGGCAATAAACAGTACGATTACCAGCGCTGATATAACCGAAGTAAGCATCCCCAGCAAACTGATGACGTTCATGTAATATTTCTCAGCACTTATTTTCTTTACTGGTTCCATTCAATTCCTCCTCGGATACTGATTAAAAACGTCCTTTGGTAGCACGAAGGCCGTGGAAATGCAACCCTAAATGAGCTTTTGTCTCAAACTCACCATATCAGACTTACATAGAGACCAGATTGCGATTTCAGCTGACAATCTATCATGTTGACAATGCCGATCCATGCGATTAATTTAAACAGCGTTATATTTACCAAAAAACCACACCTTTGCAGTCTTTGTGGCTGAATGTTTCGTTGGCACATAAAACCTTATTACCGGTTTTCAACACGCATTACAGGAGGTAGGGTGATGACACGGTCAGATCAGACAGCCGGAGAGCGGGAAACAGAGCTAACGGCCCGACTGCAGGCCATGGAACAACAGCTGGAGCGACTGACAGCGCGTCTCGGTGAGGGGGATGCCGGCGGTGGTGCCTCTCAGGCGGCCGTAGCCGCCGTTCCTGCTGACGACAGGGAATATCCGCCGGAGGATATCGCCGATGTTACGGAGGAGGTGCTGAACTGGGCGGGTCGTAACGCTCTTATGCCGCGTCTCGCCACGCTCTGTTTCCTGCTGGTTGTTGCCCTGATCCTCCGCACAATAACCGACAGCGGTGTAATCGACAAGCTCATCGGCTCAGGCCTTGGCATGAGCTACGCAGCCATCCTGATGATTGTCAGCTGGCACAAGTACAGCAAACAAAGTCCCCTTGCCCCGGTATTTGCCTCTTGCGGCGCCATTTTGATGTCTATCATCGTTGTGGAAACACGCGTCCATTTTCAATCGTTGCCTCTGGTGCCGGCATATTTCACCCTGGTTGTGACCGGCATCACCATGGCCCTTATCAGTCGTCGGTTCGACGCATTTGCACCTATTTCGGTCGGCACCCTTTCCATGTGCTTTGCCGGAGCGGCGATCGATTATCCTCATCCTCACTTTCCCTACCTCTCCCTGGTACTGTTTTCGGCCAACGTACTCGCCTATTTTGCGGTGCGCATGAAGCGCTGCGGATGGCTGCGCTGGTCGGTGGTTTTTGTCAGTATGTTCATGCTGCAGTTGTGGGGATTCAGACTCGGCTATGCGTTGAAACACGGGGAAACGCCGCCAGCGGAACTGGCCCAATTATGGTTCCTGCCGGTACTGGCGGTTTTCGCTCTTACTTACATCGTGATTGCCCTCTCAGGGATCGTTTCCCGCCAGTCGGGACGGATCTCCCGTTTTGATGCGGCGCTCCCCACCCTCACCTCGCTTTGGGCATTTTCCACCGCGCTCTACGTCGTTGGCGCCGGAGGTGGTGGGCGCCTTCTGGGGGGCATTGGCGCTCTGGTAGCCGTCACCTTCCTTGCCGTCAGTTTCTGGCTGGCACAACGGTCTGAGGAAGGCGCTCCTGGTGCAGGGGCCTTTACTTTTGCCTGTGGGACCCTCCTGACATTGGCATTGCCGGTTGTAGCCGGAAAGCTCGTTTTTTCATTGCCGATCATTTCTCTGGTTGCCATCTTTATGGCGGTTATGTCACGCTCATGGGGAAGCGGGACCGTCAGGCTCGCAACCTATCTGTTTCACATCTACAGCGGCACCGCCATTACCTACGCGCTCAAGGGGAATAGCGCCACCGCTTTGGACGCTGTCAATATAATTCCGGCCGGCCTGCTCTCCTTTATCATACTGTATCAGTACCAATGGTGCCGCTGGTGGCCGCCATCTACC
>Ga0137385_10006411_pt1 | contig 10343 bp, 8 predicted proteins | sample SagtaG_FD_104921 | JGI IMG/M metagenome (GOLD analysis project Ga0137385, IMG submission 104921) | Vadose zone soil microbial communities from Sagehorn Ranch, Mendocino, California, USA - Sage2_R_80_16 metaG | ecosystem: Environmental > Terrestrial > Soil > Vadose zone | place: USA: California... | reverse complement strand
GCTGGTTGGATTGATGGGAGAGATCCATGATGCGCATCCTTTCTTTCGATCAATCTCGCCTGAGAGGTCATCCCTCAGCGGGACGCAAGCAGATGCTGGACCAGGAGCTGCGTCAGCCACGTTTCATAGCGTTCGGGCTCCCAGCTTTGTTCCACGACCAGCATCCGATAGAGATCATAGCTGGTCAGCGCCCACAGCACGTCAGTCGCTTCCTCAAACGACAGGCCAGGATGGAGCGTCCCCTGTTCGCGCAAGGAGACAATCAGTCGGGCCTGGTTTTGACGACGTCTCGCCTCGATCTGCTGCGCCAGATCCGCCAGTTCGGGTGCCACTGCACCGGCCGTCCGCAACAATTCCAGCGAGCTTCCCAGCAGCTCGTAAGCCTGGCGGGTGATCTGAGCCACGAGCGAGACCTGCCGTGACGGGTCCTCTGTCGCACGCAGTTCTTCGATGAGAAGCTTGACGGGCGTGCTGAACGCATCAGGGTTGATCACCGCAGCCAGCAGCGCACGCTTGGAGCCAAACACGGCGGCAATCGTTTTGGGCGAGACTTCAGCCATCTCGGCGATGGCTTCCAGCGTTGTCGCGGTATAGCCATGGCTCTCGAACAGTTCACGAGCTACCGCCAGGATGTGTCGGCGTGTCTCCTCAGCCTGACGTTGGCGCACGCGTGAGTGATAGGGGCGTTTTTCCTCGTTGGACTGAGATGCTTGTTCCATAAAAGAAGTATATACTATTCGATAGGGTAAATGCTAGTCAATAGACGTTCACCTGGAGAACTTCTCACTGGAAGAGTTCTTCTTGCCTCTCTGGGGGAGGAAAGTCAGTTCATCGTTGCGCGTGGAAACCATGCACAAAGGGAAGCGTGGTGCCTCAGCGAAAATGACGCGAAGCAACGCCAGATACTCAGGCTGACTCATCAGCGACAAAATCTCCCGAGCGAAGGTCGTGAGCACCTGTTGGAGTGAGGGCAGAACAGTCACTGTCAAGGAGAAGGGCACGTCTGTTGACTTGTGTACCTGATGGAGGGTGCTCAATGCAAGAGCGAGGTGAGTCGATGAAAGAGACATCGAAGCAAAACCAAGAGCCTCGGCTCTATCTTAGAACGGTCTTCATGACTTCTTCAACTCGCACCATTAGTTATGAGAATCATCTCCGTTCAAGATATCATCTATGGTGACCGGGCTGATACTGCCTTTAAAGTACACGAAGGAGATCAGCATGTGCTATACTTTGAGCAGGAGAGAGACGACATCATCGATCTGAGGAGCAGCGGACCTTCTGAAGGAGTGAGATTATGACCGAAATCTGCTGCGAGAAGCCAGGCTGTTCTATGCCTTGCACCATTTGTCCGGCTTGTGAGCAGTGCTTCTGCTGGCAGCATCGGCGCAGTTCTTCCTGCGAGGTCTGCCAAAAGCTCATATCTCACTCATCCTTCGAGTATCGGCTTGGTCGCTTCTTGAGCATTGGTCTGAGCATCCTGCTCTGTGGGATTCTCTTCCTCTTCTTGCCCCGCGACGCTGACGGGATAATCATTCAACTGGCCGTCGCACTCTTGGTCGTGGGTTCACTACTCATGTGGCTCGGCTTGCTCGCCCATGTTTGACGCTCCGAGGATAGCCTCAGCCCGAACAGAGTTCCAGAGCCTGTATATGCCCTGTCAGATCAGATGGACAGGCCATACCTGTCTCGCATCTCCGCCAGTTTATTTACTCTCCATCTTTCCACAACTTTCGGGATGGCATCCCAGACAAGCATCGAAGGAGTTTCGTAATGAATGAGCACTGGAGCGCAACAAGCAAACAGTGACACAGTTCTACGATCTGATGTTCAACCAGTGTCAGCCCGCCGAAGCAATCGAGCGATACACAGGAGAGGTCTATATCCAGCATAATCCCGCCGTTGCTGATGGCAAGGAGGCCTTCATCGCGTACTTCACGAGGATGGCAAAGGACTATCCAGGCAAGCGTGTCCACTTCAAGCGGGTGATTGCCGAAGGAAACTACGTGGTCTTGCACTGTTATCAGCAGTGGCCAGGGGATACCGATTGGGCAGGCATTGATATTTTTCGCCTCGATGACAACGGGAAAGTCGTCGAACATTGGGATGTCCTCCAACCCATCCCTGAGCAATCGGCCAACGACAATACCATGTTCTAGTCAAGGCTTCAGTATCTTTCTGTTCGTGCAACCTGATCTCATGATTCGTGTCTGGCCGTGGAAGCTGACGCCGCTGACTGCAAGGGTCATGGGTGGCTTGTTTGCTCTCACGGGCGTGGGTGAATTCTGCATCGCCCTTGACGCACGGTGGAGTGCGCTGCGTATCGCACTGCAAAGCCAGATGATCGGAGTTGCGGCTATTGTTGTCGCCATCTTTTTCTCCTGGAGTAACTTTGATCAAGCCAATCTCTTTACATGGGGCTTTGTAGGGGGAATGCTCTTCCTGTTGATCGCCAGTCCCATTCTCTACCTTTGGATGGAGGTGCGACGCCGCAGCGGATCACCAGCACCGCTGCCACCACCACGAAGAGGTATCCCGCATTGATCCCTCTTGTAACTCACATCTCACCAAGCATACAATTAGGCATTGCCTTTGAAATCGTGGGATTGGTCGGTCTCTTCGCCATTCCCGTCCTCACGCTCGTCGTACTCGGTCTTCAGTCCCTCTGGGTCTTGGCTGCCGCCATCACGTTGCTGGTCCGCCCAGGGGTGGCCTCTGATGCAACAGGAGGGACTAACCTAAGCTCCTGATCACATAGGTATGAGCGCACGTTGTATAAGGAATTGCCGTTACGCTTTTATCTGAAAGGGAAGCGCTCTATTTCACACGCATAGGGGGAGAGCCATCTCGTCTTCGCATTCGTGAGCATTACCGCCCCAGGCTATTTGACCACACACGTGGAAGATGCGATTTTCTTCCCGAAGGGCTTGCAGTTCTTCTTCTTTCGTCATGGGTCTACTTTACTTGATTTCCCCTCCTTTGGCAAGTTGGTAGGAGACCTGAGTAGTTACCGATGGAAAAGGTTAGGAAATGGCAAAGTCAAAGTGCTTCGGATTGAGCGGATGCACCACTAAGGATTAGTCCAAAGAATAGCCAACGATATGATGCTTCTACAAAAGGTGCGGTACCTCCACCTGAAGCAGCGGAGGGAATGAATGTAGAGGTGAACAAACCACCGAAGAGGAGTGAGACATAGAAACCGAGATATGCCAGAGTAAGCGCCTTGCTCATGTCCGTTGTTGCTGCATTAAAGCGCTTGAAAGCTATCCTTCCAATTGCTACGATGAGCCAGAGTAAGCAGAGTAAGCCTTGTACACCCATCTCGGCTAAGACCTGGAGGTACTGGTTGTGAGCAATTCCTACGACATCAGTACCATAGGAGAGATCGAAGAACTGGTAATTGCCCGCACCCACACCAAAGTAAGGACTGCGTTGCCAGATAGCAATGGCATCGAGCCAGATTTTGAAGCGGTCTGCTCCATACACCTTGGAAGGATCGAAGAAATCACTTACTCCTGGAATCAATAGGAGAAGAAGGGGCACAAACAGTAAAAGCAACACGAACCATTTCTTAATACGTAACCCCACCATAAGCAATACCGATAGAAAGAGTGCGATCCATGACTCACGCCCGAATGTCATAATCACTGCAATGAAGAATACAAGGGTGAGCAGGCCCCATCTTAGACGAGAAGTACCTGAGCGTGCGTAGAGGGCTTGACCTAAAGCGAGGCAAGCGAAGAGGAGAATTAATGAGCCAAGAGCGCTCGAGACAGACCCGAAGACCTGTGGCCGCCTGTTACCAAGAATTACACTGTTGGAGTAAAGACCTAATGGTCCGGCAAATATTGTCCCCAAAGCATACATCAGGCCAACAACTATGTAAGCTCCGAGAACAAGTTTAAGATCCTGTATCCTACGAACCATACCAGGAACAATTAAGAGAAACAGGGGTAAGCCGATCAGTAACACCATTTCGGAAAGATTGACAAGCGTAATCGAGACATTAGAGTGCACAAATGAGTACGACACCGTTGGATCTGGAAATAGACGCGAGTAGATGATAGAAATAAGCCCAACAGCAATTAATGCAAGAAGCGGAACCATCAGACCAAATTCCAGTTGTACCTGCCTTGATTTACGCTCAGACAGTACAGTTTTCAAAATCCAGATGCTCATAACTAGCACAAAAAGCAAGTTACCGATGTAAAGCCGAGAAAGGATACCTGTAGTGCTGAGGGAAAGAACAACGCTTGGGCCTGCCAGCAGAATGTAGAACGGAAGGGCCAATTGGGATTGCACAAAAAAAACCGCGACCAGGTTAATCACAAGAGCACCGAGAACCCCAACAAGGGGAAATATTGGCATGAGAAATGCCAAACCTATGTTCAGGACAAGGTAGATGATTAATATTGAACTCATTGCCGCCGGTGGAAGCGATAATGGGTGGGTAGATAAGAAAGAAAACTTTTGCTGTTTCATGGGATCATCCTCGCCGATATGTTGCTGCTCTAGCACTTTTTGATTTATTGGGCAAATTCTGGTCCAGTTCGATTTAACACAATGATAGGAGACACGCCCATGTTCGAGAGCCATGTCTCAGCTTGCAGAACTACTGGGCTCTGGCTGCTATGTGCATCTATCACGAGCAGCACCACATCAGCTAGCATTGCAAGGTTTGTAGCGCCCGGATCACTAAGGAGAGAAGGTCCATCGAAGATAATGATATCCCCTCTTTTAGTAAGAGACTCCGTGAAGGGGCGCAATCCATCAACTCGCAGCGATCCTTCCAGTGACTCTGGCGAACCTTCCTGAGAAGCTTTTCCGATGGGCAGCACACTCAGTTTCGTGATCGAGGTATTCAGTAATGGAGAGGCATGCATACCAACGGCTGCCATAGAACGAATGGAATCCAATGTACCAACAGTATTAGGAAGTTGGAACCAGGTATGTAGGACTGGGCGTTGGGGATAGGCATCAACCAGTATAGTATGTAGTCCATCTTGTGCTGCACTAAGGGCGAGACCAGTTGCGAGAGTACTCTTGCCTTCCTGTCCCTTGGGGCTGGTAATGAGGATCAATTGTAATCGTTTCTCATGCTCCTGGGCTTGGTAGCGTAAGCGCAGCAACAAGGGTAAGGCCCATGAGGTAGCCTGCTCTAGCACTTGCATGCGCTTCTTGTTCAAATCCGTGAGTGCCGGAACGACAATTGTAGCAGGAGGCAGAACTAGCTCTCGTTTCTTACCACTGAGTGGCAAGGCAGTAGAGAAGCGGCTGGCGAGCAGCGCTCCCCCCAATCCCATAATCAGCCCGATAAGCGGTGATAGAGCTAAGCGTTGAGCTTTTGTTGGTCCTACGCCAGGAATAGTCGTAATCTGTGGGGTGGTACTGCCCAAACTGAGAATATCACTATGGGTAAAATCCTGCTGTAGAAGTAGCCTCTGCATCGTATAAAGCGTATTTACCCACTTTAAGCGCACCTGGTAACTTTTATTGAGTTGATGGTATTGAAAGAAGGAGGTATTGTGGGTCGCTACCAGATTCTCAAGCTCCGCCGTCGCATTAGCTAGATCGATGTTGGCACTGTTCAATTCATTAGTCAGTATGGTATTGAGCCCATCGACCACCACAGAACGTTGAGTGTGTATCCTCTGGAGCAATGCTTGATAGATGCTTGTCACAAGCGTGGTGGCATCCTGTTGCGTACCTCCTAGAGCGCTCAAAAGTATCTCATTAGTGCGAACTACAGGGACTGCGGTTACTACTGTTTGCAAAGTAAGCAGTTGCAGGGTACGGAATTTTGGCGTACGGTGGAGTGTGGAAAGTGCCAAGTCTAATGTACTGGGACTTAAGAAGAGTCCTGAGAAGAATGTCGCAGTAGATTTTATATTCGCGGCATTATTAATCCCAGAAGGCAGTTGCACTTGAACTTGTAACGTTGCTTGATAGCTCTCCAGAGAAGGGGTATCAGGGATGAAGACGGAAGCAGCGGAGATCAATGTCATCGAAAGTATGATATACCAGCACCAGTGTAGCAGAAATCTACCATACAAGGCGAGACGTGATTGTTGCTTTGTCTGCTTGTTATTGGCTTGTTTAGCATAAAGGCGTGTTTTCATCATTTCATCTAACATTAGCAGATTCGCTCCAGGTTCTTCAGAGATCTTTAATACATTGGTAGATACAGATGCACCGAACAATATGGTACTAGTTTGCTACGCGTAAAACCCCTGCGGATGCGGTTAAGAGTAGGTTAAAAGTGCTAATTTTCTCTTGAGATTTCTTTACCAGCTTTTCAGTAACTATCCCCTTAAGGAGTGCATACAGGCAGAATTGGCAACCATTTCTTAACTCAATCATCACCATATTGCTATATCCAAATCTATCAATAACTGCTAGTGTGTAGATAGCATCCTTCTTCCGTTTCTCTTAGATCTTGCGCTAGATAAGGAGCCATTGTAAGTATGCAATCTTTACGTGTTGGGTTCGACCTCACTGCAATCTGGCGTCGTCCTACAGGAATTTTTCGTTATGCAGCAGAAGTCGCTAAACATCTGCTTTTACTTCAAGAGACTGAACCTCATATACGCTATGTCTTCTTCTTCGCACGCGAAATACATCCAGATTTTGTTCCTTTTCAAGACTCATTTGATGCGGTTATCTGCCCATCCACTAATGAGCTCTTCATCAAACAGTTTTGGTTCCCGCTTGTTCTACCGCGCCTGCACCTGGATGTCATTCACTATCCTTCGTTTCCTCCACCCTATTTTCAACTTCCAGGACCTCGTACGGTGATGACCCTACATGATGCGGGACCATGGCGTTATGCAAGTGCCTTGACACTGCACGGGCGGCTATACTTCTGCACATTGCTCTCGCGCGGTACACGTACTTGTTCACGCATTATTACCGTTTCAAAACATGCAAAGGGAGAGATTGGGTATTTTCTAGGGGAACATCACCTCTCTAAAGTTTTTGTCATTCCTGAAGCGGCACGAGCCGAATTTGCTCTTCCTTGCAGCGAAGATTTCAAGCGGGAGGTGCGAACCCGCTTTGAGTTACCTGATCGCTATCTGTTGGCTGTCTCCACTGTGGAGCCACGTAAAAACCTGATAACGTTGCTGGATGCCTACGTGCTACTGAGAAAAGAGCTTGGTGCCTCATGTCCTCAGTTAGTTATTGTGGGGCGCAAAGGCTGGAACAATGAGGATATCCTCAAGTACATGACGGACCTTGAGGGCGCAGTACAATTTCCGGGTCATATCTCAGATGAAGAGTTGATCGCCCTCTATCAAATGGCGACCTGCCTGATTTTTCCATCTCTCTACGAAGGCTTTGGTCTGCCTGTACTTGAAGCCATGACGGCGGGCTGTCCTGTGATTACCTCTACAACTTCCTCACTTCCCGAGGTTGCGGGAGATGCAGCGCTGCTGGTAGACCCACTCAATGCAGAAGAGATTGCAAGAGCAATGCGAGAGATTTGGCAAGATGAAGATCTACGGACACACATGATAGACCAGGGGCGTATGAGAGCATCACACTTCTCGTGGGAAGAGACAGCTAGAATGACCAGAGAGGTATATATTCTAGCTGCTAGCCCAATTTCTTCATTACGAGAGGAGTATACAATGTGAATCCAATTTCAACTCCTGGCATGTAGCATAAGCTGTCTTCAATGTTTTAAGACGCTCTCTGCGTTTCTTGACGAGCAAGAGCGTCTGTGCTGCCTGCTTACTAAGCAGATGAGTAGTGGCGCGATCGAGTGGCGATGCATCGATAATGATAACATCGAACATTTTTTGCAATTGGGGTAACATATCAACCAAGTGTATACACGCCCGGTAAGGCAGCTTGTCCAGTTCAGCAGCAGGAAGCAAAAAAAGATGAGATTGAGTGGATTTTATGATGAACGAGATAGGAAATCCATTGTTTGTGACCTTGTCATCATATAAACCATCCAGTTTCATTTGTTGATGCAGATGTGGGTGGTCAAAATCAGCATCGATAAGCAGAGTTCGCTGTCCATTACGTGCCAGCAATCGTGCCAGCACTATGGCGAAACTTCTTTTTTTTCGTGGACTGGTCAGAAGCACCGTATATCCCCCTTTTCTGATCGCCGGTGCTCCTATTGAAGCAGATAATAAACGCAAGGCCTCAATGCGTTTACGTAAGAGAGGGGACAGATGCTTTTGTTCAAAATTGAACTTGTGTGGTACTTCGGCTGAGACAGAGAAACCAATAATGTGGTTGAGTTCCCCCGTATGTCGCACAAAGGGAGTAAAGTATTCCATTATTATAATCAAGACGATGGCTGCTAAGAGACCGCTGCCTATTGCAATAAGCTCAATAGCCCAGCCAGGTAAGGAAGCAGCCATAAGGGCACCTGATGGACTAGCTGGTTGCAAAATCATATACGCTTTCGCAAAGAGAGGTCGTGCCTGCTCAATGGCCTGTAATGCTTGTTGATAGCTGTATAAGCTGCTCTCATCTTGATCCAGGTAGTAGAGGTCTGTAGCAATAGTTCGTTGAACTGCTGGGCTTATAGTTGCTGTAGATCCTTGACGTGCCGGAGACGGCAACAACGATGAGATTGCTAAACTGCGATTAGTAATATCGCTTTTCAGCGCCGTTGTGTCATTCTGCAACTTTTTTTCATAATAATCGAGCTGGCTATTCAACTCAGCGGTCTGCGTCACCACGAATTGTTGCGCTAGAAAATTAGCGATATCTGCCGCACTCGTGGAAGAGATATCTGTAACGCTGATCAGCAAAAGCCGATTAGAGCTGTCAGCAGTGACAACAATATCCTTTTGTAGTTGTGACGGAGCAAGACGCGGATAGTGCTTGTTGATGATGCTGAGGATACGCGGAGAAACAACTTTAGATTGGTATGTTCGCGGTGTGGCGATCTGCACCACGTTGTTTGGCACTGCTATAGTGGCTAACAGTGTATCATTGATCAAAACAGACGTTGAAACGGTGTATTGCTTTGTCGTATTGACAGCTATGCTATTCCCAACCACAAAAGATAGAACAAGTACCAGGACAAGTAGCCACCATTTGCGGGCAATGCCCTCTAGATAGGCTTTCATTTCCATGATTATCACCCTTTATTCAGCAGACACAGACGCCGTTTGTTCAGCAATCGACTCGATTGGATGGGGTTGAGCGTTGACATCGTGATTGGCAGCGTCGAACACTTCCGCATAGAGCGCAAACAATTGCGCAGCCACCCTGGCCTGGCCAAAGCGGGTTACCGCTTGTTGCCGCCCTTCTTGTCCCATGCGCTGACGGAGCATAGAATCAGTGAGAAGCGAGAGAAGTGCATCCGTATATTTTGATATATCACGTACATCCAATACGTAACCTGTAACTCCATTGTCAATGATACAGGGAATACCAGTCCCATTATGCGCTACCACTGGGATGCCGGCTGTCATTGCCTCCAAAAGTACCATACCAAAGCTTTCGACAAACGAAGGATGAGTCAAGATAGTTGCTGAACGATAGGCATCTTGAATGAATTCGGGTGTGTTATCTTGTAAAATCTGTATGTGATCAATAACTCCGAGTTCTGCTGCAATCTGTAGCAGCCGTTGACGAAACTCAGGCTCTGCTGGCTGCGAAGGTCCGACGATGAGCAGCTTTGCTTCAGGGAAACGAGCAATGATGGAAGGAAGACAGCGCACCGTGTATTCCCAGCCTTTGCGCTCGATAAGTTGCCCTACGCCTAAGATGAGAGGCTTACCAGTTACCCCGGCTTCCCGAAGAAGCTTCCCTGTCTCTTCATCACCCATGCTCGTGGCAAGAATGTCCGGACGAGACACATGGGGTATAACTCGCAGGTGCTCAGTTTTCACTCCGAGTGCTTGCAATTGTTGATAGGTGTAGTTTGTGAACATGATTACGCGATCGCTCAAGTTGAAGAAGAAACGCCCGAAGGTCTTGTCATAGAGTTCGCGCAAGGGACGGCGGTATGGGTAGACATGAAAGTGAGGCGTGAAGATCACTTTGCGTCCGCGTAATCGAGCAGTGAGGATACTCAGTTCGCTGCGCCCTTCACCATAGCCGTGACAGTGAATGATATCAGCATCGGTGGTAAGCAGAGCATGAATAAAAGGCCATGAAAAGGGCTTACCCTTACGCCCTCCGGCAGGGCAACGTCGAACACGAATACCATCAATTATCTCTTCGGCAGATTGCTTACTATCCACCTGAAAGGTTAGTACTTCGGCCTCCCAACCTCGTCTTACAGCCTCTTGCAATGGCCAATAGAAATAATACATATCGAAGGGCTGCATCACCGTATCAGGAAAGTTCCACACAACTTGAAGTAATTTCAT
>Ga0137385_10006410_pt1 | contig 10344 bp, 9 predicted proteins | sample SagtaG_FD_104921 | JGI IMG/M metagenome (GOLD analysis project Ga0137385, IMG submission 104921) | Vadose zone soil microbial communities from Sagehorn Ranch, Mendocino, California, USA - Sage2_R_80_16 metaG | ecosystem: Environmental > Terrestrial > Soil > Vadose zone | place: USA: California... | reverse complement strand
TCGTCCATCTTTGTTCAGATTCGTATGGTTCCCTCTCTCCTCCCTGTGCCATATTAACTTGCGCGAACCCTACCTTTTTGTCACGCCGCGGCTCAAGCGTGCTTATCGGTCAGATTGTGCCCTCTGTAGCGGCAATCGCCAGTTTTTTCCGTGCTACTTGCCCCCAAGACTTGCCCCCAGAATAAAAAGGCCATAACAATCAGCAACTTTCATCGCTGTCATCATGGCTCATATCCGCGGCGTCGGTGGTTCGACTCCACTCACCGCCACCAGATTTCTGCTGAGTCGCAGTTTCCAGCGCTGCCTGTTTCCAAAGCCACAATCAGCCGTCCTTCCAAAGCGCGAGAACCTAATACCTACTATTCCAGTCACTGCGGGAATAACGGTTTATTAACAGCTCCTCCATTCGTTCATGAGGAAAATCGCGTAGCTCGTCATTGGCTTTCCATTCTATTCTAAGAGCTTTTCGAACCTGCATAGAATCTATCAAGAGGTTCCTTAAAAACGACTCGTGTGAACGGCTTTGCCGATAGGTGGGTTGCCTTGAAGGCATACGGAGGCAAGCTTCAACGAGCGACAAATCGAAACCCAAAAGGAATGTTCCGTGAACTAGGCTGTAGACTCGTTTTCTATGTTGCGCGTTACCGGAAAACTTTTGCCCGGCAATGGCGAGATCGCTACTGCCCTCGATGTGAACGGCTCTTGATGTCAATGCCGTAAAAATCTTTCGGTGAGGCTCCAAGACCCGTTTATACGCTTTCGCTATATCGCCGACGTATCCCTCCCGCTCATTCTTGATAACCAGCGTATAGTTCAAGCAGCCGACTCCCTGGAGGACCGCGCCACCTCCACTGCACCGTCTAAGAATCGGAATGGCCCTCGCTCTACAGGCTTCGACATCGACTTCCAGAGAAATCTTGTTTGCATAGCCAAGGACGACGAAGTAGTTGGTCGGCTCCCATACTCTCAAGACCTCTTCGCCACCCGCATTGGCTTCGCAAAAGTCGATCAGAGCTTCATCACAGGCGAGATTGTGCGCCGGATCCGCAAATGTCAAATCGAGGTATTTCATGAAATTCTATTGATTTTAGTCGTATTTTGTTGTGTGGTAAGAGTTTAAGGAGAGCTACATGGAAGCTGATAAGAAGGACACGTCGAACGGTGCCGTCGGTAACGGCCCGCGCGAAAATTCCAAAGGACTCCGAAACGACAGACATAGATGGATCGCTTCTTTGGAATATATTCTCGAGTATATTCTCAAGAACGAGGAATCGGAACAAGCTATTTTTCTCCTTGAGGAGCTAATCGAGAGACTCAGAGAGTCAGGCCTCAAGGTCCCTTACGCCGTCAATACCCCCTATATCAATACGATTCCTGCGGAAAAACAGCCGCCCTATCCCGGCAATCGAGAGATCGAGCGACGCATCAAAAGCTACGTGCGCTGGAACGCTATGGCGATGGTTGTGAAAGCCAATCGCCTGCATCCCGATATCGGCGGCCATATATCCACTTACGCTTCGTCCGCGACTTTGTACGAGGTCGGTTTCAATCATTTCTTTCGTGGAGGCGACGACAATCGACTCGCAGATATGGTTTATTTCCAAGGCCACGCATCGCCCGGATCTTATTCGAGAGCTTATATAGAATGGCGCATCAATGCGCCGCGGTTGCACCATTTTCGCCAAGAGCTTTCTCCCGCGGGCGGCCTTCCCTCCTACCCCCATCCTTACTTAATGCCCGACTTCTGGCAGTTTCCTTCCGTCTCCATGGGGCTTGCACCGATTATGTCCATCTATCAGGCCCGTTTCCTTCGCTATCAGCAAAGCCGTGGCCTGCTTTCGAACGAGGAACCTAAAGTCTGGTGCTTCGTTGGTGATGGAGAAATGGATGAGCCGGAATCCTCCGGCGCGCTTTCCTTAGCCGGCCGCGAGAACCTCGACAACTTGATTTGGGTCGTCAACTGCAATTTACAGCGTCTCGACGGTCCAGTTAGAGGTAACGGCAAAATCATTCAGGAACTGGAGGCGACGTTTCGAGGAGCCGGTTGGAACGTCATCAAGGTTATCTGGGGCTCCGATTGGGACCCGCTGCTCGCCGCTGACGACAAGGGTCTACTCGTCAAACGCATGGAGGAAGCGGTCGACGGCGACTATCAGAAATATTCCGTGGAACCCGGAAGCTATACGAGAAAACATTTTTTCGGCAAATATCCGGAACTGCTCGATATGGTCAACCATCTAACCGACGATCAAATTCACAAGCTCCTGCGGGGCGGTCATGATCCACAAAAGGTCTACGCTGCTTACAAGGCCGCCGTCGACCACAAGGGATCCCCGACCGTCATATTGGCAAAGACCGTTAAGGGTTACGGCCTCGGCGAAGGCGGTGAAGGACGCAATGTTACCCATCAGCAGAAAAAGCTCAACGAACGCGAGCTGCGGGAGTTTCGCGCCCGTTTCGATATTCCGCTGGCCGACGAGGAAGTCGTTGAGACTCCCTTTTATCGCCCCCCTCTCGACAGCCCGGAGACCCAGTATGTATTGGAGCGGAGAAAGCAGCTCGGCGGATTTATACCGCAACGAAACGTGAAAGTACCCGCCCTCAAATTGCCTGACGCGAGCGACTACTCCGAACTTCTCAAGGGCTCCGGCCAACATACCATGTCTACAACGATGGCCATGGTCCGTCTGTTAAGCAAACTCTTGCGGCACGAGGGAATTGGAAGACGCATTGTACCCATCATTCCCGACGAAGCGCGGACCTTCGGAATGGATGCTTTGTTCCGACAAATCGGGATCTATTCCCCCAAGGGACAACTTTACGAACCCGTGGACCGCGAGACGTTGCTCTACTACAACGAAGTCAAAGACGGGCAAATCCTCGAAGAAGGTATTACCGAAGCGGGAGCCATGTCTTCTTTCATCGCCGCCGGCACGGCCTACGCTAACCTCGGGATCAATATGATCCCCTTTTATTTCTATTATTCGATGTTCGGCTTCCAACGGATCGGCGACTTGATGTGGGCCGCCGGTGACAGCAAAGCCAAAGGGTTTCTGTTCGGAGCGACTGCCGGCCGTACAACGTTGAACGGCGAGGGGCTGCAGCACCAAGACGGCCACAGCCATATCCTGGCCAGTACGATCCCTACCCTGCTTACCTACGATCCGGGATTTGGTTATGAGCTCGCCGTTATCATTCGCGACGGCTTGCGGCGGCTTTATGCTGAAGGCGAGGAATACTTCTACTATCTGACGCTTTACAACGAGAACTACGAAATGCCGGAAATGCCCGAAGGCGTGGAAGAAGGAATACTGAAGGGGTTGTATAGATTGAAAGCGGCGCCGAAGGGAAAACGGCAAAAGGCTCACATTTTTGCGAGCGGCCCGCTCCTGCGCGAAGCTTTGCGCGCCCAGGAAATCCTGGCCGAGCAGTTCGATGTATCAGCGGATGTATGGAGCGCGACCAGCTATAAGCTCTTGCGGGGCGATGCGTTGCGCGTCAAGCGCTGGAACATGCTTCACCCAACGGCGCCGAAGAAACAGTCCTATTTGGAATCTACCTTGCAAAACGAAGAAGGCGTTTTTGTCGCGGTTTCCGACTACATGAAGATGGTTCCTGATCAGGTCGCGCCCTGGATACCGGGCGGGCTGACTAGCTTGGGCACGGATGGTTTCGGTCGTAGCGATACGCGTGCTAATCTCAGACGTTTTTTTGAAGTGGATGCTGAACTCGCAGTCATCGCGACTTTGTCTGCACTCTATCAAAAGGGTTCGTTAGCGGGCGAGACCGTGGAGGCAGCGATCAAAAAGCTCGGCATCGACCCGGAAAAATCATTTCCCTTCTATTTATAAGTTATAAGCCGCAGGGCAATCCCGCTTACCTTAACGTTCAGAGTCGCTAAGCTATGGATGTCAGACTTCCTCAACTAGCCGAAGGTGTAGAATCCGGAACGGTCGTTAACATTTTGGTGTCCGAGGGACAAGAGATTCAGAAGGACCAAGCCTTCATGGAGCTTGAAACGCAAAAAGCGGTTGGCTCCATCCCCTCGCCCGCATCCGGTACCGTATCGAAAATTCACGTAAAGGAAGGCATGGAGGTGAGCGTCGGACAAGTTCTGATTTCCATTTCCACGGAAAAGGGCTCCACCACAATGACCAGTTCGGCTGTGACGGCGACGGCGACCGTGCAGCCGAAATCGCAAGAGGCGCCTCCCCCTCGACAGCGCCAGGAAACCGGTGATGGCGATCTTCGGATGATGGCTGATTACCGTTACGAATCTCAGGCGGGCGCTCCTCCTCCCGCTGCTCCTTCGGTTCGAAAGATTGCCCGGGAGCTCGGTATCGATCTGACTCGCGTCAAGGGAAGTGAAGCGGGCGGTAGAATCGCGCTCGGCGACTTGCGCGCTTACATTCAGCGGCTCCAACAGATCGCTTTCGAACAACGAGCGCCGATTGCCAAAGGCCCGGCGACGCCGACTCCCGCGGAAACGCGGCAAGCCGAAGCTGTGGACTTCTCTCAATGGGGACCTGTACGGCGAGAAAAAATGTCGGCCTTGCGGCGCACGGTCAGCCGCCGGATGGTTGAATCATGGACTACGATTCCAAAAATCAATCAATTTGATGAGGCCGATATCACGAGTCTTCTGGCTCTTCGCAAGATGCACGCCTCTGCATACGGGAAGAAGAGAGCGCATCTAACGCTCACTTCGTTTCTTCTCAAGGCGGTCGCGGCTGCGTTGCAAAAACACCCGCGCGCCAATGCGAGTGTAGACGAAACTACCCACGAGATCGTTTTTAAAGACTACTTCCACATCGGCGTGGCCGTGGACACAGAGGCCGGCCTGATCGTGCCTGTCATTCGCGATGTCGATAAAAGGAACCTGCTTCAATTATCTCAAGAACTGCACGAACTCACGGAAAAATCTCGGCAACGCAAAATATCATTGGAGGAACTGCAAGGCGGAAGCTTCACGATATCCAATCAAGGCAGCATCGGCGGGAGTCATTTCACCCCGATCATCTATGCCCCCCAGGTGGCGATTTTGGGCGTAGGGCAAGGGCAGGCCAAGCCGGTTGTTATCGAGGGCAAAGTAGTCGTTCGCACCCTGCTTCCTCTTTGTCTCGCCTACGATCACCGCGTGCTCGATGGCGCGGATGCTGTGCGTTTCATGAAAGACATCATTGCCGGCATTGAATCTTTTTCCGACAGGGACGTAAAAATTAAGTAAATACAAAATGGAACCGATCAAAACTGAAATTCTCGTCCTCGGAGCCGGTCCCGGAGGTTATACCGCTGCGTTCTATGCCGCAGACAGAGGCCAAAAGGTCACGCTCGTCGAACAGAACCCTCGACTCGGCGGCATCTGTCTCAATACGGGCTGTATCCCGTCCAAAGCGCTATTGCACGCAACCGAGATGCTCCGGGAAGCGAAAGAATCCGCCAAGCGCGGCATCGCCTTCGGCGAAGCCAAGATCGATCTTGACAAACTCCGCGCTTGGAAAGATTCGATCTTGGAGAAGTTGGGACAGGGAATCAAAGGACTGGCGCAGAAACGGGGCGTGCAAATAATTCATGGGCGCGGCCATTTCGAAGCTTCTCAAACTCTCAGAGTCGAAACGGCACAGGGGCAAAAATTCGTCAACTACGAGAAGGCGATCATCGCCGTCGGCTCGAAGCCGGCCATGCCGTCGGCGTTCGATCTCGGCAATAAACGCATCATGACTTCGACGGAGGCATTGGAAATCCGGGATATTCCAATGGATCTGCTCATCGTCGGCGGCGGCTATATTGGAATGGAATTAGGTACGGTCTACGCCACCCTCGGAAGCAACGTAGTTGTCCTCGAAGCTTTGCCGACCATCTTGACGGGAATTGACCCGGATCTTGTGCGCCCCGTCAGCCGCGCCGCACAGAAAGCCTTCAAGGAAATCCGTGTCGACACGAAAGTGTTAAAGATGGCAACGGCCGGTAGACAAATCAAAGTGACGATGCAGATCGATAAGGAGCAACGGGAAGAGCTTTACGATCGCGTGCTAGTGAGTGTCGGCCGCGTCCCGAACTACACTGATCTCGGATTGGAGGGCACGGGGGTCACCAAAGATGAAAAAGGCTTCATCAAAACCAACCCCCAGCAGCAAACTGACGATCGCCACATATATGCCATCGGCGACGTCAGCGGCGGGGTCCTGCTCGCCCATCGCGCGGCCAAACAAGCGAGAATCGCCGTGGAGTCTATCCTGGGAGAGGCCAGCGCCTTCGAAAATATCGTCATTCCCGCGGTAGTATACACGGACCCGGAGGTTGCTTGGTGTGGCCTGACCGAAACCGAAGCCAAACAGAAGGGAATTGAAATCAAGGTCGCTAAATTTTTGTGGGGAGCCTCCGGCAGAGCGCTAACCTTGGATCGGCCCGATGGCCTGACCAAATTAATCATCGAGCCGGAAACCGAACGGGTCCTCGGCGTCGGCGTCGTCGGCGCCGGCGCGAGCGAACTGATTAGTGAGGGCGTGCTGGCCGTCGAAATGGCCGCGACGGCGAGAGATATAGCAGACTCGGTTCATCCGCATCCGACGCTATCAGAGACTCTGATGGAGGCGGCAGAAGTTTTCTACGGTACCGCAACGAATACCCTTACGCGGAAAGATTCATCACAGCATTGATGGTAGACGCTCAGCGCAATTGTCATTCACCGGAGATTCAGTCATTGAGCGAATGCGCTATGGCGTCGTTTCCCAGCAGCGTACAATGTGATCTCGGTTTTTTTCTTGGGGTCTCTGGGCCTTATTAAACAACTGAGATATTTTGGTCTCCCAAACTGTATAAGTTCTTTCGGTTCCGGTCGAGGAACAGACCCCGCTGTTTTTGGCTCTTCTTCCTGAAGCTTATTGGTGGTTCTTGCCTTCTCATTTCTTCGTTCCATCCGCCGGGCAGTCTTCTTCTGCTGTTTCTCTCTCTGGGCCGCTTCCTTCTGGCGTTTCTTAAATGTCTCACTTGCCATAAGCTCTCCTTTTTGTTGCTAAGCGATCTGAGCGAGGTAATCGGTGAGTTTCTTTTCTTTGATGATGAGAAAGCGATCTTTATTCGTCTCAAGCAGCCCAAGGTTATGAAATCTCTGCATAAACAAGCTGATCCTTGGTCGCGTCGTGCCCACCATCTCGGAGAGTTCTTCATGGGAAATCTTCAGCTCGATGCGAATGCTGCGCGGGTCCTTCTTGCCCATGGTGCGGGCCAACTGTAACAACGTCTGGCCCAGCCGCTGTTCGCTATCCACCGTCACTAGATTGGCGATGACCTGCTGTTGGTCGGCAATGCGCACGGCCAGGTAGCGCACGAAGCCCTCAAACAGCGAGTCGCGGCTTAAACGCGCAAAGAACTGAGAGGAAGGTATTTGTTTCAAGGTCGTTGCTTTCATCGCCGTCGCCGTTTCCAGACGGGCGCCTAACCCGGATAAACACAGCTCACCGAAAATGTCTCCTCCACCATGGATGGCAAGGAGGCACTCCTTGCCATCGGCCGAGAGCATGAGGAGTTTGATCTGGCCGCTTTCAATAAAGTAGACCATCTCGTCGGTATCGCCACAACTATAGACGTTCGCGTGTCGCGCGATCTTGACGGCGCGAAAATTTTGCGTCTCGCGCTGCAACGAATCACGCAATTGCTGTTTGAACTCGTCGGCTTGAGGAGTCTGTTGAATCGTCATCATGTCTCCTTTCAATGCCCACGATGATTACAACAACGTCGACTTCCCTAGGGGGCTTGGTCGGTTATTGTTTGTTCGCGCGCGAAGCCTCGGCGGTTGACGCGCGCCAATGACTCTATCTCGTGGCGAACGCTGTGTCCAGATGGGATTGGCTCCAATGGCTAAGGCTTCATCCGTATGAACCGCGGCCTGCCGTGCTCGCTGAAAATGCCGACTAAGAAAGTCACGACAGTTTGAAACATTTCCCTTTTTGATCTTGATCGCTCCCTCTTAATTAAGCGAGGCATCGGGACAGAGCTGCGCGACCATCCACTAAGGACCTATCGTAGTAAGCGCGCCTGGCCACGTGACGTGGGTTTGCGTTGGTGGAAGGCTCGTTGTCTCGTTCCGGCCGATAAGTATTTGCGCAGAACCGCATGCAACGTTGCTAAGTTAAGGGGCTTATGCAAAATCCCTGCGGCACCTGCATCAAGAGCACGCCTTGTATCGACACAGGTAGTATAAGCCGTATTGATGAGCACCGGTATGTCCTTGGTGGACGGGCTCATCTTTAGGCGTGCCGTTGTTTCACCCCCATCCATTCCGGGCATGCGGAGATCCATTATGATTAAATCGGGATTTATGGCCGACGCCCGATCTATGGCTTCTATACCTGTGGCGGCTTCGAAGACTTTGTAGCCTAAACTTTTGACAAACCGCGCAAGCAACTCCCGACAATCGTCGTTGTCTTCGACCACCAGTATTTTCTTGGTGTTGTGCATAACGCTCTCCCAATTACGAACCGCTCGGTAGCGGCGCGCGACAGTTCACGCGCGCTGGCGGAGTTCACCTCTAATAATGGGAGCGATTTGCGCCGCGCCGGGCGTTTCGAAAATACTTTTGGCTTTGGTTATGTCATCGGGCCTGCCGTGAGCGATGACGAGGAACTTGTCAGATTTGAGCGCCGTCTCATACTCCATGATGTTGTTCTTCGGAATGCCAATGCTATGCAGCCCGGCACCCAACGCGCTCAGCCCGCCGACCATCACGGCGCCTTCCAGCGCCCTGACAATCCAACTGACCAGCGGGCCAAACACTATGACAGGACCGATGCCGGGAATAAGAAAGAAGGCCGATCCGAACAGCAAGCCCGATAAGCCGCCCCAAAAGTTCCCCAGCTGGCACCAGATCCTCATGCGGTCGCCGGCATTGTAGTAGCCGATGACGGCCTCCTCGGTATGATAGTCCTTACCCACGATAGAAAGTTTGTTCATGTCGAACCCCGAACTCTGGAGATCTTTGATGGTCGCTCCCACCTCGGCGTGGGGGTCGTATACCCTCACCACGGCATTGTTCTCAGCCATGGGTTACCTACCTTAGCGCGGCATTTAACCTATGCTGACTCGGCAGGGGTTTCTGTCTAATATTAGACAATCTTGAAAAGAACTATCGCGAGGCCCGCGCGGACCTAGGCAGGGGCTCTCGGCCATGTGAGCTAGGGAATCGAGGTTGAGAAGCGTCGGCCCCATGCTACGTGTGCCGGTTCCCCCCATTCCTGATTGTCGTCTTCCTAAGAAGGCGACGAACCTTCGTGATCCTCACCAACTCCGCGCGGCCTGCGGCGCTTGATTGGAAGATATCCCGATGTCCTTTATTGGGGTATGGCGTGCTCTAGCCCTACTGACAGCCATTCCGCACACGGTTATCCATCCATGTGCGCGCTATCTCGTAGCGGGAGTCTCAGCCTCGGAGGCATATATAAAGCGGTTATAAAGCAGTCTTCGGGACGGCCCTTTAGCAGAGACCACGTGCTTCTTTTCTCCCTCGCTCCAACAAGCACTGGCGAGCGGGGGCCAAAAGCAATCCCCAGCATCGCGCCCACTGGCCACAAAGATTAGGTAAGTCATTCGCACCTCCGTCCCACGTCTCGATTATTTAGCCGACACTGCCTTCGAGACTCACGCCCAAAAGCTTCTGCGCTTCCACGGCAAACTCCATCGGCAGCTCCCGAAACACCTGTTTGCAGAAGCCATTGACGATCAGAGTGACTGCATCCTCCGGCGAAATCCCGCGCTGCCTGCAGTAAAAAAGCTGATCCTCCCCGATCTTCGAGGTCGAAGCCTCGTGCTCCACCTGGGACGAGCTGTTCATTACCTCGAGGTACGGGAAGGTATGAGCGCCACACTTATCCCCAAGTAGCAACGAGTCACACTGAGAATAATTACGAGCACCGGTAGCGCCTTTGATGACTTTCACGAGCCCCCGATAGGTGTTCTGCCCGTGTCCTGCAGAGATCCCCTTCGAAATGATGGTGCTCTTGGTGTTTTTCCCGATGTGGATCATCTTGGTGCCGGTATCCGCCTGCTGATAGTTGTTGGTGAGTGCCACCGAGTAAAACTCGCCAACCGAGTTGTCACCCTGCAGGATGCATCTAGGATATTTCCAGGTGATCGCCGAGCCGGTCTCTACCTGGGTCCAGGATATCTTGGAGTTTTTCCCCAGACACTTGCCCCGCTTGGTGACAAAATTGTAAATCCCACCCTTGCCGTCCTTGTCGCCGGGATACCAGTTCTGGACCGTCGAGTACTTGATCTGCGCGCCTTCCAGCGCGATCAACTCGACGACCGCCGCATGCAGCTGGTTCTCGTCGCGCATCGGCGCGGTGC
>Ga0137385_10006409_pt1 | contig 10345 bp, 9 predicted proteins | sample SagtaG_FD_104921 | JGI IMG/M metagenome (GOLD analysis project Ga0137385, IMG submission 104921) | Vadose zone soil microbial communities from Sagehorn Ranch, Mendocino, California, USA - Sage2_R_80_16 metaG | ecosystem: Environmental > Terrestrial > Soil > Vadose zone | place: USA: California... | reverse complement strand
TGTTCATGTGACTCTTCTGAATGTCGTTCGACGTGTAACCGGATCAGTTACCGTACGGATCGAAGTCGAAATACTTGTGCGCGATCTGCGCGTAGGTGCCGTCTTTGCGCATCGACGCGATTGCGGTGTTGATCGACGTCTGCAACGCGGCTTCGTCCTTGCGCAAGCCGATGCCGACGCCGCGATCGCCCATATCGAGCGGCTCGCCGACGAACGCGAAGCCCTTGCCTTGCGGCGTGCGCAGGAAGCCGTAATCGGCTTCGACGGTGCCGAGCAACGCGCCGTCCAGGCGTCCGTTGACCAGGTCGCTGAATACTTCGTCCTGGCCTTTGTACGCGACCACGTGCACGCCCGCGGGCGCCCAGTGCGACTGCGCGAACGACTCGAACTGCGTGCCCGTTTGCACGCCGATCTGCTTGCCGGCGAGCGTCGTGGGCGCGCTGCCGTTCAGCGCGGTGCCCTGCTTCGCCACCAGCCGCGATTTGAACTGGAACAGCTTCGACGAAAAGAGAATCTGCTGCTCGCGCTTCGCGGTGATCGCCATCGACGACATGATCGCGTCGATCTTGCGCGCCTGCAGCGCCGGAATCATGCCGGAGAACTCCAGTTCGACCCATTCGCAGCGCGCGTGAATGCGCTTGCAGATTTCATTGCCGAGATCGACGTCGAAGCCCTTGAGACTGCCGTCGGGGGATTTCGCGTCCATCGGCGGATAGGTCGGGTCGATGCCGAGACGAATCGTGTCGTTATCGCGTGCGAACGCGCCCTGGCTTGCGAAGCCCAGTGCGACAAGGAGAAGTATCAGCGAAGTCTTCATGGCTAACGGGCCTATCGGTCGGCTGTGACGGGATGGATTCTGAGCCGATCCTACGATGCGCCAGTGATACAAAAAAGTGCAAATCTGTCTATCATGATCACTTCTTCTGATCGCCCGCTTTTCCGCCCCTGTCGACGATGGCCCTGACCATTTCCCAACTTCGCGTGTTCACGGCCGTGGCCGAGCACGGCAGCATCCGCGCCGCTTCGCGCGCGCTCGGTATCGCGCAAAGCGGAATCACGCAGCAATTGCAGAACCTCGAATCGATGCTCGGCGCCACGCTCATCACGCGCACCAATCGCGGCATCGCGCTGACGGCGATCGGGCAGCGCATGCTGCAACGCGCGGCGACGATCCTCGGCGAATGCGCGCGCGCCGAACATGAAGCGCAGCAACTGCGCGGCGAGTACACCGGACAGGTCACGTTCGGCATGACAACCGAGCCACTGATCGACGCGGGCGCGCCCGTGCTGACCGAGTTTCGCGAGCGTTTTCCGCGCGTGGCCGCGCACATGCGCACGGGCACGTCGCGGATGATGATTCAGTGGATACGCGAAGGCACGCTCGACTTCGCCGTCGCGCTCGTCTCGAAGCACACGGATACGACCGACCTCTCCGTGACGAAGCTGTATCCGTCCGATCCCGTCGTCGTGTGCAGACGCGGTCATCCGATGGCGCATGCGAAGTCGCTTGCCGAACTCGCGGATTGCTCGTGGATCGCGACGCGCTCGCCCAATCTCACCGACGATCCGCAAGCGCACCGCCTAAACGATCTGTTCGCGAGTCACCGTCTCGCGCCGCCGAGAATCGTCTCGACCGTCGAAGGGCTGTTCGAGTCACTGCATCTGGTGAGCGAGACGGATTGTCTGTCGCTGGAGGCAGCCGTGGTGACGAAGCGCGGGCCGTTCGCGCGCGTGTTGACCACGATCGACGTGCGCGAGCGCGTCGCCGCGCAGGACGTCTGCGTGTTGCAACGCGCCGCCGCGCCGCTCACACCCGCCGCCCAGGAACTCGCGACAATGATCGCGTCGTACACGCGAACCGTGCGTGCGCGAAATCATCGGACATAGTTGAGCCGGCAACCACCACTCACTGTTCAGGCTCCCGGAAACCCTCACCTGAAGCACGTTCCGCCGGCCCTGGCAGAAAACCGCGCGCAGTTGGCAGCATCGCGTGTATCAATGCTTTTGCCGCGCACGAGGGCTCTCCCTACACTTTGATCACACGCCGATCGCTCACTTCGACACAGCGAACGGCCACCACCGATCACGTTCTGGAGAACCCGAAATGAGCGAAATCATCGCAGGCATCAAGATCCCCGACAGCAAGATGGCGCGCGAAGCGACGCAACTCGTGCGCGACACCGAAACCGATCTGCTCTATCACCACTCGCGCCGCGTGTTCCTGTTCGGCGCGCTGACAGGCGCGCGCAAGCAACTGAAGTACGACCCGGAGTTGCTGTACATCGGCGCGATGTTCCATGACATGGGCCTGATGGAGAAATACAGCAGCGCGCACGACCGCTTCGAAGTCGACGGCGCGAATGTTGCGCGTAATTTTCTGCAGGGCTACGGCATCGACGAAAACGACATCGACATGGTGTGGGACTCGATCGCGCTGCACACGACACCGGGCATTCCGCAGTACAAGAAACCCGTGGTCGCGCTGGTGACGGCCGGTGTCGAAATGGACGTGCTGGGTCTCGCCTACGACGAGTTCTCGACGGAAGACCGCAAGCTGATCGTCGCAGCGCATCCGCGCGGCGAGAGCTTCAAGGAAAACATCATCGATGCGTTCGCGAACGGCACGAAACACAAGCCGCTGACGACGTTCGGCAACGTGAAGGCCGATGTGCTCGCGCTGAAAGACCCGGAATACAAGCGCCTGAACTTCTGCAGCATCATTCTCGGCTCGGCGTGGAACGACTCGAACGTGCAGGCGGGCACGTGCCGCAATCCCGCGCACAACCACGCCTAAGCGCGACTGACCACTCTCTCCTCGTCAAGGTCTGTTGACGATCAAGCCGCTTGTAGTCTCCGCTCAAGCGTGCCTTTGAATCCGCGTTCTCGCGAACGCGGATTCTTTTTTTTGGTCGGAACGGAACTGCGAACGGATGCGCTCTCGCGGCACTCATCGCGCCGGAATCGCGCGTGACGACCGTCGAACCGTGTGCGAAGGCAACTCGCCAAACTGCGCCTTGTACGCATTGGCGAAATGCCCGAGGTGCACAAATCCCCATTGCGCGGCGGCATCGCTGACAGAGAGGTCCGCCTGGCGCGTATCGAGCAACAGACGCCGCACCTGCCCGAGCCGCAACGAGCGCACGTAGGTCAGCGGATTGGTTTGCACGACAGCCTGAAAACTGTTCTGCACCGTGCGCCGGCTCACGCGCAATTGCGTGCAGAGGCTTTGAATGTCGATGAGCTCGTCGGGATGGTTGATCACGAAGTCGTGAATGCGGCGCACGATATCGGCCTGACACGCATAGGTCAGCCGGTTCGACGATGCGGGCACGTGATACGCGAGCAGATCGACGAGCGCCTCGCTCACCTGATTGCGCACCGCGTGCTGCGCGCGGATGTCGTCGAACGCGTCGGGCTGCGCCAGCACGCGTTCGATCAGCGTCGCGAGCTGCAGCCCCGCGCGCGTGCAAGCGGCGTTCGGAATATCGAGTACGGTGCGGCGAAAGAGATTGTCGTCGAGTTCGACGCCCGCGCAATCGGCGACGCCTTGCAGCATGTCTGAATCGACCACGACGCCGATCAGCGCCATGTCGTCGGGCGAATGGAACTCGAACGGCGTGCCGCCTTGCGCCATCACGAACCCGCCGCGATCGATCCGCACGCCGCCGAACGAGAACGCCCCCGCGCCCGCGAGCGGAATGCCAAACGTCATATGATTGACCGGCAACTGCCCGCGCTGCACGACACGCAGATTCGCCGACTCGTGGAACACCTGCACGCCGTCCAGCTCGATCTGCTTCACCGCGCTGCGAAACGTGCCTGAACCGATCTGGTCGTAACGCTGATCCCAACCCCGCAGCGCGGCCGCGTGGTCATCGGCATCGTTGAAGAACTGGTGATGGACGTACACGGTGCCCCCACAATCTCAAAAAAAACCGCCAAGTTGCGTAGAATAAACCGACCAAGCGGTCGGGAAAATACTTCCGAGGGTTTGTCCTGGGCGTTTTCGTCGGCTGGACGCGACAGTCCGTGGATTTCCATGGACGCGGCGCTGATTTCCTTATTGTAGTCAGCGTCAAAAATCCGCCGAAGCCTTCCAGAACACCAGGCACGCTAAAGAAAATCCTTAATACCCGGCTGTTACCGAACTAGATTTACTTATATCCTAGCGAATTGCTTTTTCCCGCCTGGATATCAATGGTGACGACCCGATCCCGCTCTGCCACGCCTCTCGCGATGCATCGCAATCTGCCGATGCTGCTGCTGCGCGCGCGCGAACTCATGATGGCGCGCTTTCGTCCGTTGCTCACGGCGCAGGGGCTGACCGAGCAGCAATGGCGCATCATTCGCGCGCTGCACGAGAACGGGCCGCTGGAGCCCCGGCAGATATGCGCGCTGTGCACGATTTCGAGTCCGAGTCTCGCAGGCGTGCTTGCGCGCATGGAAGATCTTGGCCATGTGACGAAAGAGCGCTTTGAGGACGATCAACGGCGCGTGCGCGTGTCGCTGACTGCGCAGAGTGTGGAGATCGTCGAGCGGATGAAGCCGATGCTTGAAGCGGAATATCGCGCGCTGGAAGACAAAGTTGGTGCGAAGGTTGTCGGTGATCTTTATGTGGCGGTGGATGCGTTGATCAGGGAACTGGATGCGGGGGAAAGCCGTGACACGGAGTAAGACGAACGCGCCAGCGAAAACGCGCGGCGCGTGACATCAACGGGATCGGCAAGGAGATGTGGCTATTCGCTTGCCCCCTCCCCCGCCGCCTCGATCAACTTCAGCGACGCATCCGCATCGCCAATCTTCTCAATCGCCAGCAGCGCAAACCGCGCCAGAAACATTGGCGCATTAGCCTCGCCGACTTGAGTCATCGTCTTGCACAGCCGCGTATAGACGGTATCGAGTTCTGCATCGGTCATCGCGTTCTCCATTCGTTGAATCGGTTGATCAAGCAAGCGCGCGCGCAATCGCGGTCTCGACATCATCCGCGCTCGCATTGCGCCAGCGCCCCAACACATGCCCATCCGGGCGCACTAGATACACGGTGCCCGGCTTCGCGTCATAACGCTCGAAGATGCGTCCCGTGTGATCCCACGCATGCACGCCCTGCGCTTGCGGATGCAAACGCGCGCTCAGCGACACGACCTTGAACGGCACGCCGCGTTCACGCATCGCTTGCGCAAGCGCAGTGAAATCAGCGGACACCTCGCCCTCTTCACTAAAACACAGCGCCGTAAACCGCACACCGACGAGATCAGTCAAATGCGCTTCACGCGCATGCCCACCTTCAGCAATCGTCACCGGAAACTCGGCAAGCACCGCCCCCGGCACAGGCCCCGCAGCAAACGCATCGCCATCGGCGACATTCAGCGGCGACTGCACATAAGTAATCGCCGACGTCTGCCGCGGATTAATCAGTGAGCGCACACCCGGATGCTTCACAGCAAGACTCAACACAGCCTTGCGCATCAGATCGAATGCAAACGACGGCGGCGCCATGAACTCGGTACTCTTCGTGCCATAACTCAAGTTCTCATGCGTAGCGGCAACACGCTCATCCGAATAGCTATCGAGCAACTTCGCCGATGCCAATCCCTTCACAACAAACGCCAGCTTCCAAGCGATATTGTCCGCATCATCGATACCCGAGTTCGCGCCGCGCACGCCGAAGATCGGCACGAGATGCGCGGCATCGCCCGCGAACATCACGCGCTGATGACGATAACGCTCGAGCGTCAACGCATTGGCCTTGTAGATCGTGATCCAGATCGGCGCCCAGTCGCCTTTCTCGCCCATCATATCGAGCAGGCTTTGCACACGCGGCATCACGTTTTCAGGCTTCACAGCCTGCTCCGCGTCTTCGCCGTCGCGCAACTGATAGTCGATACGCCACACGTTATCCGGCTGCTTGTGCACGAGCACGGTCGAGCCCGGATTCGACGAAGGATCGAAATACGCGAGACGCTCCGTCGGACGATCGCTTTGCAGTTCGATATCGACGATCACATAGCGCCCTTCGTAGCTGGTGCCTTGCAACTGCAAGCCGAGCGCTTCGCGGATCGTGCTGCGCCCGCCATCGGCGGCGACGACCCAATCCGTCTCTAGCGCGTAGTCACCATCAGGCGTGCTCAATTGAAGCGTTGCACCGTCGTCGCGCGAATCGATCGACTTCACCCGCGTCTGCCAGCGGATATCGATCAGATCGGCGCGCTTCTCCGCTGCATCCAGCAAGAACTGTTCGATGTGATATTGGGCGAGGTTGACCATCGGCGGCAGCTTCTGGTTTTCGTCCTGCGGCATCGTGAAGTGCAGCACTTCCGTATCGCGATAGAAGCTGCGTCCGCCCGTCCACGGCAAGCCTGTTTTCAGAAAGCCGTCGAGTGCGCCGAGCCGTTCGATGATCTCCAGGCTACGCCGCGAAATGCAGATTGCGCGGCTGCCATAGCAAACGGAATCGTCCGCTTCGATCAGCACGCAGCGAACGCCGTGATTTGCGAGACCGAGGGCGACAGCCAGTCCGACGGGCCCGCCGCCGACAATCGTCACCGCGTGACGCTGCGCGTCCATACCCTGCGTCAGTTGCGGCAAGCGCGCTGCGTACTTTTTCCCAGCGAACGGATACGGTTTGAATTGCTTGTTCATCGAATGCTCCAGATCGATTCCTTCAGGCGAGCCGCGCAGGTGGCGCTTCGCGTTTATCCATCGGCAGCAGCGTGACGACGACCACGCCGATCACCAGCAGCACCGCCGAATACAGCAGCCCCGCCGAGAAACTGTGCGTCGCGTCCCGCAGCCATCCGACGATCAGCGGGTTGAGCGCCGAACTGATATTGCCCGTCGCGTTGATCACGGCAATGCCAATGGCGCGTGCGCGAAAGCTCAACGCGTGATCCGGCGTGGTCCAGAAGATCGACATCGCCGTGTACGAACCCGCCGACGCGAGGCACACGCCGAACATGCGCATCGCCGGATTCGTCGAGTATGCGGTGCACAGCCAGCCCGCAGCGGAGAACAGCATCGGAATCATCAGATGCCATTTGCGTTCCTGCTTGCGGTCCGAGCGGCGTCCCCACCAGATCATCGCGACGATCGTGCACACCTGCGGAATCGCGGCGAGCAAGCCAATCGTTCGATTGCTCGCATCCGCGCTGAAGCTCTTCACGATCAGCGGCGTCCACACGGCAACCATTGCCAGCGTGTTCACGAGGCAGAAGTACGCAATCGCGAACTTCACGACAGCCGGCGACAGCAGTTCACTGACGATGCTCTTCTGATCATTCGTATGAGCACTCACAGTAGCGCTCTGCTTATGTTCCGCAGCAAGTGCCGCGGCAAGCGTGCGCTTCTCTTCATCATCGAGCCAGCGCGCCTTTTGCGGGCTGTCGTCGAGATACGCATACACGACAAGACCGAGAATCGCCGACGGCAAGCCTTCGAGCAGGAAGAGCCATTGCCAGCCCTTCAACCCGAGCGTCCCGTCGAGTCCAAGAATGAAGCCCGACAACGCCGAACCAACCGCGGCCGTCACGGGCATCGCAATCATGAACAGCGCATTGGCGCGCGCCCGGTACGCGGCCGGAAACCAGTAGGTCAGATACAGCAGAATGCCTGGCAGAAAGCCCGCTTCCGTCACGCCGACCAGCACGCGCAACACGTACAGCGTGCCGGGGCTCGACGCGAACATCGTCGCCGTCGACGCAAGCCCCCACGCAATCATGATCGTGCCGATCCACCTGCGCGCGCCGATGCGCGCCAGCACGACGTTGCCCGGAATGCCGAACGCGATGTAGGCGACGTAGAAGAGCGTCGTCGCGAGACCGAATTGCGTGCTCGTGAGCCCGAGGTCCTTCATCATCGTCAGGCCGGCGAAGCCGATGTTGATGCGGTCGAGAAACGAGAAGAAAAACAGCACGAACAGGAACCCCAGCAGATGCCGCGATACCTTGGCGATCACCGGCTGTTCGTGCGCATGCGGCGCGGTGGTGGCAGGCGTCGCATGCAGCGCGCCGGCTCGCGAGGAGGTGTCCATACCGTTGTCTCCGATGTTGTCGCTTTCTGATGCGTCGCAGTATGGAGCGCGGCTATGTGCTGCCTGTCCTCATTTTGGGTACAACGTGGGGCCTGTTAAGGCCTGGGGAAAACGCGGATAGGTCAGCGGAAATGCGTGCTGAAAACAGAGGAATGCGTCAGGCCTTGCCCGGCCCAATGCACAGCGCGAACAGCTGCCGCTGGCTCGAAATGCCGAGCCGTCGAAATGCGCGCTTCTGATAGGTGACGACGCTCGTCGCTTTGATGCCCATCGTGTCGCCGATTTCCTGCGCGGTGCGTCCTTCGAGCACGCCCGTCAGCACGTCGAGTTCGCGCTTCGACAGTTCGGGACAGAGGCCGCGCACGCGCGCGAGCATCAGATGCGAGATCGCCAGATCACGCTGGCCGCAGATCGCGTAGTGATGCTTCGCCGCGTGCGCGATCAACGGCGCCATCGCTTCGATCAACGCGATCTCGCGCGGATGGTAATTGCCGAAGCGTCGGTCGCGATACAGGTTCACCGAGAGCCAGATATCGGGCGTCGGCTGCACGAGCAGCGACACGCGGTCCGACACGTTCGGCTGCTGATAACACGCCGCGCGATACGCTTCGTTGAGAATGTCTTCGCTCGTCTGCTGATGCAGCACGAGTGTCGAGCCGGCCTTGTCGTTGCGCGCCGACGAAACGATCTTCTGGTTGCCGTCGAGCGCATAGAAGTGGCGCGCGTAAGTATCCGCCACGTCGCGCAGAAAACGCCCGCCGCGATGGTCCGCCACAGAAACAGTACGCGGCCGGTTGCCGAACTCGTACGCGAAGATCGTGCACTGCGAAATCGCCGCGATGTCGCCGAGCAGTTTCAGCACTTCGGCGGCGAGCGCATTCGTATCGTCGCTGCCGATCGACGATACGAGGCCCGTCGCGCGGCTGAGATCCAGCTGCCCTTGCGAGACGGGACGGTCGAGACGCCATGAACGCATGATCGGAGTACGGCCAGAAGCGGCGAGAGAAAACGTGGAATCGCATCATTTTAATCTGCGCGGCGTTTGCGCATAGCCGGCCGGCGCTTCGACATCCAGACCGATGCAAAAACATCGGCTCCGCTTGAGCGCATGCATAAAAACCCGTCACGCCATTACGAACAATCCCGCAAGCCGCCGCGAAATTGCCTACAGTGAAAAGTTCAAACGCTCGTGCCGTTTTTCATAGATGGCGCGCGCGACCCGCGTGCCGCATCGCAACATCTTCCGGAGATGAGTTATGGCGACATGGAAACCCGATCCGACCTTCTATCCTTCCGCGCGCATGGCAAGCAGCGCGCCGAAGGAGACCGTCGCGTATGTGGCGAGCTTCGATCCGTCGCGCGAAACGCCCGACGAGCTCGCCGTCGTCGATGTCGATCCAGGCTCGGCGGAATATGGGCGCATCGTCGGCCGCGTGGCGATGCCCAATACGGGCGACGAGCTGCATCACTTCGGCTGGAACGCGTGCAGCTCGTGCCTGTGTCCGAACGCGCCGCATCCGCATACGGAGCGTCGCTATCTCGTCGTGCCGGGGCTGCGCTCGTCGCGCATCCATATTCTCGATACGAAGCCCGACAAGCGGCAGCCGCAGATCGTGCGCGTGCTCGAACCTGCGGAAGTCGCGGAAAAGGCGGGCTATACGCGCCCGCATACCGTGCACTGCGGGCCGGCGGGCATCTATGTGGTGTCGCTCGCGAATGCGCAGGGCGAAGCGCCCGGCGGCATTTTCCTGATGGATCACGAGACATTCGATATTCGCGGCCAGTGGGAAATCGATCGCGGCCCGCAGGAGCTGTCGTACGACGGCTGGTGGCATCTCGGCTACGACACCGTCGTGACGAGCGAATGGGGCCTGCCCGCGACGTTCGAGAATGGCCTCGTGCCGGAAGTGCTGCTGGGCGGCAAGTACGGGCATCGGCTGCACTTCTGGGACATGAATACGCGCAAGCACAAGCAGGTCGTCGACTTCGGCGCGGAGAACCAGCTGGTGTTCGAACTGCGTCCCGCACACGATCCGACCAAAGCCTACGGCTTCGTCAATTCAGTGATCAGCCTCAAGGACCTGTCGGCGTCGATCTGGACGTGGTATCGCGACGGCGATCAATGGGCCGCGCGCAAGGTGATCGAGATTCCCGCCGAGCCCGCCGACGCCTCATTGCTTCCGCCCATGCTCAAAGGCTTCGGCGCCGTGCCGCCGCTTGTCACGGATATCGCGCTGTCGCTCGATGACCGCTTCCTGTACGTGTCATGCTGGGGCACGGGCGATCTCAGGCAATACGACGTCTCCGATCCGATGAAGC
>Ga0137385_10006407_pt1 | contig 10345 bp, 11 predicted proteins | sample SagtaG_FD_104921 | JGI IMG/M metagenome (GOLD analysis project Ga0137385, IMG submission 104921) | Vadose zone soil microbial communities from Sagehorn Ranch, Mendocino, California, USA - Sage2_R_80_16 metaG | ecosystem: Environmental > Terrestrial > Soil > Vadose zone | place: USA: California... | reverse complement strand
GGCGGTGGACTCGGCGGTTTTGCCGTCGCGCCCATTGATGACCCGCTAGCAGCCGGCGCGGGCGAGCTCCTCCGCACAGGCACGCCCGAGCCCCCGGCTCGACGCACAGACGATGGCCTTGCGCCCGGTAATTCCGAGGTCCATGGCGTCCTCCCGCTGATTGCTGCCGCGTCCGCCGCCCCTTTAGGCCAGTATCTTGCCCCGATTTCGAGCGTCAAATGGGGCCCGGTTTGGCGTCCCGGTCGGCGGCATTGCGCTGCTGCTGGTCCGATACCTCAATTTCGCCAGGGAAACGCCCATTTTGTTGATGTTTTATTAATGCCCCGCGAGCGGTCGAATTCTGTGCGCTGTGGCCTCCCTGCAACAGACATGGAGGCCCCAACGCGTTAGAAGGGGGCATGCGCATTCAGTCGGGAGGTACCATGAAAAAGCTCATTCTCAGTGGCGCGGCCTTGGCAGCGCTCGTTGCCAGCCCCGTCCTTGCGGCCGACCTGCCGGTCAAGGCACCGATCATGAAGGCACCGGTGGTCGCAGTCTACAATTGGAGCGGCTGCTACTTCGGCGGCTATGTCGGCGGCGCCTTTAACAATGAACGAGTGAGAACACAGGATCCGCTCTCAACTACCGCGGCGCCATTTTTCTACAACGATGGGAACCCCGGGCCCGTGGCCGGCGGCGGCTTCTACAGCTACGACCTCGATGCGAGCGTCATCGGGGGCGGCACACTGGGATGCAACTGGCAGGCTAGTGGATCGGCGTTCGTGCTCGGCCTCGAAGCCGAAGGCGGCTACATGAGCCTGCGCCGCACCGTTATCGATCCGTTCAGCCTCGGACCCCTCGTGAACTTCGGCGGCGACACCCGCGACTCTACGCGAGTCGGAGACTGGGACGCGGTCATTGCCGCCCGCCTCGGTTGGGCCTCCGATCGCACCCTGTTCTATGTCAAGGGCGGTGGCGGCTTCACCGACATCAAGGCGAGCGTGGTGGATACATGCACTATCGCCCCGTGCGGCCCGGCGACGCTGTTCGCCACCGGCAAGAAAAGCGCCGCCTTCTGGGTTGCGGGTGGCGGCATCGAATGGGCTTGGACCAATCAGTGGTCGATCAAGGCCGAGTATCTCTTCTTCGGGGTGAATGAGACCGTCAATGCGTGCGGCCTCGCCAGCACCGGCTTTATCTTCTGCGCGGCGCATAAGGTCGACGGCATCCACACTGCCAAGCTCGGCCTGAACTACCACTTCAATTGGGGCGGGCCGGTGGTCGCAAGATACTGATCGGCAGCGCCGATCGTTCAGCGGAGCCCCGGGTCCCTGCTGCCCGGGGCTTCTGCTTTTTGGGCCGCGCGCGGGACCTGCAGGCAGGCCCGCGTCGATTGCGATTAATCCCTTGCCCGGCCGCGCGTTGCGGCGCTACCGTCGGCCGCAATGGCTGATGCGCCCCAGTCGCCCGTTTTGCCGACCGCCGCCGATGTGGACGCTGCTGCGCGGCGCCTGGCAGGGGTCGCGTTGCGCACTCCGCTCGTGACCTCGCCCGTGCTCGACGCGCTGACCGGGACCCGCGTCTTTCTCAAGGCGGAGACGCTGCAGCGCACCGGCTCGTTCAAGTTCCGTGGCGCCTACAACAAGCTCTCGCAAATCCCGCAGGCGCAGCGCGCAGGCGGGGTGGTGGCATTCTCCTCCGGCAATCATGCGCAAGGCGTGGCGGCGGCGGCCCGGCTTCTCGGCATGCCAGCGGTGATCGTGATGCCGGCCGACGCGCCAAGGCCCAAGCGCGAGCGCACTGTGGCGCTCGGTGCCGAGGTCGTGCTCTACGACCGCGCGGGCGAGGACCGCGAGGCGATCGCGCGCGAACTGGCGAGGAAGCGCAACGCCGTGCTGGTGCCGCCCTACGACGATCCGCAGATCATCGCGGGGCAGGGCACCGCCGGCCGCGAGATCGTCGAGGACCTCGCAGCCCTCGGCCTCAAGCCCGACCTGGTTGTGGTCACCGCCTCGGGCGGAGGCTTGACAGCGGGCATTGCGCTCGCGGTCAAGGCGCGGGTGCCCCAGGCGCGGCTATGCACCGCCGAGCCCGAGGGCTTCGACGATCATGCCCGCTCGTTCCGCAGCGGCCAGCGGGAGGCCAATGCGTCGCTCTCGGGGACCATCTGCGACGCGCTGATGGCCCGCATGCCTGGGGAGCTGACCTTCGCGATCAACCGCGCGCTGGTTGGCGAGGGCGTCGCCACGAGCGAGGAGGAAGTGGCCGCCGCGGTGGCGTTCGCCTTCCGGGAACTGAAGCTTGTGGTGGAACCAGGCGGTGCGGTCGCGCTCGCAGCCTTAATGTCCGGCAAGATCGCCGCCAGGGGCCAGGTCGCAGTGGCGGTTCTCTCCGGCGGCAATGTCGACCCGGAGCTGTTCTATCGTCTCGTGGCCTAGAACCAGCGGTTGTAGTAGTTGTACGGTGGGCTCCTACCCCAAACCGGATGGAACTCCATCGAGGTTGGCCCCGAATAAAAACGGGGGCAAAGCTGATAGTATTTGAACCTGGGACCCGGCCTGGGCTATCAACGGGAGCCGGGAGCGGTTTCATCATTGGATAACCAGCCAGCGGCTAAAACGCCCGTCACAACGGAAAGGGTAGGTTTCCGGCGCAATTTTAATTAATTTGAATAGAGCGGCGAGCGATAAGCAAAGCTCTCGCCAATTCGATGTGACCGAAGGCCCGCAGGGCAGGTGAGCATGACCGATACAGGCGCGGCAAGACGGCCGCCGCTGCAGCGGCAACCCAACGAACTCATTCAGGCGCTCCGCACCTGCAGCAGCGCCGTCTGGGCGCTCGGCTTCGCGAGCGCGCTGATCAACGTCCTCTATCTCACCGGCTCGTTTTATATGCTGGAAATCTACGATCGGGTTCTGTCCAGCCGAAGCACCCCGACCCTCGTCGGTCTTTCGATCCTCGCTTTGGTTCTCTACGCCTTCCAGGGTTTTCTCGACTTGCTGCGCGGGCGAGTGTTGGTCCGCATCGGCAGAACGCTGGCCCAGAACCTCAGTTTCCGGGTGTACTACACGATCGCCCAGATGGCGCTGCGAAGCCGCAGGGCGGGCGACGGCCTGCAGCCGCTTCGCGACCTCGATCAGATCCGGGCCTTTCTCTCGAGCGCGGGGCCGGTGGCGCTGCTCGATCTGCCCTGGATGCCGTTCTACATCGCCATCTGCTTCATGTTCCATTTCTGGATCGGGATGGCGGCCTGCATCGGCGCGGTTATCATCGTGTCGCTCACCGTGTTGACCGACATTCTCACGCGCGAGCCGCAGAAGACCGCGACCGAATTCGGGGCCAAACGCCATGCCGTTGCCGAGGCATCACGGCGCAACGCCGAGGTGATCCAAGCAATGGGGATGGCACCCCGGGTCGCTGCCATGTGGAGCGAGCTGAACCTCAAATATCTCGACACCCAGCAGCGGGCGAGCGACGTGAGCGGCGGCTTCGGCTCCATGTCCAAGGTCATGCGGATGTGCCTGCAGTCGGCAGTGCTCGGGGTCGGCGGCTATCTGGTCATCATCCAGGAGGCGACCGCGGGCGTGATCATCGCCGGCTCGATTCTTGCCGCCCGGGCGCTCGCGCCGGTGGACCTCGCCATCGCCAACTGGCGCGGCTTCGTCGCCTCAAGGCAGAGCTGGAAACGCCTGAAGGATTTGCTGGCCATGCTCCCGCAGGACAAGGAGCAGATGGCATTGCCCAAGCCGGCCTCGACCTTCGCAGTGGAGCACGTCAGCGTCGTGCCGCCCGGGGTTCAGCGGCTCGTGGTCCAGGACGTCGCCTTCCGGCTCGAAAAGGGCAACGGGCTCGGCATCGTCGGCCCGAGCGCGAGTGGAAAATCCTGTCTCGCGCGCGTGCTTGTCGGCGTGTGGGTGGCGGTGCGCGGGACCATCCGTCTCGACGGCGCGGCGCTCGATCAGTGGTCTCCGACCTTGCTCGGCCGGCACATCGGCTACTTGCCCCAGGACGTGGAACTCCTGGCCGGCACGGTGGCGCAGAACATCGCACGGTTCGAAGCCGATCCCGATCCCGACAAGGTGATCTCCGCCGCCAGGGCGGCCAACGTTCACGACATGATCTTAAATTTGACAAACGGCTATGAGACCGAGGTGGGGGAAAGCGGCACCGCGCTCTCGGCCGGACAACAGCAAAGAATAGCGCTGGCGCGTGCGCTCTATGGAGACCCGTTCCTGGTCGTGCTCGATGAGCCCAATTCCAACCTCGACTCCGAGGGTGAGGAAGCTCTCACCCGCGCGATCCTCGGGGTGCGCGCGCGGGGCGGCATCGCTGTCGTCATCGCCCACCGCCCAAGCGCGCTCGCCGCAGTGGATCTGGTCTTGGTGATGGCCCAGGGGAAAGCCCAGATGTACGGGCCGAAGGAAGAAGTGCTCGGCAAATTGCGTCGCCCCGGTCCCCCGCCTGCCGCGGCGGGCCTGCGGGTGGTCGCCGAGCCGGGAGGAACAGCATGATGCGCGTTAACGAATCCGGGCTGGATGCCGCCCTTCGCCGCCACGTTTTGGCGATCGGCGTGGCGGCGGTCGTATTGGTGTTCGGTCTCGGCGGCTGGGCGGCGACGACGGAATTCCAGGGCGCAGTGATCGCGGCGGGGCAGCTCGTGGTCGGCTCCAACGTCAAGAAGGTGCAGCATCCGACCGGCGGAGTGGTGGGAGAAGTGCTCGCGCGCGACGGCGCCATTGTCAAGGGCGGCGATGTCGTGGTGCGCCTCGACGACACCCAGACCCGCGCCAACCTCGCCATCGTGACAAAGAGCCTCGACGAAATGGCGGCCCGCCGGGCCCGCGAAGAAGCCGAGCGCGACGGCTACGATACGATAACCTTTCCGCCCGATCTGCTCGCCCGAATGCGGAACGACGACGTCGCGTCGGCGGTGAACGGCGAGCAGAAGCAGTTCGAAACCCGCCGCGTGGCGCGCGAGGGTCAACGCAAACAGCTCAAGGAACGCATCGCCCAGCTCAACGAGGAGGCCGGCGGCTACGCGGCGCAGATTTCCTCCAAGATCAAACAAATCGAATGGATCACCAAGGAGCTCGTCGGGGTCAACGAGCTGTGGGAGAAGAATCTGGTTCCCTATACCCGGGTGACCGCGCTCGAGCGCGAGAAGGAGCGGCTCGACGGCGAGCGCGGGCAGCTCATCGCCACCATCGCCCAGTCCAGAGGCAAGATCGCCGAGATCGAGCTGCAAATCCTGCAGATCGACCAGGACATGCGCACCGAAGTGGGCAAGGATTTGGCCGACATTCGCGCCAAGACAGCGGAACTCGTCGAGCGCAAGGTCGCCGCCGAAGACCAGCTCAAGCGCATCGACATCCGCGCACCGCAGGACGGCGTCGTCCACCAGAGCATTGTCCACACGGTCGGCGGCGTGATCTCGCAGGGCGAGCAGCTCATGCTCATCATTCCGATGACCGACACGCTCGAAGTGGAGGCGAAGATTTCCCCGCAGGACATCGACCAGCTTCGCCTTGGACAGCCGGCCATCCTGCGCTTCACCGCCTTCAACCAGCGGGTGACGCCCGAGCTCAATGGCGAGGTCAATCGGATCTCGGCCGACGTCAGCGAGGACCAGAAGACCGGCACTCACTTCTACACGGTTCGCATTTCCGTGTCGCCGAGCGAGGTGGCCCGCCTCGGTGGCCTCAAGCTCATGCCGGGGATGCCGGTCGAGGCCTACATTCAGACCAATCCGCGCACCGTTATTTCCTATCTGATCCGCCCCTTCCACGATCAGCTCTCGCGCGCATTCCGCGAAAAATAGCAAGCATCGCGGCCGTTCGGATTTGCCGCGGCGATTTTTGGCGCGCGCCCCTCACGTAAACAAAGCGATTCGCTCCGCCTCGGACATCGCCTTGAGGGCGGCGAGCGGATCGTTCTGCGCCGGCTGCGGCAGCGGGGGCGAGGCTGCAACGGACTGCGGCCGGGTCGGCGCGCCGGCCGTGAGCGGGATCGGCAAAGGCGCGGTCAGGAAATCGGCAGGCTCGAGCTCGGCCGATTGGGCCATGGGTTGCGCCCCGCGTGAGGCGGGCGGGAGCAGGGGTTCTGCCGGCGGAGCGGCAAATCCAATCTCGGGCATGGTCATGGCCGGTTGCGAGGGTGACGCCAACTTGATCGGCGCAAGCTCGATTTCAACCGGCTTGTCGGCAGCGGGCGCGCTCTCGCTTACCTTGGCCACGGCAAGGGGGGCGAGGTCGATCTCCGAGATTTCGATCCGGGGCTTCGTGGCCATCAGTTCCGGCGCGGGCTGCTGGTGCAGGTCGGGAGCGACATCCGCCGGCGCACACGGTTCGATCGGCGCGGCGGTTCCCTCGCTAGCGCTCCCGTCCGCGGCTGGTTTGGATGCCTGCGCATTCTCGCCACCCGAGACCATGAACTCGCCGTCGCCGCCATATCCTGCAGGCGCCTGACTGGGGTCGCCGGTCTCGGCGCGGCTCTCGTCGAAGGCGGGCCTCGTTTCGGCGCAACCCTCGAGCATGCGGCCGATGCGGTGCTCGAGATATTGCAACACCTCGCCGAGCTTGCGGGCGCGGTGATCGCCCGGGTTGCGCAGCGAGGTGGCCGAGAGGATCATCGACGCGACCGCCTCGATCACCTCGCAGATGGACGGGTCGGTGCCGCGCTCGCGCAGGGTCCAGGCCATGTCTTGCAGCCGCTCGGCGGCCGCGAAAATGTCGGGCGGCGGGTCGGGCGCGGGCTCCGCCGGCTCGGCCTGGACCGCGGGATCGGGCGCGATCTCGGCCACCTCGGCGCCGGTCTCCGCGCTTGCTCCCGGCTGTTCGGGCAGGTCGACCGGCAACCCTTTTTGCGCCCGCCGGTGCTGTTCGCCGCGGATTACCCCCTCGATGCGTGCGACCGCGTCGAGCACGAGCGCGGTATCGGCATTGCGGTTGCGCCTGGCATATTCTTCGAGGAACCAGCGCCCGCGCACCGTCCGAATGACCGCCGCGCGGATGGTGTCATAGTCCGCCTCCGCCGGCAGCGCGGGCGGGATCGTCGACAACGCGAAAGGTTCGTCAGTCATGGCGCCCACACAACCACGGGAGGCTACGATCAGCACGGCCGCCAACGAATCGCAATCGGCGTGATGTCACGTCATCCCCAGCAATCCACAGGCGAAGGCTTCGCCCGCAGGCTCAAGGCCTTCTATGCCGCCCTGTTCATGACACTCGGCGTTCAGCTGCCGTTCCTGCCGGCCTGGCTCGCGGCCAAAGGGCTCGATCCGCAGGGAATCGGAATCGTGCTCGCGCTGCCGATGATCGTGCGCGTTTTTGCCATTCCGATCGCAGCGCGCGCTGCCGATCGGCACGACGCGTTGCGCGCGGTGATCGTGATCGCCGCATCGGCCGCGGTGGCGGGCTACGGCGCCTTCGCGCTCGCCGAGGGCCTGATCGCGATCATGGTCACCTGCGCGCTCGCCTCGGTGGCTTACACGCCGGTGATGCTCTTGGCGGATGCCTACGCGCTGCGCGGGCTCACCCGATGGGGCCTCGCCTACGGCCCGGTGCGGCTTTGGGGGTCGGTGGCCTTCATCGTCGCGAGCTTCGGCGCCGGATCGCTGCTCGACGTGATCGCGCCGCTCGACCTGATCTGGCTGATCGTCGCGGCCATGGTGCTCGCCGCCGTCGCCGCCTGCGCGCTCGCCCCGCTCGGCCCCGGTGGCGGCGCCCGGGGGGCGCCGGCCAAGACCCGCGCCGCGACGCAGCTTCTCCGCGATCCGGCATTTCTCGCGGTCGCCGCCGCGGCGAGCCTCATCCAGGCGAGCCACGCGATCTACTACGGCTTCTCCACCATCGCCTGGCAGTCGGCGGGCTTCGACGGCATGGCGATCGGAGCACCGTGGGCGCTCGGCGTGCTCGCCGAGATCGCCTTGTTCGCGATTTCCGCCCGCCTGCCGTTCCCGCCGACGACGCTGCTGCTGATCGGCGCCGCTGGCGCCTTCATCCGCTGGGGCGCGATGGCGCTCGCGCCACCGATCGCCGTGCTGCCGCTGCTGCAATGTCTGCACGCGCTCTCGTTCGGCGCGACCCATCTGGGGGCCCTCGGCTTCGTCGCGCGCGCCGCGCCCGTAGGCCTCGGAGCGACCGCGCAAGGCTATCTCGCCGTCGCACTGGGGCTCGCAATGGCGGCCGCAATGGGACTTTCGGGCCTGCTCTATGGACGCTATGGCAACCTCGCCTATGCGGCCATGGCGCTCGCGGCCTGCGCCGGCGGGCTCTGTGCGCTTGTCGGAAGACGGAGGACAGATAACGGACGACGGATAACGGACGAAGAACGATAGCTGTTCAGAAATCCGTCCTCTGTCGTCTGTCGTCCGTCTTCCGTTACGGGCAGGCCGGATACATCGCGGCGAGTTCGTTGCCGTAGAGATACATCATCCGCGGCGAGAGACCGCCGCGCCGCGCGATCCATTGGCGCACCTGCTGGGGATAGATGTCCATCAGGAGCTGCGTTCCGCCGCGGCTGGTGATCGAGTGGCCGTTGCTGCCGGGGTGCCAAGCGGCATGAAAACCGAGCCGCGCGCGGCGGGTGACGCAGATGCGCTCACGCGGGATCACGCCCAGCACCATCGTGCAGGCGGAGAGACAGGGCCCGTCGATCACGATCTTCTCGCCCGAGCCGCGCAGCGTCACCAAGTGTTCGAGATAGGGCCCGATCTGGCCACCCGCGTCGCCCGCAATCCGCACTGTCGCCGAAGCAGACGAAACCGCCAGCGCCGCCAAGACGGCGCCCATCACGACTGCAAATCGCATGACTCCTCCCCTCTGTGCCGCATCCCAGTGACGTCTTTTTAAGCGATCCGGTGGCCGGAGCGGAAGCCTTTTCGAACATTAAATTTATGCCCCGGGGGGCGGAAATCGCTACGGTTTTACCCCCCGCCGGCGCCGCCGGTTCCCGATTCAATCGACCTTGACGTCGGCCGCCTTCGCGACCGCCGCCCATTTCTGGGCCTCGTCGGCGATGAAGGCCGCGAATTCCCGCGGCGAGCCGCCTTTCGGCTCGGCCCCGAGCCTCGCCAGCGTCGCCTGCAGGTCGGGGGATTTCAGGCCATCGTTGACCGCGGCATTGAGCCTGGCCACGATATTTGCCGGGGTGCCGGCGGGCGCCAGCAGGCCATTCCAATAGGTTGCCACGAATTCCAGGGAGCCCGCTCTCGACCATGGTTGGCAACCCCGGGAGCTTGGGATGGCGGCTCTCGCTCGCCAAGGCGAGGGCTCTGAGCTTGCCGGCCTGCACGAATTGCAGGACGTTCGGGGTGTTGTCGAAATACATTTGCACCTCCCCCGCGATCAGGTCGGTGATCGACGGCGCGGAGCCCTTGTAGGGAATATGGACGATGCTCGTTCCGGTCATCGACTTGAACATCTCTCCCAGGAGGTGGGGCTGGGTCCCAAAGCCAGGCGATGGATAGTTGACCTTGCCTGGATTGCCCTTGGCATAGGCGACGAGTTCCGCCACCGATTGCACTGGCAGCTGCGGGTTGATCACCAGCATGATGGGACTGCTGGCGACCATCGCCACCGCGGAAAAGCTCTTGACCGGGTCGTAGTCGAGATTTTTGTTGATCGCGGGCCCGATGGTGAGCGGCCCTGGTGTGGTGAAGAACAGCGTGTAGCCGTCGGGCTCCGCGCTTGCGGCCGCCTTGGCGCCGACCGATCCGCCAGCCCCGCCAGGCCGATTCTCGACCACGACCGGTTGCCCGAGCGCCGCAGCAATGCGGTCCGCGACCAGCCGGGCCGTGACATCGACCCCGCCCGGCGGGAACGGCACGATGATCTTGATCGGCCGGTTCGGATAGGACTGGGTGGCCGCCGGACCGGCGGCAAGCGCGCAAAGGCCCGCTGCGGGCAGCGCGGATAAGAGAATTCGCCGGGTGATCACGGGACCCTCCCGTTGTCCGATGCGACGGTCGCGGCCGCAGCTGCCGAATCTACCGCGGTCGTCCCTGCCGAAGTAGGGCAAATTTGTCCTCTTTCAGTACCCCCAGCATCGATACCAGCCCCAGCCGCGCCAGCCGTAACGCCAGCTCGCGACATTGTCGGTTAGTTTGGTTTCCTGGATGGCGCCTCTCAGACCTTCGGGCGCAAGCGTGAGGGCGTTCGAGACCATCGTGCCGGCGGCGAGAATGGCACCGGCGGCGGCGACGGCGAGGATAAGACGGCTGATCATTGTAATCTCCATCAGTTGGCCGAAGCGTTCGGCACTTTGTCGACGGATGGGAGCCTAGACGGCGTCGGTGCCAAGCGATGTTCATGGTCGTCACAAATATGCATTTCAAATCCACCGCCGATCCAATCAGGCTGCACATCGC
>Ga0137385_10006406_pt1 | contig 10346 bp, 9 predicted proteins | sample SagtaG_FD_104921 | JGI IMG/M metagenome (GOLD analysis project Ga0137385, IMG submission 104921) | Vadose zone soil microbial communities from Sagehorn Ranch, Mendocino, California, USA - Sage2_R_80_16 metaG | ecosystem: Environmental > Terrestrial > Soil > Vadose zone | place: USA: California... | reverse complement strand
TCCTCGGCTGACCATCGATGTCAAGACAGCGCCGTCAAGGGGAAAGTCGGGAACATCTAAGGCAATTCCCTCAGTCGAGCCAAACGTCTCCAAATGATATGCAGTGAGCGATGGCCCCGAATCGTGTGTACGAAGAATGAAGAGGCAGGATCCATCTGGTGATGAGTATACGGCATTGGGGGGAGTTTGAAGCTGCACGAACGCCGGTCTACCAATTGTTGAGCGGGGCACGGCCAACTAAACTTATAAAATGGCGGAGAAACAAACCTGAATTGCAACGTAATGAAGGAAAAGATCCGGACCCGAGCGCTGGAGTCCACCAGCGCGACCTCCTCGCATCCGCAAACAAACGCCATTTTCAGAATCGAAATTTCTGCTTGGCCATACCAGGGAGCTAGAACGATGGCGCTTCCCTGTCCCTGAAGCGTCCTGAAAGTCTCGTCGAAGACGAACATGTGGAGCTGCAACTAGATAGGCATCAGATCAGCAACGTCATAGAACGGCTAACATCGGTACAGTACCTTCGTTGATGCGCACACGGCCAATGTTCGCTTTGTCTCGTCAAAGGCAAACAGGACACCTCGTCCTAGCTTATCACAGTTAAGACTTTTAATTGGCTTGCCCCGTTGAATAGCAGCATCTAACACTGGTAGGCGTTCGAGATAGACGAGAAATCTATCCCGGTTAGCCAGAACAAGGAGGAACTTTTCGTTTTCGAGGAGCTGATAAAAGCTGAGAAAGCACAATAAGACAGAGAAATGGCGAAACGACAAAGGCTCTCACACGGGTTTCGCCGAGGTTGGGAGACGGAAGGATGATGAGAGGCGATCGTTGATAGTAGGAGCCGGGACGTATTTTGGATCAAGCTGGATATTGTGCCTGTCATCGCTTGTCAAGTCCATAGGGTGGACACGTAACTCGATTTGGGGCGCTTGATGCATTTTGGGCATCTCGCAGCGGCCCGTAACTCTATAGTCTAGCCCCACGGCACGTTAGCTCGCGGTTACCATGAACTTGAGACAGATGACAGACACACCCAACGCGCCACGCTTCTCCTTCCCCACTTCAATGCGATCGAGGTAAATAGTGCTGCAAACAATCAGCTTTAGTCCATAAGAAAAAAGGAAACTCACGGATTTTGCCCCTTAGCCGACTTTTTATTTATGAATTCCACGACGGCGTTCTTTAGTGCTTCCCTTTCCTCGTTCTCTACTTGGAGCTGAACCTCCCTTCCACAGTGGTCCTGTTGCATTGCCAGAACGTCATGCGTCATCGATTTTACCAAGGCGTCGATCGAGGACGACAGCTCGATTTGCGCAAGAGCCTTCGCATTCTGAACAGCAGATCGCAAAGCTTCATCATCGGTCCTCTGGAGCAGTTTCAGAAATTGCGAGTCGGAGACCTGGGCCGCGTAGTGCTTCATTTGGTTTTTAAAAGGGTCCTCATCACTTGAACCAAACCAGAACGAGGCAAGCGCTCGAGTGAACGTGTTGTACCTTCTCCCAAGAAGTTGGAATGCTTGCTGAAAATTATGTTCAACAACGAGAGCTTGGATCAACGCGGATCGTGTGTCTGGGCGCATGCGTGTGTTTTCGCTCTGAAGTCGCCATAGAGAGAGCACGCCGAGCTTCAGAGCCCTGAAGTCCGGGCCTTTGCTCGGTACATCGTCGAACCTGGTATTCTTGATATACTTCTCATAGATGCTCTCAAACGTAGGGTACTGCACGCGAATATCGGGAAGTCGCACGGAATCTAGCAAGAGCGACCATGAGCCGCTACGTGAATGCCGCCTGTCCTAGGTCCTTACTTTTAGCTCCCAAGTTTGCGCGGTGGACGCGCACGTGGGTAAAGAACCTATCGCGATTCAATGACCTGTATCAGGTGAACGGCCTCAGCATTTGATTACCGTAAGGCATGATTGAGTCGTACGGAAAGAGGTTGATCACGTGGTCTACGACTTCCTCACGAAGCGCGCGTTGCAATGAGTCTCCAGTGTTAGTAATGTCGCGAGCAATGGCACTTGTCTTCTTCGTCTTCTCTTGCATAAACAGATCGCGAATATGTTGACTTAAGGAAAGCCACTCGTTGCGTTGCTCTGGAATGAGACCCCCTTGCGCTACATCGACCAGAGTGTGTACTGAATCCTCATCTAGGTCTTCTGACAAAACGAGCGTGTTGCTCTTCCTGTAGGGCTGTGAACACGGTGTGTTAAGGGGGTTTCGGCTAGGAGACATACAGCAGCTCTGACAGCGCCACCCAGCTACATGAACGTTGGCTGAACGCTTCAATTCTAACCCGAGGAGGGATACAAATGGCCGTCAAAAGACCTTGCACAGTTTCTCCGGGAAGAAGCCGAGGAACGAAGAGGGAGAGGTCAACCTGGCAGTCGAGAGGAGCTTTATCAAGCACAATGGCGCGCGAATTCATCTGTGAAATGTCAGATATCGACCAAAGAACATCAAGGGCCGGCGTCACCTGGAATCCAGGACGTGAAACCGCACTCTCCTCTTGTTCGTTTGTCTTCGCGACCTCAAACGTAAATAATCTTTCTGAATCGCCGGCATCCATATCTATAGATACGCTGCCTGTATCCTCATCGTTCCAGACTATTGATGCGGAGTGATCCGCGGATATCAGTGCGACTACCTGGTCGCACATTTTCGTGAGATACCTGCCAAACAGACGATTAAAGGGGAGAGAAGTGAAGTATCAGAAGATGTTCACCGCATAAATGTGACTCTGTTGCGGCGAACAGACGATGCTGCTGAGTCATCCCAGGTCGAATCCTCGGGCCAATAGATAACGTAGTGACGCTCATCTGTTGGGCCAGCCGCGCTAGCCGTCACAATATATAGACCGGAGGACAGCGTCCGCTGGGAACTACCAACATCACTTGGTGCGAGCAATAAGCGAGCCCTGAGGGGCGATTTAAGCAATCAAGATACGTGGAAACATAAACCACACACAATTTCTTATCAACCGCGCCAATAGACTGCAACAGGTGTACAATCTCATCCTTACATCCATATATCCCTAGGGGTTTGATCGAAAGTCGGTCGAGTACGTTGAAATCGACTTTAGTGATAGACGCGTAAGCTCCAGGGGATATCGCGTTAATGAAACGCTGAAGTGAGTCTTGCGCGATAATCACTTTATCAACTGTGCTGCCAGATTAGCGTCTCGAGACCAACGAGGCTGTCCCGTAGAGTTGAAGGTTCCTTACCGTATCCGTTGCTCCCAGATTCGCCGATGAGGACCATGAGGCAGTACATGCCCTTGACTTCATCGGCCAAGTCTACAGGAATTGGTGCAAGGGCATCATCATTCTTAACTTGGATTTGAGATGCGCCCAGCACCCCCAAGTCTTGCTTAACGTCACTACCAGATGCAGCAGCATGAAGGTCTGTAGTAGTGCCTTAAAATTCAGACCGATGCACCACGGCCTTGTGAATTTGTGAAACACATACCATTGCCACGCGTTTTCCACGTGTTTGAGGCTTGCGCACCGACTATAGCGTGGCCGAAATGAGTAACAGTTGATGTGATCACGACCACGGCAGATGCGGCGCGACTGACCAGTGGTGTCTGAAGTCTGACGAACCGTATCTGTAGGCGGGAAATGCCATGGGGAGATGTTAGGCGGAGCGAATGGCACGCCGTCTAAATCCATGGGAGGCTAAAGGTGGGGAAGGAAGAAACGCCACTGGGAAGTCGATGCAATTTAAAGGGTTCACGAGCTTTGGGTGATCCAAGATCGGTTCGATTGGAAGGTTCGCCGGCGGCAAGGAAAGGAAGCCTCTTCAAGTCCGGTCATGAAATCACACCGTTGTCCATCACTTGACCTTGAGACTGCTGTGCACGTGGTCCCACGATCACTAACCTGAAGCCAGTCTTGTACAGTGGTGCGGACTCGGAGTCCCCCAGTTTCGTGTCTGTGTCACCAGTGGGTCTAACGTTATGACTAGGAGATATTGGGCTACGGCGAGCCTGGGCTTGCCAATCGTTACGTGCAGCGGCCTGGCGGGTAAGACGGCGTCATCACTTTGCCTATCAGGGGCACATATAGTACAACTAAATCATCCCGGCACCTGATTGCCTTTTTGAGTCGAGTTCTCAGCGCTCAGCAACCGCCGCGGCGCTGCGAGCACTTAGGCTGCGGACAGCAGACATCCCCTCTTCACCCGTATCCTAATACCGCGATGTCGGTGTCAAACAGATCTATTTGGATTCTGTCTCCTAAAGCCCTCACCAAATTCTTCCAAGGGCCAGTACCTCCGCCTTCCCGAGCTGTGGTTCGCGCACATACGCCTCGACACTCGAGTTTTGTTCCTTGACGACTCCGCGACTTCGGAAGAACCTAGAACTCGCTTAAAATGCGCCGAATCACGACTTTGGACGTATCTTAACCCCGAGATGTATCTCAACCCGGGCTTCACCGTGAAGCCGACGTGCCCCAAGAAGGACGAGTAAGTTGAAGCAAGATCACACCCAGACAATATCGATCATCGGACGAAGGGCGAGTGTGAAAGAACTAGCTATTTGTCCTCTCTACTATATGAGTTTGTCTAAGATCAAGGTCAGCGCGCATCAGATTCGACCCGCCCTTTTTCATAAATTTATTATTCATTATGTTCTTCGGAAGCCGCATAGCGACGCCCAGCTCAACCCACACAAGGGTGAGCAGCACGACATACACAAAGTTTCCGCCCAAGATATTGTTGTCCAGTGAGAATGCAAACAGCGACGCAGCAGCAGCAGGTCCGACCGTGGGTTGAATCGAGACCATCGTCTGCGTGACTCCATTCGTAGCGTCGAGAGACGGCTTGTTGGGGGCAGCAGAGGATATGTACACAAATATCGCGCCTTATCAATCCGCGCCACTTCACTGACCGCGCACAATGCCAGTGTAAGCTTCTGGTCAACTTACCGAATCCCATGTTAGCCAAAGATATTGCTGAGAGCTGCAGCATGACGAACAGTCCTGCTGATAGGTTTAGGCCGCGACTGGGACAACGTAACGCCAGGTTCTCGAAGGGGAACATGTACACTGGGAAAAAAAAGGATGATGCTGGCGATAAAGACGCGCCACGGGCCAAAGCGCCCGATGCACGGGAAGGCCACGAATTGAAAGATGCAGTTCATAAACCCATATCCTGCCATCCACAAACCAATAGACGCAGGACTCATGCTGAGCCCGTCAAACTCAACCGACGTTGACCAGACGAGCGGGATAAGAGCTCCAGCTGTCATATCGAGCAACGCAATCATGCCGTAATTCGCAACCAATACCACGACTGTCTCTTTAGCAGGGGGCGCAATGGTAGCGGTTCTTCCGTATCCCTCATAAATCCATCAAATATTTCTCCCTCTCCCACTTGGGGAAGGTCCGAGTTGACCTAGGTATTGGGCTTCGTGACAGGTTCGCTATTCACAGTCTAGGCGAACATGTAACCACCGTACTCCTTTCCGAATTACGAGCGGAGCCAACCTCCTTCAAGAAAATCGCAGCCAGAGAAAATGATAGGAGAGTATATACGGCAGTGGGGACTTGACAGGGAGTACAGGTATTCGCCCGAAAAAGGACGCGATTCAGGGAAGTAAAGTTTATGGGCACGATGGGATGCGTTCAAGTTCAAGTTGCTGCAGCCGCCATCTGGAAATCTTTATGTTTGATTGGGTATCAAACATTGGGTATTTTTCACAGTTTTATCCAAGGTTTAATAACCTTTTTATCATAAAGAGACCAATTCCCGGGCCCAATACGATAGTATGGCGATAAGAAGCCAACGACACTGAACAAAATGATGAATATTCTCGCGAGACGTTCAATAACTTCAATCAGCACAATCTAGTCGGAAAATCTTCATGTAAAAGCCTTGCTGCGGCGGGATGTTGCGTCGTGTCGTGTTTGTGCAGTACGTAGTATAATTGGCCCAAAACTTCTATCTACGTCCCCTCAGTTCGTCCGCTACTGCTACTGAGGGATCTCTTTGGGTATTGACGAGTGATCCCCGCACGAAAACATATGCCCATCATGGGATACGTAACCAACTCCGTCCGCGGGATCATTAACACTCTTCGGGGGATGAAACATGAGTAGCGTGCAATACGAGGGCTGTCCAGGTGCGGTCTTCGTCGCCAAATGTTCGGGCCCTATTTGAATGAGACGCAAATACTAATGAACGTGTAGCAATCAAATAGTCTCCAGGCATACCTGAGCACATGGCGTCGCTACGATATGAATTAGTGACGTCTTCGAACGAGGACATGTCAAACACACACCATTTGCCAAAGATGGCCTTCTCGTCGCGGGAGTATGGGTCTGGTTGCAAGTCTCAGCGCAATTTTTGGCGAATTCGGAGGAAAAGTAACCTTTGAAGCCTGCCAGTAATGTATTAGCTTGGAATGGATCTCGATAAATATGGCGCGTGACGAACCCATCCTTTGCCAGTAAAGGCTGTGGGTGACAGCATCCTTCGGTTTATCCGGATCAGGAGCTATCCTATTTTTGACATGTTGTACTTCAGCAGCATCACAAGGCCCATTCCCATCAGCGCGGCAGTAGTCAATATGGATGTGTCTCCCCATTGACGAACAAACGATATTGCACATCATGGGTGCTCCCTCGTCGTTGGAGGAGACTTTATGACCACCTAATTCAAGACTCGCGTCATCTGGACCATCGACGGCCCAGCGGGTCTGCGTCAAACCGTGGCTCGTTTCGTGTTCCTGCTGGGTATGACCTTGGACAGGAAAAATTGAGAATCAGTTGTTACGGCTGGCGAGCTAGCTCCTTACCAAACGGCAAGGTGCAGAAGTAGCCACAGTCCTTGCATCTATGTGATTTCGGTTTGCCGCGTAAGTACAATATGCCGCGAAAAACGTACCGTATTTCACAGAAATGGAATGGTTTCCCCTCTTTGCTATGTATGTGTTCACCCTCGTGCGACAATAACCCCGGTGGGATAGTCTGAACACACTGCATCCGTTTTGCGGCTGCGATTTTGAAGGTTAATTTGGCCTCACGCATCACGCTATATCAAAACGAACCTTGAGTATACTGCGTTACAGAACATTTCAAATCAGAAATGCGACGCAAAAGTTTATACCGTACTCACCCTGGTGTACTCGGGCTGGAACGTCTCATGCCTCGTGGCCTCTATGGACTGCGGCGAAGTGTCAATTTGGCAAATTCCCGGGGCCGCACATAGCTCCAAACACGAATGTGCCTCTCTAGTTGCACGAAATACAGTTTATGACCGGTCCAGAGCAGGAAGTCCATATGGTACACTGACCCACACAAGTGACGCGCGCCAGGGGCGAGCCCGTGAAGGTGCGGTTGGTCACAAAGTCGTTTGCAGAGCTCGCACGTCACTGGGCAAAGCCTAGTATCGCAGGAATGCGATTCGTGCTCTTGCTCGCTGCAGAAAGACCAGTTTGTCAGAAGCTAACCGGTGTCAAAGACGAAACATACCAGGGAATACTACAGCTTTCCTGACAGGAGAACGTCTTCCCACCAAGTAATTGTATGTTTCTGAGGGCACAGGGCTGACGAAAAAAGTAACCATAACAAAAACATTCTCGCCACAGCAGATGGAATCGTACCTCGCCGCATATATGCGCGAGTGCGGAGCACATATGCTCGTCTTCAGCGTGTCTCATAACCTGTAATTGTGTAAGATCAAGCTGAAATAGAGTCGCATGGGCCTACCTTCGTGCAATCTTCTAGGCAACCTCGCCGTCCCAATAATTTGCAAGGGTCGCCACATAGGTGAGCGCTGACGACACAACTGTACGCTGATGAGAAGTCGAAGAATCCGGGAACCCACCCAACGTACACGTGTTTCCCAGGATGTCCGGCACTACAGCACCTTTAGCTGGTTGTAAAGGAAAGAGGGACGGAGAGCGCACGCTATGCCGCAGGACTTTGTAGAATCCTTGCAAAATTCACAGGTATGTGCACACTTGTGAGAGGTTTGACAACCATGGTCGCCGTCGTGTAACCGACTACGAATGCAGAGGAGATGAGACGATGCGCATTGAGCTCTGCAGAGTTGGACATTAGCCTTCATCTCAATGACCAAGCTGTCGAATCTTCTGCGTAGATCCTCGATGACAGCATGACCACCTTGGAACCTCCCCAAATTCGAGTCCAACCAAAGTCGGACATGGTTTACACGCAAGTCCACTAGTCCGCTTAGATGAGACGCGAGTTCTCCCACCCATTCAGAGTCAGGTATAAATTGCCGTGGCGTTCTAGGGTTCCGAGATTCCTGAAGAGCAGCGAGACACATTTCAATCTCTTCTGGTGTGGGCAACTCGCGATCAGAAATAGCAAAGCGTGCCCCGGTGTCATCGCAGTCCACTATGAGGTCGGTGTCAAAATTCTGCTCACTCGGTCAGATATTCCGTTTGCGACTCAGAAGGTCAGCAAAAACCTTCAGGGGTTCCAAATCTGGTTCAATCTCGGAATACCCCGCAGCTAACGCGATCGAAAGGCGGGCGGAGAGTGACTTGGCACGATGCTCGGCCATGGTATCTGTTGGGAATGTGAGAAAATGCGTAGATAAAAGTAAAGTCACGGACGGGAAAGTGCTCCCCAGTCATTGGCCTGCCGGTGGATGTCATAAACCTCAGCCTTGACAACAAAAAAGAGGAGCACACTTTCAACTTGGCCATAAGCGTCTTTATGGTGTAAAGGAATTCTCCTGCCGCCGGGTGCGAAATCTTCTGTGAGTCGAGCCGCTTTTTGAGCGTCGCGAATAACTTGTAGAATTCTCTCGATTTGACCACGGGCCATGGTATAATGTCCAATTTACCACCGTGGAGGCGAGAGATGAAATTGGTGTCTTGCTCTTGCTGTACGATCTGCTGGAACTTGAGAGAAAACCTACGAACAGCGACTTAACCTAGTTCTCGCGCATAGATTACACAAATTATTACTCGCGAGTGATTTCAATCGTATCAGGCTCCACAACATCCTGCCAGCGACGTCAAAAGGTGAGACGAGAGTTGTCTCCAAGTACCCACCTTGATAATTATGACAAGCGTTGACTGGAAGAGGGTTGGGTTGGCCACCGGATCCAAGACATATGCGCTGGATTGGAATGCCTGAAACAGTCCGCTGATGTCTCGGTTCAATGCAAAATTGTTGCGGAAGAGGACCTATGGACAATCACAAAAGGAAGTCTCCGTTACAATGATCTGCTCACGAGATTCGATATCGCTGTATTGAATAAGACAAGGAGTGTGTCCTCTTGAGGAGACCGTTCAATGCTGCTGTCAACTCCTGGAAGAAAATCAGTCGCGACGTGAATTAGACCCGGAGCTATCGAGACAACCTTCAAAGTCAAGCGCTACGATGAGTGCCTCATCAGTGGGCGTCACAGACATCCATACTCCCTCTGTTAACACATCATTTCAGCCCATTTTCACGTCATAAGCTGCGCTACTATACCTGTCGTTCGCATGGCACTCCCAGCAAATGATGTATCCACAAGATGGTTCAGCGAAAAGCTCTTCCCAACGGATTGTTTGCCCATCGACGATACGACTTTTACGGGCTGCGTAAAGTCGATGTCGTTGAGCACATGGAATAAAGATAACCACTAGAAGTCTACCTTTAAGGCCAAGTACGATCGGAAGATCGACTCATACCAACCAAACGATAGCTTGTCCACTATTTGGTTGACCTCCGCACCGAGTAGTGACCTTTCTAGTTCCGCAGATAGAACCCCATTCGCTAAAGGAACAAATCGGTTATCGTGACAAACAGCAATATGGATGGGAATGAGGCAAAGGAGGTCGACTAGCCACTCCCCGACACGGTAGCGAGACACTTTCCAGTCCGATGCCGAGAGCACTTTGTCCCAGAATGGCCCAGATTGCGCCGCAGAGACCTTGATCCCACTTAACTCATCTCCCGTGGGTTTTCTCGTCGTCCTTTCGAATGATTGAACGAGGTTGGAGAAGTACGACGCAAAAGGTCGTGTGTGATTTTCGGCGATGAATGTCAGCGTCTTCTGCCGCCGTTCGCTGAGTGACGTAATAGTGCGGCGCTTCACGGCTGGGAGAATGGGGAAGCGTGTCCAAACCTCGGCATGACAGTCAAGTAAACTGTTGTGCTGGGTGGGACGCGTGTTCGGGGTATATTTGTTGCCCTTCTCTTTGAACATGAACTCTGTAACCTTCTTCGTGATATCGATGGCGACCGACTTGACGGTTTGCGCATTGATGTCAAGACCAAGGAAAAAGACGCGTCCTCGGCTGACCATCGATGTCAAGACAGCGCCGTCAAGGGGAAAGTCGGGAACATCTAAGGCAATTCCCTCAGTCGAGCCAAACGT
>Ga0137385_10006397_pt1 | contig 10356 bp, 9 predicted proteins | sample SagtaG_FD_104921 | JGI IMG/M metagenome (GOLD analysis project Ga0137385, IMG submission 104921) | Vadose zone soil microbial communities from Sagehorn Ranch, Mendocino, California, USA - Sage2_R_80_16 metaG | ecosystem: Environmental > Terrestrial > Soil > Vadose zone | place: USA: California... | reverse complement strand
TGTCTACAAGGGTTTCCAGGCATTGCTCTCAAGCTTCTACAAATCAACTACTAAATTACTATGATGTCTACAATATCTACAGTCTCTACAGTCTCTACAAGGATTTCCAGGGTTTGCTGATGTAAGAATATTTCTTTTTTTTAAAAAGAATAATGTGGATGTACTGCAACTTCTGCACAATTGTGTTTTGTGTCAACCTATTTTTCCATATCATATTGTACTTGTCACATGTTGGCCATGTCATGTGACACAATGAGACTCATGGGCTAACCTTGGGCTACAAATTAAAAAGGCTTCACTTGACCTCTATCCAAAGAAACCATCTTCAGCATGGCCCACACCAAGCAGTCAGCCAGGCAACCCTGACCCCCCCTTTCACCTTAATGCCTTGCAGAGATCTGTGCATGAATGTGCTTCATGTCCACTGCCAAACCCAAAAAAAAGAGTGCTGTCCACTGGAAAAGGAGGAAGATTAGGGACATCGACCTCACCAAAGAAATCTGTGACCTTCAGCATGAGATTGTGCTTCATTCTACTTCAGAGACTCCCCCTTGTACAAAGGATGGCCAAACTCTGGCTTGTGATGAACAACCCTGGACACAGGAATGCAATGAGCCTGAAAGGGGCAACCCCACAATGTTGTGTGCTCATAGATTGCAGTCGATCTCTATGGCAATGAACAATTGAGATCACAGGATGGTAGTCAGGACTGGGAGCTGGGAGAGTGAGAACAATGGTCAGTATGCAAACCACACTGTAATATATGTCCAATTGACATCTGCTAGTGTGCTGTATTTTATAGGCCCAAACTTGACTGGTGTCATCACAGGTTACCTCTGTGCCACATCATTTCTTTTCCTTTCTTTCTGCCTTGTATCCATCATTCCATCATTCTCTCTATAATAGTGACTGGCTTTCATATGTATCATGAAATCTCCAATGGAAATTCTACTTTATTTCAGCAATGTTTCTAGTACTGTCTACTTTATTTTGCAAACATCAATGCCAGAATTTTTAAAAGTCCTACAGATGGTCTGTGAAGCAGCAGCAATGGCAATTGTTTAAACACACACCACAGGAACTGCACAGGTGCCCACTAGTACTCCAGCTCTGAAAATGGTCACCCATGCTTCTGCATGGCATGTAACTTTGCAAGGGTGGCCACTTCAGTCAGGAATGCATCCTGCTTGAGTTTCTACTAAGGCCATGTGTGAGTGCAGCACACTGGGGAACACTAGAGATGAGCTACAATGAGCTCTCCAATATCTGAAATGTGAGGGGAGAAGTCTATTCTTGTCCAAGCACAGGAAAGTGGACCAGAGGAGTGCACAGAGCAGGGAAATGCAGGATAGTGCAGGAACATGGCATGTACAGAGAGCGCAGGCAAGCAGAGTGGGGAAAACTGTAAAAATAGCCTTTTCAGGGCTCAAAGAGAGAATAGGCATATCAATGCAAAGGACATGAGCAGCATGCATCCTTGTGTGGTGGTTAGTGCAAGGGATGAAGGAACATTTGTGTCCTGTCCATCTCTCCTATGATCGTAATTTCATTGTTGACAGTTCCCTGTTCAAACCACTGATAGATTCTCATTGTGAACATGTCGGAAGAGGTGTCTACTGAGTTCATGAAGCCTGTCATGATCAATATTGCTATGAGAGGGTCTGGGTTCAAAGGGGTTGATGTGGTAGAGTTAGGAGAAGAGATGTGCATAAGTTGCAGGCCAGAATGTGAGAGCAAGTTGAATGTGGTATGTTCAATCTGTAAGTGGTGCACTAGGGGTCACTTGAGCTCTCAAACATTCTAAGAGACTGATACCTGAACCAAGCAGTGAGACGATAGCACAAAACAGTGGGAACTGTTCAGGATAAGGCTCAACATTCACAAGAAAGAACGTGCTGGAAGCAGTCATCCCAAGAGTGTTTATTGTGTGGGTGAATAACATGGGCAAGGGGATGGATAGGAGGACTTTAGGAGGGAGCAGGTTAAGCAGCCAGCCTAGACATGAGATGTGTGAGAGTAAGAGGAGAGTCAAGATCAAAAACAAAAATGAAAACAAAACTTGTTGGATTGAAAGACAAAGAAAGGTCATTTGAACCTGACAGAATATGTGATAGTGGGTGGGGACAAACATGACCAAAGACCACAAATTGAGAGAAATGAGTTAGTAGAATGTGAAATGAGAAGAAAGATGAGCTTCCATCTTGATGATAAAAGGGAGCAGTGCAAAGCAAATGGTAACTCAGATGTTGTCAAGTGAAGGCCAGCCCCAAACAGTTGTCAGATTCACACAAGGGAGGAAGCAGACACAGAGAAAAAGGGGGGGAAACTCAACTGACTACTCCAATGCAAATCCTAGAGTCTTAAATACAAGTACCTAGAGTTAAACGCAACATAAACACAAGACAAGAAGAAGACAAGCACAAGTAAAAGTAAAGATAACAGAGGTGGTGAAGAGAAACACATAGCTTTGAATATACAGTAATTGTGCGACAGTCCAATGACTTCAAGCATACAGGGAATGTGAAAGCATCAACAAAGTGTTGAATTTGTGGGACCTCAACAACCCAATGGGGAAATGGCCCAATGGGGAAACATGCCCCAAAGGGGAAACATGGCCCAAAGGGGAAATGGCCCAAAGGGGAAAGTGTGGGTCCATACTAGAAAATGACCAGACTGGGGTTTGAACCCAGGACCTCCTAGTTATATACTGGGTGCTCTAACCACTGAGCTATATGGCCCTGAGTACAGGGTGTTGGTTTCAGACTCATATCAACTATGTGACAGATTGCTTATCCAACACAAAGGGTGTTGGTGTTGCAGTATGAGGTGAATAAAAAAAAGCTAGGAGTCAGTGAGCAGAAACATATATCCAGCAGTCTCATTGTCAAGGGGATGGCATTTATTGACATAGGCACATGCACAGGGCATGGACAAAGGGTGCTGGTGTCAAAACACAAGTGAAACAGAAAAGAGAATTGCAGAGCAGTGTTTCAGTGAGTGGGTATGCACATAATTGTAACTGTGCATGCTGGAAGCAGCTGGCTAGGCAAGTGTGCTTGTGACCACATAGCTTTTTCTTCAGACAGATGCACTTAGGTAAGGAAAGTGTTTGCTCATGCTTAGAACAGATACCATTTTGGATTGCACGCTTGCCAAGCAAGGTGATTCCACAGTTAGAATCACATCACTACTCCATCCGTGTGCGACTCTATTTCACTGGACCAATTCTTCAACAATCAGCAAGACAGAATTGCTTACACTTTTCTGGTCTTCCTCCAATTATCAAGAGCAGCTTCAAAACCTAAGATGGCCAATGTCCTGTTTGATCCAGGTTGAGCGGCAGTTCATGAACTTTGGTCTGCACTGTGGTTTAGAGTAGGCTATGGGTGGGTGATTGTTCTTGGATGGTCTCTTACTTATAATAAAGACATTATATCATACAGACATATCTTCTTCTGTGTAATACTGTTTTCCTCTAAGAGGTGAACATGATGCATTCTGATAGGTGCCAGAACCAGTCTCCTTTGTCTATACATTCTTTTGGATCCCGATCATGGCCAGCATTAAGCTTCCAGATATAGAGAACAATACCATAAGCAAGCCTCTTAAAACTAGAAGGTTGCTCACCCATGTTCCCACCCTGCCACATGTCTCCATCATCCAGTGCCAGTGATGATGATGACAATTGCTTTTTGGTTCAGCTCAAAAGTAGTGAGATGTCTCCTAAGGCTCCAAAAGTGAGCTTTACCTTCTGCTTCAACAAGGGTACTGAGTCTATGCTATGCAGATGATCCTCTGGCAGAGATTCACCATGAGATGGTATCATCTGGGGCAAGACAGAAGATTAACAAACCTGGCAAAGGCCATGGAGTAAGCTGTATGAGCTTGATCATGATGTGACATTCATCGCAGTTGACCACCCTGTCACTAGCCAGCCTATAGACAATTATACTGCTCATGCGGCTGCTTCTGGCTCTAGGTAGTCTTTTTCTCATTGCTATGCTACCATCTGCCTCATCTAACCTGCACAATATTTTGCTTTGAACAGTGCCAACACGATAACACATTTGATTGCAGCCATTCTGCAACCACATACATCCTCCCCTTCTATACTCATCATCGCCCATGCCATGGCCAACCTGATGGCAGCAAAATTTAGTGGGAATGACCTTGACCAGGTGTTGAGTGCTTACCTCAACTCCTTGGCCATTTCCCCTCAGATGAAGCAAGCAATTTTTCCTGTGTTGCTTGGAATTGCAAAGTTCACAGAAGCACATGCACAAAAGTGCATGCACCACATATGCTCCTGTCCTTTCCACCCACATGTTCTCATCACATCATCTGTGCTCCAGTGTTGCTCAGTTGCAGGTGGTAATCAGGCATGATGGGTTAGAAGACTGAGGGCTTGGAGGACTTGGTGGGGAGGGAGAAGACTTGAAGGGAGGCTGCTTGGCTCAACAACAGAACTTGGCTACTACCAAGGATGAGTGGTGCTTAGACAGGAGGGGCACTCGCTCTTGAAGAGTGGAGGAAGAAGCAGGCAGGAGGATGTCACAAAGTGGACAGTCTAAGGGACTGTCCATTGTATTGTGCTAGCTTATATACGTAGAGGGGTGGTCTGTGTGTAGGTTTAGGGCAGGCTTAGGGCTGCCTGTTGGGTGCTGTGGAATACTGCAGAAAGGAACATTTGAGAGACATCTAATAATAGCATCCAATGGGAATAACATGTAAGAGTGGTACGATCCAGTTGACCAATCAGAATAACACAAGGGAAGTGGTATGACTCTGTCAACCAATCAGAATAACACAAGGGAAGTGGTACGACTCTGTTGACCAATCAGAATAACACAGGGAGAATGGTACAACTGCCCTGCAGTTGATTGCACCATTGTGGTGTGACTGCTCCACAGTCCAATAGGATAAATCCATGGGATGGTATAACTTGGCTCTGCACATGTCCTGACACATGACTTGGTAAAGACAGGGTAACCACATGACCTGTCACGTGATTGTTGGAGTATGGAATTCAAACTCCGCTTTCGGATTTCCTCTTTAGGAAGGTGATTACATAAGGCTGGCCCAACATGGACTGGTCTTAGACACCTGAGTCATGACCTGAGTTTATAGGTTCATGACAGTATCCCCTTTTTAATGCTGTGCTGCACCATTAGCACTAAATGACTTGGGTTTGGGGGCACTGGGGTGGTCCTTGTGGAATTTCTGGACCAGGGCTCAGGAGTGGGTCATCTTGGAGGCAGAAAGCCAGGAATTCTCAGAATCAGGGTATCCTTCCACTTGATCAGGTATAATATCCCATTGCAGTTCAGGGATATTTTGGACTGCAGGACCTTTTCAACTTCATAATGTTCATCTTTACCTTGGATGATCTTAGGAAGGGGTCAGGTGAAGTTTGGTCTGTGGGTGGTGTTCTCATGATACAGGGAGATCAAGGAATTGTGGAAGACTGGATGAATGTGCTAGCTCTTTGGCAGTTGGAGTTTGCAGTTAACTCCCCAGGTAGATAGGATCTTGAAAGGCCCATGTCATCTTGGGGCCAGCTTAGCTTTGGGATGTGTGGTGTGGATGTTGGTTCCTTCCAACCAGACTAAGTCTCCTATCTTGAATTTTCAGAACATGGTGGGTGACTTGGAATTTCTTATAACTTCTGCTGCTACCTTCAATGCTGAAGTAACTTTGGAGCAGATTTGGTTCAGGGTGTTCAGCCTATCTTTAGCTGCAGGGATCCTTGTTGTGAAGTGGATGGGGGGAATGAACTCTGGTTTGTACCCATACCACACTTCAAAGGGTGATTTCTTAACAGCACTATGTTGCTGAACATTGTGTGCAAATTCCATAAATGGGATCAACTCTGCCCAATTATCTTGTTGGAAATTGCAGAAGATGTAGAGGTACTGCTCAAGTTCCTGGTTGACTCACTTGGTTTTGCCATTGGTTTGTGGATGGAAAGCAGTAGACATGGTGAACTTGACTCCAAGTTTGCTCCAAACTTCCTGCATCACTTTTGATGCAAATTGGGGTCCTCTATCAGAGATTACTTGTCTTGGTAATCCTGTTCTTCACCAGGTATTTTCCAGGTACAGCTTTGCCATTTCATCTGCTGTAATGGTCTTGTTGCACAGGGAAATGATGGTAGCTTTACTGAAGTGATCTATGACCACAAACCATGAGTTGTAACTGAGGGACATGGGGAGGTCAGTGATGAAGTCCATAGTGATGGTTTCCCACACTCCTGTGGGAATCAGGTTGGGTTGCAGGGGTACTTTGGTTCTGGGTTTAATCTTCATAGCTTGACATGTGGCACACCCATCCACATAGCTCTTCATGAAGGTGGACATTCCAGGCCACCAGAAGTCTTGAGATATCAGCTCATAGGTTTTCCATCTTCCTGGATGCCCTATAGCAATGTGGTTGTGGTATTTGCTAGTGATCTCTCACTGCAGTTCCTCATTCTTAGGAATGTAAACTTGTCCTCGAAATAAGATGACTCCATCTTCCAGGTTCCACTCTTCCAATCCCTTGGTGAGTGATTGGGGGCTGCTCTTTAGCAGGGTTTCTAATGCTTCACTGACTTCTTTATCATAAGTTTGCGTTTCTTGGATGCATTGTCGCAGGGTGGTGTCTTCTAACACCATGAGGGTTTGTCACTGTGTTGCATTGATGGAAAAATATTTCATATCCAGGAGCACATGCTTTTTATCATCACCCGCTATCCCCTTTTTATGATCTGGATGCCAGGACAGTGCATCAGACTTGTTCTGAATACCAGGCTTGTGGATGATGATGAACTGGAATCGCAAGAGGAAAAGGGCCCATTGGGCCTGTCATTGGGAAAGCTTCTGCTTTGTCATAAAATAGACCAAATTCGCATGGTCGGACCAGATTTTGGTGGTATCACTACATCCCTTGAGGTAGTGTCAGAATGCATGAAGGGCATGGATGATTGCAAGTAACTCTTTATCACAAATTTCATAGTGGTGCTCTGCTGGAAGGAGAGACTTGGAAATAAAAGCAACTGGATGCCATCTGTCAAGTGCATCGGGTTGTTCCAGAATGGCCCCCATAGCGAAATCACTAGCATCAGTGATGAGTCAGAATGGTCAGGAGTGGTCAGGGAGGGCCAAAACAGGGGCTGTGGTGAAAGCTCAGATGAGGGCTCAGAAGGCAGTTTCTGCAGGGGTATCCTAGACAAATGGGGTATCCTTCTTTGTAAGGTTGAACAGGGGTCTGACAATGGTGGAATAATTCTTGATAAACCATCAGTAGAAGTTACAGAGGCCTAGGAAGGCTTGAAGTTCTTTCAGGGTACACAGGGTAGGCCACTGGTCAATACCAGCAACCTTTGCAGGATCCATGGAGACTTGACCATTGGAAATCACAATTCCAAGGTATTCAATGGAGGTCTGTGCAAACATGCACTTTTCAGGTTTCAGGTAAAGGTCATGCCATTCAAGGACTTGTAGGATGGCATCTGTTAACTTGGAAAGGGGGGTTGTATCTTCCATGAAGATCAGGATGTCATCAAGGTAGACCACAACATGTCCACCATTGATCAGGGACTTGAAAATTTGGTTCATGAATGTCTGAAATGTTGCTGGGGCATTGCAGAGACTGAATGTCATTATGGTTGGCTCAAAAAGGCCTAGAGAGGTCTTGAATGTGGCTTTGTACTCATCACCCTCACAAATTTGGATGTTGTTATATCCCCATCAGATATCCAACTTGGTGTAATAGTGCACATCATGAAGTTTGTCAATCAACTCAGGAATGAGGGGCAGGGGTGCTTGGTTTTTGATGGTCATGTCATTTAGAGCACAGTAGTCCTGTATCAGGCAAAGTTTTCCATCCTTCTTGTCAACAAAAAAGAAGGGGCTGGCCATGGGGGACTTGGAGGGGTGAATGTAACCCCATTTCAGGTGTTTAGAGATGTACTCCTTGAGTGCATTGGCCTCTTTAGGCATCAGGTGGTAAATTGAGCAGTTCTTCATACTGGCTCCAGGTTTCAGATCAATCACATGATCCCAGGGTTTGTGTGCAGGTAGACAATGTGAGGCTTCCTCACTGAAAACTTTCATATAACACTGAAAGTGACTTGGGATGTGTTCAACAGAGGGTTTGGGGGCAGTCTTTGCCACCAACTGGGTGCTTGTGGTGGTCTTTGCTTGGATTGCAAGATGGTTGTATTTCTAGAAACTGTGACTCCACAGGTAGGGTTCCACACCCTGGTTAGCAAATGCTTGCTCAGAGGCTTCTTTGGCATTAGAAGCTTGTTCAGGTCCTAGCTCTAGGATGTTGATTGTGGTGCTGCATGTTTGGGGTACTTGGGAAGAAAGAACTACAGGCTTTGTAGACAGGGTGCAGCTGTCAGGGCATCTTGTGAATGCAAGGTTGGGTGTTGCCCAGTTGATCTCAGGATTGTGTGCATGGAGCCAATCCATTCCTAGGATTATATTGTGCTCCCTAAGGGTCGTGATGTAAAACTCAACAGTTTCATTGTGGTAGGCATCCTCTGCCATTCTGATCCATAACTTTTGGATTGTGGTATTCTTGACTGATCCCATTTTGTTGGGAGACCCATCCACATTTCTAACTGGTAAGGGTCATACTAGAGTTCAAAGAGTTAGTCCATTCACATGCGTGAACCCATCATCCATGATGATGCCCTCTGCGCCACTATCAAGCAAGGTGTGGGCACTGATTTCTCTGCCAGACATTTTCCCTACTAGTGTCACCCTGAGAATGATAGAAGGTGCTCGCCTATTCCATATTGTCTCACATGGTACATGCTCAGCTCCAAGTGTCTCTAGTAAGGTACAGCCACTAATAACGCAACTGGCCAACATACTTCCAACCTACAGTGCTGCAGTGGAAGGACCTAAAAATCCTCATTGATAGGTGTCAATTGTGGACGCGTGTCCAGGGAATATGGAAGTATCGCTCGATACATTGCTCCAATTTGAGCTGGGTGATCATTGGGGGCTTCCTCTAGATCCTCTTCTTCAACATAGGCACCTCATGCCCTTGCACTGTTGGCTTGACCACCTTGGGTCTTCATGGCTGCCATTCTCACTTGGCATTCTTGGAGGATGTGGCCAGGTTTACCATAGTAAAGACACAACTTGTTCTTGAAACAATACTCTTATTCTTCCTTGGTAAGCTTACTTCTGCTTTTGGGTTTCTCAAATTGGGATAAAGGGGTGTTGACATTAACACTGTCATCTTCAGTCAGGATCACTCTTCCAGATGTCGTTTGTCTGGACAGGGTACATGGGGAGTTGCTATAGGTGTTTCATGGTGCATGCAGCTGCCATACATGGTCAAAGTCTCTTGCTTTCTCTACAAGAGTGGCCAGGGTCATTGGGAACAGGGAAAGGCTCATAAGTTTTCCTAACAGGGCTCCAGGGATCGCTTGTTGGAATGCATACATCTGCATTGCATCATTCACGCCACTCTGCATGGTGTGGGTGGACCATTCTTGGTACCAATCATTGAAGGTTTGATTACCCATCTTTAGGGTATACATCAGGTTTGTAGCTTCCAAAGCTGTATGCATGGGGATAAAGTGTTCTCAGAAGGTCATTTTGAAGTCATTCCATGCTCCAAAGGTAACAGTGGCTCTGCTGACTGGGTTTAAAGCAGCTTTCTGCTTATCCTGGGCCCACTGGCCTGCTGGGGTGCCCACTTTGAAATATGTTAGGGCCATGGAAATCTTCTTATCATTGGTGTCAAAGATTGCACTATTCAGGTGGAAGTAATTTTCCAAATTATTCCAAAAGGCTTCAGCCTTCTCGGGTTTGCCATCAAGGGCTTGGGTGCTGTGCCAAGGAGCTTTACTGGGTTGGTGGCCATGATTACAGGTGCTTGCACTGGGGGAACTTGAGGGGAAATTACAGGTGCTTGCAGTAAAGGAACTTGAGGGGGAACCAGAGGGGAAAGTGGAGAGACCCTGGAAAATGCCAACAATGGGGATTGTGGGATTGGAACTCTGGTTAAACTGTGGGATCTGCTGGTGTAACCTTGGAAAGTGGTTGTTCAGGGTGTAGGTAGGTGTACTTGGAGGGGAGATGCAGGAGTACTAGGGAGTGCTCTGGGGACTGCGACAGGGGTTTGCGGATGCAATAGTTGCCCAACTACAGTGGTAATGCTCTGGGTGAAACTTTCTAAAAGCTAGGAGACCTCTTCTTGCTTGTCCTCTGAGCCTAGGTCATCTTGGGGGCATCAGCAAGAACACAGGTTACTGCCAGACTTTTTACTGGTGCCCAGCAGGAAAGCAGTGCAAGTTGCACAAGTTCACAAGTCAAATGTAGGGTTATTATTTAATATAAATTTTAATAATAT
>Ga0137385_10006391_pt1 | contig 10359 bp, 10 predicted proteins | sample SagtaG_FD_104921 | JGI IMG/M metagenome (GOLD analysis project Ga0137385, IMG submission 104921) | Vadose zone soil microbial communities from Sagehorn Ranch, Mendocino, California, USA - Sage2_R_80_16 metaG | ecosystem: Environmental > Terrestrial > Soil > Vadose zone | place: USA: California... | reverse complement strand
TCCTCGGCGGGCTCGCCAGCCTCGACCGGCTCCGCCTCGCCGGCGGGCTCGTCTGGCGCGTCGTCGGTCGCATCGCCGGCGGGATCGTCGGCGGGGTCGTCGGCGGGCTCGTCTGGCGCGTCGTCGGTCGCATCGCCGGCGGGATCGTCGGCGGGGTCGTCGGCGGGGTCGTCGGTCGCGTCGTCGGGCTCAGTGGCCGCGGCCGGCTCGTCGGGAGTAGGTTCGCTAGGCGTTTCCGCAGGCTGTCCGGCCTCGACCGGGGTATCCGTACGCGCGGCCGCGGCCGTACCCGACTCTGGGTCGGCGGGCTCCGGCGGCTCGGCCGCCTGGTCCGTGCGGCTACCGGAAGCCGCTCGCCTGGTCACAGTAACTCGCCTGGTCACAGTAAGAGGGTGCCCGATGGCCATCTATCCCGCTAGCCAACGCGCGAGTCGCCACTTGCGCCGTACCCGCTCAAGCCGCTTTGACAGTTGGCGGACGCGTGGCAATATTGAGCCGGGTCCGCTCAACCCGACCCACCTAACGAGCTTTGATCTAGCTAGGGGATGTGAACATGGCACGTGCGGTCGGCATCGACCTCGGGACGACCAACTCAGTGGTCAGCGTTCTCGAGGGTGGCGAGCCCACCGTCATCGCGAACGCCGAAGGGTCGCGGACGACGCCGTCGATCGTCGCGTTCGCCCGGAACGGCGAGGTGCTCGTCGGTGAGGTCGCCAAGCGCCAGGCGGTGACGAACCCGGACCGGACCATCCGCTCCGTCAAGCGGGAGATGGGTACCAACTGGTCCATCGACATCGACGGCAAGAAGTACACGCCGCAGGAGATCTCCGCGCGGGTACTGATGAAGCTCAAGCGGGACGCCGAGGCCTACCTGGGCGAGTCGATCGCCGACGCGGTGATCACCGTACCGGCGTACTTCAACGACGCCCAGCGCCAGGCGACCAAGGAGGCGGGCGAGATCGCCGGCTTCAACGTGCTGCGGATCGTCAACGAACCGACCGCCGCGGCTCTGGCGTATGGCCTGGACAAGGGCTCGAAGGAGCAGACCGTCCTGGTCTTCGACCTGGGCGGCGGCACGTTCGACGTCTCGCTGCTGGAGATCGGCGAGGGGGTCATCGAGGTCAAGGCGACCAGCGGTGACAACCACCTCGGCGGCGACGACTGGGACGAGCGGGTCATCGACCACCTGGTCAAGACTTTCCGCGGCCAGCACGGCGTCGACCTGTCCAAGGACAAGATGGCGATGCAGCGGCTGCGCGAGGCGGCCGAGAAGGCCAAGATCGAGCTGTCGGCCGCGACCACCACGAGCATCAACCTGCCCTACATCACCGGCGGCGGGGAGTCCGGCCCGCTGCACCTGGACATCCAGCTGTCCCGGTCGGAGTTCCAGCGGATGACGCAGGACCTGCTGGACCGCTGCAAGGGCCCGTTCGAGCAGGCGATCAAGGACGCCGGCGTCAAGCTGGCCAACGTCGACCACGTGATCCTGGTCGGCGGCTCGACCCGGATGCCGGCGGTGTCCGACCTGGTCAAGCAGTTGACCGGCAAGGAGCCGAACAAGGGCGTCAACCCCGACGAGGTCGTCGCGGTCGGCGCGGCGCTGCAGGCCGGCGTCCTCAAGGGCGAGGTCAAGGACGTCCTGCTGCTCGACGTGACGCCGCTGTCGCTGGGCATCGAGACCAAGGGCGGCATCTTCACCAAGCTCATCGAGCGCAACACCACCATCCCGACCAAGCGGTCGGAGATCTTCACGACGGCCGACGACAACCAGCCGTCCGTGCTGATCCAGGTGTTCCAGGGCGAGCGGGAGATCGCCGCATACAACAAGAAGCTCGGTACCTTCGAGCTGACCGGCCTCCCGCCGGCCCCGCGCGGGGTACCGCAGATCGAGGTCACCTTCGACATCGACGCCAACGGCATCGTGCACGTCAACGCGAAGGACCTGGGTACCGGCAAGGAGCAGTCGATGACCATCACCGGCGGCTCGGCCCTGCCCAAGGACGACATCGAGCGGATGATGCGCGACGCACAGGAGCACGCCGACGAGGACAAGCGGCGCCGCGAGGACGCGGAGACCCGCAACCTGGCCGAGCAGCTCCAGTGGCAGACCGAGAAGTTCCTCGCCGAAAGCGGCGGGAAGCTGCCGGCCGAGGCCAAGGACGAGATCAACGAGGCGCTTGGCGAGCTGCGCAGCGCGCTCGGGGGTACCGACATCGAGAAGATCCGGGGCGCGCACGAGAAGCTGGCCACCGCCTCGCAGAAGGCCGGCTCGCTGCTGTACGCGCAGAACCCGCAGCCGGGTCCCGCGGGTGACCAGCCCGGCGCGGCCGGTGCCGGTGCCGGCGGTACCGGGGGGTCCGGTGGGGCGTCTGGTGGGGCGCCCGGTGGCGAGGACGTGGTGGATGCCGAGATCGTCGACGAGGGCGACAAGAAGTGACTGAACGGAGAGTTGACGGCACGGACCCGGCGGGCGTGGAGACCACGGTCTCGGCGCCCGCCGCGGACACCGGCGCCGGCCCCGGGACGACCACCGCCGCGGCAAAGGACGCCGGCCAGCGCGCGGAGGAGGACCGGCCGGGCGTCGTCGTCCGTGACAAGCGCAAGATCAAGGATCCCGGCAAGGCGGCGCCGAGCGAGCCGGTCGTCGAGGCTGCCGAGGTCGCCGAGCCTGCCGGGGAACCCGAGCCGGCCGGGGCGGCCGAGGCCGGGGACTCGCCGGGTCCGCTGGGTGCGGAGCTGGAGGCCCTGCGCAGCGACATCGACGAGCTGACCAGGGATCTCCAGCGGATCACCGCCGAGTACGCCAACTACCGAAAGCGGGTGGACCGCGACCGCGGCCTGGTCACCGAGCAGGCCATCGCCGCCGTCCTGGCCGCGCTCCTGCCGGTGCTCGACGACATCGACCGCGCCCGGGAGCACGGTGACCTGGTCGGCCCGTTCGGCTCGGTCGCCGAGCAGTTGGTCAACTCGCTGACGAAGTTCGGGCTCACCCCGTTCGGGGAGAAGGGCGACGCCTTCGACCCGACCCGGCACGAGGCCGTGGCGCACCAGACGTCCGGCGAGGTCACCGAGCCGACCTGCGTCGACATTCTCCGGCGCGGCTACCTGCTGGGTGACCGGCTGGTACGCCCCGCGCTGGTTGCCGTGGCCGACCCGGAGTGAATCCGGGCGGTGCGGCTCGAACTGGGTAGGGGGTGGGGACGCGATGAGTGAGCGTAGCGAGCGAACCTGCTGGCTCAGTGTTTCCGAGCCTCGTCGGGCCGCGGAGCGCAGCGAGGCGGCGCGATGAGTTCCAAGGACTGGTTGGAGAAGGACTTTTACGCCGTACTCGGTATCAGCAAGTCCGCCTCGGCTGACGAGGTCAAGAAGGCGTACCGGAAGCTCGCGCGGGAACTGCACCCTGACCACAATCCGGGCAATGCGCAGGCCGAGGACCGGTTCAAGGCGGTATCCGAGGCATACGACGTGCTGTCGGACGACAAGAAGCGCAAAGAGTACGACGAGATGCGCCAGCTCTTCGGGTCCGGCGCGTTCCGGCGTGGGGCCCGCGGCGGTGGCGGTACCTCGTTCGACCTCTCCGACCTGTTCGGCGACTCGAACGCGGGCCCCGGAGCCGGTGACCGCCGGTTCGGCGGCGCCGGCTTCTCCGACCTGTTCAGCTCGATCTTCTCCGGCGGCGGTGGCCGGACGGCGACCCGGCGCGGCCCCAGCCGGGGCCGGGACGTCGAGGCCGAGGTACTGCTCGACTTCCGCGACGCGGTCAACGGCGCGACGCTGCCGCTGACCCTGCGCGCGCCGGGCGTCTGCGACACCTGCCACGGCAGCGGCGCCAAGCCCGGGTCGGTACCCCGTACCTGCCCGGTCTGCCAGGGCGTCGGGTTGACCACGATCAACCAGGGCTCGTTCAGCTTCTCCGAGCCCTGCCGCGAGTGCCAGGGCGTAGGCACGATCGTGGACGTGAAGTGCCCGGAGTGCCTGGGTACCGGCGGGGTCACCAAGGCCCGCACGCTCAACGTGCGGATCCCGGCCGGGGTGGCCGACGGCCAGAAGATCCGGCTGTCCGGCCGTGGCGAGCCCGGTGCCCGGGGCGGCCCGGCGGGCGACCTGTACGTACTGATCAAGGTGCGCGAGGACAGCCTGTTCGGCCGGTACGGCGACGACCTCACGCTCGCGGTACCGATCACGTTCCCGGAGGCGGTCAACGGCGTCGACCTGACCGTGCCGACGCTGGACGGTTCCGTGACGGTACGCGTGCCGCCCGGTACCCCGAGCGGGCGCACCCTGCGGGTCCGCGGCAAGGGCGTCCCGCGCCGCGACGGTGCCCCGGGCGACCTGCTGGTCACCGTCGACGTGGTGGTGCCCAAGGACCTCCCCGAAAGCGCCCGCCAGGCGCTGGTGGAGTACGCGCAGGCGGCGCCCCGGGCCCCGCGCGAGCACATCGAACGGCAGGTGCGGCATGGCTGACGAGTACTTCATCGCGATCGAGCACACCTCGGACGCCAAGGTACTGATGATCTCGGTGGCCGCCCGGCTGGCCGGCATGCACCCGCAGACGCTGCGCCAGTACGACCGGATCGGGCTCGTCCAGCCGGGCCGGGCGGCAGGTGGCGGGCGGCGGTACAGCGCGCGCGACGTCCGGATGCTGCGGGAGATCCAGCGGCTGAGCCAGGAGGACGGGGTCAACCTGGCCGGCATCAAGCGGATCATCGGCCTGGAGCAGTTGGTCGCCGACGTGCAGCACCGGGTGCTGCACGTGGAGGCCGAGCTGAGCGCGGCCCACCAGCGGGTCGCCGAGCTGGAGAGCCTGCTGGCGTACGGCCGGCGGGATCTGGTACCGACCAGGGACGCGAGCACCGCGCTCGTCGTCTGGAAGCCGCGCCGCCCCGGCGACGCCGGATAGTCCTGCCGGGCCGCGGAAAGCCCGGACCGGCGCCCCTCAGCCCAGCCGGCGGGGCTGGCGCACCAGGCCGCCCTCGCACCATTCGTGGTAGTCGAACAGCTCCGGGCGGGCCAGCAGCATCCGGACGTTGTGCGCCCAGATCCGCATCATCTCGTCGCCCTCCTGCTCGGCCTGCTCGACCATCTTGCGCAACCGCCGCTTGGGGTGGGCCTTGAAGCTGGTGCGGATCCCGTCGGCCGCGTAGATGTACAGGCAGTGCAGCGCGAACCGGCGCGCCGGGCAGCTGCGGTCCAGCGCCAGATCAAGCAGGGTGAGGACCAGGTGGTCCCCGGAGACCAGAAGGTCCCAGTCGGCCGGCATGCTGGACAGCGGGATGGTGTCCGGGTGGTACGCCCATGCCCGTAGCTCGGTCGGGGTCGGGTCCACCGGGTTGCCGAAGCCGCGAAAGACCTGCTGCACGCTCATGCCTTGTACTCGTTCACGTTGGGCTCCCCGCTGAGTTGGCGACACCGTAGCTCGCGGGTAGCGGTGAGCGGAAGACTCCGCCCGGTCATTTGCGGCGGTTACCGGCGGGGCGGGACGACCGCCCCGCCCCGCTGTTGCTCACCGCGCCGGACAGTGCCGCCGCTCCGCCGTGTACCGGCGAGCCGACCGTGCTGCCTCCGCTGCACGACCAGCCGGACAGGCCGGACTCGAAGCCCGGGTTGGCGACCAGGTTGGTCGCGGCCGAGGCGAGCTGCGCGGTCATCAGTACGCCGCCGGCCAGCAGGCTCGCGACCCCCAGCGAGATCAGGCGGAGGTTTTTCATGTAAGAGAGTTTCTTATTAAAGATGCAAGCATGTCAATGCTTGGCGGCCGGGGTCGTCGGCCAGACTTGAGCGACGTAGACTCAACCCGGGTCCAGAGAAACAGCCAGGGGAGCCGATGAACACCGAGCGCCTGACCACCAAGAGCCGTGAGGTGATCACCTCCGCGGTCGCCACCGCCACCCAGCGCGGCCACGCCACCGTCGAGGCGTGGCACATGCTGCTCGCGTTGCTGGACACCGGCGGGTCCACCGCCACCGGACTGCTGCGCGCGGTCGGCGCCAACCCGGCCGACCTGCGGCGCGCCGCGGTACGGGCGGTGGAGAACCTGCCCGCCGCACGGGGCGCCTCGGTGGCCGAGCCGAACATCTCCCGCGAGTTCGCCAACGCGATCAACGCGGCCGAGCAGATCGCCCGGCCGCTTGGCGACGAGTACGTCTCCACCGAGCACCTGCTGGCCGGCCTGGCGCAGGTCGGCGGGGCGGTGTCCCAGGCGCTGAAGAGCGCCGGCGCGACCGAGCAGGCCCTGGTGGCGGCGTACCCGCAGATCCGCGGCGGGGACCGGCGGGTCACCAGCCCGGACCCGGAGCAGCAGTACCAGGCGCTGGAGAAGTACAGCGTCGACCTCACCGCCCGGGCGCGGGAGGGCAAGGTGGACCCGGTCATCGGCCGGGACGCCGAGATCCGGCGGGTCATCCAGGTGCTTTCCCGCCGTACCAAGAACAACCCGGTCCTGATCGGCGAGCCCGGCGTCGGCAAGACCGCGATCGTCGAGGGCCTGGCCCAGCGGATCGTGGCCGGCGACGTACCGGAGTCCCTGCGCGACAAGCGCCTGGTCGCCCTCGACCTCGGCGGCATGGTGGCCGGCGCGCAGTTCCGCGGGCAGTTCGAGGAGCGGCTCAAGAGCGTGCTGGAGGAGATCAAGTCCAGCAACGGGCAGATCATCACCTTCCTCGACGAGCTGCACACCGTGGTCGGCGCGGGCAAGGCCGAAGGCTCGATGGACGCCGGCAACATGCTCAAGCCGATGCTGGCCCGCGGCGAGCTGCGGATGGTCGGCGCGACCACGCTCGACGAGTACCGCGAGCACATCGAGAAGGACCCGGCGCTGGAGCGGCGGTTCCAGCCGGTGTTCGTCGGCGAGCCATCGATCGAGGACACCATCGGCATCCTGCGCGGCCTGAAGGAGCGCTACGAGGTGCACCATGGCGTCCGGATCACCGACGCCGCGCTGGTCGCCGCCGCCGCGCTGTCCGACCGGTACATCGCCGACCGGTTCCTGCCGGACAAGGCGATCGACCTGGTGGACGAGGCCGCGTCCCGGCTGCGCATGGAGATCGACTCACGCCCGGTGGAGGTCGACGAGGTCGAGCGGGCGGTACGCCGCCTGGAGATCGAGGAGGTGGCGCTGGCCAAGGAGCCCGACCCGGCCTCGGCGCAGCGCCTGGAACGGCTGCGTCGCGAGCTGGCCGACCGGCGGGAGCAGCTCGCCGCGCTCTCCGAGCGGTGGCGCAACGAGAAGGAGCACATCACCAAGATCTCGACCGCCAAGGAGCAGCTCGAGGCGCTGCGCGGCGAGGCCGAACGGGCCGAGCGCGACGGCGACCTGGGCCGGGCGGCGGAGCTGCGGTACGGGCGGATCCCGGCACTGACCAAGGAGCTGGCGAACGCCGAGGCGGAGCTGGCGGTACTGCAGACCGACGGCGCGATGCTCAAGGAGGAGGTCGGTGTCGACGACATCGCCGCGGTGGTCTCCTCGTGGACCGGCATCCCGGCCGGCCGGATGATGGAGGGCGAGACCGCCAAGCTGCTGCGGATGGAGTCGGCCCTGGCCTCTCGGGTGGTTGGGCAAGAGGTGGCTGGGATGGCGGTCGCGCACGCGGTACGCCGGGCGCGGGCCGGCATCGCCGACCCGGACCGGCCGACCGGTTCGTTCCTGTTCCTCGGTCCCACCGGCGTTGGCAAGACCGAGCTGGCCAAGGCGCTGGCCGAGTTCCTCTTCGACGACGAGCGGGCGATGGTACGCATCGACATGAGCGAGTACGGCGAGAAGCACTCCGTCGCCCGGCTCGTCGGTGCGCCGCCCGGGTACATCGGGTACGAGGAGGGCGGCCAGCTGACCGAAGCGGTCCGGCGCCGCCCGTACTCGGTGATCCTGCTCGACGAGGTGGAGAAGGCCCACCCGGACGTGTTCGACGTGCTGTTGCAGGTACTCGACGACGGGCGGCTCACCGACGGCCAGGGGCGTACGGTCGACTTCCGCAACGCGATCCTGATCCTCACCTCGAACCTGGGCTCGCAGGTGATCGCCGATCCGACGCTCACCGACGAGCAGCGGCGCGACGCGGTCATGGCGGTCGTCCGCAGCAGCTTCAAGCCCGAGTTCCTCAACCGGCTCGACGACATCGTGGTGTTCCACGCGCTGACCAGCCTGGATCTGAAGTCCATCGTGGACATCCAGCTCGACCGGCTGGCCCGGCGGCTGTCCGACCGGCGGCTCACCCTGGAGGTGACGGATCCCGCGCGGGACTGGCTGGCCAGCCACGGGTACGACCCGATCTACGGGGCCAGGCCGCTGCGCCGGCTCATCCAGGCCGCGATCGGGGACCGGCTGGCCAAGGCGCTGCTGTCCGGCGAGGTTCGCGACGGCAACCGGGTGATTGTCGACCTCGATCCGGGTAAGGACGGGCTGAACGTCAGCACCGGCTAGCGCGCCGGGTCGCGGGTGCCTACCGTAGCCCGCTAGCGTGTGCGCGGAGTCACTCCAAGGAGGGAACTGCCGTGTCCATAGTCGAGCCGGGTGCCCGGCGCCGGCCGGGTACCGTCACCGCGGCCGGGTACCTGATGATTCTGGCGGCGATCCTGCTGGTCGGCATCGCCGTGGTCGTGTTCGCCACCGCCGGGCCGGTTGTCGACGCCGCGCGGAAGGCCTACACCGCACCACCACCGAAGCCCGACCAGGTCGCGACCGGGGTTCAGTTGGTCTTCACCATCGTCGCGGTCCTCTTCCTGCTGGCGGCCGCCGGCGAGCTGCTCCTGGGCGTCTTCGACCTGCGCGGCTCCAAGGCGGCCCGGATCATCAGCTGGGTGTTCACCGGGTTGGTCGTGCTCTGCTTCGGCTGCCTGGGCGTGCTGTCGATCGGCAACCGCAACCCGACGAGCATCTCCAGCACGCCGAACCAGGACGGCGTGGACCCGGTGAAGTTCGGCAACGCCGTCGCCGACGCGTTCCCGTCCTGGTCGGGACCGGCCTTCGGGTCGCTGCTCGCGCTCACCGAGTTGATGCTGATCGTGTCGATCATCCTGCTCGCGCTACCGGCGTCCAACGCGTATTTCCGCGGCTTGCGGGGCACCGGCGAGCCGGAGCTCGGGTACCCCACCGTCCCGGGTTACCCGCCGGTGCCGGGTTACCCGCCGCCGCCGCAGTACCCGGCCGGGCCGCCGCCCCCGACCGGGCCGCCTCCGCGTCCACCGTCCGCTGACGACACCCCGTGAGCCTGGCGCTGGTCACCGGGGGTACCGCCGGTATCGGCGCGGCCTTCGTCCGGGCACTGGCCGCCGAGGGGTACCACCTCGTGGTGGTTGCCCGCGACGCGCAGCGCCTGGCTGAGCAGGGCAGGGAGCTGTCGGCGAAACACGGCGTACCGGTGACCCCGCTGGCGGCCGACCTCACCACGCCGGACGGGTGCGCCGCGGTCGAGCGGCGCCTCGCCGAACCGACCGAGCCGGTCGACCTGCTGGTCAACAACGCCGGCATGGCCCTGAACCGGTCCTTCCTCAAGACCACGCCGGACGACCTGGACCGGATGCTGGCGCTCAACGTGACAGCGGTACAGCGGCTGACCCGCGCGGCGCTGCCCGGCATGGTGGAACGGCGCCAGGGCGATGTGATCAATGTCTCCTCGGTCGCCGGGTTCATAGCCATGCCCGGCTCGACGTACTCGGCGAGCAAGGCCTGGGTCACCAACTTCAGCGAGTCGGTCGGGCTCGCGGTGCGCCGGCACGGGGTACGGGTACTGGCGCTGTGCCCGGGGTTCACCCGGACCGAGTTCCAGGAGCGGGCCGGCATCGACCGGGGCGGGATCCCGGCCTGGCTGTGGCTGTCCGCCGACGAGGTGGTCCGCGACGGTCTGCGTGACCTGCGCCGCGGCCGCCCGGTCAGCGTCCCGGACTGGCGGTACAAGGCGGCGGTGTTCGGGCTGCGGTACGGCCCGCGCCGGCTGATCTCGCGGCGGGCCCGCGGATGACCGACCCGGCCAACTGGCAGGTATCAGCGTCGTCGTCACCTGGTTGCTGCCCGGCGCAGGTGCGGTGATCACCGCGGTCCTCACGCGGCGGGGCGCCAATCCGGCGCGGGTGGTGCTGGCCAGCCTGATGGGCCTGTTCGCGCTGGTCAGCCTCTGTGAGGTGACCGGCGGCGCGGCGTCCATCGGGTTCAGCAGCCAGCTCCGCACGGTCGATCAGGTTGCCATGGCCGGTGGCTGGGTGTGGGCGGACCTCGTGCTGGACGTGCTCAAGTTCGCCCTGGCCGTCACGATCGGGGTACTGCGGCTGGTACCGGCGGCGAACCGGTACTTCAGCCCGGGGCCGGGTCGCCGCTTCGTCGATGGCATGACCCAAGTACGCTCGGCTCATGACCGACCGTGACAACCT
>Ga0137385_10006390_pt1 | contig 10359 bp, 6 predicted proteins | sample SagtaG_FD_104921 | JGI IMG/M metagenome (GOLD analysis project Ga0137385, IMG submission 104921) | Vadose zone soil microbial communities from Sagehorn Ranch, Mendocino, California, USA - Sage2_R_80_16 metaG | ecosystem: Environmental > Terrestrial > Soil > Vadose zone | place: USA: California... | reverse complement strand
CGCCGCAAAAATCTACATGACTCAGGCGCTGGAACCGATTCCCGTGCGGCAAAGCGGTATTTACACCACTCAAGAAAACCATTGGACACGCCGTTAAGCAGACAGTAGCCGTCCATCGGAACCGGTCCGGAGACTCCATAGCGCGGCCCAAGCATGCCAGCCGATACACTCTTTCTCAAATCCGTCCTTGCGACTCCGACGGCGGCCGACCACCGCGTGACGACGGGCGTCCGCATATCACTGCTCGCCTCCCTATTCGAGGATCGGCGCTCGCTTCTCATGTCCGGCCTCGCCACGGCCTTCGTCGCGCTGATCGCCTTCGTGCGCTTGCATCAGGCATGGGCATTGATCTGGCTCGTGAGCAACGCGTGCATTCTCGCCGCCCGGCTGTACATTGCTCAGGCGTACGTATCGCATCGACATCCGGCACTCGCGCATCGGCGTCGGCCGCTCACCCTCTACGTGCCGCTTTCACTGCTGGCTTGCGCGCTCCTTGGAGGCGGCACGATGATTTGCGTGATGTCGGGCGATGCGGCGCTGGGCTTGCTCGCGATCATGGTGACGGCCGGTATTCTCGGCGGCATAGCATCGAAAAACGCGGCCATACCGCGCCTCGCGACCTCGCAGATCTGTCTTGGCGCATTGCCCATCGGCATTGGCGCACTACTCGCGCCGTCGCGGGATTACTGGGTTCTCGTGCCGCCGCTTTTCATCTACATCACCGCGATGGCGTCGATCGTCCGGCGTCACTACTCTTCGCTCATCGCGTTGATGACCGCCGAGGAAAACCACGCGCAACTCGCCGCCCGCTTCGATGCCGCGCTCACGCACATGCCGCACGGCCTGTGCACCATCGACGAATCGGGCAAGGTCATTATCGCCAACGGCCGCACAGCCGAACTGTTTGGCGCGAAGGCGGACGTGCTGCGGCTCAACGTGCCGTTTCCCGATTTCCTCTGGCACGTCGGCGCAAAAAAGTTGGGCGAGCCGCTGGCAAGACAACTGGCCGACGTATCGCGCGCGTGGCTGTCCGACATGCGCGGCCCGCTCGAGCTCGACCTCGGCAATGGACGAAAGCTCGAAATATCCCGCAACGCGGTGCCGGACGGCAGCGCCGTCATCATCATCGAAGACGTCACGGAGCGGCGGCGAGCGGAGGCGGAAATTCTGCATTGGGCCAGTCACGACCCGCTCACCGGCTTGTCCAACCGCCGCCATCTGCGTGAGCAGCTAGAGCACATGTTGTTACGGCAGACGAGCGAAGCGTATCGTGCATCCGCGGTCATGTATCTGGATCTCGACGGCTTCAAGTGCATCAACGACAACCTCGGCCATCATGCCGGCGACGAAGTGCTGAAAGCCGTGGCCCATCGCCTCGAAAAAGGATTGCGGCACGGCGAGACCGTGGCGCGGCTCGGCGGCGATGAGTTTGCCATCGTCATCGAACGTGCAACGCCGGCCGCGTGTGCCGCGCTTGCGCGGCGACTCATCGAGCAGTTGTCCAGACCGTATCCGCTATCGTCCGGCGGAACCGTGATCATCGGCGCCAGCGTCGGCATCGCGCTCATCGTCGACGGCGAGACACTCGAGTCGCTGTTAAAGCGCGCCGATACCGCCCTCTACGAAGCCAAGGCAGCGGGAAAAGGCACGTTCCGCTTCGCCACGGCGAGCAGCGCCAAGGAGCATGATGAAAGCGATCGCGGCGCATCGTTGCGGATGCATGAGTAGCAACGTCACATGACGATGTTCGCGGCGATCGGGGCGCGCAGACTTCCCGCGCAGTGTTCGCACGCCAGTGTGAGAGCCGTTGCCTCAGGAGCGGGCCCGAAGATTGCCGCAAACGCCTATGCTGCATTGCAAGCCGCAGTCACGTTGCTTGCGAGAAGGAGCAAGGCGAATGAAACACGTACCGTTCTTCACCATCGGTCATTCAACGCGGCCGCTGCCTGAATTCATCGCATTGCTGGAAGCGTCGCAGATTCAGACTTTGGCCGACGTGCGGAGCATTCCGCGTTCCCGCACGAATCCGCAGTTCAATCAGGCCACCTTGCCGGATGCGCTGGCGCACGCCGGCATCGACTATGTGCACCTCACGCAGCTCGGCGGCCGGCGCGGGCGCACGAGACCGGACGGCACGTCGCCGAACGGTTACTGGACGCATCCGGCCTTCCGGAACTACGCCGACTACGCCTTGGGTGAGGCGTTCCAGGCGGGTCTCGCGGAGCTGCTCGAACTCGGACATCGGCGACGCACCGCGATCATGTGCTCGGAAGCGGTCTGGTGGCGGTGTCACCGCCGCATCATCACCGATTACCTGCTGCTGCACGGTGAGACGGTCGTGCACATCATGGACGCCCGTCATACGAGCCCGGCAACGATGACGCCGGGCGCGTCGCCGCAGCCGGATTCGGTATTGCATTATCCGCAGTCACCGGATTAGCGCTTGGGAGGCGTCCGCATGCGGGACAAGCCGGCCGGGCCGGCTAGCAACAAACGCCGAACACGGCACTCATGGCGCGGGCCGCTGTCGAGGCAAGTCGGCGGAAGCAAGCAGTTCATGCTCAATCAGATCGAGCTTCAGCGGTACATCCGCGGAAAGGTTCTCCTTCAGCACGACGCGGCGCCACGTACCGTCCGCCCCCGGGTTGCGATAAAACGCCGCCACCGCCACGTACTGAGTATCGGGCTGCATAGGCTGCGACACGCTCGCGGCCGCGCCCGGGTTGACCACCGTGGCGATGCTCGCCTGCAGGTCCTGGGCGAGCACGGTCTTGTCGTTCTTCAGCAGATCGTCGTACGACGCGGCATCGAAGAGCTTGCGGTCCTTGAGCTGGTACACCCGTACTGCGACCGAGCACGGCCGGTTCGCGTCGTCCGGATTGATGGCCGCGCGCGCCGTCAGGTCGACGTTCAGCACCTTGACCTGTTTGTAGAACACCGCGTGATACGCATCCGAAGTCGTATCCGAAACGGCCTGCCATGCGCCGCATGCCGAAAGCAGCAGGCTGGATACGAGGGCGGCCCGGGTGAAGCGGATGAACATGGATTCTCCAGAGTCAGGCGGGATAGGCGGCATGCCGCGCCGCGGAATGGGCGGCGGCCGGCGCAACGAACGGGTTGGGCCCCGGCGCGGGAAACACTTCATAGCTTCCGAGCGCAATCGTGATCAGGCGCTCATCGGCGGTCGGCAGGACGGTGGTCCACGCGAGGCGCGGAGAGGGGCCGGCATGCGTCGTGCCGACCCGCGGTTCGGGTACGAATCGCGACGACACCTGCATGCGCAGGAATACGTCCGCCTTCACGCCGACGTACAGACGCACGAACGCCATCAGTTCGCGATGCAGCCACGCGCCGGGCAACAGGTCCTGCGCCTGTTGAGCGCCGGCCGGACGCAGCGTCACGCGAACCGCGCGACTGCGGTAGGCAAGACGTCTTCCCAGCACGTAGCCGCCGCCGAGGCCGCGGCGTTCACCGCCGTCCGGAGCACGCGCGTTGCTTGCCGAGGTCAACGGGCGCGGCGTGCCCGCCCCTTTGAGCGTCGGGTGGAACTCGTCCACACGCACGTCCACGCCGGGCGCCGCCAGTGCGACGACGCCGGCGAGCCCCTCGGGCGTGCGAGTACGCTGGATCATCAGACCCAGCAACGCGAGCACGCGCGAGTCCGGTACGCCGGCGCGCGCCGGTTTCTCGCCCCAGCCGAAACCTGCCAGAGACAACAGCCTGCGCGAATGCGCATCCGTAGCGCCGGGACGAAAGCCGAGCGGGTAACGGTATTTTTTCCATACCCGATACAGCAGCGTCACACTGCGGTGATTGAACTGGTCGAGAAACGCCTCGACGGCCTCATGCCCTTCTTCACGCAACACGATGTCGTCGATCATGTGGGACGGCACGGCCGCGTCGACGCCGTACAGCCCCATGAACGTCGTGCGTACGGTCGGCGCGGCCGTGCCCCACCCGTCGTCGAACTCGACCGATGCCACCTCGGAGGCCGGAAAGCCCACGCGCGCCTTCGGCCTGAACCGTACCGGCTCATATTCCGGCGTGTCACGCACACCGAAGCCGGGGCTGCCCGGCACGCGCTCCTCGAGCAACAGGCAGAGTTGCATGAAGCTCATGGCGGGCGCACGTTCGAGCAGCGACGCAACCAGCGGCTCAAGATTGGAGAGATCGCCCCCTTGGGGGACTTCCTTCGGTGTGCGCGACTTCATAGCGGGGAGCGCGACGTCTTGCTGCGCGGCCATTCGGTACGGGCTTGCGACGGCAGACTCACCATCGCGAGCTTCGTAAAAAGGTTGATTTCGGCGTAAAGGCCAAAGAAACGGTGCAGCAGCTCGCCGAACAGCATCACGTCACCAACGCCTGAAAACGCGTGACTGTCGAGCGTCACCTCGATAAGCACGCCGCGCTCGACCGCGCCGCCCGAGACCTCCTCGAGCAGTTCCTCCGTGACGTGCAGGATGCCCGCAAGACGCCGGCGGTTCAGTTCGTCGCCGGTCCAGTCGTACAGCGCCAGCGCGCCGCGCAGCACTTCGGCGTCCATCATCGACAGGAAGTTCGGCGCGAGGTGCGAGAGCACGCGCCACTGGAAGCGGTCGCCGGTCGGCGGATAGAGCGGCAACGTCGGCGCCACGAGATTGCGCACGGCCGCGACGTTCGGCGTACTCGCGCCCACCTCGTTGATGCTCGCTTCGCGCAGCCCTTTTCGCGGCAGCATGCCGTTCGTGCCGGTCACGCGCAGCGACAGGCTTTCCTCCGGCAGATCCGCCAGCGTCTCCCAGGCGTGGCCGCCAAGGATCACCCAGGTGTCGTGCAGGCCCGTCACGCCTTGCCGCACGCGCGTATGGAAATAGCGCTCCGGCGCCTCGTGACGCAACATGCCGCCGCGATGCCGGAACGTCGCGAACGGCACGTACTCATAGCGCTGCGCATGCTGATGATCGAATGACTCGATCGCATCGACGCAATAGGTTTCGACGTGTTCGCCCTGATGTCCGGCCGGCACGACGCGGTATTCCGTTTCATGGTGATTGACGTGGATCGGCTCGGCATCCAGCGTGAACAGGTTGATCACCGGCGTGCAGAAGAGCCGCACGTTTTCCGCGGTGAAGCGCTCGTCGGACGGATAACTCTGGCTGAGCAGTATCTCCAGTTCGAAGCTGAATGCGTTCACGGGCAGCGCGCTCACGTCCAACCCGCACAGATCGACGAACAGGAATTTCTCGCGGAACGTGAAGTATTCGAGCAGCAACTGGTAGCCGGAAAACGCAGCTTCGGCTTTCGGCCACAGGCGCTCTTCTGTCGAAAATCCGGCGGGCTCGATCGTGACGCCCGCAAGCGGCAAGGCCTCGCCGTCGCGAACTTCAGGAATGCGCCAGGCGACCGAATCGACGTGACGGGTGAGCGCCAGATGCATCGCGAACGCAGTGGGCAGATCGGCGTTCAGGTAAAGGCGCAGACGCGAGAGATCCGTCGATTCACGACGGGCCGAGTGGTCAATCGAAAAACGCAGACGGACCGCCGAACGGCCGTCGTGCCGGACGATCGGCGCGGCGTAGGTGAGCCGCACCGGCTGCAGGATTACCGGTTGCGTGGTGCGATAGGCGCACTGCACCGTCTTCGGCGTCATACCGTCGGCGCCGGCGAGCGCCGGCGTCGTAATGGGCGCCGAGCGGACCGGCATGCCGGCGGGAACGATTTCCGTTTTCTGCAGCTTTTCGACGAGCGGGGTCAACTCCACCACGGACAGCGACGGAATCATCCGCAGGTAATGCGGCCAGAGGAGGCTAACGAGCCCCTCGGTCAGTTCGGGCAGTTCGTCATCGAGCTTCTGCTGCAGACGACCTGTCAGGAACGCGAAGCCTTCGTAAAGACGTTCGACGTAAGGATCGCGATCGCCGACGCGATCGAGGTTAAGCATGCGCGCCCGGTCGGGATGCGCTTTGGCGAACTCCTTGCCGGCTTCGCGCAGGTAGCGCATTTCCGCTTCGTAGTAGCGCAGGATGGGATCGTCGTATTCCATGGGGTCCGGTTTTATATCGTTCTTATTCATGACAGGGTCAATGTGCGGGCCGGGTCCAGCACGGTCAGCTCGCCCTGCAACTGATCGATCCGGCGCGCGAGCGCGGGCTTGTCGGCGTCCTTGCGGGTGCTCATCGTCCTGAGCGCCTTGAGCAACTGGTGCTTTACTTCAAAGGCGAGCGCCGGTTCCCAGCGGATTAGCGGCACCGACTGCGCCGCGGCGTCGAGTTCAGCGAGCAACGGTAATGCGGTGTCGGTGCGCCCCGCCTGATCGGCGAGGCGCGCCATCACGAGGCGCTGCAGGTAACGTTGCCGTTCCGTTCTGACGCCGGGCAGCGCCTCCAGCCAGGAAAAGGCTGCTTCGAGACTCTGGCTCGCGGCGACGTCGCGCGCCTGCGCCTCGATCTCCGGCCAGTCGCCGGCGGCGCCCTCTTCGCTATCGGCCGACACCGGCAATGGCGAAACACTCTCGCCCGCTTCGAGGTCGCGAACCACCGCGTGCCGCGCGATCCACTCAAGCGTTGCGTCGTCGGAGAACGGCGTGCCGTCGTTGAACGCAAGCCGCTCGACGCCAGGCAGGCGCTCGAGGAACAGCGCGAAGTCGGTGCGCAGGATTTCGCGCCATGCGTTGTAAGGCGCGCCGACGTGATCGAGCGCGACGTGCTGGAAATACTGGAGATCGAACCACAGGTGATTCACGCCTTCCGTCAATGCGCCCTCCACTCGCTCGAGGAGTTCGTGCCATTGCTTCTGGAGTACGAGACGCTTCATCTGCTGGCGCAACTCGGCGCGCGGCGGCGTAAGCCGCGTGCGCGATTGGGCGTCCGCGGGCGGCACTTCATGCAGGGTGTCCCAGCGCACGCTGCGCATGATCCGTACCGAAGGCAGATAGCCGTTTTCCTGCTCGCGCAGCCAGTTCGCCATCGTGCGCGCCTGGTCGAGCAGATCGCGGGTGGAAGAGACGGCCGTTGTCGCCAGACCGGCGCCGCCTGGGCTCATTGCCGCGGCCGACGGCAACCCGCCGTCACCCCCCTGCGCGTTCGACGGCTCCTCGCTGCCCGCAATGCGGGCGAGGCAGGAAACGAGCGGCTGCAGGTTCGGGCATGCGGCCGCCGACCACTGGCCGCTGCGCGTCACGAGCAGGTCGAGCACAGCGATCGTACGTTCGAGTTCCACAGGCGCGAATTCCCCGCGGCTTGCCACGAGTTCGAGGGTTCGCGTTGTCGTGAGCATTTCAAGCGCGCCCTTCTTCGATTCGGCGCGTGCGGGCAGCAACGCTTCGCCGAACCGGCCGACAAGCGCCGCGATCAGTCCCAGGCCGTCGGCGAAACCCGATAGCCCGTCCTGGCGCAGCCTGGCGATCGCGTAGTAGCCGGCCACGCGCAGATCCTTGCCGGTGTCCCGGATCAACTGTTCGCATGAACGGACTATCAGGCCGTCGTCGATGCCTGAAAGCTTCGTGGCTTCGTCCTTGAGCGCGAAAAATGCGTCCTCGTAGCCAGGGTCGCGACCACAGGCCTGTTCTCCGGGAAATGGAGTGAGCCAGTCAGACCAGGCGTCCTCCCAGGCAGCAGACAACGAAGGAGCCGGATTCGCACCGAGCAGATTCTTGACGAAATGAGTAAGCACGAATTGATCTCAATAAACAAACGCATCGGCCATCAGGCGGCCCGCACTTCCTGATCTGTCGGCCAGCCGGTCGATCAGGCGAGGGTTGCCGGCCGGCTTGTCGCGCAACGCTGCGTCAGGACGCGATGTGGTCGGCGCTCTCGACGCCGACAAGTCGTAGGACGCCGGCGCCGGAGCGGGTGCTCCCGTTTCCGGCGCTGTCCGCCGCGTCTGCTTCGCCGCGCCCGTTGGCGTAGCGCGCGCGGCTGAGAGCGGTCTGGTACCGTCGTCATCCGGAGTGTTGGTCGAAGCGTTGGTTAAAGTGCTGATCGACGGGTTGACGGGTACATTGATCGACGTGCCGACCGACGCGTTGATCCGGGAGTTGACCGATGCGTCGGCCGACATCACGACGCCGCCTGGCGAACCCGGCGGCAACGGTACTGCCGCATGCTTCGCGGACTCCCGCATCGCGGCGGGCAAAGGCGGCGGGCCGTCTGCCGTCTGTTTCTGGACGCCCTTCGATGAACCGGTCACAAAGATTCGCGGCGGCAGCGAAAAGTGGCGTAGCGTCAACGCATCGAGTGGCCCCGCACCGGCCTCGCTGCGCAGTTGCACGCTCAGCGGGATGCCCTGACTCTGGCTCCCTGAGGAGCCTTCTTTCAGGGCGTCCGGTTTCCACGAAAGCAGATACCGCGCGCTGTCCTGCGGCGTGACCTTCGCGCGTTCGAGCAAACGGATCAGGCCGAAGCGGCCCCGCGTGTCGAACGCCGAGCGCAGGCCACCCTGTTCGGTTTGCCACTCGACGTGCGTCACGTTTTCCAGCGTATCGCCGGGCCACACGAACGGCGTCCACTCCTCCTTCTGGTTGAAGTAGTGCAGTTCGCGCCCTGACAGCACGAACCTCATGTCCGTGACGCCCGGCGTCGGCACCGCGCGCAGTTCGTACCGCACGTGGGCGTCGCCGGACGGGAACAGCACCGTCGACACACGCATCAACCTGTTTAGCGCGGCGAGAAACGCGGGATCGACCGTCAGCGCGCTGCGGTTCGCCCCGTGGACGAGCGCCCAGCGATCACCCTGCCGCTCGACGACGCCCGCAAGTTGCGAGCTCACGAACTGCGTAATCACGCCGTTGTCGGGACGCATGAAGCGCGCCATTTCCGGCAGCGATGCATCGTTGTCCGAGTCGGCAAACGGATAGCGGCCACCGAAGACCTTGTCCCAGTCGGCAACGATCGCCGTGCGCCAGGTGTCATTCAGGCTCGACGCCGCCGGCTGCAGGACGACCTGCCAGGTCTGGTCGAGCGGCTGCTGGAAAATATCGCCGAAGCCTGCCCACTGCTCCCCGAGGCTCGCGGCCACCCGGCTCGCATAATCACGACTGTCGGCAATGTCCGACGTCTTGCCCTGCAACACGGCCTGCGCCGCCGTGCGCGACATGGCGTCGGGATCGGCGCCCATCATGATCTGCTGAAGCTTCAGGCGCATCGCGCTCACGCGTTCGAGATAACGCGCGAGGCTTAGGTCGCCCGTCGCGGCGATCTGTGCCGCGGCTTTGCCGTTGCCCGCATTGCCCGTGCTCAGGTCGGTGCCGGTCAGGCGCAGCAACGGAGCGAATGCCGTTGCGAGCGGGGCGGTGTTCTGCGGCTGGCTCAGCTTCGACGGATCTTTCTCGTCAGCCCCGACAAGATGTTGGGCCTTGCTGAGCAACGTATCCGACAGCGATTGCGTGGCCGCGCCGGTGCCCGCCTGGTACACGATGTCATTCATCAGCGCGACGAGCGGCGAACGTTGCGGGTCGGCCAGCAGCGTGAGCTGGTCGACCGTGCCGGAGAGCGTCGGCGTCGGCTGCCAGTGGATGCTGTTCAGGAACTGCTGCCATGCGCGAGCGTAGTCGTCGAAATAGCGTTGTCGCAGTTCGGCTCTCAGCGACGCCGTCGGCGGTGCGCTTGTGCGGCTATCCGACAGCACCCAATCGCCGGCGACATTGCGCTGCTCGCCGGCGTCGTCGATCGCTTTCGATATCCGTTCGTCCCAAGCCGCGCGCGTGAAAATGCCCGGCACGGTTGCTGTCGTGTTGAAGAGCCCACGGCTGCTCGTGCCCCCAAAGGGGGCTTCCTTCGGGGCGTCGCCCAGCAGCGTTGCAAGTGAGACAGGTGGATACTTGAGTTTCGCGTCGTCCAGGATCTGCTGGTAGACGGTATCGGTCGAGTTCTGGATGCCTCTTACTCCGATCACCGTCTGACGCGCGGCGCTGACGAGCGATACGTCCGAGGCGATCGCGAGCGTTGTTGCTCTTGCCGTTCCCCCGGTGGTGACGCGCGAGCCGAGATGATTCGCGTAGAACGTGATGAGATGCCGGCGAAGATCGTCCCATGCGCCTTCGGTCAGAGTTGAATTGGCCGGGCGCGAGAGCGCCGATGTTGCGATCAGTTGCGGGATAAGAAATACCGCGCTGGCGCGTTCGGGCTTGGCGAGCATCAGGTAGGTCTTGAGCGAGTCGTACGCCGATCTGACCTGCGCGTCACCACCGCTGGCGATGTCGGCATCGGACAGCGAGGCAAACTGTTGCAGACGCTCTTCGAGCTTCGTGCGGATGGGTGCGATCACCGTGCTGGCGGCGGCGTTTTCGTAGGCGGGCCATAACGCAGCAAAAAGCGGCGCGTCGTGGTTCAGGCCGAAGCGGGTGTACCAGGGTGCGCCGTCGTGCTGATGGACTTCGAGGGT
>Ga0137385_10006388_pt1 | contig 10360 bp, 7 predicted proteins | sample SagtaG_FD_104921 | JGI IMG/M metagenome (GOLD analysis project Ga0137385, IMG submission 104921) | Vadose zone soil microbial communities from Sagehorn Ranch, Mendocino, California, USA - Sage2_R_80_16 metaG | ecosystem: Environmental > Terrestrial > Soil > Vadose zone | place: USA: California... | reverse complement strand
TTTTGTTGCGCCCCATAATTGCCCGTACAAGTCCTCGGGGAGCCATATCCTCTTCCTCCGCGCCAAAGTTAACCTCGCGCCAACCATTCACTTGGGCAATATGGTAAGCATAGTGATCGTTGTGGGCGACGATGCGAGTGCCGTAACGCTTGCTCGGATCTCGTGCAAAGATAACTTCCTCGACTCGTTCGGCGTCATTCGGCCCTATAAGCGCCCCGGAAAGGCCGTTGCCCGCTAAGCTGTCTAAAGGAACCTGCGAGTCATAGCGAATGGATTGCGTGGCACTATGCAGCATATCAAGCACAGCCTGGCGAGGAAGCGGTACGGCTAGGCGGCACCGCAGTGTCCAAAAATCTCCGTCCTCTCCCTCGGGACGATAAAGTGGCGAGGGTCGCTCACTAAGGTGGCCGATATAATTTACGACGGCTTCAGCTTCAGACATCTCAACAGGGTGGCCATAACCCGGCCTCCGCCAGAGCTCATCCTCAAATCCCTTTTGTGTGCTTCCACGAAACAGTTGGCCGTCACGAGTATAGTAGATAAAAACATGATCAACGGCATAGATACGCATTATAGGTCCCGGACCTAGCGCGCTATCCGTTTCGTGGGCGGACATAATCAGGCCTAGGTCAGCCTCTGGAATTTTGCGACCCTCAAGCGGCTCGTTAGAGAAAAGCCTAATAGCTTCCGAGATCGGGGCACCAGCAATAATCTGACAGTTTGGATCTTCAAGCGTGTGAAATCTTTGCTCAATAGTATGAGTAAAACTTTGAACTGAAGTAGGCGTGGTCTCGTAATTTCCTGACATATCTATACCAAAATCAACCGTAGCAGTCGCCTCTTCTCTTATTCGTTACGAGATAATTCCGCAGCCAAGAGTAACAGATGCCCTTGGTGGTGTGAGGAAAATCTTCCCTCGTTCTGGAGGTCATCTATTTGCTCTAAGGTATACCAGCCAGCTCCAGTAGTTTCATTAGGGTCTGGCGTGAGCGGTGCGTCAAACAGATAATCATTATCAGCACCCTCTACAAAATATATCTCATTTCCCGTCATTGCATGAGCTGTAGCACCTGCGTCAATTAACAGCCCGGCGTGCAATCGACGGTCGCGGCCGCGGATTTCCGTAAGCCCTGCCTCTTCTCCGGTTTCCCGTCTGGCCGTATGCGCGCCATTTCTATCGGTCGGGTCGGCGAACCCACCTGGAAATGCCGCCTGCTTTTCTTTGAGTCGCCATATAAGCAGGGCTTGCCAAGGGTGGGCAGGACTCAGCCTACGTGTTACCAACAAATCGCTGGTTAAATTTACTCCACGGCGCCAGTACGGCCCTAAACCCGTCGCTACTCCGATAGTTGGGTCTTCAAGCATCTGCACTGCCGCTTCGGTCACCGGAAGCTTATGCTGGTCCAGCCAATACCCGGCTTGCGCATAGTAAATAGTCTCGGCAGTTGGCAATGTTAGCTGGTCTGTATTTGGTATCTCAGGATCGAGGGAATGTTTTAGGTGTACTGGAGCATTCGTGCGATTCGGATGATTAGTGACGTTCCAAGGACCGTCACGAGGCAGAACCAATTGCTTTTTTTCGTAGTCAATCTCAACCTCAGGGCGGCTACTGAACAACCGTTCAGAAGCGTGGGGGTAGTACTCGTCGAAGCGTCCTGCCTGTACGTGTCCGCGTATGGTCTCAAGCTGTGCCGCACTTACGCGTAGACGTGCCAAGTTCATGTTCGCTGTCATAAAGTACATTACAACACGTTCAGTATTGTGCGTAAATGTCGGACACCGAAATCACTATTAAGCTTGGCGGCCGTCTCCCTAGCTATTCATATCCCGGCTCATGGATCAGGACTGCTGCGTTTTAACGTAGGACGACTTTTTCCCACGGCAACTCCGGTTTGCCGAAGTGGCCGTAAGCTGCGGTTTGCAAGTAAATCGGCCGCCGCAAGTCGAGTTGCTGCACGATATTTTTGACTGACGGGACTAGCAAGTTCCGTGCGTATTTGTAAATTTCGTTTTCCGATTTCTTGGCCGTTCCGAAGGTGTTGATCGTGAAATTCACCGGCTCTTTTGCGCCAATGTAGTACGCGAGCGCGACCTCAGCCTCGTCGGCCAATCCGGCGGCCACAATGTTTTTAGCGATATAGCGCGCTGCGTATGCGCCGGAACGGTCGACTTTGCTCGGGTCTTTGCCGCTGAAAGCGCCGCCACCAACACGTGCAAAACCACCGTAGCCATCAACCACGATCTTGCGGCCGGTCAACCCGGCGTCCGATGCTGGTCCCGGTGTATACCACACATCTGTGCCGTTTACGACTAGGTTCGCTGCGTCGATTTTGTAGCCATAGCTAGCCAAGACGGGCACGACGATTTTTTCGTAGACGTCGGTGCGCACCGTTTCGACGACCGTGTCCTCACTGTGTGGCACGGCGATAGTAACGTGCTCGACGCCAGCCGGCTTGCCATGCTCGTCGTACGTTACTACGACTTGCGCCTTACCGTCTGGCCGCAAGTATGGCAGCGTTTTTTGTTCACGAGCATCGTCGATCGCCTTGGTCAAGGCGTGCGCCAGTGTAATCGGCAGCGGTAGCAATTCTGGCGTGTCCTTACAGGCAAAGCCGAACATCATGCCTTGGTCGCCGGCGCCGTAGTCATCCACGCCCACACCGATTTCCGGTGACTGCTGGTGAAGATGATTCTCGATTGGCGACTGGTCGCTGAAGCCCCAGGCCGGTTCCGTGTAGCCGAGGCGGCGAATCTGTGCGCGGGCAATCTGCGCAAAATCGAGCTCGGCTGTCGTTTTGACTTCGCCTGCTAAAACGACGAGATTGTTGGCAACCAAAACTTCCACGGCGACACGGCCTGCCGGGTCAACAGCCAGAACCGCATCAAGAATCGCATCGCTAATTTGGTCAGCAATCTTGTCCGGATGTCCGGCACAAACCGACTCGCTCGCAAACTTAGTTACTTTTGGCATAAAAAATATCCTTTTCTGCTCGGACCAGCGGAAAGGATATCCTCAAAGCGAAAACATCTTCCCCGCTATTCGAACGGGCTAGATGGAGCACCTTGCGCATAACACGTAGGTTGCCGGCAGATCAACGAGCTAGATCTCTCCCTGCACTCTTTATATCTTTAAATTGTTAATGCTTGGGTATTGTAGCACACAATGCCAGCCCGCCAAGCATCCTTGGCGCTAAGATACTACTTTTTTCTTGGCATGCGTTCCAACCTTGGGATTTTCTTACAAGAGACGACTAAATTCGTCTAGCGCTTCTGGCCCAAGATGGGGTCGCGGCGTTTTGTGGACTCGCTGGGCATAGGTGGCAGTTTTAAGATCATGCTGTTCGACTAATCTGGCGACACGGGTATCACGTATGTCATACATTTTGGCCACTTCCCCAAATGAGAAATGATCGTCCGGTGGCGGCGTAAGCACCTTCTTTACTTGCCTTTGTTCTGTAGGCGAAAGGCATCGGACCGACTGCCCTCGACCGTTGTCATAACGGCCCGGCTCAATTCCGAGCACTATCATAGCGGCCCTTAGCCCCTTAAATTCTTGGTCATTTTTCAGGTCTGGAACTGATCGGTAGCCCTTGGGCGCTGGCACTAATGGCGGAGTGTCGTCTTGGAGCTTGAGCAAATACTTAACAGCTCGTTGCGCATCCACAGCTCTGTATTTTGTCCGGGCTCTGCTATCCGGAAGATGACCAACAATTCCAAGGTCTTTGATTACTTTTTTGGCTTTCTTCGGCAGGGAGTTGCCTCTTCTAGCAATTTCGGCAAGGGACATAGCACGATTGCCGACCTTCTGATCCTTCTCAAGTGCAACAATATCTTCCGGAGGGACTATTTGAATTTGCGAACCGATTCGTAACGCTCGGGGTGGACGGCCTAGGCGCTTAAGCGCATCGCGTACGCCTCCAATTGACATATCCAATTCTTCAGCAGCTCCGGCAACAGTGGGCCACTTGGCCATCTTATCGTTATATTCTTTGGCGATGGCGATGTAGGCTTGTTGCAGCGGCGAATAGTAAATGCCCCGGTTGCCTTGCGGATTTTGCATGAGCTCGCCTTCGAGTCGCAAATCCACTATCATCTTGGTAATTGTAGCGAATACTAGTTTATGCCGTTTCCCGATAACGTCAGCCGCCAGCCAACCCTTCGGTCGCATTGGTGCCTCGGCTATCTCTTTCATGCGATCAATAATTGCTACGTGCTCTCTCGTAAAAGAAAAACCCATGCCGTCTGTAAAAGCTGCAGCTCGTCTGTCAAGCTTGTCTGACTCTTGCTGTGACACGTCAGGCCGCCCATGGTATTTGCGATACTCCTGCCGAATTTCCCTCATTAAGCCGTGCAGCATAAAGAGCCGTTCACTGTTGCCCACAAAGTCAAGCACAGTCAAAGCACCCTTGCCTTCAGCGGCGCGCATTCCTCTGCCTAGCTGCTGCTCAAAACGAGCTCGACTATCCGTGGCGCTGAGTAAAAAGAGAATATTTGTCCTTGGGGCATTATAGCCCTCATCGAGCATACTGACGCTAACCGCTGTTCGTAGCTTACCTTCTCGGTAAGCTTGCGCGCGCTTTGCGGGAACACCTTTGGGCAGGTTGGAATGTATAACCTCCGCTCCAGATATCATGCTGGCGATCAGCTCAGCATGCTCAACGTCACGACAAAAACCCATGGTGTACGGATTAGCCTTTCGGCGCTGCGCCTCTATAATAAGCCTAACTATTTCCTCGTTGCGCCGTGGAACAAAAAGTGCGCGATTTAAGGCTTCGACCGACCTGAATTCTTGGTCCATCACGCTTTTCAGAACGCCGTCGACTAGCAACAGATATTCAAGGTTCGCCAGCCAACCTTCGGCCATACCGCGCGCTAGCGACATGGAGTACACAGTTTTGCCAAAGATATCCGAAAGCTCCCGCTCATCATATCGGAAAGGCGTACCGGTCAAACCCAGAAGAGATTCCGGCTTAAAGTAATCTATTGTCGCGTTGAATGAGTCTGCAGGCGCATGGTGGCTTTCATCTACGGTCATTCGATGCCACCAGGTTGGCCGAAACGACTCGCGCATATTTTCGAGCGTCTGCAAGGTTGCAAAGGTGAAGCGGGTGCTCGGTTTTGTTTCATCTTTGCGATCGCCGGTTAGCAGGCCGAAGCTGGCATCTGGAAAATATCCCTGATATGTACGCATCGCTTGGTGGACGAGTTCGGTCCTGTGGGCTGTAAATATGTGACGTGTTGTGCCACGACTGTGCCGCCAGCGGTCGAACTGCATGGCGTCCATGGCATCCATTGTGGATTTGCCAAGTCCGGTTGCTACATGCAGTAATCCTGCTCTGTGACCTTCTTCGCGATTAGTTTGGATAGCTTGCACACCTTCGACTTGGTAAGGACGAACATCGATGAGAGTGCGAACGCCATTCTCATCAAGTCCGCGGTGCGGCCCATCAAGTGCAAAATAGCCAACAGTTTTAGCCAGCACTTCAGAGACATCATATAAAACTTCCGCGCCATCGGCGCGATGCGTAACTACTTCCACCAGCTTCCTTTCCGCATATTAGAGACGACTCATTGTACAAGAAAAACAGTCAGCAAGAGCATTTTCTAGTGTATGGCAAGATTTCCTCGATGAAATTCACTCTAGACGTTTGTCTGGTTGAGCATCACCTGATTTCTACTACCTCTTGTATAAACCGTTTTCTTTCAGGAGTCATTTCCTTCGATTTACGGCTAAACCAAACTTCACCGCGCACCACCTCCTGCTCTTTAGTATCTAACGCCGTCTTCAAGCAAGGCAATTTGACTGGACAATCGTGGCAAAATGCTTTGGCTGCTTCCACTTGTTGCAGCACTTCAGGATTTAGAGGGCCTGGATTGACCTCTGGGTGGAACAATTCGGGGTCCTCGTCTTTGCATGCGGCATCCTTTACCCAATCCCTAGAAAATACCTTCTTCTTTTTAAATACCAGCCCCGTGGGCTTACCAGGCTGACCGCGCCCAGTACCTTTTGATATCACGATGTCGGACAAATGATTGAGGCGTCCCCGGAAGCTCGCGTAAGTGAGCTTCCGGCCATATGCTTCCATAACTTTCCGGTGCAATTCAATCGCATCAATGCCCTATCCAGGAATGAGCTGTGCAACATTATGAATACAATCGCCAGCTCGATACCTCTTCACGCTTCCACTCATCCTTTTCGACTGAGCTAATAGGCGACCAATCTGCTTGGCAGATGAAACAATTACTGAAGCCTGCTGACTGGCAGCTTCGCGGAATGCCTCGGCCTCGGGACTATCTTCGACAAGCATTTGGCGAATTTGTAGGAGTTCCTTTAAATATTCCCTATGCTCGCCCGGAATACTAATTCGGGTATGGTATCGTTGGTTATCTGATGATAGTTTAACTTCTTGTACCAAAGAAGCATTCCGTGAAGGGTAGAGCCACCTCGTGAACAATTTGCTCATTATAGATCTTGATAGATCGGGCCGCATCTGCTGGGCACGACCGAGAATGTCCTTCACACTTGCAGTCGTGGTTCCCTCAACACGCAAGTTCACGAGGGCTGCAATAACGGCTGCCATTTCGGGTGCCACCGTCCGACCACTGAACCCTACGAGTTTGTCCGATAGATTGAATGTTCGTTTGTCATCGTAGTCATCATCTTTACATAACACACCTAGTTGGCCTAAGTCCTGAGTCACCCCCGTAAGGTGTGCGTACGATAGGCCGCTTTCCGTCCTCAGTTCAGCCTCAGCTATGCCCTCGGGTGAGTGGCGCAACAATGCATCGTAAACAGTAAGCCGCGTTGGCGACCCTATAATGCGACCCTTGGAGCACTGTCCACTTCCCATGACTACTTGCAAAAAGAGTGGTTGGTGGCCTGAGTCGCTACGCCCCATGCTCTCTAGCTCTAAGTTCAGCAAAGCACCTGCCACGACTGGGCCGAGCAAGCGGCCTTTTTCAGTAAGGCGAACGCCCTCAGGTTGCACATTGTTCCTTCTCTTACTGCCCGTCCCTGCTCCGAACTCCACAAACCCAGGGGGCTGCATGGCGTTTTTGCAATAGCCAAGTAAAACCTGAGGACCAGGCGTCCAGTCACTGACTCCTTCCTGCAATGTCACGAGGCGTTTTCGTAGTCCGCCTTTTGTAATGTACTCGTCGGGCGGAAACGTCGTGAGTGCGAGGAGTGTCACCATTTTCGCGGGGTGATTGCCCATGAGGTACATCGCCTTGTGTATGTCCGGCATGTCCGGCGCCTCTTGTCGATCAGGCGATATGTCAACTGGCTCGCTCGGCATGCCCTCCAGAGTCATCGCCTTTCCTTGCTAGGGTGCTGGGTACTGCTCATACAACTATTATACTTTGGCCAAATATAAACAGAAATAATCAGCACCAATAACAAGCGCGCGGTCGATTCTTGCTTGAGTATTGACACACTGTACCTGAGTCGCTACATTATTTAGTGAACGCACGTTCACTAAATAAAAATGACTCGCAAAAGGAGACTAATTATGGAAACAGTGACCTCTAAAGACGGCACTAAAATCGCTTACGAAAAAACGGGCGAGGGTCCAGCCCTTATATTAGTGGTCGGCGCATTTCAGGACCATAACGCTTTGACGGCACATGCCGCCCTGCTTGCGAAACACTTCACCGTTTATAACTACGATCGGCGTGGACGCGGTCAAAGTGGAGACACACAGCCCTATGCTGTTGAGCGCGAAGTAGAGGACATCGCCGCGCTCATCCAAGTGGCCGGCGGGACGGCTTTCGTGTTCGGCGGATCGTCTGGAGCCGAATTGGCGCTTGACGCGGCTGCGCATGGAATTGGCATTACCAAGCTGGCGCTTCATGAGCCTCCGTTTATTACCGACGATAGCCGTCCGCCGGTGCGTACAGACTTTCTGCCTCGGCTCAAAAAGATGATTAAGGAAGATCGTCGCAGCGATGCGGCTGTCGTTTACCTGACCGAAGGGGCGGGCATGTCGGCCAAAGACGTTGCCGACATGCAGAACGCGCCGTATTGGGGGCCAGGCGTAGAAGCAGTTGCTCACACCCTGGTCTACGACGCTGAGATTATGGAAGGCACTATGCGCGGCAAGCCATTGCCGAAAGACCGCTGGGCAGCAGTGAAAATACCCACGCTCATTACGAGCGGCACTAAGGGTTTCGTATGGTGGGCCGAGACCGGCGCCAAGGCGCTCGCGGCATTGTTGCCCAACGCCAAGCGCATGACGCTCGAGGGCGAAGGCCATGATGTATCAGCCGAAACGCTCGCGCCGTTGCTTAGCGACTTCTTTATTTCCTAGGGTTAAACCTCTGGAGGAGGACGCCTGAGAATCGGCACGTCGACTAGCATGGGCTTTTCGTCAGCAAGGCTGTCGTGTATCGATTATGCCAATTGCAATTCCTGCAGGAGCGGAAGTACGAAGTCGGCAATCGGCGCGGCTATCACGCCATAGTTCTTGAGCAAATAGCTGCGATGAAGGAAGCGCCGGATGACCACGACCCTACAGAAGCGTCCAACAGACCACTGTTTTTTGGACAACCGTCCGCTATGACTCTGGCGGCCTTATTCTCTCAACTTCTCTGCGTACTTCTTCGAGAATACCGCAAAGCGCTTCAGGTCGGCCGTAAAGTAGCTACAAGGCGAGCTGCGGATGACATTGGGCACACCCGAGTTTGATATGGATACCCGAAGGACTCTCAAGGTTCGTTCGCCGTCGGTGGCACTCCCTCGCCCGAAGCACCAAAAGCCATTTCGTCCAACAAAAACTGATAGTCGTCTACGGTCGGCCTTAACATGCCTTGGCGAACCGCCCAAAGATTTTTCACCGATAGAGGTGACTCTGCTTCGTCCTTGAAGTCATTGTAGCCAGCTGTATGCGCGTGCAATGCGGAGCCCAGAAGATAAGGAGACGACGAATATACGTACCTGCTTTCAGTAGCTGGCAGCGGCTCGACACTTTCAGCTTCCAAAGCGGGGGCCATGGGCCGCAGAATGCGTACTTGTCCAAAAATAACCAATCCGCCAAGGATTCGCGCACCTCGCCAGTCGGTAACATGTATACGCTCACTAGCCGCGCTTGAATGATCTTCAGGGTCAACCCTTGTCCACATAATTTGGCTTAGCCGTAAGCCTAAGTTAGGCTGATCTGGATGGGCTGCATCGTGAAGCTGTTTGTCAAGCGCTCGCAACCTGGGCCAAAAACCTTCTGGCTGTGTATTTGGCATCGTAGCCTCCTGTACTATTGAGCTATCGCGAAGTCTTCAAATCTAAAGATAGGGCCGCTTCCATCATCGGGTCGCTTCATTGCCGCCCATTGATCTGGCGGGCAAGTCGACTCCCATGGTTCCCCGGCAAGTAGGGTACGGCCGTATTCACCGGATGCGTTTTGCTCTCCCTCAACCCATGCAATTTCTCCGCCCTGAGCCAAGGTGCGATCTGGAAATAGTATGCCGTCTAGGTGATCATTTTCGTGTCCGACCACTATGCCACCAAAAGCTTTGAAGAGTTCTTCTTGTCTTTTGCCCTGCAAGTCAGTCCATTCTGCGTGGATGTCAATAGGTCGTTCATCGAGACCATTCAGAGGGCCGCAACTATAACAGCCTACGGGGACGCTCAGCGTCCGACTGCCTTCTGCAACGGTCAACTTCGGATTAACCATGACGGTGAGCGCTGTCGGGTCAAAGTTTTCGGGGGCTTTATCCATGCTGTAATTAGCTAAAAATACTCGGCGGCTAACGCCAATTTGGGGAGCAGCGAGGCCCACGAGACGACGGCCAGCAGCCAGTTCACCGTCAGTTGCATACCTCAGTCTATCTGCAAGCTCCTTGGTAGCACGGCTTTGAACGGCATCTTCCGGAATTGCATCAGCAACTTTATGCAAATTGGGGTGATGAGGGGCCACCTCACCAAGGCGAAGACTCCTTTGAAAATCAGTAATCGTTCCTACGCTTGGCACGCGCCAGCCTTCCGGCATATCGCGTAGCGGTTGCGCATATTTAATAGGTGCTCGCTCAATATCTGACATACAGACTCCTCTACCTAATGTAGAGCATACTATAGCATTTTTCGCAGGAGTACGTCTAGGCTCAAGATGATTGCCAACTTTTGACGATATGGATTAGGCTCTAGAATTCCGCGCCGAAAACTGCCTACGCAGCCTTCGCCTCAAGCCGTGTAATATGATGCTCGTGGTCATTCGCCTGATGGCTTATATCAGTGACTGCAGCTTTGACAACCTTCATGTCGTCTTTGAGCTCGTTGAACTCTTCTCGCTTAGGTACGTTTGCCAGTTCTTCTCGCATTCCACCGACTTCCTCATGCACTGCCTTAATCTCATCGCGGATTTGCTCT
>Ga0137385_10006387_pt1 | contig 10362 bp, 11 predicted proteins | sample SagtaG_FD_104921 | JGI IMG/M metagenome (GOLD analysis project Ga0137385, IMG submission 104921) | Vadose zone soil microbial communities from Sagehorn Ranch, Mendocino, California, USA - Sage2_R_80_16 metaG | ecosystem: Environmental > Terrestrial > Soil > Vadose zone | place: USA: California... | reverse complement strand
TAAAAAGAGCGCCCCGGTAATCGCAACGCGGGGGTTGAGCCGCGACCTCGATCGCGCCGTGCCGGTGCTAGCTTCGGTCGTGGCCCGGCCGAGTGCGGAAGGCGGTGCGGTGGACGGGCGGGCTTCGGTCATCGGTCTGTAGGGACTATAATAGGAAACTGAAATTCAGGAAGGGAGGTAAGTCATGTCCGAAAATCGCAGCACGACGCAGCCGACAGGAGCCGGCATATTTTCCGCTGCTGATCTCAAGCGCCGGATGGCCGAGCGCGAAGCGGCCAAGACTGCCGAAGAAGCCCGTCACATGCAGGAGCAGAAGGAAAAGCAGAAGGCGGTGATGGCGGAATTTCACAAGCCGCCGGAGAGGACCGCCGACCAACTGATGCAGCTCGTCATGGGGCTTGTCAGCCATGCCGCCGAGCGCGGAGAGAGCGAAGTCCAAGTCTACCGCTTTCCGAACGCGTTGTGCAGCGATGGTGGCCGAAGGATCAACAACTCGGAGCCCGATTGGCACGACAGCCTGGAGGGCCGGCCCAAGTTCGGCTACGAATTCTGGCACGACCACCTGAGGCCGCTCGGTTTTGGTCTGAAGGCTGAGGTGCTCGAGTATCCGGGAGGAAAGCCCGGCGACATCGGCTTCTTTCTCACATGGAAGTAGAAGGTCGCCGCCACAACGCACTCCTCTGTCTCCAGGCCGGTGCCCCGCTGTAGACCAGCGGCTATTTGAGGAGCTCGCCAATGTCCGACGAGAACAACAGCGATCTTGAAACCGACGGCAAGCTGACGCGGAAGGAATACGAGCGAGAACTCGCGCGCCTGCATGTCGAGTTCGTCAAGCTTCAACAGTGGGTGGTGCACAAGGGCCTGAAGGTCTGCATCGTCTTCGAAGGGCGGGACGGGGCGGGCAAGGGCGGCACGATCAAGGCCATGACCGAGCGGGTGAGCCCGCGCGTCTTCCGGGTCGTCGCACTTCCCGCCCCGACCGAGCGCGAGAAATCGCAGATGTACGCCCAACGCTACCTGCCGCATTTGCCTGCGGCCGGGGAGGTCGTGATCTTCGACCGCAGCTGGTACAACCGCGCCGGCGTCGAGCGGGTGCTGGGGTTCTGCACCGAGGAGCAGGCCAAGCACTTTCTGGAGATGATCCCCGGGGTTGAGAAAGCCATCGTCGAATCTGGTGTGCTCCTGTTGAAATATTGGCTGGAGGTCAGTCCCGACGAGCAGGCGAGACGGCTCGAGGCGCGGATCGATGACGGACGCAAGACCTGGAAGCTCTCCGACATGGACCTCAAATCTTATTCCCGCTGGGACGACTACTCGCAGGCGCGCGACGAGATGTTTCTCGCGACCGACACCTCATGGGCGCCGTGGTACGTTGTCCATTCCGATAATAAGAGGCGGGCGCGGCTCAACGCCCTCACTCATATTCTGAGCAAAATCCCGTACCAAGGGCTGCCGCGCGCGAAGGTCAAATTGCCGAAACGGCAGGAACCAGGCGACTACAAGGGGCCCGATTACCCATTCAGGGTCATCCCTGAGGTCTTCTGAGTCGCGCCGCAAGGAGGAGGCAAGTTCACCGTGCCAAAAAGGCTACATGACCATGCATGGCGATCAGCGCCATTCGGTCATCGTCGATAACAGGCGGAGATCACGGCGAAGGGATTGCCGATAGCGCGGGCGGTCGCTGATACGCTGGTTTCTTGCGGTCCTTGTGATCGTCGGTGATGCTGTCGCACAGGTGGACGGTTGCCCGCCTCGTAACGCAAAATCGGCCATGACTATCTTGGCTCGCGCTAGCTCCATCGCAGATCGGCTGTTGCCGGTCCTCAGCTGGCTTCCTGGCTACCGCCGCAACTGCTTGTTGCCGGATGTCCTAGCCGGCCTCGCAGTCTGGGCGGTCATGGTACCCGAGGGCATGGCTTATGCCGGGATCGTCGGAGTACCGCCGATCATGGGGCTCTACACAATCGTCCCACCATTGATTGCCTACGCGTTGCTCGGTACCTCGCGCATGCTGGTCGTCGGCCCGGACACTGCGACCGGCCTGATCTCGGCGCTGACAGTGGGCGCCATCTCGGTACAGGGAACTGCGGAGTTCAACACGCTCACCTCCACCCTCGCGATCCTGATCGGAGCCTTCTTCCTGTTGTTCGGCGCGCTGCGCATGGGCTGGGTGGCTGCCTTCATCCCCACGCCGGTGATGCGCGGGTTCATCGAAGGCCTCGTATGCGTCACCATCATCGGCCAAGTGCCGCATCTGCTGGGCATCGAGGGCACGTCTGGTCATTTCTTCGCCAAACTCTGGTTCGTTTTGCTGCACCTACCGGACGCTTCGCTCGCACCGGTGCTGACCGGCTCGCTTAGTCTCCTAGCAATGCTGTTGCTGCGCCGCTTGGCACCAGCCGTACCTGCGGCCCTGGTGGTCGCAGTCGTGGCCACGATTCTGGTTGGCCTGTTTGAAGGGGAGGCCGCAGGCGTACGCGTGGTCGGTGATCTCCCGTCGGGGTTGCCCCACCTCGTTTTGCCCAACCTTGACCCCGCAGTACTGCAGGAGCTCGTGCCCGGCGCGCTCGCCATCGTGCTGGTCGGCTATGCCGAGGCGCTGGGTGGGGCAAAGGCCGCAGCAATGCAGGGCGGCGGCGACATCGATCCGAACCAGGAGCTGGTCGCGCACGGGCCAGCCAATATTCTGAGCGGTCTTTTCGGTGGCTTCCTCGTCGTCGGCAGCCTGTCCAAGACTTCCGTGGCCATGGCCGCCGGCGCCCGCACCCAGCTCGCCAACCTCATCGCAGCGGTCTTTTGCTTCCTCACGCTGGTCTTGTTGACGCCGTTGTTCCGGGGCATGCCACACCCGGCGCTTGCCGCCATCGTGGTCGCAGCGATGCTCCACCTCTCCAAGCCCGGCTATTTGCGCGACCTGCTCGCCCGCAGTCGTTGGGAGTTTGCTGTCGCCGCGATCGTCGTCACCGGAGAGCTGACGCTGGGTGTCCTGCAGGGCATCGCCCTTGGTGTGGTGCTGTCGCTGCTGCTGTTGATCTATCGAACCAGCCACCCGCAAGGCGCGGTGCTCGGCCAGCTGCCGGGCACGGAGGCCTATCGCGACGTCAGGCGCCACCCTGAGGCGCTCACCTTCCCCGGGTTGCTGATTTGGCGCGCCGGCGGCGAATTGTTCTTTGCGAGCATCGGTCACTTCGGCGAGGCGCTGAAGGCTGCGCTGGCGGCGAACCGCCCGTCGGTGAAGCGGGTGCTGCTGGACGCAGATTCGGTGAACTTCATCGACACCAGCGCCTGCGACGCGCTTCTGAACTCCATCAAGGAAATGCAAAGCCAAGGTATCACCGTCGCCTTCGCCCGGGTGCGCGACCCAGTCCGAGAGCGGATGCGGTTAGGGGGCATAGAGGCTGTCGTCGGGTCGACCAATTTCCACGAACGTGTGACCGACGGCGTGCGCGCCTGGCAACAGCAAGAGAGGCTCGAGGCTGTGTCAGCGGGACCGCGTAGGTAATGAACGATGTTTGTGTAGCCAGGGCGAGCGAGGCGCGCAGCGCCGAGGACGAGCTCCCCAGCACCGCGCCGGGATTGGCGAGGCGATCGAGCTCGCGAAAAAGAGCCTGCTTGATCGCGAGGTTCTCCGGCCCGTTCTCCTGGACGTAGAGGGCGCCATGCAGCACCGCTTCCAGGTTTCTTGACCGGCTCGATGCGCTGGATCGTTTCGGCCGGATCGGCGATCAGGCCGCTCTCGACGAGGTCGGCGAGATTGACCCCGATCGTCTCGAGCGCCGCGGGCACGACCAGCGGATCGGGATCGTAGAGCGCGACCTGGCGTCCGGCGCGCGCGAAGACGATGGCCCAGGCGCGCCCGATTAGCCCGGCGCCGACGATTGCGATCTTGTCGGTCATCTCGTTCCGCTCCAGCCTTCCGCCAATGGCTGCATCACCGCCCAGAGGTTCTTCTTTGCCTCGAAGCCGATCCCCGGGACGTTGGGCATGCGGACGTAGCTGTCCTCGACGGGCACGCCGTCGGCAAAGCCGCCGAACGGGGCGAAGACATCGGGATAGGATTCGTTGCCGCCGAGGCCGAGTCCGACGGCGATATTGAGGGCGAATTGATGCCCGCCATGCGGCACGCAGCGCCGCCACGACCAGCCCGCCTGCTTGAGCATCGCGAGGGTGCGCAGATACTCGACCAGCCCATAGGAGAGAGCGGGATCGAACTGCAAGATGTCGCGATCGGGTCTCAACCCGCCATAGCGGATGAGATTGCGGGCGTCCTGCATCGAGAAGAGGTTCTCGCCGGTCGCCAGCGGCCCGGCATAGCGCTCGGCGAGCGTCGCGTGGAGGAGATAGTCGAGCGGCTCGACCGGCTCCTCGTACCAGCGGAGCTTATAGGGCGCGATCGCTTCGCCATAGGCGATGGCGGTGTCGAGATCGAAGCGGCCGTTGACGTCGACCGCGAGGTTGTCGCCGCTGCCGACGATCTTCAAGACAGCTTCGATGCGGCGGCGATCGGCGGCGAGGTCGACGCCGCCGATCTTCATCTTGACGCAGGCATAGCCACGCTCGCGATAGGAGCGCATCTCGGCCTGCAGCTCCTCCATGTCCTTGCCGGGATAATAGTACCCGCCGGCGGCATAGACCCAGGCGCGCTCGTCCGCCGGCGCACCGCGATAGCGCGTCGCGAGCAATTGCCAGAGCGGCACGCCCGCAGCCTTGGCGACGGCGTCCCACAGCGCCATGTCGAGCACGCCGACGGCGACCGAGCGCTCGCCATGGCCACCCGGCTTCTCGTTGCGCATCATCGCATCCCATGCCTTGAAGGGGTCGATGAGCCCATCGGCATCGAGCAGCGATTCGGCTTTCGCCTGCTGGAGACGCGGGATGAAGCGCTCGCGCAACAACCCGCTCGGCGCGTAGCGCCCATTCGAGTTGAAGCCGAAGCCGACGACCGGCTTGCCGTCGCGCTTAAGGTCGGTGACGATCGCGACGACCGACGCGGTCATCTGGCTGAAATCGATATAGGCATTGCTGATCGCCGAGGCGATCGGGACGACGATGTCGCGGATGGCGGTAATCTTCATTGCTTGCTGCCGTTGAGGCCGCGGGATGAAAGGATCGCCCGCAATCCGCGTCGGGAACCGGACGACCCCGCTAGCAGTTCATCGCGCGTGCCGGCGCCGATGGCAAGCCTGAAGGAGGTCGCAGCAATGCAGAACTAGGCGCTCAACCTCGGAACGGATTCGACGAACAAGTTCTTGAGCGCCGTCCACAAGGGAAGAATTTGGTCGTCAATCGTGAGGTGTCGGCTGAGCGTCCCGTGGCCGCCCGGCTCGTTGTCGAATCTGATATGCTCTGTCAGAAAATGCTTGAACGCTCGCAGCAGCGGCGTGTCCCAATGCGGCGACTGCAACATCGCGCGAAACACGCTTTCGAGGCCACCATCTTCGTAGCTGGCGATGCTCAATCCTCTGGCGACCGGGTCCATTTTGCGCGTTCTCACGAGATAGGCTTGTCCTATTTCTTCGAGACCGCATCGCCGTTGGGCGGAAATGCTCGACAGTTTAAGGAGCCTTCTCATGAACTCGTCATGGTTCATTTTCTCGCCAATACTCGCCACCCCCGGCCAGGGTGACAAATTATCGGTATTGCACTCCTCCTGCTCCAGCCGTCTTAGCTTTTCATCGGCGGGATGCAGCAGCCGGCCAATTCCGAGGCTCTCGCGAAATTGAATGGAGAAGTAGTAATAGGCCCAAGCGGCGCCTGTCAGATCGTCTTGGCTCAAGCCGCTCCAATTCAACCGGGAAATCTCATCGATCTCTTTCTGAAATTCGAATTGCCGATCGACTTTCAATGCCAAGTTGCTTGCCATCGGAATCATCCGAATCTCCTTGCATAATCGGCCGGCATTTCACCCCAGGACCTGTGTTCCACCAGATAAGACAGCCAGTTCGCGTAGAGGCGAACCGCCGGTCGACGCCAGGAATGCGGCAAATCTCCGATTGCGGTTGCGCTCGGGAAGCTCGCCAGCAGACCGATCTCTCTCTTCCGCAGCGCATGCTGGCGAAAGGCGACCATCTCGGTTGCGGCGTTCTCGTCGAAATATTCGCGCGGCATTTCCGGATAGTCATCGAGCTCGCGAGCGAGGAACCTGCCGACATCCCGGCGATATTCGCGGAGCAATGCCCCGGCGTCATATTCCGGATGGCCCTGCAGGAAGAGAAAGAGACTGTTTCGCTGCCTCGCGAACATATCGACGCCAGCGTCGGGCGATCGCGAGAGAATCTGGTAGCCGTTCGATGCGAGTGCTTCCTCGGGCAGCTCATTGTATCGGGAATGGGGCACGCGCCACTGCGTCGCCAAGTCGCTCAGCACCGGGTGGTCCACCGCCTTCGTGCAACCGAACACCCCAGAAAGCTTCGTGTCGAGCGCCTGCCGGTCTATGCCGTCGGAATGAAGGACGGCAACATGCGCCGCAAGGCAGGACCAGATCGTCGAAACCGTGCGCTTTTCCGCCCAGTCGACGAGTTTCGTCATCGTTGCCCAATAGGGCTCGTCCGCCAGGGAGGGCGTGCGGGGCATGGTGCCGGTGACGATCAGCCCATCAAGATCGCTCGACCACAATGCGCCGACGTCCTGATAGTGCTGGCTGACGTAGGAACGCCCCGCCTCCGAGCGTTGGATCTCGGGCAGCGCGAAGAGCTTGAGGTGGACCGCCGACGCGTGAGGTCCGGCATACAGCAATTCGCTGAATTGCCGCTCCGTGCTCAGCAGCGCCGCATCGGGCATATTGTTGACGAGCCCGACGACGATCGGAGTGCCTTCGCGGCTACAAGGCTCCGTCTCTCGCGGAGTCACATAAGAATAAAGTGCTTGCATCGTATAACCGATGGTAGCCCGAGAGGGTATATCTCTCACTATTTAGGGTAATGCATTGTTTCTGTCTTGTCCAGCGCCTGGCTCAGATCGGCGATGATATCGTCGGCATGCTCGATGCCGACGCTGATCCGGATCATTTCCGGCGTGACACCCGCGATGCGCTGCTCGTCGACCGACATCTGGCGATGCGTCGTCGAGGCCGGGTGACACGCCAAGGTCTTGGCATCGCCCAGATTGACCAATCTTTTGATCAAATTCAGCGCGTTAAAGAATCGACAGCCCGCCTCGAATCCGCCGCGTATTCCGAAGGTCATCAGCGAGCAGGCTCGGCCGCCGAGATATTTGGCCGCCAGCGCATGATAGGGATTTTCCGGGAAGCCGACATAGTTGACCCACGCCACTCTCGTGTCGTCGCGAAGGAATTCGGCCACGAGCCGGGCATTCTCGACGTGACGGTCAACCCGCAGAGCGACGGTTTCGATCCCCTGGAGCAGCAGGAACGCGCTCAACGGCGAGAGCACCGAACCCATGTTTCGCTGATAGACGCTGCGACAGCGCGCGATATAGGCGGCCGCGCCAAAACGTTGGTTGTAGACGAGGCCGTGATAGGATGCGTCCGGCTCGTCGAACATCGGAAACCGTCCGGCATGCTCCTTCCAGGGAAATCTGCCGCTGTCGACGATGATTCCGCCAAGGGTCGTTCCGTGCCCGCCCATGAACTTGGTCAAGGAGTGCACGACGATATCGGCGCCGAAATCGATCGGCCGCAGCAGGATCGGGGTGGCGACCGTGTTGTCGACGATCAGCGGAACACCATGTCTGTGCGCCACCTTCGCCAGCGCTTCGACGTCGCAAATGTTGCCTGCCGGATTGCCCACGCTTTCGCAGAAGACGGCTCGCGTGTCCCCGTCCACCAGCCTATCGACCGCGTCCGGATGATCGCTCGCGGCAAAGCGCACCGTGATCCCGAGGCTCGGCAGAATGTGGGCAAACAGCGTATGCGTCGTGCCGTAGAGCTGAGGAACCGAGACGATGTTCTTGCCCATTCCGGCGACATTGAGCGTGGCAAAATGCAAGGCGGCCTGGCCGGAGCTGACGCAGAGTGCTTCCAGCCCACCTTCGAGCGCGGCGACGCGCCGCTCGAGTACCGCGCTCGTCGGGTTGGCGATACGGCTATAGCGATATCCCTCGACATCGAGGTTGAAAAGCGCGGCGCCGTGCTCGGCGCTGTCGAAGGCGTAGGCGACAGTCTGGTAGATAGGGACGGCTACCGCCCGCGTCGTCGGATCAACGTCATAGCCACTGTGGACGGCAATCGTTTCGCGCCGCATCGAATTCCCCAATGTGCCTGCTTATCAGCTGCGTTGACCGCAACCTTGTCATGCTGGACTTTAGCCAGACGGAATCCCACGAATTAGCTCAACCGCGGAGGAATGATGAGCGAGTCCGGCCGGAAAGACAATCACCATCACCGTCACGACGCGCCGTTGTCGGATACTGCGCTGCGCGTCAAGGCGCTGGAATCGCTGCTCGCCGAGAAGGGTCTAGTCGATCCGGCTGCGCTCGACGCCATCGTCGAAACCTATGAAAAGAAGATCGGCCCGCGCAACGGCGCCAGGGTGGTGGCCAGGGCGTGGATCGATCCAGCCTACAAATCGCGCCTGCAGATGAACGCGACGGCGGCGATCGCCGAGCTCGGCTATAGCGGGCTGCAGGGCGAAGACATGCTGGTCGTCGAGAACACCTCTGCGATCCACAACCTCGTCGTTTGCACCTTGTGCTCGTGCTACCCGGTGCCGGTGCTCGGTCTGCCGCCGGTCTGGTACAAATCGGCGCCCTACCGCGCCCGCGCCGTGCGCGACCCGCGGGGGGTATTGAAGGAATTCGGGCTCGAACTGCCGGAAGCGACTGAGGTGCGGGTGTGGGACAGCACCGCGGAGCTGCGCTATCTCGTCCTGCCCGAACGGCCGCCGGGCAGCGAAGGCATGAATGAAAATGCGCTCGCCGCGCTGGTCAGTCGCGACGCTATGATCGGCACCGCCAAGGTGGTACTGACGCGGAAGGTGACGCCATGAACGGCATCCACGACATGGGCGGCATGGACGGGTTCGGTCCGATCGAGCGCGAAGCGGACGAGCCGGTCTTTCACGAGGCATGGGAGGGCCGTGTCCTCGCCCTCACCCGCGCCTGCGGCGCCTGGGGCAAATGGAACATCGACAAGTCGCGCTCCGGCATCGAGCAGATGCCGCCGGAGGATTATCTGCGCGCGAGCTACTACGAAAAATGGTTGTGGCGGCTGGAGAAGCTGCTCGTCGACGCCGGCATGGTGACGCGCGAGGAGATCGAGCGCCGCAATGCCGAGATGAAGCACGCAACCGGGGTATCCTGATGCCGCTCCTCACCATTGAATTGGCGCACCGCCTGATCACGGAAGGTCGCACCGCCAAGCGCGAAATCGCAGTGCCGGCGAAATTCAAGCCGGGCGATGCCGTTCTCGCGCGCAACATCCATCCGAAAGGCCACACGCGCATTCCGCGTTATGTCCGCGGCAAGCGCGGTATTGTCGAGCGCGATCACGGCGTCTTCGTCTTTCCCGACACCAACGCGGAGCTCGCTGGCGAGAAGCCACAGCACGTCTACAGCGTGCGCTTCGCCGGGCGCGATCTCTGGGGGCCGGCCGCACCGACGGGCGACGCGATTTATATCGATCTCTGGGACGATTATCTCGACCCCGCGTGAGTCGACGCATGGAAGCGCAACGCGATCTCGAAGATCTACCCCTGTTGCCGCACGACGCCGAGGGCCCGGTCTTCGCCGAGGCCTGGCAGGCGCAAGCCTTCGCCATGGCAGTGGAGCTGTCGCGGCAAGGCCGCTTCACCTGGAGCGAATGGGCCGCCGCCCTCGCCGCCGAGATCGCGGCGGCGAAGGCACGCGGCGAGCCCGATCTCGGCGACACCTACTACGATCATTGGCTTGCGGCGCTGGAAAATCTCGTGGCGGCGAAGGAGTTGCTCAGCGCCACCGATCTCGCCGCACGCAAGGAAGCCTGGCGGCAAGCCGCAGCGCATACCGAATTTGGCCGACCGATCGTGCTGGGGGACGAATAGGCCCCTATAGCATCTCCAGCGGACGCTTCGCCTTCGGCGGCGGGAAGGCGCGGTCGAGCGCAGCGAGTTCGTCGGCCGTTAGCTTGATCTCCAAGGCGGCGGCGTTTTCGTCGACATGCTTGACCTGGCCCGCCTTGGGGATGACGACGACGTCGTCCTGGTGGAGCAGCCAGGCGAGGGCAAGCTGCGCCGGGCTGATATCGCGCCGCGCCGCCAGTGTTTTCAGTGTTGACTTGCCGAGCATGCGCCCCTGCTCGATCGGCGAATAGGCCATGATCGGAACGCCGTGCTTGCGGCACCACGGCAGAAGATCCCATTCGACGCCGCGCCGCGTCAGATTATACAGTACCTGATTGGTCGTCGTTGCCGCGCCGCCGGCGACCCG
>Ga0137385_10006381_pt1 | contig 10368 bp, 4 predicted proteins | sample SagtaG_FD_104921 | JGI IMG/M metagenome (GOLD analysis project Ga0137385, IMG submission 104921) | Vadose zone soil microbial communities from Sagehorn Ranch, Mendocino, California, USA - Sage2_R_80_16 metaG | ecosystem: Environmental > Terrestrial > Soil > Vadose zone | place: USA: California... | reverse complement strand
TGCGATTCGCCTTGCTGACACGCCGTTCGGAGTTAGTGTAGGTGCCTTCCTTTTCGCCCCAGATGACAGCCGGCAAAACGAGATGAGCAAAATCGCTGGTGGGCGTGGGATGAAATCCGTCCTGTACGACGAGGAACTCGACACTGCGAAGAGCCTGTTCGAGCACCGAATAATTCGGGAACGATACGGCGGGGTTGGTTGCGATGAACCAGAGCGCCTTGATCTTGCCCGTAACGGCAGCTTCAATGATGTCAGGGTAGGCAAGGCCGCGTGCTTTGGGAATATACCGGACATCGAGATCCCACAGGGCTGCGAGTTCTTCACGGTCTGCGGCATTGTCGAACTTGCGGTATCCGGGCAGCGAAGAAGTGAAGCCGGCCTCGCGGGTTCCCATGGCGTTGCACTGGCCGGTGATTGAGAACGGCGCCGCCCCACCCCGGCCAATATTACCCGTGATGAGCGCTAGATTGTTGATCGCCGTGACGGTGGCCGCGCCCTGGGTTGAGTGATTGACGCCCATCGTCCAACCGATAAACGCCGCTTTCGCGCGTCCATACAACAAAGCTACGTGCTCGATCTGCGATACGCTGAGGCCCGTGACCTGTGCGACATGTTCGGGCGTGTAGCTCGCGACAAAGTTCGCCAACTCGTCGAACCCGGTCGTGTGCTCGGCGATGTAATCGCGATCAATCAAGCCGTCGCGAATGAGAATGTGTGCGATGCCGTTGATGAGTGCGATGTCACCGCGTGGCTTGATCGGCAGATGAATATCGGCCATCATCGCGGTCTTGGTAACCCGCGGATCGACGACGATGAGTGTGCGTTTCTTGTTGCGCTCAAGCCGGTTGCACAGGATCGGGTGATTGTCGGCGATGTTCGCGCCGATCAAGAGAATGACGTCGGCAGTCTCAAGGTCTTTGTAATTGCCAGGAGGCCCATCGCTACCGAATGACAATTTGTATCCGGAAACTGCGCTGGCCATGCAAAGTGTCGTGTTGCCATCATGATTGGGTGTGCGAAAACCTAACTGGACGAGCTTGCCGAGCGTATAGAACTCCTCGGTAAGCAACTGGCCGGTACCGACGACACCGAGCGAATTGAAGCCATGCTTCGCCTGGATTGTGCCGATCCGTTCGATCATGGTTTCCAGCGCTTCATCCCACGAGACCGGCTCGAGCTTGCCATTCTTTCTCAGCAAGGGCTGCGTAGCGCGACCGGGCGCATCGAGGATGTGATGTTCACTCAACCCTTTGGGGCAGAGCTTGCCGCGATTCACCGGATGGTCAGGATTGCCGCGCGCCGCAACGGCTTTGCCATCCTTTACGCCGATCAACATTCCACAACCAACAGAGCAGTAGCCACAGGTGGTCTTGACCCATTTATCGGCAACTCTTGAGGCGGACACATATCCGTAGCGCGCATCTTCGCCGTAGGCGTAGCGCTCCCGTGCAGTGTCGATCCCGAGCAGGCGTCGAAGCTGGCCGAGGCGTCTCATGCCGCCCTCGTACGAACAAAGGTGAGCGCCATATTGAGCGGCACGACCGATACGAAGAAGAGGTAGCGCGCCAGCAGAATGCCAGCCAGCCCCGCGCCAATTGCCAGTAGCGGATGATCGGTGGCAATCATCAACACACTAAAAGGTACAAGGATAAAGGACGCGGTGGTGCGCGGTCGTAGCAGATCGCTGGAGAGCAGCGAGAAGGTCGCGCGAGCTTCAAACAACGTCGATCGATTCAGGCGATAGAGGCGCAACCCCTGGTTCAGCAACCATGCCATTGCGAAAGCACCTGCGAGCAGTGTGGGGAGCGAACCAGTGAAGCGCGTCGAAACTTGCTCTGCGAGCGGCATCTTTGCAACGAGAGACTGCGGAAGATCGCAGAGGACCGCGGAGAGCATGGGACCGAGAAAGCCGGCGGTCAGCACGAAATCGACAGGAGTGTGCCGCATGTTCCAGGAAGGACGCGCAGGCACAAGGTAGATGTATGCACTGGCCAGGTTTCCTGCAAGTCCCAGCGAAGCCGTGAGCCATCCCAACTTGACTAGCAGACCCGCAGGAACTGCATGGTGAAGCTGAACGGCGCCAGTACAGATTGTGACCGCGCTGAGAGACAGAAAAAAGAGTGTGAAGAGCAGAACCTCGCGACTTAGCCAGGAGCGACGCCACATTTTGAGTGCTCGCCACGCATATGCCGGTCGTCCGAGGTGCATGGTGGAGATGGTGAGCGCAATCCCTGCGATCATGAGTAGAACGCCAAGACGAACGGCGTCGAGATCGTGGCGCAGCAGCATGACAAAGAGCGCGCCGGTCACGGCCTGCATCAGTGTGGTCATGACGACGAGCGACAAATGGGCATGCTCGGGGTGGATCTGCCCGGCGTCTACTCGTTCCAGGACAGAGTTCGTAGTCTCGGGTAACGTGATCCGAGTGGTCGAGACCGTGTGGATCGCAGACGGCATGCCGGGACTCTCAGCGGCGGAAAAGTTCTTTCCCCATTGCGCCATATTCACAATTTCAATCTCGATAGCTGCTTCGGGGCAGGCATTGACACAGGCAGGTTCAAGGCCCTCGTCGAGGCGCCCCTTGCACATGTCGCACTTGCCGACGACGCCGCGCTCCGGATTGAACTGGGGCACGCTGTACGGGCAGTTCCACACACAGTACTGACATCCGATACACGCGTCGGCGGAGTGCATGACGATGCCGGTGACCGGGTCCTTCTTGTAGGCATCGACCGGGCAACCCTTAACGCATTCGGCATCGAGGCAATGATTGCAGCCCATCGAGAGATAGTGACGCTGCGTGTCAGGATAGCTTCCGGCTTCGAGCTCGCCGATGCGACGCCACCGGATGTCGGCCGGGTTGCCGTTCTGCTCGTTACATGCGACTTCGCAGGAGCGGCACCCGATGCATTTGGTCATGTTGAAGTGAAAGCGATACTGCTCGCCTTCGGCCAGTGGCCGGTCGGGGATCAGCGAAGGAAAAGCGGCTAATCCGACCTGGTTGGGAATCATATCTACGGAAGTCTGTAGAGGGGTTCCGCTGCCAAACACGATTCCATCCTCGGTAAGCCGCACGAGTGCGTCGCTCTGACCATCAGTGGCGCGTTCGTGGAGCGGAAGTGCCAAGGCAACCTTCTCTCTTATCTTGTGCTGCGTCGATCTGCTGTTTGAAACGACGGCTTTAGTAGACGTCGCGGTGATAGCGATGCTCATCCTTCAATGTCTGGACGTACTCCTGCGCGACTTCGCAGTCCACATCGGCTTGCGTTTCGATAATGGTGTGCAGCGCTGCATCGACATCTTTGGCCATGCGGCTCGCGTCTCCGCATACGTAGACACTCGCGCCGTCCTGCAACCACTTCCACAGTTCCGCTGACTGTTCGATCATTCTGTCCTGCACGTAGATCTTGCGTTCCTGATCGCGCGAGAAGGCGGTGTCGAGGCGAGTGAGATGGCCGTCAGCCAGCATCGGCTCCAATTCATCCCGATAGAGGAAGTCAGTCGTTGCGCTACGTTCACCGAAGAAGAGCCAGTTCTTGCCCGTAGCCGCGAGCGCGCGCCTTTCATGCAAAAAAGCGCGAAAGGGAGCAATCCCGGTGCCCGGGCCGATCATCACGATGGGTGCATCAGCCGCCGCTGGTAGACGAAACCTCTTGTTTGGCTGGATGTAGATAGGCCGGCGGTCGCCTGTCGCGGTGCGGTCGGCGAGCAGGGTGGAGCAGACGCCGCCGCGCTCGCGATTGTGTGAGCGATATCGAACGACTGCCACTGTAGCGTGGATTTCACCGGCGTGCGCATGGGGGCTCGAAGAGATGGAGTACAGGCGTGGCGAAAGTTTCGGCAGCATGGCAACAAGGTCTGCGGGATTGTGTAGAACGCGCGGATAATCGTGGATGAGATCGATCAGGCCGCGGTCCCACAGATACTTCTCGAGGTTTGCCTCCTGTTCCGGTGCAAGCAGGCCGAAGAGGGTCTGACAGTTGCCAATCGTGGCGTACGCTCCCACCATCTTGCGGGTCAGACGCGTGATCTGCAGGTGATTGGTGAGGGCATCGATGAGTGATGTTGTACCGGTCCTGGGCAGTTGCACCGGAGCCTGGGGACTGAACTTCAACGCTGTAATGATGTCCTCGACCAGCTGGTGCTCATTTTGCGGGATTACACCGCAGGCGTCGCCAGCCTCGTACGTCAGGTTCGAGTCGGCGATGGAGAATCCCATGTGCATCGTGAGTTTGCTGGACACATCGCGGGTGAGCGGATGCTTGTCTACAAGTGGCGCCAGGAATGGATTGTCGCGCGTGTATACGGGGCCTTCGCCGTTACTGGATGGTAGTGTTGGCCCAGAGTTGGGTAAGGAAGTCGCGGCCGAAGCAGAGGAATCCTTCCTTACAGGGCGTGTGGCGCCAATCGATTCCAGGCGAGAGTAGAGTCCCCGTTTCCACTGGGCGAAGGCATCGTCGAGATCGACGTCGCAATCGACACGATCATGGAGGCGGACGGCGCCGAGCGAGGCGAGTTTATTGTCAAGGTCAATGCCGAACTTGCAGAAGTGTTCATAGTGCGAGTCGCCGAGTGCGAGAACCGAGTAGGACAGATCCTGATATCGCGGAAAGTGTTCGACGCAGAGCTTCTCATAGAACGGTTGGACAGCGTCGGGCGCATCGCCTTCGCCATAGGTGCTCGCGATGAAGATGGCATAGCGTTCCTCCGCGAGGGCGGCAGGGGTATAGCCCTCAAGCGATGCGAGCGAAGCAATGTGACCCTTTGCTTTGAGTTCCTTGGCAACCTTGCGTGCGAGGCCTTCGGCCGTTCCGGATTGCGAAGCATACAGAACCGTGATCTTCAGAGATGGCCGTGCATCGGCCGCTGACGGCTGCGCGGCCGAAAAAATGCCGGCCAGAAAGCCGTTGAGCCACGCACGCTGCTCTTCATTGAATGGCGCACTGTCAGGAATATATGGCACGAGGCCCTGTGAGCTGTCGGTTTGCATTGTCATATACGTTCCTGTGTCGAACACAGCGTCTTAAGTTCGGGGACGGAATGCCGCCGGGTGAAGTCAAGGAATGATTCGTCCGGTTTACGTTGAGTGGTGTAGGCATGAAAGAGCCGCTCCATGACAAGTGGGAGATCGGCGAACTTGATTGCTGGGATCAACTCGCGCGCGAGACCCTGATCATGGTCGGAGCCGCCTCCAATGACAACTTGATAGCCCTCTTCGCCCTCGACTTTTGCACCCAGGAGGCCTATGTCTCCGATGTAATGTTGCGCACAGGAGTGTGGGCAGCCGGTGACGTGCAGGTTGATCGGCTGCTCAATCTTGAAGCGTTCGTCGAGCAGGCTTGCGAGCGCAACAGCATGCGATTTCGTATCGGTCGCAGCATAACGGCAGCCAGTGTTTCCGGTGCACGCGACCGTTCCGCTGAGCACGCGACCCGCGGTGAAGTCGAGCCCGGCAGCCAGTATTGCCTGTTTCGAGGCTTCGAGGTGCTCCTTCGCGATGTTGGGAATCACGAGGTTCTGCCACACCGTCAGCCGAATCTCGCCGCTGCCGAAGCGGTCTGCAACATCGGCGGCGGCAAGCATCTGTGATACAGGCAGACGGCCCACGGGTACGGCCACCCCGATGTAGTGCGTGCCCGCCTGCCTCTGCTCATGCACTCCAATGTGGCCTGCGCGGTCGATGGGTTTGCGAGGCTCGCAGGCCTCAGCAGGGAAGCGGATCAAAGGGAAGGCGAGGCGCTTCTCGGTCTCTGCGAGGAACGTGTCGATGCCCCATTTGTCGAGGAGATATTTGAGACGGGCCTTCTTGCGATCGGTGCGATCGCCGTTTTCATTGAAGACACGAATCATGGCCGCCGCGACCGCTACTGTCTGATCGGGCCGCAACAACACGCCGCAGTCGGTGGCAAACTGACGATGTCCGGTGATTCCGCAGAGCAATACGCGGAAATAGATTCCGGCGGGCACAGCCTGGTTTTCGGGCGCCACACCGTCGCTCACCCTGACGGCGACAAAGCCGATGTCATTGGTATCCGCGAGCACCGATATGCTGCCGCCGTTATCGAAGGCGACGTTGAACTTTCGCGGCAGACCACACATGTCGCGCGAGTTCAGGATGTATGTGTTCAGTGCCCCGGCCAGCGGCGCAACATCGAGCAACTCCTCTCGATCGATTCCGGTGATGGGAGAGGCCGTGATGTTGCGTATGTTGTCCGCGCCGGCGCCGCGCGACGACATGCCGAGTGCCTCCACTTTAGTCAGTACATGGATGATGTCCTTCGGCTGAAACTCGCGGATCTGTAGATTGCTGCGTGTGGTGATGTCCACTCGGCCAGAGCCATACTGCGCCGCGAGTTCCGCGAGACCACGCATCTGGTGCGTGGTCAATATACCGCCCGGAACGCGCAATCGGAGCATAAAGGAGTCCTGCGCTGGAGCAACATAGAAGAGCCCGTGAAACTTGAACCGGAAGAGATCATCCGGCGCGGGCGCCTTGTTTTCCGCAGCATGAGCGAGCAGTTTGTCCCAGATGTCGAGCGGATTTTCTTCATATTTCCAAATCTCTTCGCGGCAGAGGTCCGAAACTGGTGTGCCGAAATAAAGCTCTTCGCGCTCCGCTGCTTCATTCGCAACTCCCGACCCTGAGTCAGCGGTGATCAGACCTGACGCTGTGTGGCCGACGAACGGGATCGTTCCGCGTTGGGCCGCGCCTGCGAAGAAGCCACGCAGGTATTCCTTCTGCTCTGTGGTAAACGGTTGATTGACAATCTGATCGGTGATCATCGACAACTTCCTCGTCGCGAAGAATTCGTTCTGGTGGATCGCCCGGCCCATCCGATTCAGATAGAGAGACACTGAATCAGCTTTGATAGGGCGAATGCACAGTCGAAATAAGCAAAGCCCTGAGCCCACTTGAGTTGAGTGCTGATTTGGTTGGTTGGCAAAGCTGCACACACTTCCGCCAAATCGAACACCGCGTCATTGCGGTGGATTCAAGGCTCATCGTGGAGCAGTCTGTTTTAGAGTTTGAACTGGATTCGCCGCACGCCGTGGTACGGAAAATCCGTTTTGCCGAAGGCCGATTGCTTAGAAAACAGGTCCCGGTTGCAAGATAGTATCGCTTCCTTCCCGCGAATGCAAGTGCGAGTTGGACGCTCTGTAACCACAGAAGTTACAGAACGAATAGTGAGATCGAGAGCAGCCGTCGCTTCGGAACACTGGATCTTCCACAGTCGACCGCTTGTTTCATGCGGCCCCCCGTGTTACAAATCTGTTATCCGTTCCAAGTTGGCGAGACACCCGGACGTGTCTCGTTTCTTTTCTGCGATTCGGATTCTCCTCTCAACGACTGAGCAAATTGCCCGAGCCTTGACGCAATCGCCCTTGTGCGACTTCGCGGCCGCGTTTGCGTCATACGGTCCTTCGGCATTCACCTCCACATCCTCACGCCGACCCATGCCCCCGTGGGTTCAGCTGATCTTGCCGTCCAGGAGCGCACAAGATGAATCTCATTCAATCAACTTCGTTACTAGTCGCTGCGGCCGCCATTTCCCTCACCCAACTCTCCTACGGCCAGGCTGCACCATCGCCGCCGGAAGCCATAAACAACTTGCCTGTCTCCATATCGGTTTTCGACCGCTCACGAGTCGATGCGAGCCAGTGGTACGCTGCAACGCCCACGCCCGAGACCTACGGCTATGCCGAATCGCTGGTTCGCCTCGGTGTGGCGCAAAAGATCAAGAAATGGGACTGGCAGCTCGAGCTTGCAGCACCTGCCGAACTCGATCTTCCGGTCGACGCCGTCTCGCCGGTTACAGCACAGGGTCAGCTCGGGCTTGGGGGCACCTACTATGCGTCGAACAGCAGCAACTCGAATCCCGCCGCGGCGTTCCTGAAACAAGGATTCGTGCGCTACCACTTCGCCGGGGACAAGACTCTTCGCCTCGGGCGCTTCGAGTTCATTGATGGACAGGAGACCCAGCCAAAGGACACCGGCATTGCCTGGCTCCAGGCAAATCGTGTCGCTCATCGCCTTATTGGAAACTTTGGCTTTTCAAACGCGCAGCGCAGTTTCGACGGCGTTGATGCCCACTTCGGTTCGGGCAGCTACGATCTGACGGCGATGGCAGCGCGCGCCGATCAGGGCGTCTTCAATATGAATGGCAATCCTGAATTGAACGTGGATGTTCAATATCTTGCGTTTACCAAAATCGCAATGAAAGATCATCTTCTTTTGCGTGCATTTGGAATGGACTACCACGATGGCCGCACCGGAATCACTAAGACGGACAACCGGGCCGTCGCCGTTCGCGCGGCAGACCACAAGAACATCCGTATCGGCAGCTATGGCGGCGATGCTGTTGCAACTGTTCCGCTGGGCCCGGGCCGCGCGGATATGCTCTTCTGGGGCGCACTGCAAAGCGGCCAGTGGGGCGCTCTGAACCACCGAGCCGGCGCAGTCGCGGTGGAAGGTGGGTACCAATTCACCCGGCTCAATACGACTCCATGGATACGCGGCGGATGGTTCCGCTCAACGGGCGACGCCAATCCCACCGACGGCGAGCACAATTCGTTCTTCCAGGTGCTTCCCACTCCCCGAATTTATGCGCAGTTTCCCTTCTACGACTTGATGAACAATACGGATGAATTCGTGCAGGTTATCGACAAGCCCACCAAGAAGATCAATGTCCGGTCCGATCTGCACTGGCTGAGTCTCACGTCGAATAGCGATCTCTGGTACCAGGGCGGTGGGGCGTACGATAACAAGGTCTTCGGCTACACGGGACGCCCGTCCAACGGCCACTCGAGCTTTGCCTCGATGCTCGATGCCAGTCTCGACTGGCAAGTAACCAAGCCGGTTGCCCTCGACTTTTACTATGCAAAATCCTTTGGCAAGAGCGTGATCGGGGCAATTTATCCGGCTATCAAGAACGCCCAATATGGCTATGTCGAGCTTGTCTTCCGATGGGGAATTCCTCAGCGTACAAGCCCATCGGCGGCGGTCAAGCACTAGAGGATGACTCACGTCAGATTTGGAAGTGGTCACCGAAGGCTCGATAGGCCACTCGCAGCTCCGTTCTGGCGGTCGCCTGCCGAAAGACTATAGACTAGTGATCACTAGTCCCATTTATTGCGCGGGAATCGCATTGGTCTGCTTGTGGGCTTGGAGCGATCTGGAGTTTGCTCTCAACCGCCTCCAGCGGGACCACCTGTAGTACACGATGCAGAGCGGAGGGTTCGATGGCACATGCAAGCTTCGACGGACTGCGCGTCTTGTCGCTCGAGTCGCGTCGTGCCAAAGAGGTTGCCAAGCTGATTCGAACCTACGGTGGCGAGCCCTTCGTTGTGCCGGCCATGCGGGAGGCGCCGCTCGAATCGCACCGTCAAGCGCTCGAATTTGCCGACGGACTGATGCGCGGGAATTACGACCTGGTCATCTTCCTCACAGGTGTGGGTGTACGGGCCTTGCTCGATATCGTAAAGACCCGCTATAATCCCGACGAGTTTCTTCAAGCCCTGCGTTCGGTTCGGGTTGCGGCACGCGGACCCAAACCGCAGGCTGCACTCCGCGATGTCCAGGTCCCGGTTTCCGTTGTTGCTGCCGAGCCCGCCACCTGGCGCGAAATGCTGTCCGCGCTCCAATCCGAGTTCGGCGAGTCGCTTGCCGGAATGCGCGTTGCAGTGCAGGAGTACGGCGCTTCAAACCCGGAATTTCTATCCGCTCTCAATGAGCAGTGCGCCGAAGTCACCAAGGTCCCGGTCTATCAGTGGACCCTCCCCGAAGACATACGCCCTCTGCGCGAGTGCGTCCTCGGAATCTCGCAAGGCAGCGTAGATGTTGTGCTCTTCATGACTGCCGTGCAGGTCATCCACTTGTTTCAGGTTGCGGAGCAGATGAACTGCCGGCAGGATCTGCGTAGCGGACTGGCGAACATGGTCGTCATTTCCATCGGTCCGACGACGTCCGAAGAACTCGCTCACTATGGCATTAAGCCCGATTTCGAGCCGTCCAGGCCGAAGATGGGTTTCCTGATTAATGAGGCCGCACAATATTCCGCCAAAGTTCTGCAAGAGAAACGCAGTGGCGCCACGGCCCACATCCCCGGGATACCGCACCTTGAGATGGAAGGCTCCCCGGCACAATCTCGGCACAGTCCGATTGAACCCGTTCGTCGAGTTGCCGTATCCACTCCAACCATGGCCGGATTCCGCGATGGCCTCACGCCGATCGATTTTCTGCACGAAATCAGCAGCCGCATCGCCGCGGCCGATTCCTTTCACGTCGTGCTCGGACGAATCGTTGACTTCGTCACTGCCATCATCCCGTGCGACTCGTGCTTCATCTACGTTCTGGAGGGAGAAAAGCTG
>Ga0137385_10006379_pt1 | contig 10370 bp, 9 predicted proteins | sample SagtaG_FD_104921 | JGI IMG/M metagenome (GOLD analysis project Ga0137385, IMG submission 104921) | Vadose zone soil microbial communities from Sagehorn Ranch, Mendocino, California, USA - Sage2_R_80_16 metaG | ecosystem: Environmental > Terrestrial > Soil > Vadose zone | place: USA: California... | reverse complement strand
TGGCGCAGAGGCTGGGTGAGGGCAGCAAGGGTCCTCGCCCTTCTCTTTACTTCAGGTCGTGAAACTTGAATGAGGCCTCTGAGGAGCAACAGAACGAAAAAGTACGATAAGGCTATGCATAAGCAGTGTTACACTCAATAGCTGCAAAGAAGCGCCTTTTTCTGTGCATTTTGCCAGCCATGTGCTGTCCTGCTTGCCCTCATCGATCAGCCTCAGAAGGCATTTCATTTCTTAACGTGTTTTTCCGTTCCGTTGTTCCTCAGAGGCCTTATCTGCGGTATTGCATGTTCTTGCTTCCCCTCACTCTTGTCCCTGGTGCCTTGACGCAACGCATTCATCAGCAGCGGAACAGCGTGAGACTGGCGCTTGTGCCAGTATCCGAGCTAAAGTGCTCACCTACGGTCCAGACTTGGTTTGTCCCAGCTATGAATGCCAGGGCGTTCAGATCATTGTTATCCGTGCCGATATTGGGGGAATTGACTACTTTCCAGTTTTTGCCATTCCAGTGTTCGGTCAGCGTCCTCTGGCTCCTGTTTGCCTGTTGGAAATAGCCGACCGCCCAGGCATTGGTCGCCGAGAGTGCCACTGGAGCAGCCAGAGCATTGATACTTGACCCGGGGCTTGGGCTGGGGGTCACGGCCCACTGGGATCCGTTCCAGTGCAGGATAAAGGTTGTAGTTGGCCCCACGTCACCGTCAGCTGTGCCAACCGCCCAGGCAGAGCTAGCAGAATCGGCCGCCACACCTGACAACAAGTTATCCCGGCTACCGACATTGGGACTTGAGACTACTAGCCACTGGGAGCCATCCCAATGTTCAACCAACGAAGCATTCTGTATGCCACTGCTACCCGGTTGCATGTGCCCTACTGCCCAGATGTCGTTGGCCGCCACCGCGGTTACTGCTGTGAGGGCATTATCAGAGGTCCCAGGGCTCGGACTGGGGACAACGCTCCAGCTTGTGCCATCCCAGTGTTCGGTGAGTGTCTGGGGAGCAGTTGACACGTTGGGATCGAAGTGCTCCCCAACCGCCCAGGCATCTGTGGGAGATGTGGCGGTCACACCGTACAGTTCGTTGACATCCTGTCCCACATTGGGACTGGGGGTCACGCTCCAACTGGTGCCATCCCAGTGTTCGATGAGCGTCTGGGGGACAGGTGGAGGCCCGATGGGGGAACTGTTCTCATAACCGACTGCCCATAATTCCTGGCTCGCCGAGACGCGGGTCACCGCAAGGAAGGCATCCTCAGTGGTGCCAGGATTGGGGAGGGCCCCTACTTGCCAGTGCGTCCCGTCCCACTGCAGGGCAAGGGCCCGGGGTGAGGGATTGCTGTCACTGGTAAATCTGCCTACTGCCCAGACATTGTTAGCTGAGATGGCGGCCACTCCACTGAGGATGACAGTGGGAGTGGGGTTGGGACTTTGAATTACCCGCCAGGTGCCACAGCCAGTGACAGAGGCGGCTGGTGCCGACCTGGCGCCTGTGAGAACCAAGAGTAAGCCGATCACGAGACCCAGCTTTAGATATCCTTGATTTTTCATTCATCCCCCTGTTCTGGATACCCATCGCCTTCAAGGCGATGGGAAGGAACGAACGGGTGCGATAGCACACCCATCCTAGACGTTTCTCTGCTACTTGTGCTGCTTCATTGATGAACAAAGTGCTCATAAGGATCATCAGCATTTGGTTGCATGTAGGTGACCACGAGGCTATTTTGCAAGAGACGCAGCTGTGTTTCGTTACTCTCCTTTCCATCCTTGTATTCGATGATAGAGCGTCGGGCAGGGCATCATCAGGTGACTGATGAGCGTACATTACCAGCGCTCACGTTGAGAATGGTTCCCGTACAGCTGGCGGCGTGTGCAAGATAGGCTACAGCTTTTGCCACTTCTTCTGGCTCAAGCAGCCGGAGCATTGGTACTCCCCCCGGCGCTGGAGCTCCAGGTGTTCGGCGGTTTTGACATTGGTGACAAACTCTACTGCATAGCGTGCCATAAGCTGTTCCACCAGGGAGGTCCGCGTCATGCCTGGAGCTACTGCATTGGCCCGGATGCCAAAGTGAGCAAGCTCTTGGGATAGGTTTTGGTCAGGCTGTGCAGCGCTGCTTTGGTTGCTGCATACGCAGAGAGCCCTTCGTCGGGTTGCAGTCCCCTACCTCGGGACGATGGCACTGAAACTGCTATGGTGCGTGGTAGTAAAGTGCAACGTAGAGTTGCAGTCCCCTACCTCGGGACGATGGCACTGAAACCAAAGTTGCGTCCATGTCAGACACAATAGGACTCGGTGAGCGTCCGGAAATCGTCGAATTGATCGACCCCGTAGCCGACACTCCACAGGCTTTGTGTGCCTGGAACCACCGCCACCGCGCTCAGGGTGTTCCCCTGCACAAAAGGACTGGGACTGGCCACCACACTCCAGCTCGCACCATCCCACTGCTCTGTCAGGGTATTGGGTAGGTTCCGGCTGTCCTTGAACGTTCCCACCGCCCAGACGGAATCGGGGGACAGGGAAGCCACACCGGAAAGCACCGCTCCGCCAGCGAAGGTTGGACTGGTGATCGTGCTCCATTTCCGGCCGTTCCAATGCTCGGTGAGTGGCTGAGGAGGTGTCGTATCGCTTGACATGTCCCCCACCGCCCACACATCGCCGGTCGAGATGGCTGCGATGCTGAACAGTTCGTTGTTCGGTTGTGAGCCGTTGGGACTGTCCATCACATGCCAGCTTTTCCCGTCCCAATGCAGGATGAGCGTTTGGCGCGGGACCTTGCTGCCCTCGACAACTTTCATGCCGGCAGCCCAGACATCCTGTGCGGAGGTGGCTGTGACCGCGCTCAAGATGTTGTCCTCGATCTGCGCCTTCCCCACACTCGGGCTGGGCACAACGCTCCAGATGGCGCCATCCCAGTGCTCCGTCAGGGTCCGCCCGGTTCGTCCCTGGTCTCCATCCTGAAAATAGTCGCCCACCGCCCACACGTCTTGTGCGGAAATGGCCGTCACCGCAAGCAACTCGTTGGTGTCCAGACCCACATTGGGACTGGGAATGACACTCCAGGTACTGCCGTCCCAATGCTCGATCAGGGTGTGATAGGTAACGCTGCTGCTGTCAAAGGCGTCGCCCACTGCCCAGACATCGGAGGTTGAGACAGCGGCTACCCCAAAGAGATTATTCATCCTTGGGCTGGCGTTCGGACTGGCCACCACGGTCCAGGCGCTGCCATCCCAATGCTCGGTAAGCGTGCCGCGGTCATCGAAACCCACCGCCCACACATCGGTTGGCGAAAGGGCAGTCACCGCTGCCAACACATTGTCGATGAGAGCTGGGTTCGGACTGCTCACAACCGTCCAGGGGCTACAGCTACTGAAGGAAGCTGCCCTTACCCCGCCAGTTGACAGCACTATGGTGATGGTGCTCGCAAACAGGACACACATCATGACCAGGTTTTTGCATGAACGTGAGAAAATCATGTTCTATCCTCTTTCTTCTGCTGCGCAGAGACTTCTTTGATTTCTGCTGTATCCACCAGGCATGCCAGTACAGGTAACCCATTCGCGGCCGCTGTGCTGCACTCTCCACCAGACTATTGCCAAAGAGTACTAGTGGTTGACATTCTCCTCGTGAGCAACTAGGTCCGCAGTTTTCAGTGGTATTTTGCAGTTGTGAGAAAAATAAGCACATAGAACCCTACCTATCGTAGCAAGGAATTTCAGGTAGAGGGAGAGCGAAGTGGTTAAGATATGGTTAAGGTGTGGTGATGATTGGCGAAGGGAACTGGGTGGTGGCTCACTTGAGCAGGATGGTCTGGTCTCTATTGCAGCGATGAAGAAAAAGGAGCAAGCAGGCCTCGTGCATGACTACCGACTTGGAAAAGGACAACGTCATGCGCACAAAACGGGCCAGACGCTGGCGCAAGGTGTTGTTCCACCGCTCCACGTGGGCCGTTTCTCCCGTCTCTTTTCCCACCGCTGTGTGCTGCTCCTCTGGGATCACCGCCGCGTAGGCCGCCCAGAAAGACGTTTCGCAGTGCCCCTGCCTATACCCTTGCGGAATCGCTTCCCACAACCGCTGGCCTGTCCGTTTGCTCCGATCACCCACCGCATAAGCGACCACCTGTCGCGTCTTGCGGCACAGGGCAATCCACATCCAGAAGTCGTGCGCTTTTTTGAGCACAAACGACCACAGTCGATAGGGTTCCAGGATCGTGGTCTGTAAGGGAGGAAGCTGAGCTACTTTTTTGATCCAAGTGGACACCGTAGTGCGCGAGACGCCAAACGTGCGGGTGAGATCGCGGAGACTGCTGCGTTCTTGAGAGGCATGCAGGATCTCCTGGCTGCGCGCTTCGGGATAGGCATGGGGTGTCGGGTTCTCGCGACTCTGACATCCGCACGCACGGCAGCGATACAACTGCTTGCCATTAGGGGCATGACCATCGCGTACGAGAGCTTCGCGTCTTTTAGTGAGGGCAGTGAAGGGGGATGGTTACCATCGAAAAGCTCCTCATTTTGAGAACTGATTGGCTTTCAGAGTCTACCATATCCTGCTGATTTGTGCCACTACCATTTTCCCCACACGGTTTTTCTTTGCTTTGTGGGTAATCAACAGTTGCACGAAGGTTGACAAAGCCCCTGTGATCATGTACCATACAAGCGTTGCGGCACTTGAATCTGTAACGGCAGACGTACATGTCCTTGTGCAGCATTCGGGCGTGGCCAAGCGGTAAGGCAGCAGACTTTGGATCTGCCATTCCCAGGTTCGAATCCTGGCGCCCGAGCCAGCTACTTTTCGTGTAACCATCACAGGCGTTATCCTGGTAAGCCCTGGAATAAGCGATGGATATCGCAGTCCAGGCTGAAACGAGGTGGTTACTAGCGAATCCCCCTTGAACCTCAAGTAGCGAGAAAAGGGTTTTTAGCGTCAACGATGGATACATATGCGACCGTGGTGCTCGCGGCAGGTAAGGGTACTCGGATGCGTTCGGCACTGCCTAAGGTGCTTCACCCTTTAGCAGGGGTGCCGTTACTGGCGCATGTATTGAAAGCGGTCGAAGCCATACCATCCTCCTCTGCGTTTGTTCCACTGGCAACACGAACTACTACCCATAGACCCATTGTCATACTCGGGCATGAAGCTGGGCAGGTTATGGCCGTTTTTGGCGGCCGCTGCAGCTATGCTATCCAAGAAGAGCAGCTCGGCACCGGCCATGCGACACTTGCAGCGCGCGATGCCGTCGACGCGCTCGAGCCGCTGCCGCAAACGGTGCTGGTCTGCTATGGTGACACACCCCTCATCAGCAGCGAGGTGCTGGCGCGCGTGCTGGTTGAGCACCTGGCACGCCAGGCGACCGTGACGTTCCTCACGGCAATCACGGATCAGCCAAGCGATTTTGGCCGCGTGGTACGCGATGCCGCTGGGCGAGTGCGCGAGGTCGTCGAGATGAAGCGCGCGACCGAAGAGCAGAAGAATATCCGGGAGATCAACTCGGGCGTGTACTGTTTCGAGCGCGCCTGGCTGTGGCCAGAACTGCAGAAGCTGCCACGCAATGCCGCGGGCGAGTATTACTTGACGGACCTGGTCGGTATAGCCAGCTCCCAGGGGCGTGTAATTGCGACCGTCAAGGGGGCATCCGACGAGACGATTGGTATCAATGACCGTGTGCAGCTGGCGGCTGCCGAGCAGGTACTGCGCCGCCGCATCCTGGAGCGCCACATGTATGCAGGAGTAACAATTACTGACCCTGTTACGACTTACATTGATGATGAGGTTGTGATCGGTACCGATACGGTTATTCTGCCTGGTACAATGATTACAGGCAAGACTCGCATAGGCTCTGAGTGCCGCATTGGGCCAGGCACGACCATTGACCAATCAACTATAGGCGATCGCTGCATCGTGCGCAGTTCGGCGCTGGAAGAAACTACTTTTGAAGACGACGTGCGCATGGGCCCCTTCAGCCACTGCCGCCCGGGAGCGCACCTGGCACATGGCGTGCGCATGGGCAACTTCGCGGAAGTGAAAAACTCGTATATCGGCGCTGAGACGGATATGCACCACTTCAGCTATGCAGGCGATGCCACCATAGGTGAGCATGTAAATATCGGCGCGGGCGTCGTTACCGTTAATTATGACGGAAAGCTGAAGCACAGAACAATCATCGGCAAGGGTGCATTTATTGGCTGTGATACGATGTTGATCGCTCCTGTAGAAGTGGGCGATGGCGCCATCACGGGCGCAGGCGCGGTAGTAAACAGAGATGTTCCGGCGGGTATGCTGGTGGTAGGTGTTCCGGCCCGTGTACTTCGTAAGGTTCAAATTGCGGAGAACTCTATGGCAGAGGACAATAAAAAGGAGTGAGGCCACTATGGACGGCCCTGGCCTAGCTATGGGGGCGACCTTCACGGTTGCCCATGCCGCAGCCAATTTTCAATTCGATGCACAAGCCTGGTTACAATTCGCAATATTAATTATCAGCCTGGTCTTGACCGCAGTGGCCTCGGCTACAGAGACGGCGCTTACCTCTGTCAGCCGCATTAAACTCAGGAACCTGGCGGGAGAAGGCGATAAAAAAGCGCTCGAGATCGAGCGCTTGCTCGCCCAGCCAAACACCTTTCTCTCGACCATCCTGGTCGTTAACAGTGTGGCAGTGATCGTTGCTTCCAGTATGGCAACCGTGCTGGCTCTGCGCATCTCCTCTACCCTTGGCGAACTCATCTCCTCGATTGTCACCTCCCTGGTCGTGTTGATTTTCTGCGAGATTACCCCGAAGACGGCCGCGCTGCAGAATCCAATGCGCGTGGCTCGTGCAATGGTGAAACCTGTACAGGGCGCTGCCTGGCTTCTGCGCCCGGTTGTATGGTCTCTGGGGGTGATTACCACCTTCCTGGTACGCCTGATGGGGGGACAGGTGAAGCATCGTGGCCCGTTTGTGACAGAGGAAGAGCTGCGCCTGCTGGTGACCGTCGGCGAAGAGGAAGGTGTGCTCGAAGAGGAAGAGACGGAGATGATCCACAGCATTTTCGAGTTCGCCGATACGACTGTGCGCGAGGTGATGATACCGCGCATCGATATGGTGACCCTCGAAAGCGATGCGACCGTCGATGAGGCGGTAGACCTGGCGCTGCAAGGGGGGTTTTCGCGCATCCCAGTTTACGAGGAGAATATCGATAATATTATCGGTGTACTCTATACAAAGGATATGCTCAAGCAGTTACGCGAGGGACATAACACCGTGGCCATACGCGACCTGGTACGACCGGCGTACTTCGTTCCGGAGACGAAGAAGCTGGATGACCTGCTGCGCGAGATTCGCCAGAAGCGTGTGCACATGGTGATCGTCGTTGACGAGTACGGCTCGGTGGCCGGGCTGGTGACGATCGAAGACCTGGTCGAAGAGATTGTCGGCGATATCCAGGACGAGTATGACCGCGAAGAGAAGCTGTATGAGCGCATCAGCGATGACGAGTACATCTTCGATGCCAAGATCAGTATCGATGAATTCAATGACGTGATGGGTACAGAACTGGATGACGAGGACTACGAGACGCTGGGCGGTCTCATGTATGCCCTGCTCGATAAGATTCCCAACGTGAACGATACCATCACCTTTGAAGGCCTGACGTTCACAGTCCTGACCACGCGGGGGCGCAGGATCACCAAGGTGCGGGTGGAACGGAATCCAGTGCATCATGATAAGCCAGGCGAGCAGGCTGAGAAAAGCTTCGGCCCCTTGCTCCTGCCTCCACCAGAGCCGCGTAAAGACGATCTAAACCATGAAGAGGATAAGGCCAGGCCGGAGCAGCCTTCGCGCTATAGGGCCAGGGAGGCATAGGCCATGAGCTCGCAACTTCCTGCTTTACCCGGCGCAGTGCGCGTCGTTGAGGTAGGCCCGCGCGATGGCTTGCAGAATGAGAAAGCGCTGATCCCCACCGAACAGAAGATAGCCTTTATTCGCCTTCTTGCAGGGTCCGGCCTCGCCGTCATCGAAGCTACTTCCTTTGTCAGCCCACAAGCCATTCCCCAGTTGAGTGATGCGGGCGCGGTCATGGCTGGCCTGTCGCAAGATGGTAGGGTCCAGTATCCCGTGCTGGTTCCCAATCTCAAGGGGATGGAGCGTGCGTTGGCCGCCGGAGTGCGCGCTATCGCCGTGTTTACGGCTGCCAGCGAAAGTTTTACGCGCCATAATATCAACGCCACCATCGCGGAGAGCCTGGCAAACTTTCGTCCTGTAGTCGCGCTGGCACGGCAGGAAGGAGTGACCGTACGAGGTTACATCTCGACCGTCTTTGGCTGTCCTTATGAAGGAGCCGTAGCGCCACGGCAGGTGCTCTCAGTAGCGCAGGCGCTGCTGGAGATGGGCATTAGCGAGCTTTCGCTTGGCGATACCATAGGTGTAGCGACGCCCAACCAGGTTGTAGATGTGCTTGGGCTGCTGCTGACTGAGGGCGCGATTCCTGTCGAACGCCTGGCGGTTCACTTCCACGATACGCGCGGTACGGCGCTCGCCAACGTGCTGATGGCGCTCCAGTTGGGGATCAGTATTGTCGACTCCTCGGCGGGCGGATTGGGAGGCTGCCCCTATGCGCCCGGCGCCGCAGGCAACCTGGCGACCGAAGACCTGCTTTATATGCTGCATGGGATGGGTATCCACACGAGCGTGGACCTGGAAAAGGTAGTCGCCGCCACGCGCTTTATCGCTCCCCTGCTGGGGCATGCTCCAACAAGCAAGTATTACCAGGCGGCGACATCTGCCCGCTGAATGTAGGACATTTCCCACATGTACATTCAAGCCGCAGCGGGGAAGAGGGAAAATTCGAGCGCCAACTGGTTCTCCGCCATGGGCTGCGCCTGCACAAAACTGCCCCGCGACGAGCCCGTTGACGTGGTTTTATGCGTCTCCAGGTAGCGAATTGCTGCTACCACCTGGGTATCACCACTTTTCAGAATTTGTTGCTCTGTCAGGTGTCCTGCATTCTCATCGTCCGGCGTGATAGGAGCAATTTTTGCATTCAACACCACCTGGATATTGGGAGAGATGCCGAGATTGCGTATGAAATGTCCTTTGGGAGTCAGCCATTCACGGGTACCGAGGAGAATGGCCGAGCCGTCGGAGAGAGAAAATTCCTCAAGTACGGTCCCTGTACCGAACGTCTTCTCGCCCATGATGATGCCCCGGTTGTCATCCTGCAGCGCGCCCGAGACTATTTCGGCTGCGCTGGCAGTATTGTTATTGACCAGCACGACGATGGGGATGCTTGTGTTGACAGGATCTCCGTTTACCGGGTAGGGAGTACGCTGCCCCTTGCTGTCCTGCTCCAACAGGACGTTCCCATGGGCAATGAATTCGCTGACCGTATCGACTGCTTCCTGGAGATAGCCGCCGGGGTCATCACGCAGGTCGAGAATGATGCCTCTGGCTCCCAATTTTTGCGCCTGGTTCAGGGTTGTTTTGAGCTGGTCAGACACGCCGCTGGCGAATTGCACGATTTGAATATGTGCGATGTGGTCCTCGGAGATATAGTGCAAGAGGACATTTGGCACCGTGATCTGCTCCCGTAGCACTTTAATGGTCAGCGTCTGCTGGGTCGAGGGACGTTGCACGGTAATGGACACACTGGTGCCTGATTTTCCTTGAATAAGGGAGCTGACGGCATTTATGTCTTTGCCGGCGACGCTGTGACCATTGACGGCCAGCAGGATGTCTCCACGCTTAAAACCGGCTTTTTCCGCGGGCGCACCAGGGATGGTAGAGGTAATCATGAGCTGTTTCGTTGTCGGGTCCTGGCGCAGGTAGATACCGATGCCCGTGAAGGTGCCGCTCAACTGCTGATTTTCAGATCGAACATCCGCAGGTGTGAGGAAACGAGTATGACCTGTATCGTGTAGCACATCCAGCATAGCACGAATGGACTGGTAAGACATTTGCTGGTAGTTGACTGCTTTGCGATCCACGTAGTTCTGATCTATGTCGCTCCACGCTTGCTGGATCAGGTTGGCGTAAGATTGTGATTGGTTGCTGGATATAAATGTATTGGTAAAGCCCTGGCGGCCAAACCATCCACCCAGGAAGGCAATGACCAACAGTGCAATGGTCACTACGCCCTGTGCAAAAGCTCGCCTGTAGCGATGATTGGGCGCAGGGTAAGGCCCTTGCCCGGATGCTTGATGCCGCATGAAGGCATTGTTGTCCATTCTCTCTACTGGAGGAGGCGGATTGAAGTCATCAGAGGCCGGATGCTGGCGTAATGACGGATTACTGTTATTTTGCTCGGGTTCTTCATACCAGCGCGGGTCATCATAACTACTCACTGATCACCTCCCATATAATGTGAATGGCGTTTCATTAAATCACCCTAATAAAAGTCCCTTGTAGAGGATTGT
>Ga0137385_10006373_pt1 | contig 10376 bp, 9 predicted proteins | sample SagtaG_FD_104921 | JGI IMG/M metagenome (GOLD analysis project Ga0137385, IMG submission 104921) | Vadose zone soil microbial communities from Sagehorn Ranch, Mendocino, California, USA - Sage2_R_80_16 metaG | ecosystem: Environmental > Terrestrial > Soil > Vadose zone | place: USA: California... | reverse complement strand
ATGTGCCGGGTTGCGTGGCCGGCTGATTTGCAGATGCCCTGGAATGAACGGACTCCGCCTGCAATCGGCGTTCATGCGTAATCCGCAGCCGATTCTCTTTTTACCGCACGGCGATCACGACGAAACTACGATACCCACGACGAGCCTACTAAAAGTATCAGTAGGCGGTATACGTGCCGGCGGGTATATTGCTCATCAGTTCTGGTGAACAGATCGACACCCATCGTTGTCATGTCGCTGGTGACGATGATCTTCTGTGCCAATCACTCGGCAAGGTGATGGGTGTGGCGGCCATCCAGCCGGCTACCGGGGAGACATTTTGGCGGAGCAGGAGAGATCATCGACGTCACAGAACAGAAGCGGTTGAACGACGCGCGCGAGGCAGGAATTCCGTTGAAGAAATGGCGCCCCTATCTCAGCGAGAGGCAGTGGGGCACCGTCCGCGAGGACTGCGGGATTCCTCCTCGCCAACTCCGGCCAGGGTGCAAGTCTCTCGCGAAAGCTCGCAATCCATTTTTTCGGCAGCAAGGGCGCACAGGCAGCAAGCGCGCACAGTTTGAAGCACTCGCCGAGGCGACTATACGCAGCGTTACCACCGGCATCCTGGGCGTCGCCTTGATTCAGTCGCTGTTTGCAGGTCTCGGGTTTTTGGTGGTGCAGCTCCCCGGTGCGGGCCTATGGGCACTGCTATTCCTCGTTGCCGCTGTGCTCCAGATTGGAGCCCTGAGGCTCATCCCAGCAGTGATCCACGTCTTCGCAACTATGGGCACGGATGGTCGGCGGATTTGCACTCGTAGTCGTACCTGCCGATTATCGCGTCACTGGCGCGCCGCTAGTACGTTTCGCTTTGAGCGACTCTCCGATGCCGGGTGAGATCGCCCACCGAGGCACAACGGGCTTATTCCTTGGAGCCAGCACCGTTCCAATCGATGATGTTGACAAGCTTCCAGGGATTTCTGCGAAGCTCGAACTGAAGCTGGCCCTGTTTGTTGATGATCAACTGGGCAGCAGGGTAGAGGACTCCGTTGCTCTTGCTCTTTTCGGAATCGTTCAAGTCAAATTCGCCTGCGGTCAAGTCGTAGGCCATGCTTGGGCCGCTGTTGTAGGCTTCACCAAATCTGATCGGCCGGTTGGCGGCGAACCGGATCTTGCGGCCGGTGGGCGAGGGAATCAGCGCAATGTAGCTGAGGTCGTAGCCAAGTGTGCCGGTAATGGCAATGCGGCCAACTGGCTTCATGTTGGTGAGTGCTTTGACCAAACCCTGGCTCTGCCCCTTCTTGAACGCATCGACGAGGACCTGCCTGTCCTCGGATGTAGAGAATTGGTTGATGGTCACCTTTACGCTCACATTTTTACCCATCTGGGTGCTGGTACCCATCGCGGTGGCGTCAATCGTCTCTGTCTTCCTGTCATCCGCGGAGATTGCCGGTATAGCCGCTGCGAGGAGCACCGCAAGTAGAAGACCGCTGTAGCCGAATTTCCGAGCGGTGAAGCGTGGGATATTGCTGTCTATCATCGTGTTTATCCCTTTTCGAAAGAATGTTGGATTGAAGCCGAACCTGATTGAATCCATAAGAATCATTTCCGAACCTGCTCGTATGTGCTTCTTGGCTTTTTGCCGTGAGCCGCGTTGAGAAACCGTCCCCCAAGACGCGCTTTTGAAAATGCAAACCCTTTGCTTTCCAGAGCCGCCGTGAGCAAACCCGTCGTGTTCTTGCATAGACTGGCGCCTTTCGATTTTCACCTGAGGCAGTCATTATCCCGTCGTCTTCGGTCTATACGTGGCCGGGCTTCCAACTCATATTCGACGCCGTCTCCAGTGGGCCATATCCATGATCTGGCGGGAAAGCCGTACGTTACACAACATCGACCGGCCAATATCCTTAATCAGAATTGGTGGAGCAAGGAAAAGTTATAGAAATCGCCCCGCTGCAGGCAACTAGCAAAAGTACCAAACAGCCGAAAATCGCTTTAGGCGACTATCACAGAAACGATTATGCTGAACACGATGATCTCATGCGTGTAAATTATTCCAGACCGTGATTCAGCACCCAGCAGCTTTTGATCGGTATACGACGTGCATATCGCATCTGGCTTCTCTCGGCGACAAGTGTTTGACATATTACTCTTTCCACTTCAGCTAAAATAGAAAGAGGCGAGACTTGACAAACCACGCCGTCAGAATCCGACGTCCATGCCGATCTATCCCAGGAAACGCGATAATTTTAAGCCTTTAATGAAACACCTTATCGGCGAAGTCCACACCTAAGTCTAGTTGTTGTAAGACTTTGCGCAAAAGAGGCAGGGGAGGGGTACCCAAGACCCACGCGCCCAATACCCAGATCGCAGCAACAGACGTAAACTTGAACGGACGTAAACTGAAGTCGAAGACGGAAACGCATATGCCAAACGAAGCCCGCAAAAGCCCCATCAAATTCATTGTCGCCACCGTGATCATCCTCGGCACCATCGCCTACCTCTCCTTCAGCGGCGGCCGCGACAACAAGAGCTACTACGTCACCATCGGCGAACTCCAGGGCATGGGCAACAAAGCCTACGTCCGCCACCTCCGCGTCGCCGGCAACGTAGCCCCGGGCAGCATTCATCGCATCGGCACCAACGCCACCTTCGACCTCCTCGAGCAGGGCCGCAAACTCTCCGTCGTCTACCAGGGCTCCGAGCCCCCACCCGACACCTTCAAGGACGACGCCCAGGCCCTTGCCGTAGGCACCTACGGCCACGACGGCGTCTTCCACGCCACCGAACTCCAGGCCAAATGCGCCTCCAAGTACGCCCCCGCCGCCACCCCAACCCCCACCACCAACACCGCAACGGCAATGCCCGCATCTCACTAACCCGCCGCGCACAAAAATTTATGACGCAGACGGAAGCAACAACTCGCAGCAGTGCACATCCATCCACTGCGCCGTCAAACTGCGTCACACTCGACTCCGTCTCAAAGATCTACGGCAGCTTCGCCGCTCTTCGTAACGTCTCGACGACCTTCGCCGCAGGCTCCTGCACCGTCATCCTTGGCGAAAACGGCGCCGGCAAATCCACCCTCCTCCGCATCATCGCCGGCCTCATCAATCCCACTCGCGGCAGCGTCACCGTCTACTCAGAATCTCCCCATAAGCAGCGCCATCGCATCGCGTACATGAGCCACTCCGCCATGCTCTACGACGAGCTAACCGCCATGGAGAACCTCACCTACTTCGCCGGTCTCCACCGCGATGGCAGCTGCGCCTGCGTCGGCAGCCCCGAGATGGCTCTCCGCGCCGTAGGCCTCGACCCCAATCTCAACCGTCCTCTGGGCCAATACTCGCAAGGCATGCGCCAGCGCACCTCACTCGCCCGCGTCCTCCAGACCGACCCCGAACTTCTCCTCCTCGACGAGCCCTTCTCCAACCTCGACGCCGCCTCCGCCCGCCACATGGTCGAACTCCTCGCCGACTTCCGCACCTGGCCCGTCCCCGGCGGCGGCAGCCGCACCATCCTCCTCACCACCCACCAGGCCGCACTAGCCAAACCCCTCGCCGACAACAACCTCACCATGCGCAACGGCCAGATCCTTGAACCCGAGGCGGCCACCGAGTGAAGACCGCGCCACCCGCCAAGACCAACAAGACCAACGCCGCCCGCCTCCTCGACTCCCTCGGCATCGCCTACGAACTCCGCCCCTACGAAGTCGACCCCGACGACCTCACGGCCATCTCCGTCGCCCGCAAGATAGGCCTACCCCCCGAGCAAGTCTTCAAAACCCTCCTAACCCACACCAACACCGGCGAACACCTCTTCGCCGTCATCCCCGGCGACGCCGAACTCGACCTTAAAAAATTAGCCCACGCCGCAAACGCAAAGAAGGTCGAACTAGCCTCCCTGAAAGAAGTCGAGCCTCTCACCGGATACATCCGCGGCGGAGTCACCGTCATGGGAGCAAAGAAGCCCTTCCCCGCCTACACCGACGAGACCATCGAGCTCTTCGATCTCATCTCCGTCTCTGCAGGTCAACGCGGCCTCCAACTCCTTCTCTCCCCTGCTGACTATCTCCGCGCCGCCGACGCTACCCTCGCGGACCTCACTAAAGCGGATCTCACCAAAGGCCAGGCGTGAACTATCTCCGCCACGTGCTCGACCACCTCCGCAAGGATCTCCGCCTGGAATGGCGCTCCCGCGACTCCATCAACGGGATGCTCTTCTTCGCGCTCCTGGTCGTGGTTGTCTTCGGCCTCGCCTTCGACCCCACCAGCTACCCCACAACCACCCGCCAGATCTCCGGCGGCATCCTCTGGGTCGCACTCCTCTTCGCCTCCATCACCGCCCTCAACCAGTCCTGGGCCCGCGAGTTGCGCAACCAGGTCCTCGAAGCCCAGCGCATGGCCCCCTCCCCCGCCTCCGCATTGTTCCTCGGCAAAGCCATCGCCAACATGCTCTTCGTCCTGGTCGTCGAAGCAGTCCTGGCCCCCATCTTCATCGTCTTCTTCAACCTCCACGTCCTCGGCAACATCTGGCTTCTCGCCCTCATCCTTCCTCTGGGCACCTGGGCCCTGGTTGTCAACGGAACCTTCTTCGCCGCCCTCGGCCTCCGCGCCCGCAACCGCGAGTTGCTCCTTCCGCTGTTGCTCCTTCCCATCTCCCTGCCCGCCCTTCTAGCCATGGTCCAGGCCACCACCGGCGTCCTCACGGCGGATCTCGACTCCATCCAGATCGCGACGTGGATCAAACAGTTGACCGGTTACGACATCATCTTCACCACCATCTGCATCCTGTTCTTTGAAACCGTGCTTAACGCCGAATAACCGGTTTCGCGCTAAACTAACCCTATGGAGCAGCGCAACCCCACTCTCCGCAGCGTCGCCTGGCTATGGTTCGGAATTGCCATTGCCGTCCTCGTCGTCGCCTTCCGTCAGGCCATCTTCCTCACCCCTACCGATGCCGCGCAGGGCGACGTTGGCCGGATCTTCTACTACCACGTTCCGATCGCGATGTGGAGCCTGCTCTTCCCTTACCTTAACTTCGCCGCATCACTCGCCTATCTGTACTGGCGACGCCGCGATCCACTCAAAGCCCTCACCGCCGACGCCTTCGCCGTTGCCTCCGCAGAGGTGGCCGTCGTCTACGCCAGCATCACCCTCATCACCGGCTCCGTCTGGGGACGCGCAGCCTGGGGCATCTGGTGGGCGTGGGATGCTCGACTCACCAGCATGCTGCTCCTATGGCTTCTCTATGTCAGCTATCTCATGCTGCGCCGCTTCTCCTCCACCGGTCAGAGCCACACTCTCGCTGCGGTCCTCTCCATCTTCGCCGCCGTCGATGTGCCAATCGTCTATATGTCCATCCGCTGGTGGCGCACCCAGCATCCGGCTCCGGTCTTTGGCGGCGGCCCCAACTCCGGCATGGATAAATCCATGCTTCCCGCATTCTTCTGGAACCTGGCCGGTTGGGCTATCTGGGGCATTTTCATCCTGCTCTTCCGCTTCGCGCTCGAACGCAAACGTCAACTCGCCGACCAGGAAGCCGCCCTGCAAGCGATCGAAGCTTCTCTGGAGATCCCGCAATGACCTGGCATTCTCTCTTTGACTTGAGCACCATGGAACATAGGCATCTGCTCTTTGCCTACGCCGCAGTTCTGATCATTCAAGGCGGCTATGCCGGCTGGATTGCCTGGAACTGGCTCCACACAAAAGACGCGCGTCGTTAAAAAAATCAACGAAGCCACAGAAGAACCGCGGCTTCGTTGTCCGAGAATAAATTGCAAATGACGCGATAGATCCGAAGGTCATCTTTTCGCATCGATCACATAGACACACAAACTATCCAAAAAGTTTCGCAGAAATCTCCAAATTCTCTGCGGCCGTCCCTTCCCCTTGCCGCCTGCACGCTGCCTCGATAGACTCCAAGATAGACTCCGAACAGTGCCAACACCCCTCCGACTCTCCCTCTCGCGATCCCTCACTGCAGTTGTCTGTGCGGCCCTCCTGGGGATCTCGGGCTGCCGCCGGAGCAGCTTCCCCGACGTGCCCCCCGGCTATCGGGAGTTCGCCTACATCAGCAACGGCAACTCCAACACCGTCACCGTACTCGACCTCGTCTACCTCCGCCAGGACCGGACCCTGCAGGTCGGCATCAACCCCACGAATCTAGCCGTCAACCCGGTTCGCAACGAGATCTACGTCGTCAACACCCAGTCCGGCACAATCTCCGTGATCGACGCGGAGTACAACCGCATCGTCGCAACCATCCCGGTCCACCGCCTGCCCTCCTTCATCAGCGTCGACCCAACAGGCCATCGCGCCTATGTTGCCAACTCGGGCTCCAACACATTCAGCATCCTCGACCTCGACCTGCGCCGCGAGATCGCCGTAGCCGGAACTGGCGAACAGCCTGACACCAACCGCATCTCACCCGATGGCCGGAGCCTGGTCGTCACAAATCGCGGCAGCAATAGCGTCTCCATCTTCGATGTGCCACCCTACAACCCGGCAGAAACACGGGAGCCGCCTCCCCACCTCCGCGCGGCCTTTCCTGGCTGCCCCGGAGCCTCAGACGTCGTGATCCTGCCCGACTCCCTAAAGGCCTTTATCGCCTGCTCCGCCGGTCATCAGGTGATGGCCGTCAGTCTTGCAGCAGCGCCGGGCTCGTGGGCGGCGAAGCAGAATCCCGCGCTCATGACCGACCATATGCTTACGCTGCTTGATGTGGGCAAGATGCCCGTTCATCTTGCGATGAAGCCGGACGGCGGCGAGATCTTCGTTTCGAACTTCGGCTCCGACAGCATCTCGGAGATATCGACTCCGACCAACGAGGTAGGTGGAACGTACGCCATTGGCAACAGGCCTGTGCGCGGAATCGTCAGTCGCGACAACGGCACGCTGTGGGTCGCGAACTTCGGGGCCGACTCGATTGCGCTCTACAGCATCGATGACGGACGAGTGGAGCCAATCGGCATTCATACCGGTTCGGCGCCTGACGCACTTGCGTTCTCTGACGATGAGCATCTTCTCCTTGCTGCGGACGCTCATTCCGGGGATGTTGCGGTCATTCGGACAGCGGGCACAGCGATGCCCACCCTCTTCACTATGCTTCCCGCCGGCAATTCGCCCAATGCGATTGCTGTGAAAGCTATTCAGAAAAAGCAGTAGTTTGCAAAAAAAAATGGGGGCGCTGGTGGAGGCTTTTTTGTGTTGTTTTGCTGGGATTTTTGAAGGGGGTTTCGCAAAAAGAGCGTGTTTCGGTGTGGTTTTTGGATGGTAAAAACGTGGTGAATGCGTGGTGAAACGTGGTGAGTTGACGACGCATAAATAGCTTCGAAAAACATGCCACTTTTTCAAAATTTATTTTTAAGTTTATTTTTGCGGTCTATGAGCTCATCAGGCCTGGCGCGCCAGTACGAGGGTGATGTCATCGGGTTGTTCTTCAGCGCCGATCCAGGCGTCGAGAGCCAGCATGACCTGAGTGGAGATCACATGCAGGGGTTGGTCGCGATAGCGGCTGACGACCTCCATCATGCGCTCTTCGCCAAATTCGCCGAAGTCGTTCTCCGGCTCCGTGACTCCGTCCGAGTAGGCGACGAGAATGTCTCCAGACTGCATGTGGAAGCTGTCTTCGTCGTAGTGCATGCCGTCCATCAGACCGACGACCGTTCCGCCCTGATCGAGCCTGCGAATACTGCCATCCTGTCCCAGCACCAGAGGCGGCAACTGCCCCGCATTGGAGTAGGTCAGCCTTGCCGAGGCGGCATTGTAGTGCGCCAGGAATAAGGTCGCGTACTTCTCCGGCTGCGTGCTGCGGTAGAGATGCCGGTTCAACAAAGAAAGAATGCGGCCCGGCGACTGGAAGAGCTCATCGCAGTCCCGGCCATACTCTTCCCTGCTTGCGGTCAGCCCCGCAAGGTTGGTCTCGGCGAAGATCAACTCCTCGCTGGCAAACCGGTAGGCGCGGACAGCGGAGTGCAGCGTTGCCATCAATAGCGCAGCCGAGATTCCCTTGCCACTGATATCGCCGATGGCGATGCCGACCCCGGTCTCCTTGCGGCTGGAGACTCCATTGTGTGCCTCTTCGTGGAAGACGAGAAAGTCGTAGTAGTCGCCGCTCACCGAACGCGCGGGCCGGCAGACTCCATGCAGCTCCAACCTCTCCAGGCCCTGGGCACGCAGCGGGAAGAGGTTTGCCTGCACCTCCTGCGCGATGGAGATTTCATTCTGCAGCCTCTCCTTCTCTTTTTGTTCTATTAAAAGGCGCTGCAGCGATCCAGTCATGGTGTTGAAGGAGCGGCTCAACTCGGCCAGCTGATCGTTCCGGGTGACACCGATGCGATAGTTCAGATCGCCGCGGTCGATGTGCTGGGTGGCACTGTAAAGATCGGCGACCGATGCCGTAATCGTCCGGCTCAGCCGTATCGCCATCCACAGGGCCAGCAGTTCGATGATCGCGAAGACCAGGCAGAGCAGAAAGATTGCGATGCGCAGAACGCTGGTGATGATGCCGCTCAACGACGCGCCGAAGAGCTGGTTGTACAGCAGGGAGGGTCGCGACTCGACCGCAATCAGAACGTTGTCCCGCTGGCCAGTCTCCCAGTCCGTGATGGCCTCGGTGGAGGTGAATCGCACGGGCAGGTCGGCTACGTTGACTGGCGGGGGTTGGGTACCGCCGACGATCCACGATCTTCCGGTCACCACATCGGGTCCAATCACAAGGGATGAATCTTTCCCGGCGGGCTGGGAATTTTCCGCCTTGGGATTTTCAGTCCTGGTGTCTGCGGTCCTGGAATCCGCAGGTTTGGATTCTGCAGGCTTCGAACTCGCGGCCCCGGAGTTTGGAGTTCCGGCATTGCCTCCCTTGGTGGACGGGGCAGCCTGTCCGCTCCCGGCTCCCGGCGTGCGCGCCTTCCCGTCGTTCGAGGTGCTCCCCGCTCGCTCCGGCAACAGGCTGGCATGGCCAAGACCGTCCGCAACGAAGTTAAGCGCAGCACTGTCAACCGGCAGACTGGACATCAGACTAAAGGTTCGTCCATCCTTTAATTTCTGTTGATGGACAGCGACAAGGAACAGGTCGTTATTATCGAGAACCAGCCCGGAGAAGTGTTCCCCAGGCAACTCGGTCGCCCAGGGCGGCAGGCCAAACGGAATTTTGCCGCGCGCCCCAACATCGGCCGCGATCGGCATTCCATTCAGAAAGGCCTGCATCTCGCGGCGCAGTCTCGTCCGCGGCATTTCGAGTGCGATCGAGCGTTCGGTCTGCGCAATCATCTCCGGAAAAGTCTTTGACGATCCTGCCGGCTGATGCTCCAGCTCCTGCATGATTCGCTCGGCACGATGTTCGTTCTCGACGTTGATCTGGCTGAGCTCTGCCTGCAGCCGCGAGTCGGCGAGATGGATAGCAAACTGTCCAGCGGCAATATAAGCCATCACCGATACCAGGGTCACGAACAGCACCACCGGCGCCAGGCCGATCAACAGGTAGGTGAGCACCAGTTTGTTACGCAGGCTCCACAGCATGTGCTTCCGCACCAGCCGCCAGAGCAGCGGCAAGGCGACAGCCGCCAGGGCGATTCCGACGAAGATCTGCAGGATGGTGAAGAAGGTCCCGAAGCCTCCGGGAATTCGTCGCGCGAGGAAGAGAATGCAGAACCAGACGCCAAGCCAGAATGCCGCCCCGGGAAGTCCGGTCGGCAGCCGTCCCCAGAGCCCGGACAGCGCTTGCGGCTGGGCCGGGGGCCGGGCCTGGCTATTAGGACTTTCCATTGCCTGCCGCCTCCTCCGCCTTCGCCTGCCGCGCCAACATCAAGGTATAGCGTGTGGCCGAAAAATGGGCCCCGGCGAGCAACAGCAGACCGGAGAGAAACGCCCACATCATCAACCCTACCGAAATATAAAACGGACCGTACACCGACTGAAAGTCCAGCCACGGCAACGCCCTGATATAGAGCATCTTGGCCAGTTGCCACAACAATCCAATCACAATTGCCGTAGGCAGCACCGCCCGGGCGGGAACCTTTCTGTAGGGCAGCACCCAGTAGATCAGGAAGAACAGAAGGATGCTCGCAAGACCGGCGCAGAGCCGCAAAAAACCGTATGAGATAAAGTGGAAGACCCAGTTGTCGGTGTGATTGAGGAACACCCACGCCAGGATGGTCCGCTGGCTCGCCGTTGACGCCACCGAAGCCATCGCCAGAACTCCAACCGCGAACGCGAGCCCCAGCGACACCGCCTGGTTATGCAGATAGCTGCGGTTCTGCCGGACGCCCCATACGCGGTTCAGGGCGACCTCGAGCGGCAGAAACACGCCCGTTGAGGTGATGAGCAACATGACCACGGAAAAGAACTGGGTGCCTTTGTGCGGATGCGCGAGGAGCTGCATGTTGCGCATCACGAACT